>JAESGW010000258.1_pt1 | contig 83188 bp, 76 predicted proteins | sample 9269791 | NCBI WGS metagenome assembly JAESGW01 (sample SAMN16773120, study PRJNA677053) | algae metagenome | isolation source: Aphanocapsa lilacina HA4352-LM1 and co-occurring heterotrophs from near cave... | place: USA: Maniniholo cave, near Haena, Kauai, HI | collected 2009-07-28 | reverse complement strand
CCGATGGGGTCGGTCAAGACGCGTCGCCTGATCAAACAGGCGGGCGACCGAAAAAGACTGTTCCCCGTCTCGGCTGGAAATTAAGAAGGGCAAATCCCCTTCACCAACTGTCTCGGACGGAATTGCCACGGCCGAGACCGGGACAACACGGGGGCGCTAATAGCGTGGGTGGGCGCAGAGTCAAGGCCGATGGCGGGATTTCGGTCGCCTTCGGGCTTGGCGAGCCTTGTCGCGATCGACTAAAGCCCCGGCCATGATACGGATCCGACAATCGACACCCGCCGACGGCGAGCGCGCTGTCGAGATATGGCGCGACGCCGTCGACGCGACGCACGACTTCCTGACGGCCGAGGACCGCGCCGCGATCGAAGCCGAAGTCCAGTCCTTCCTTCCCGCAGCGCCGCTCTGGCTCGCGGTCGACGCCGATGACCGGCCGATCGGCTTCATGCTGCTCGACGGATCGAGCATGGAGGCGCTGTTCATCGATCCCGCATATCGCGGGGCCGGCGTCGGACGCGCGCTGGTCGCGCATGCGCTGGAACGCCATCCGACGCTGACGACCGAAGTGAACGAACAGAATGCGCAAGCCGTCGGCTTTTATGAGCGCCTGGGCTTCGTGCCCACCGGTCGATCAGAACGCGATAGCCAAGGGCGGGCCTATCCGCTGATTCACCTGCGCTTCGCACCGCACAGCTGATCGCCCCGCATTTCCGTCGACAAATTTTTCCGGTGCCTCTTGCACATTCCATCTTAAGATATATCTTAGACGCATCTAGAATCACTCTAAGGAATGAAAAATGATATTCTATGCGAAAATGGATGGCCGCGGTTGCGGCGGGCGGCATGCGATGCATCGCGGCGGACGCGGCTTTGGCCACGGGTTCGGGCATGGCTTTGGCGGTGGCCGTCGTGGCGGTGGCCGGGGCGAGCGCGGCGAACGCCGGCGCATGTTCGACGGCGGCGAGCTTCGGCTCGTATTGCTCAAGCTGATCGCCGACGAACCGCGCCACGGGTACGACCTGATCCGCCACATCGAGGAACTGACCGGCGGCAGCTATGCACCAAGCCCCGGCGTCATCTATCCGACGCTGACGATGCTCGACGACATGGGCCTGATCGAAGCGCAAGAGAGCGACGGCGCGAAAAAGCTGTTCGCGATCACCGACGCCGGCCGCGCCGAACTCAAAGCCAATAGCGAAATCGTCGAAGCCGCGATCACCCGCCTGACAGCGGTCGGCGAGGAAACGCAGCGCACGGACTCGGCCTCGGTCCGCCGCGCGATGGGCAATCTGCGTGCAGTTCTGATGAACCGGCTGAGCGACCGCGACCTTGACAATGCCGCGTTGCACGACATCGTCGCACTGATCGACGAGGCGGCGCAAAAGATCGAGCGGCTGTGATGGGCAGCGCTGTCGCCAACGTGCCCACGGCGCACGCGAGCAAATATCTGCAGCAACTGTGCAAGCATTGGCAGCATAATCTCGCGGTCGAATTCACGCCCGACCACGGCACCGTAGCCTTCCCCAAGGACGCACGCGGCGCGACATGGGCGGGCGATGCGCTGGTTACGTTCGATGCCGGACCCGACGCGCTGTCGGTCCGCATCGACGCCAGCAGCGCCGACCATGTCGAGGCGATGAAGGGCGTGGTGGCGCGCCACCTCGACCGCTTCGCCTTTCGCGAAGCGCCGCTGGCGTTCGACTGGCAGGCGGCTTGACCCCTTCCCTTCGTCATCCCGGACTTGATCCGGGATCCATAACGCCCTCGATCGGAAGCACGGCACATGCCGTCATGGACCCCGGATCAAGTCCGGGGTGACGAAGGGGGGAGGTACGGCTGGTCGCCAGGGCGGCTAGTTATCGTTTTTCGATAATATCGATTGACGATAAGTCGGACTTGATATATTGTTCTTCGATAAGCAATCTATCGGAGAACGATATGCCTGTTCCCAACTACACCCTGCTCGGCGCGACGCGCGGGCTGCTCTGGCTGATCTTGGGGCTGATCGTGGCGTCCGCGCTGCTCGTCGCCGGCATCGCGGTCGCGCTGGTCGTCGCCTGGCCCGAAGTCATGGCCGGATTCCGCGACAGCCCCGAATTCGTCGATGTCACTACGCTTCGGCTCCCGGTCGGCCTGCTGCTGGGGCTGCTCTTCGCCATCCTCGCCGGGGCGGCTTACATAATCCGTCAGTTTCAGGCGCTCGTGGCGAGCGCGGCGCGCGATCCCTTCATCGCTGCGAACGCGGCTCGGCTGCGCCGGGTCGGCTGGGCGCTCGTTGCCGTCCAGCTGCTGGCGATCCCGCTGCACTGGACCGCCAGCAGCATCGCGAAAGCGGGCAGCGCGTTCGCCGACATGGGTGGCATCTCGCTCGGCAATTTGCTCGCGATCCTGCTCGCCTTCGTCCTCGCGGCGGTGTTCGAACAGGGCACCGCGATGCGTGACGAGCTGGAAGGGACCGTGTGATGGCGATCGTCGTGAAACTGGATGACTTGCTCCACGCGAAGCGGATGACGCTGACGGACTTGTCCGACCGCATCGGGATCACGCTCGCCAATCTGTCGATCCTCAAGACCGGCAAAGCGAAGGCGATGCGCTTCTCGACGCTCGAGGCGATCTGCACCGAACTCGAATGCCAGCCCGGCGACTTGCTGGCGTTCGAAGCCGACAGCTGAACAGAGCACGGCGAAACTCGGCCCCGCTCCGCCTCCCCGGTCGGAGCGGGGCCTTTTCTGTTTGCGGAACGCACCATAGCCATGACACGTTAGAGAGACGGCGGCCCACCCGGTCGCCTTTGCGATGAAAGGAAATTTCGTGTCCGATGCCCAGGGGCTGCTTTGCCCGACCTGCCGCGTGAACCTGACCATGTCGGAACGGCAGGGAATCGAGATCGACTATTGCCCCCAGTGCCGCGGCGTATGGCTCGATCGCGGCGAACTCGACAAGATCATCGAGCGCAGCGAAGCCGCCAGCGCGCCTGCTCCCGCACCGCGCGCGTCGGCCCCGCCCCCGCCGCCGTCACAGCCGCAATATCGCGAACACGGCTATGATGACCGCCATTACGGCGGCAAGCCGTACAAGAAGCACTATAAGAAGAGCTTCCTCAGCGAATTGTTCGACTAGGACTAACCGACGATAGCGTGTCGGCGGGCGTAGAGGAAATAAACGGCCAGCCCGCCGACATTCCACACGAGGAACCAGAACTGCGTCTGCACCGGCAGGCTGAAGAAGAGATAGATGCAGCCGAGCACCGCGATACCGCCCACGACCCACGGCATTGGCGCGCGGAAGGTACGCGGGGCATCGGGCGCGCGGCGGCGCATGATCAACATGCAGATCGACACCGCCGTGAAGGCCGCGAGCGTCCCGGCATTGGCGAGCGCGGCGAGTTCGCCGAGCGGGATGAAGCCCGCGAGCACCGCGACGACGAGCGCGGTGAAGATCGTAATCCGCACCGGCGTCCCGCGCGACGACAGCTTTGCCAGGCTGGCGGGCAACAGTCCGTCGCGCGCCATCGTGAAGAAGATGCGGCTCTGGCCATAGAAGAAGGCAAGGATGACCGTCGGCAGCGCGATGATCGCCGACACGGCGAGATATTGCGCCGCGAGCGGGCTGCCGAGTTCGCGCAGGATTAGCGCGAGCGGCTCGGGGCTGTTGGCGAAGCGGGTGTAGGCGATCGCGCCGACCGCGGCGACCGCGACGGCGATATAGATGATCACGCAGGCGAACATCGACCCGACGATGCCGATCTTGAGATCGCGGTCGGGATTTTTCGCTTCCTCGGCCGCAGTCGCGATCGCGTCGAAGCCATAGAAGGCGAAGAAGATGATCGCCGCTGCCGCCATCACGCCGCGCTCGACGCCATCGGGGCCCATATGCTTGGCAAAGCCATAGGGGCTGAAGGGTTCAAGATTAGCGGCGTTGAAGGCGGGCAGCGCAACCGCAACGAACACGACGAGCGCGACGATCTTCACCAGCACGAGGATCGCGTTGAGCGTCGCGCTTTCGCGCGTGCCGACGAGCAGCAGCCCCGCGACCACCGCGATGATCGCAATCGCAGGCAGGTTGACGATGCCGCCGAGTTCGGGGCCCTGCATCAGAGCCATCGGGAAGCCCGCCCACGCCTGTAGCAAGGGTGCGGCATAACCCGACCAGCCGACCGCGACCGCGCTAACGACAAGCGAATATTCGAGGATCAGGCTCCACCCGACGATCCACGCGAGCAACTCGCCGATCACGACGTAGGAGTAGGTATAGGCGCTGCCCGAAGCGGGGATCATCGTCGCCATTTCGGCATAGGCGAGCGCCGCGCAGGCGCAGATCAACCCCGCGATACCGAAGGACAGGATGACCGCGGGGCCCGCCTTGTCGGCGCCGACCCCAATCAGCGTCAGGATACCCGTGCCAACGATCGCCCCGACGCCGAGCGCGATCAGGTGCGGCCAGCCGAGCGTCCGCGCCAGCGTCTGCTCGCCCTCCCGCCGTTCCGGAACGATCGGTTTGCGGCGGAACAGGCTGTCGGTCATGCGGTGGGCTCCCCTGGGGCGTTTGCTGTGCTTTGCGCTGCTTGTAAGGACGTGAGGCGTCAGCGCAAGATAACAACAATCGCGGGCGGGTTACAGCAGCGCCTCGATCGCCTCGGCGAGCTTCGCGTCGCGGTCCGACAATCCGTCGGCGTCGTGCGTCGTGAGCAGAATATCGACGCGATTATAGACATTCGACCATTCGGGGTGATGGTCCATCTTCTCGGCGATGATTGCGACGCTCGCCATGAAGCCGAAGGCCTGCGCGAAGTCGGCGAATTTGAACTGGCGCGTGATCGCGTCGCGCCCGGGTTCGTGCGTCCATTCGGGAAAGCGGGCCAACAGCGCGCTGCGCGCTGCGTCGTCGAGTTTCTGGACCATCTTCTTTCTCCCGCTGGTCAATATCGTGCCGCCGCCATAAGGAAGGGCGCGATGAGCGACAAGTCTGCCCTGCCCGATTTGACCCCTGAGCTTCCCGGCGGATGGACCGGCGGTCCGCCCGACGCCGACGCGCTGTTCGCGATGGCCGAAGCGGCGCTCGCGACGATGCCCGCGGTGTTTGTCCCGCATATCGAGGGCGTTGTCGTCTCGATCGAGGAATTCGCCGACGATGAGGTGCTCGCCTCGCTCGACATCGAACATCCTTATGAGCTCACCGGGCTTTACGAGGGCCGCCCGCTGACCGAACGCAGCATCGGCGAAAGCGGGGGGATGCCCGATCGCGTCACCCTCTACCGCATCCCGATCCTCGTCGAATGGATCGAGACCGGCGAACGGCTCGACACGCTCGTGCGTCATGTGCTGATCCATGAAATCGGCCATCATTTCGGATTCTCCGACGATGATATGCACGCGCTGGAAGATATGGCGTGACCGAACTGCTGCGGCTGGACAGCGTAGCGTGCATCCGCGGCGATCGGCTCCTGTTCGAGAATTTGTCGCTGGTGCTGAACCGCGGTGACGCGCTGTGGCTGCGCGGCCCCAATGGCGCAGGCAAGTCGAGCCTGATCCGCCTCACCGCGGGACTGCTGCGCCCCGCCGCCGGGATCATCGAGCGCCGCGAGCGCATTGCACTGATCGACGAAGCATCGGCGCTCGACACCGAACTGCCGCTCCGCCGCGCGCTCGACTTTTGGGCGCGGGTCGACACCGTCGACGGCCACACGGTCGACCGCGCGATGGACGAGATGGCGCTGACGCCGCTCGCCGAGGTGCCCGTGTCGATGCTGTCGACCGGCCAGCGCAAGCGTGCCGCGATGGTGCGCGTGATCGCGAGCGGCGCGCCGATCTGGCTGCTCGACGAGCCGGCAAACGGCATGGACGATGCGGCGCAGGCGCGGCTGGTCGCAGCCATCGCAAAGCATCGGAGTAACGGCGGCGCGGTGCTGCTCGCCTCGCATTTCGCGCTCGGCATCCCCGATCTGGCGGAACTCGACATGGGCGCGCTCGCATGACCGCGCTGATCGCCCTCTTCTGGCGCGACCTCCGCCGCGCATGGGGCAGCGGGGCGCTGTGGTTGCCCGTACTGTTCTTCCTGCTCGTTGCGACCGCCTTCCCGTTCGCTGTCGGCCCCGATGCGCCGTTGCTGCGGCGCGCCGGCGGCGGGATGGTGTGGGTCGCCGCGCTGCTCGCGGCGCTGCTGCCGATCGACCGGTTGGTGCGCCCCGACAAGGATGCCGGCGTGCTCGACCAGCTTGCGGTGCGCGGTTTTGCCGACGAGGTGATCGCAGCGGTGAAGATCGGCGCGCACGCCATCGGTTTCGGGCTGCCGCTGATGATCGCTCTGCTCCCCGCGGCGGCGCTGCTGGCGCAGGACGCGCCGCGGGTCGAACTGCTCGCGACCGGGATCGCCATCGCCATTCCGGCGCTGGCCTCGCTGGCGGTGCTGAGCGCCGCGCTGACCGCGAACCACAAGGGCGGCAGTGCGATCGGCGGGCTGCTCGTCCTGCCGCTCGCGGTGCCGATGCTGATCTTCGGCGCGGGCATGCTCGACCCGTCGGGGCGCGGCGCGATCAAGCTGCTCGCGGCGACGAGCCTGCTGCTAACGGTGATTGGGCCGTTTGCGGCGGGCGCGGCGCTGCGGGGCCTCCGCGAATGACCCGGCAGTCGCTCGCGCATATCGCGCTCGTCGTCCGCGATTATGACGAGGCGATCGGCTTTTACGTCGGGACCCTGGGCTTCACGCTCGTTGCCGACGAGTATCAGGCGGCGCAGGACAAGCGCTGGGTACTCGTCGCACCACCGGGCAACCCGCCGGGCGGGGCGACGATCCTGCTGGCGCGGGCCGCCAATGAAGATCAGGCGAAGTTTATCGGCGATCAGGCGGGCGGGCGTGTCTTTCTGTTCCTCGAGACCGACGATTTCGCCCGCGACTATCAGCGTCTGCTCGACAAAGGCGTGCGGATCGAGCGCGAGCCGCTGGAGGCGGAATATGGCACCGTCGCAGTGTTCCTCGATCTCTACGGCAACAAATGGGATTTGATCGAGTTTCGGCGGGCGGAGTGACCGCTAGCGACCGGAAGCTGCCCTATCTTTCATCGTCATCCCGGACTTGATCCGGGATCCCGCTTTTTGACCCACTCACCGCCTTCGATTTCAAGCGGGCCCCCGGATCAAGTCCGGGGTGACGAAGGGAATTGAGCTGACGTCCGCTCCCCACCCCAAGGCAGACATAAGAAAAGGGCCGGAGTTTCCCCCGGCCCTTCCCTAATTCAGTGGCGTGCCAATCAGGCGCCGGTCACGTCGGCCGTATCGACCTTCACGCCGGGACCCATCGACGACGACAGCGCGATCTTGCGGACATATTTGCCCTTTGCGCCGGCCGGCTTGGCCTTGACGATCGCGTCGACGAAGGCGTCGAAGTTCTGGCGGAGCTTTTCCTCGCCGAACGACAGCTTGCCGAGGCCGGCGTGGATGATGCCGACCTTTTCGACGCGGAATTCGATCTGACCACCCTTGGCGGCCTTCACGGCTTCGGCGACGTTCGGGGTCACGGTGCCCAGCTTCGGGTTCGGCATCAGGCCCTTCGGACCCAGCGTCTTGCCGAGGCGGCCGACGATGCCCATCATGTCCGGCGTCGCGATGACGCGGCCATAGTCGAGGTTACCCGCGAGCATGTCTTCCATCAGGTCTTCGGCACCGACCTTGTCGGCGCCGGCGGCCAGCGCCTTGTCGGCATTGTCGCCGCGCGCGAACACGGCAACCTTGACGTCCTTGCCGGTACCGGCGGGCAGCGTCACGACGCCGCGGACCATCTGGTCGGCGTGGCGCGGATCGACACCCAGGTTCATCGCGATTTCGAGCGTTTCGTCGAACTTGGCCGAGGCCAGCTCGCGAACGGTCTTCAGCGCTTCGTCGACGGTGTGCAGCTTGAGGCTGTCAACCTTGCCCTCGAGGGCCTTCTGCTTCTTGGTCAGCTTTGCCATCGGTTCAGCCCTCCGTCACTTCGAGGCCCATCGAGCGCGCGCTGCCCTCGATGATCTTCGTTGCCTGTTCGATGTCGTTCGCGTTGAGATCCTTCATCTTGATCTCGGCGATTTCGGCGAGCTTCGAGCGCGCGATCTTGCCGCCGCTGATCTTGCCCGGCTCCTTCGAACCCGACTTCAGGTTCGCGGCCTTCTTGATCAGGTAGGTCGCCGGCGGCGTCTTCGTGACGAACGAAAAGCTCTTGTCGGCGAACACGGTGATGATGGTCGGGGTAGGCGTACCCTTTTCCATACCGTCGGTCGCGGCGTTGAACGCCTTGCAGAATTCCATGATGTTGACGCCGCGCTGACCCAATGCCGGCCCAAGCGGCGGCGACGGGTTGGCGGTGCCGGCGGGCACCTGCAGCTTGATGTAGCCGCTAATCTTCTTAGCCATGATGGCCTCCTGTCTTTCTGTCGCCCCGGACCTCGATCCGGGGCTCAAAATTAGCGGTCGAACAGAAGGGCATCACCCCTTCCTCCCGCGCGGAATCACGCCCTTATCTGACGCGAAGCGGCGCGCATAAGCGCAAACGCCGCAGAAAACAAGCCTTATGCGCCGGGCGCAGGTGGCGTGATGCGCAGCAGCCCTTCCTGCATCGCCGAGGCGATCAACGTGCCGTCCCGGCGATAGATCAGCCCGCGGTTGATTCCGCGACTGCCGCCCGTCCAGTCGCTGTCCATCACATAGACGAACCAGTCATCGACGCGAATATCGTCATGGAACCACATCGCATGGTCGAGGCTGGTCGAGAACAGCCCCGGTGTCGACCAGGTGAAGCCGTGCGGCAGCAGCGATGAGGACAGGAGCCCCATGTCCGACACATAGGCCAGGAAAGCACGGTGGAGCAGCGGATCGTCGCCGATCGGCGCCGCGAGCCGATACCATTGATAGTGCGTCGCGCCTCGCTCGGTCGAAGATGGGCGGAAATTGCGCGTCTCGAACGGCCGCAGCCGCGCCATCCGCTCAAGCTGCGCATCGCTGACATTCGGATCGGCCGCCAGATTTTCGACCAGCTCGGCGCATTCCTCGGGCGGCAGCACGTCGGGCATCGGGGCTTGGTGCGCCGCGCCGGGCTCGGGCGCGTGGAACGAGGCGGTCAAGTTGAAGATAACCTTGTCGTCCTGCCGTACGACGACGCGGCGGTTCGCAAAACTGCGTCCATCGAAATCGCGGTGGACACGGAAATGGAGCGGCTTCGCCTCGTCGCCCCCGCGCAGGAAATATGCGTGAAGCGAATGCGCCGTCTTGCCGGAATCGACGGTGCGCGCGGCGGCCACCAGCGCCTGCGCGATCACCTGCCCGCCAAAGATGCGCTGGCGGGTCGGCTTGTCGAACGCTGGAAAGGTGAATTCGTCGGGCTCGTCGGCCGGGACGAGGTCGAACAGCCGGGTCACCCCGCGAACAACCTTTTCCGGCGAAAAGCTCGCCTGAATTTCGCGCACGCGATCAAGCCGAGCCTGCATCTCTTCGGGAGTGAGGCTCATAGCTTTGATCCGTTGGCTGGGACGCACCCACAAAGGCGCGCCGCGATGTTATTTGAAGCGTTCGACCTGTTCGAAGTCGAGTTCGACGGGGGTGGCGCGACCGAAGATCGACACCGAAACCTTGACGCGCGCCTTTTCGAAATCGAGTTCCTCGACCAGCCCGTTGAAGCTGGCGAAGGGACCGTCGAGCACCTTGACCTGATCGCCGATTTCGTAATCGACGCGGATTTCCTGCTTCGGACGGGCCGCGGCCTCTTCCTTGCTGTTCAGGATGCGCGCGGCTTCGGCTTCGCTGATCGCCTGCGGCTTGCCCATCGAACCGAGGAAGCCCGTGACCTTCGGCGTGTTCTTGACGAGGTGATAGACATCGTCGGTCATCGTCAGCTTGGCGAGGACATAGCCCGGGAAGAATTTGCGTTCGGCCTGGACCTTCTTGCCGCGCTTGACTTCGGTGACGGTTTCGACCGGCACTTCGACCGCTTCGACGAAATCGGTCAGGCCCATGCGTTCGGCTTCGGAAAGCACCGAATCGCGAACCTTGTTCTCGAAACCCGAATAGGCGTGAATGATGTACCAGCGCGCCATGTGTATCCGTATCCTGTCCCTGTAACCGCGGGCGTTAGCGCGCGAGCGACGTCAGCCAGCTGACGATCGCGTTGAAAACCGTGTCGACGCCGAAAAAGAACAGCGAAAGGATCGTCGTCATGATCAGCACCATGATCGTCGTCTGTACCGTTTCGCGGCTGGTGGGCCACACGATCTTGCGGGCTTCGGCGCGTACCTGATTGATGAACTCAGCCGGGCTGGTCTTCGCCATGTCGATCGTCCTGTCTTTTTACGTCAATGATCCGGGCCAGATGGGTTGCCGCCCCCCACGCGTCAAGCGCGCTTGGGGCAATAGTCCGCCCACCCTCCCCGAGCGTGTCGGCGAAAGGCGGAAGGAAACGGCGCATCTGTCCGAATGAAAGCGGCCTTTACTTGGGCGCTGCGGCGATTGCAAGTGCGGGGTCAGGACCCGCTAATTGCGCGGTCGAGGTTTGCGGCGATTTTGTTCAGGGCAAGGAAGCGAGACGTAGGCATATGAATATATTCCAAGGCGCGCTGACGCGGCCATGGACAAAATCGGTCAAATCCCGAAGGGACGTCGAAATGGCTTCGATCTCGCCTCCGCGCGGCCTTGCAAATGGAACCACCATTCGCGGCGGCCACACGAAGCCGACATCTTCGCCATTTCGACGCCTCGACCGCGCAATTAGCGGATCCTGCCCCCAAGGCGGGACAGCGCGCGCTGCATCCAGAGCAGCAGCCCCGCCATGGCCATCCAGCTGAGCGTCGGCTGGAGCGCGAACAGCAGGTGCAGCTCGCGGGCCGCGGCCTTGCCGTTCTGTGGGTCGAAGCCGACGAGGTCGAGCAGAAGGTAGCTGACCGCGATCGCGGCAGCGACGCCGAACTTCTGCATCAGGTTCAATAGCGCGAAGAGAAACGCCGACCGATTGCGGCCGCAGCGGCCGGCATCGTGCGGGATCAGGTCGGCGAGCATCGAGTAAGTGAAGAGCAACCCGACGAACCCCGTCCCGAGCATCAACGAGAAGCCCACCGCCTGCGCCAGGCCCTGCGGTTGCCGGAACAAGGTCGCAACAAGCAGGCTGGAGATCAGGAGCCCCATCGCGATCATCATCGGCGGCTTGCCGAAGCGGCGCGCAAGGAAAGTCCAGACGGGCGATGCGAAGGCCCCGCCAACGAAGCTGGCGAAGAGCAGCACCGCGCTCTGCGCGTCGAGATCAAGCACCGCGGCGGCGAAGAAGACGAACAGCGAAGTCAGCGATCCAAAGGCGAAGCTATTGAGGAACTGCACGCCGAGCAACAGCATCAGCGGCGGGAAGGACAAGGACGCGCGGATCTCGTGCCGCCAGCCGATACCCGCTTCCGCCACCACGGCACGCGGCGGGACGAGACGGATCGCAAAGAGCGCGACCGGCGCCATGAGCAGGAAAAGGCTGGCATAGGCCATGATCCGCCCCTGCAGACTGAGCCCCGGGATCAACAGCTGCGCCGCCGCGGGCGCGGCAAAGGCGCAGATCAGCGCGATCTTCGCGAACCAGTCGCGCATCCCATAGAGAAGCGCGCTGTCGGCGGGCGTGCGCACGAGCGCCGCCCCCCACGACAGCTGCGCGACCTCATAGAGGCTGTAGCTCGAATAAAAGAATATCATCATCAGGAAGAGCGCCGCGAAGGGCAACCGGTCGCCGACGGTCACCAATGCGAGCAGCAGCAGCGCCAGGGGCATGATCGCGAGCAGCATCCAGCGCCGGTGTGCGCCGAGCCCCGTGCGCACGCGGTCGACCATCGTGCCGATCAGCGGGTCGACGATGCCGTCCCATATCGTCGTGAGCGAGAAGAGCAGCCCGACCAGCGCGACCGAAATGACGCCGCCCTCAGCGATATAGGGCGGCAGGTAGACGCTGAATGGCAAGCCCAGCATGACCGTCGGCCCTGCCGTCGCGGCATAGGCGGCGACCGTCCGTGGCCGCAATGCCGGGGTTTCGTCGGCGCGGGCGGCCGAAGGCAGGGCAGTACTGGCCAACGCGATACTCCCGAAACAGGAGATGCCAGGCTTTCAGTTGTTAACAATCATGTCAACAGTCCGTCGCGCCCCCGGCGCCGCATTAGCGGATATTGAAATGGGTCAGGAAAGGTTGGAGCCGCCAGTCGATTTCCTCGGGGTCAAGCCATTCGTCCTCAATCCCCATCAGCGTGCTGAGCATCGAATCGCCGACGACGATATCGAAAAACAGCCGCGCGGCGGCCTCCGGCCGGTCGATGTCGGCTTTCCCCGTTGCCGCCCATTCGGCGAATAGCTCGATCAGCTCCTCGAGCGCGGGCACGTGCAGGTCGCGGTATATCTGCATCGCGAATTCATGGTCGCGCAAGCTCTCGGATATCAGCATGCGCATCAGCGCGACGGCGTGCGGCGATTCCATCAGTTCGCTTTGGCGATGCGCGTAACTCTTCAGAATTTCGACGGTCGACAATCCCCGGGTCGCGTCGTCGTCGAGCGACCGCAGCATCGCTTCGTCGCACCAGCGCGTTGCGATCGCGCGAAGCAGCCCCTGCTTGTTGCCGAACAATTCATAGAGCGTCGCGAGCGAGCCGCCCGAACGCTTGACGATTTCCGCGAGACTCGTGCGCTCATACCCCTGTTCGAGGAACAGCGCCTCGGCGGCATCGAGGATCGCATTCTGCCGCCGTTCGCGTGGCGATAGCCTATCCATTTGACATAAGGCCGATTCCGACATGCTCAAAATTTCCTCCCTCCCTTGCACTTTTTTGTAATTTAAATTACAGGACGTCCCAACGCAAGCTTTTGCGTATAAACAAATCCCGCACAACTGCGATTTTTTCAGGGGTCCCTATGAGTCGCTTTCGTCCTCTCAGCTGCGCCGCCGGCGCTGCGCTGGCCCTATTGCTGGCTTCCTGTTCGTCCGAGGCGCCGCCCGCGCCGCCGCCGCCTGAGGTCAATATCGTAACGGTCCGCACGCAGGCCGTACCGAATGTGATCGAATTGCCTGGCCGCGTTCAGGCGTATCGCACGTCCGAAGTCCGCGCCCGCGTCGACGGCATCGTCGAACGCCGTCTGTTCAACGAAGGCAGCTTCGTGCAAGCCGGTACGGCCCTGTTCCGCATCGACCCGCGCCAGCTGACCGCCACGGCCAACGCGGCGCGCGCGCAGCTCGCCCGTGCGCAGGCGACCGCCGCCAATGCGCGGCAGGTCGTCGGCCGCTACCAGCCGCTGCTCGCCGACCAGGCGATCGGCAAGCAGGAATATGACGCCGCGGTCGCCGCGCAGCGTACCGCCGAGGCCGACGTCGCGGCGGCACAGGCCAATCTGGAATCGGCGCGGCTCAATCTTGGCTATTCGATGGTCACCGCACCGATTTCGGGCCGCGCGCGGCGCGCCGAAGTGACCGAGGGCGCACTCGTCAGCGCGGGTGCGGGCACCCTGCTGACGACGATCGAACAGATCGACCGCGTCTATGTCAATTTCGGGCAGTCGAGTTCGGACCTGCTCGCGACGCGCCGTGAGATGGGATCGGGCAAGGTCAGCGTGCCGCAACTCGAGCGCGTCGAAGTCCAGCTAATCCTCGAGGATGGCACCGCCTTTCCGGTCGTCGGCCATCTCGACTTCCTCGACCTGTCGATCGACGAGGCGACGGGCACTGCGGCGCTGCGCGCCGAATTCCCGAACCCGAACGCGGCGCTGCTGCCCGGCCAGTTCGTGCGCGCGCGCATCTTTGCGGGCAACCGTGCCGGCGGCGTCCTGATCCCCCAGCGCGCGGTCAAGCTGGCCGCCGACAATGCCAGCGTCATGGTCCTCGATGCCAAGAATATCGCGACCCCACGCCCGGTGAAGCTGGGCACGATGGTCGCGGGCCAGTGGGCGATCCTCGACGGGCTGAAACCCGGCGACCGGGTGATCGTCGACGGGCTGCAAAAGGTGCAGCCGGGCCAGCCGGTGCGCGTCGCACCGGCAAAAGGGGCGCAGTCCGCGCCGACGACAAAGCGCTGACCTGATATGACACCCCGCTTCTTCATCGACCGACCCATCTTTTCATGGGTCATCGCTATCGGCATCCTGTTGTCGGGCATCATCGCGCTGCGCGGGCTTCCCGTGGAGCAATATCCGTCGGTCGCGCCGCCGTCGCTGACGATCGGCGTCACCTATCCGGGTGCCGACGCCAAGACGCTCGAGCAGAATGTCACGCAGGTCATCGAGCAGGAACTGAACGGGGTCGAGGGCTTCCTCTACATGGCCTCGACCAGCGAATCGAACGGCACCGCGTCGATCAACCTGACCTTCGAGGCGGGGACCGACATCGATAATGCGCAGATGGAGGTGCAGAACCGCCTGCGCCGCGTCGAGCAGCGTTTGCCCGAAGATGTGCGCCGCCAGGGCATCTCGGTCACCGAGGCCAACTCGGGCTTCCTGCTGATCGTCGCGATCACGTCGAAGAGCGGCAACACCGACCCGATGGAGGTCAACAACTTCGCGAACACGCGCGTGCTCGACGAGCTGCGGCGTGTGAACGGCGTCGGCAACGTCCAGGCCTTTGCGCCCGAATATGCGATGCGCATCTGGCTCGATCCGCAAAAGCTCGCCTCCTACAATCTGTCGGCGGCTGAGGCGCTCGGCGCGGTGCAGGAACAGAATAGCCAGACGCCGGGCGGCCAGCTTGGCGATCAACCTATCGCCAAGGGCGCGCAGCTCAACGCCGTGATCACGACGCAGGGCCGCTTTACCAAGCCCGAGCAGTTCGAAAGCATCATCCTGCGCGCCAACCCCGACGGGTCGGCGGTCACGCTCGGCGACGTCGGGCGCGTCGAACTGGGCGCAGCAAGCTATCTTTTCTCGTCCGAGCTCAACGGCAAGCCGATGGCGGGCCTCGCGGTCCAGCTGACCCCCGGCGCCAACGCGCTGTCGACGGCCCAGGGCATTCGCGACCGCATGGACGAGCTGTCGAAGGGCTTCCCGCCCGACGTGACCTGGTCGATCCCGTACGACACGACGCCGTTCATCAGCTTGTCGATCGAAGAGGTGGTGAAGACGCTGGGCGAGGCGATGGTGCTCGTCTTCCTCGTGATGTTCCTGTTCCTCCAGAACTGGCGCGCGACCGTCATCCCCACCGTCGTCGTTCCCATCGCGCTCGCGGGCGCATGCCTCGGCCTCTGGATGTTCGGTTTCTCGATCAACGTGCTGACCCTGTTCGGCATGGTGCTCGCGATCGGCATCCTCGTCGACGACGCGATCGTCGTGATCGAGAATGTCGAGCGCATCATGAACGAGGAGCATCTGTCGCCTTATGACGCGACGGTGAAGGCGATGAGCCAGATCACCTCGGCGATCGTCGGCATCACGCTGGTACTGATCGCGGTGTTCATCCCCATGGCCTTCTTCCCCGGGTCGACCGGCGGCATTTATCGTCAATTCTCGATGACGCTCGCGATCTCGATCGCCTTCTCGGCGCTGCTCGCGCTGACGCTGACGCCTGCGCTGTGCGCGACGCTGCTGAAGCCGCACGACCAGACCGCGCGCAAGGGCGGCATCGGCGCATTCTTCGACCGCTTTTTTGGCCGTTTTAACGAATGGTTCGGGCGCACGACCGACCGCTATCAGGGCGGCGTCGGCAAGATGCTCGCGGCGCCGCTCCGCTGGCTCGGCGTGTTCGTCGCGATGGTCGCGATCACCGCACTGCTCTTCACCCGCCTGCCGGGCTCGTTCCTGCCGCAGGAAGACCAGGGCTATCTGGTGACCGTGATCCAGGCCCCCCCGGGCGCGACGACACAGCGCACCAACGAAGCGACCAAGCAGGTGAAGGCCTTCTTCGCCGAGCAGCCGCAGGTCGCCAATGTCGTGACGGTCAACGGGTTCAGTTTCTTTGGTCAGGGACAGGCGAACGCGATCATGTTCACGCCGCTGAAGCCTTGGGAAGAACGCAAGGGCGAAGGCGACAGCGCCGACGCGATCGCGGGCAAGGCGATGGGCACCTATGCGAACATCAAGGAAGCCTTCGCCTTCTCGCTGAGCCCGCCGTCGATCCCCGAACTCGGTACGTCGAGCGGCTTCACCTTCAAGCTGCAGGACCGCGGCGGCAACGGGCGCGACGCGCTGATCGCCGCACGCAACCAGATGCTCGGCGGTGCGATGCAGAGCAAGCTGCTCGCCAACGTCCGCCCCGAAGGGCAGGAAGATGCGCCGGTGCTGAAGGTCGATATCGACCGGATTCAGGCGCGCGCGCTCGGCCTGTCGATCGGCGACGTCAACGCGACGCTCGCGATCAGCTTCGGCAGCGCCTACGCCAACGACTTCACCCGCGAAGGCCGCGTGCTGCGCGTGCTGCTTCAGGCCGATGCCGCGAGCCGCATGACCCCGCAGGACGTGCTCGACCTGCGCGTGCGCAGCGCGGCGGGGAACATGGTGCCTTTCGGATCGTTCAGCACCGCCGAATGGTCCGCCGAAGCCCCGCAACTCCAGCGCTATAACGGTTATCCCGCGATGACGATTTCGGGCGAGCCCGCGCCCGGCCAGTCGACCGGTGAAGCGATGGCCGAAATGGAACGGCTGGCCGAGACGCTGCCCGCGGGCTTCGCGTTCGAATGGACCGGCATCTCGTACGAAGAAAAGCAGTCGGCAGGCCAGATCGGCATGCTGCTCGGCCTGTCGCTCGTCGTCGTCTTCCTGCTGCTCGCCGCGCTTTACGAAAGCTGGTCGGTGCCCGTCGCGGTGCTGCTGGTGGTGCCTTTGGGCGTGCTCGGCGCGGTGCTCTTCTCGATGCTGCGCGGGCTGTCGGCGGACATTTACTTCAACGTCGGCCTGATCACGATCATCGGGCTGGCCGCGAAGAATGCGATCCTGATCGTCGAATTCGCGATCGAACAGGAGGCCGAAGGCAAATCGACGCTCGATGCGGTGATGGAAGCGGTGAAGCTGCGCCTCAGGCCGATCATTATGACCAGCCTCGCCTTCATCCTCGGCATGGTGCCGCTCGTCATCGCGAGCGGAGCCGGCGCCGCCAGCCGCATCGCGGTCGGGTCGGGCGTGATGGGCGGGATGATCGCGGCTACTTTGCTGGGCATCTTCTTCATCCCGCTTTTCTATCTCTCGGTACGCAAGTGGATCAGCCGCAAGCGGCCGCCCGCCCCCGCCGAAAAAGGACATCATGAGGAACCCGGTCATGCGTAACCTGATCGCGCTGCTCGCAGCGACGACGCTCGCCGGATGCGTCAATATGGCGCCGAAGCATGAGCGCCCGGCGCTACCCACCGCGCCCGCCTATCCGGCCGAGTTCGCGGGCGATGTGACGCTCGGGCAGCGGGCGACCGAAGTGTCGTGGCAGGACTTCTTTGCCGATCCGCAGCTCGAAGTGCTGATCGCGCAGGCGATCGAGCGGAACCGTGACCTTGCGGTCGCGGTCGCGCAGATCGAGGAAGCGCGCGGCCTCTATCGCATTCAGGACGCTGACCGCCTGCCCACGGTGGGTGCCAGCGCCGCGGCGACACGCACGCGTGGCGCTTCGCTGACCGGTACCGGTACCGACACGTCCAATCGCTATTCGGTCGGCGTCGGCGTGACCTCGTTCGAGCTCGATTTCTGGGGCCGCGTCAAGAATCTGTCCGAAGCCGCGCGCAGCCAGTATCTCGCGACCGAGGCGGCCGAACGCGCCTTCCGTCTCGCGCTCGTCCGCGACGTCGCCTCCTCCTATTTCTCGTCGCGCGGCGCCGAGGAGCAGATCAAGCTCGCCGAAGCCACGGTGACCAGTCGCAAGGAAGGGCTGCGGATCGCAAAGCGCCGCCTCGACGCGGGAGTCACCTCGGCGCTCGACTATCGTCAGTCCGAAACACTGCTGACGCAGGCCGAAACGCAGCTTGCTAGCCTGAAACTCGGCAAGGCGCAGGCCGACAATTTCCTCGCCGTGCTGACCGGCGGACCGGTGACCGGTCCCCTGCCCGCGCCGTTGCCGCTCGTCGCGCAGAGCCAATCGCCGACGCTGACCGCTGGTCTGCCGTCGGACCTGCTCGTCGCGCGGCCCGATGTGGTGGCGGCCGAAGAGCGGCTGCGTGCCGCGCGCGCCAATGTCGGCGCCGCGCGCGCCGCCTTCTTCCCGTCGATCTCGCTCACCGGCAATTTCGGTTTCGCCTCGGGGTCGCTCGACAATCTGTTCAGCGACAACGGCATGACTTGGAGCTTCGGCCCCTCGATCAGCCTGCCGATCTTCGATTTCGGGCGCAACAAGGGCAATCTTACGGTTGCCGAGGCGCGCGAGAATATCGCAGTCGCGACCTATGAGCGGACGGTGCAGGGCGCGTTCCGCGAAGTTGCCGACGCGCTGGCCGGACGCCGCTACCTCGCCGAGCAGGTCGAAGCGCAGGAGCGCGGTACGCTCGCGACCCGGCAGATCGCCGATCTGGCGCGCAAGCGGTATCGCGAAGGCGTGTCGACCTATCTCGAAGTCCTCGACGCCGAACGCAATTTGTTCGCGACCGAACAGGCGTTGATCGAACTACGGCGTGCGCAGGTCGACAATCTGGTGACGCTCTATGTCGCGCTGGGTGGCGGGCTGGTTGAGCGCCGTTAGGGCACCGGGACCAAAGCCGCATGCCGAACGACCCCGCACCCCCCGCCTTGCTTAAGGATATTCTGGGCCCGCAAGCGCTGGAGACGATCGGCGATGCGGGGGTGGCGGCGTCGCGACATTTCGATCGCGCCGCCTTTTTATCCGCGGCGACGGATGGGCTCGATGCACTGTCGATCATGGAACGCGTGCGGCATATCGCCGACGCGCTCCATGCCGCGCTGCCAGGGGATTATGCGGCGGCGCTCGATGTCGTTCGCGCGATGGCGCCGCGGCTCACCCACGCTTTTCAGGCGATGGCGGTCACCGAATATGTTGCGCGCTATGGCCTTGATGATTTCGACCCGTCGATGGACGCCCTCGCCGACCTGACGCGCTTCGGCTCGGCCGAATTTGCGATCCGTCCGTTTCTGGCCGCGGATACGCGCCGCGCGCTGACCGTCATGGCGCGATGGGCCGGCAACGAGGACGAGCATGTGCGCCGGCTCGCGACCGAAGGCGCGCGCCCGCGCTTGCCATGGGCGGCGCGCGTCCCGGCGCTGAAGTCCGACCCGACACTGGCGGCGCCGATCCTCGAAATACTGAAAGCCGATCCGAGCCTGTATGTTCGCAAATCGGTCGCGAACCATCTGAATGATATCGCCAAGGACCGGCCCGACTGGTTACTGGATCGCCTTGCGACGTGGCCGCAGGATAATGCACGCACGGTCTGGATCATCCGCCACGCGCTGCGCACGCTGATCAAGCAGGGCGATCCCGCCGCCTTGGCGCTGATTGGAGTCGGCCATGGGGCCGCGGTAAGCGTACGCGATTTCAGCATTGCGCCGTCGGCCGTCCATCTTGGCGACCGGATTGCCATCACGGCCAACCTCGCATCGGATTCATCGGAAAATCAGCGACTGGTGGTCGATTATCGCGTCCATTATGCACGCGCGGGCGGCAAGAGCGCCGCCAAGGTCTTCAAGCTGAAAACGTTCGAACTTGCGGCGGGGAAGACCGCGTCGCTCGGCATCAGCCAGACGATCCGCGACTTCAGCACCCGCCGCCATCATCCGGGGAGGCACGAAGTCGAGTTGATCGTCAACGGGCAGACGATGGCGACCGCAGCGTTCGAGATCCTGTCGACCGCCTGATCCCGGCGATGAGCTGGCTTATCCCGGTGGCGGCGCGGTGGCCGCCTCGGGCGGCGGGCGCCCTTCCTGGATCGTCGGGCGCCCCTCCGGCATCGGCAGGCGCAGGTCGATCCGGCTGCCGTTGATTTCGGTCGAGATGACGGCATTGTCACCCTCGATGCCGATGCGCGTCCGGTCGCCGATCGGGATGTCGCCGATGTCGGGAATATCGAGCGGCTCGACGGGCCCGGTCGGGTCGACGACCCGCTTGGGCCGCGGCGCCGCCTTTTTACCCGATGCCTCGGTCATGAAATCACGCCAGATGCGCGCCGGCAAACCGCCGCCCGAAATGCCCTGAAGCGGCGTATTGTCGTCGTTGCCGATCCACACCCCGACGACGAGCCCGTTGGCGTAACCGACGAACAGCGCATCGCGATTGTCCTGAGTGGTGCCGGTCTTGCCGAAATTGGCTTGCGGCAGGCGGGCGGCGCGGCCGGTGCCGCGATTGACCGCGGCGCGCAGCATTTGCTCGATATCCTCATGCTCGCTCGACCCGAAGCTCGATGGGCCCGAGATCAGATTTTCGAACCAGCCCTTTTCCTCGGCCTCGAACGCGTGCGGTTCGACCGGATAGCTGTTCGCCGCGACCGCAGCATAGGCGGCGGTAAGTTCGAGCAAGGTCATACTCGACGTGCCGAGCGCCAAGCTGGGATCGCCCTTCGCCATCGGCGCGGTGACGCCGAGGTCGCGCGCCATGTCGATGACCTTGTCGTCGCCGATTTCGCGGAGCAGGCGGACCGCAGCGACATTGCTCGACGAGGCGAAGGCGTCTTCGAGGCTGATTTCCTTCGAATAGGCGCCGCCCGAATTTTTGGGGCGATAGGAGCCGGTCTCGATCGCGCTGTTGTCGATCATGTCGTCGGGGTCCCAACCGGCGCGCAGCGCGGCGAGATAGACGAAGAGCTTGAAGGTCGAGCCGGGTTGGCGCCGCGCCTGCGTCGCGCGGTTGAAGGGCGATGCGGCATAATCCTTGCCGCCGATCATCGCGACGACCTCCCCATTCGGGCGCATCGCGACGAGCGCGACTTGCGCCTTGCCGAGTCCCGCGCGCCCCGTCACGCGGCGCGCGACCCCCTGCAACCGTGCATCGAGCGTCGTCGCGATTGTCTGGCGCGAATAGCCGACGTCGCTCAATTTGCGCGCCGCGGGCAGCGCCCAGTCGGCGAAATAGGTGCCCGTCGGCAGCGTGTTGCGGCTGCGCACGTCGATGCGCGGGGTGCGCAGCGCTCCCCGCTCCTGTTCGGTGAGATAGCCCGTCGTGACCATCGCGTTCAGCACCAGCTTCATGCGTTTTTCGGCGAGGTCGGGATTTTTGGTCGGGGCGAGGCGCGATGGCGCCTGCACCAGCCCCGCGAGCATCGCCGCCTGCGCCGGGGTCAGCTTCTCGGGCTGGCGATAGAAATAATGGAGCGAGGCGGCGCGCAGGCCATAGGTGTTGTCGCCGAAATAGGCGTTCGAGAGATAGCGTTCTAGGATCTCGTCCTTGCTCAGCCAGGCTTCGAGCCAGAAGGCGATCAGCGCCTCGCGCGCCTTGCGCCCGAGCGTGCGTTTGGGCGTCAGGAAGGTGAATTTCGCGAGCTGCTGCGTGATCGTGCTGCCGCCCTGCGTGCGTCCGCCGGTGACATTGCTCCACACCGCGCGCGCGATGCTGCGCGGGTCGACGCCCCAGTGGGTGTAAAAACGCCGGTCCTCGATCGCGAGGAAGGCGCCGGTCACATGTTTGGGCAAATCCGCCGCTTTCACGGGTGTGTCGACGATCGCCCCGATGCGCGCGATCGGGGTGCCGTCAGATGCGAGCAAGGTGATCTGCGGCGGCGCGATCGGCTCGAGCGATTTCGAGAGCGGTGCGGTGAGCGCGAGCCAGCCGACGAGCAGGATGAAAGCCACGGCGAAGATCGCAAAGCCGCGCGAGATGCGGCGCATCCATTTGCGCCCGCGTGTCTCGGGCACAATGGGCGGCGGCGGGGCTGCTATATCGGCGAACGGGCCACCCGGCGTCGCGGCGAGGGTGGGGTCGGGGCCTTCGGGTTTACGGAACCATTTCATGCGCAGCGCCCGTATTACAACCCCAACACAGCATAAGCAATTGCGTTATCTGGTGCGCCCGATCGGTCCTATTCATCAAGAAGGACAGCGACTTGACTGGCGCGCCGGGGTAATAAAGGGAAAAGCCCGCCCATCCGGAGAGCGATGACATGAGCCAAACAGCCACCCGCTATTGCGACCTGGTGATGAAGGGCGGCATCACAAGCGGCGTCGTCTATCCCAACGCCGTCCTGGCGCTCGCGCGCGATTTCCGGTTCAAGAATATCGGTGGGACGTCGGCCGGCGCGATCGCCGCGGCGGCCACCGCGGCGGCGGCGCTGGGCGACCGCAAACATGTCGCATCGGGATCGACGGCCCCCTGCCCGCCGACGCTCGGTTTTGCGGGTCTTGAGCGCGTAGCGGTGCAGCTTTCGTCAGAGGGCTTCATCTTCGGCCTCTTCCAGCCCGCGCGTGGCGGGCGGAACGCCTATCGATTGATCGTTACCCTCGCCGGGAATGCGAGCATACTGCGCAAAGCCTTGGTCGCCGCGGTGGCGGTGGTGGCGATCGCGCCGCTCGAAGCGCTGCTTCTGCTCGGCCTATTCCTCGCGACCGGTTACTGGCTTGCGGGCGCGCCCGGAATTGCCGCAGTGCTATTGCCGTCGGCGATCTGCGCCTATCTCGGCGCCGCGATTGCTGCCGTTTTGCGCGTTGCACGCGTCACGCGGCGCAATCTGCTCGGGCTTTGTTCGGGCCTGAGCGTGCGGAAGGATAGCAAGCCGGCGCTGACCGAATGGCTGCACGAGGTCCTGCAATCGCTGTCGGGCAAGGACATCGCCGAGCCCCTGCTGTTCGACGATCTCTGGGCCGCGCCGCGCTATCCGGGTGAACCGAACACCGAAACGGCGATCTCGCTCCAGATGATCACGACGGGTGTCTCGCATCACGAGCCGCGGACACTGCCCTTTACCGACGCGTCCTTCTGGTTCCTGCGCGAGGAGTTCGACCTGCTGTTCCCTAAGCCAGTCGTGGACGCGATGGTGGCGATGGCGGGGTCGCCCGATCGGGTGGGGGAAAAGGACTATTACCGCCTGCCCGGCAAGGGCCGGATGCCCGTGCTGGTGGCGATGCGGATGAGCCTCAGCTTTCCGCTGCTGATCAGCGCGGTGCCGCTCCACGAGCCCGTCGGGAAGCGAACGCTCCGCAGCGAAACCGAGGGAGACGCGCTCGATGACGGTGAGAACGCCAAGGAGACGACGCTGAGTCAGAGCACCGACAGTCTGGCCACCGGCGGCGAGGCCCCGCTCTCCTCTAGCGAGGGCTTCCGCATCTGCTGGTTTTCGGATGGCGGCGTTTCGAGCAATTTTCCGCTCCACCTGTTCGATGCACCGCTGCCGCGCTGGCCAACCTTCGCAATCAATCTCGTCTACCCGCAAAGCAGCGACGATCCGCAGGTCGAGAATCCCGAACCCCGTAATCCGCGGGACGAGGCAGAGGCCGCGGTGTGGCTTCCGCTACACAACAACCGCGGCTGGCAACGCAGCTATAGCTCGATCGCCCGGCCGCTCGCGCTGGCCGAAGTGTCCGGCTTCGTGTTCGGGATCATCAGCACGATGCAGAATTGGCGCGACCTGCTGCAATCGCGCGCGCCCGGCCAACGCGACCGGATCGTCCATGTCGCGCTCGACAAGGTCGAGGGCGGCATGAACCTCGACATGTCGCAGGACATATTGGACAGCATTTCGCTGAAAGGCACGGTCGCCGGCGAACGATTATACCAATTCTCGTTCGACAATCATTATTGGGTGCGATGGCGGAACGTCGCCTCGGGCTTGCAGCGTTATACGATCCGGATTGCGGCGAGCGCGAAAGTCGTGCCCCCGATCCCGGCCTATGAGGCGGCCTTTGCGACGGTGCACACGGGAACGCCTCCACCAGTTTCGTATAAGTTCCGGTCGGCCGAAGCCCAGAACGCCGCGCAGGCACTGTTCGCCGACCTGGTGGCGCGCGGCGAGGAATGGGACGATCTTGGCCCCGACCTCAGCGACGGGACGCCGCGACCGCTTCCGCAAATGCAGATCACCCCGATCTATTAGTTCGCGGGGGCCTCGCTATCCTGCTGCGGCGACGCGCCGTCTTCCTTCTTGATGAAGCTCATCTTGCCCTGCGGCTCGAGGATCGCCCACGCGACATCGGCCATCCGCCCGATCCCCGCGAGCCGCATTTCGGACAATATCTCGTCGCGCGTCAGCCGGTCGCGGCGCAGATTTTCGGTCACGATCTCGCCGTCGCGCACGATCACGCGCGGCGCGCCTTCGAGCAAATCCTTGGCGCGCGGGAACAGATAGGCGGTCCAGCTGAGCACCAGCGCCCAAAAGGCGAAGGTACAGATGGCGAGGGTCGCGCCGGTCAGGCTGAAGTCGTTGTGCGTCACCCCCTGCTGGATGAGGTCGCCGAGGACGACGAGTACGACGAATTCGAACGGCGTCATCTGGCCGAGCTCGCGCTTGCCGAGCAGCCGGATCAGCAGGAACAGGATGAAGAACATCACCGTGGCGCGAAGGACGATATCCATCAGGGCAGCACCTTGATCGAAAGCGGCATCGCGCCGATGCGCCGGTCTCCGTCAAAGACCGCGATGTCGCCCTTCGTCCCCGCGAACAGCGGCGGGTTGATCTGGCCATCGATCTTGATGTGGAGGCTGTCGCCGGCGGCGAGCGGGCCATAGGAAAAATGAAAGCGGCCGTCCTCGAAGCTCTCTTCGGCGGGGGCCGGGATCATCGTGTTGACGGTCATGTCGTGCCAGAGCGCGGGAGTTACCGCCACCACCGCGTCATCGAGCGGAGCGTCCGCGGTCAAAGTGATGTCGGTTTCGAAAAACTCGCCGTTGCGGATAGTCGTCGGCGTTTTCACCATCAGTTGCGCATCGCCGAAATCGGCCGTGCGCGGCGGGCTTGGCTGCCCCCCGGTGAAGCCAAGAGCCGCCGCCAGCAAGAGGCCGCCAAGGATAAGGATCGAGATCGGGCTAGCGTGCCGGTCCCACAGGCGTTGGCGCGATGGTTTGACGGCGAGTCCTTCCAGCGCCTGCATCCGATCCTCCAGCCTGATCGCAAATGTCCTGCGACCGCAATAGCCGAGGACGCCCCCCTCCATCAGAAACGGGCGCCTATTGGACGCTTGGCGCGGCGGTTCGTTCCGCCAGCCTGGCTATGCCCGGCGAGGGCGTTGCCCGGGCTTCCTGCGAGGATTACAATAGGGAGGCGGAGCGCGTCCGCTCCTGCCGCGCGTCGGCGACGGCCCAGATGCTCAGCAATGCCGTCAGAATCGCGGGCAAGGTGACCCCCGCGAAATCGCGCGCGAGGGCCGAAGGACCGCAGATGCCGACCGCGACCTCCCAGAAGTGAAAGAGCGCGTGGCCACAGAGCCAGAGCGTCGCGCTCGTCCACAGCGGCACACGATATTGCGGGCGAAAGGCGCCAATGACGAGCGAGGTGCCGACGAAAAGGTAGATGAGTCCGATGTCGCGGATGAAATGCTGATTGAATGGGCCGGTCGTCGTGACGCCCGGGACCGCGAGATACCAGTCGGCGGGCGACCAGAGCATGAAAAGCGCGTTCGCATCGGCGCCGATGCCGAGGATGACGGCGGTCCAGATACAAATCGACTTGAGCATGGTGATATCCCCCTTGGATCGCTGACGGCTGTTCCTTCGGCGGCGGGACGTTTTCGAGCCCCGGTCGACGCGCGTGGAGCCGAGCTTGCCATCGGAACCGGGGATCGGCGAGTCCTCCTTCAGCCGCTGTCCGAAATAGACGCCTCGGCCAGCTTTACCGAAGGCTGATTATCCGTTCGCGAGCGTATCGCGCGCAACGCGTTGGAGCGCCGCCGCCTGTGCATCGGAAAGCCCCAGTTCGTCGGCGCCCTTTTCCTTTGGTCCGAGCGTCATCGGATCGACGCCGGTTATCGCGCCGAAGGTCACGAGCGCCGAGAGGTAATAGCCCGCGACGCTCGCGTGATAATGGTCGTATGCCCACAGATCGAGCTGGCCATAGCCGATGCCGTCATAGGGATTGGGGTCGGCGACGCCGTCCGCCATCGCGCGGTTCCATGCCTGGCCGACCGGCACGACACCCGCCACGGACGGGGTGGCGGATCGTGCGCGGTCGGCCGCGGCGCGGAGGTCATCGGCCATCGCCGTCACCGGCTTTCCGTACCAATGGCCCCCGGGTTTGTAGGTCTGGTCGGCGCGTGTCCATGCCGCGGCGAGGCGGATATCGACCGCAGGATTGCGCGCCTTGAACAGCGCGGCGAGCCGGCCGACATTGCGCATATAGTCGGCGGGATCGCCGGGCTTGGCGCGGTCGAGCGTGCTGAATTCCTGCAGCACGACGATGTCCCACGACCGGTCGAATAGCTGGCGCCGCTCGTCATAGTGGAAGCCCAAGGACTTGCCGCCCTGCGTTTCGAGGCTGACCCGATAGTCGAGCCCCGCCTGCTCGGCGAAGAGCTTGAACAGCGCGGGCACGCCGCCATATCCCGCGTTGTTGAGGTCGGTGACCGACCCCGCGCGCCAGTTGCGCGCGGCCGAATGCGCGCCCTGCGTGAAGCTGTTGCCGATGAACAGGATCGTCTTCGGCGCCGCCTTTGTTGGGGCGGAGGAAGTCGCGCCGGCGGCGGTCGGCGCGGGCGCGCTCTCCTTTGCCATTGCCGCCGGCGCGACGGCGAGCGCGGCAGCGCCGATCAAAAACCAGATGCCGTGCCCGTATTTCATATCAGAACTCCGTGGTGACCGAGGTGTACCAATAGCGGCCATAGGGACTGTAGAGCGACCCCAGATAGCCCTCGGACGAAAGCGGCGGCTTTTCGTTCGTGATGTTACGCACCCCGACGCGCCAGCGCATGTCGCCGCCGAGGCCGCCGGCATCCTTGATCCGCACCTGCGCATAGAGATTGCCAGTAAGCTGCGACTTGACGCGCCACGGGTTGCCATCGGCATCGACGAACGCGGTTTCGTCGACCGCGCCGGTGTAACGCGCGAAGGCGCCGATCTGGAACTGGCCGAGCGACCAGGTGAGCGACGCGGTGCCGCGCCATTTCGGACGGCCGTTGGCTTCGATCAGATTCTGCGTCTCGGGCAAGGGCGTCGCGGCGTTGATGTCGCCGGCTTCGCGCGCGGCGACGAGCTGGTCGACGGCGTCGCCCGGCGCACGCGAGAATTTGAGTAACCGCGTCGCGTTGACCGAAAAATCGAACTTGCCGACGTCGGTCTTGGGCGACTGCCAGTAGAAGGCGAAATCGAGCCCGCGAACGGTCTGCGGCTGCAGGTTGATGAACTGGTCGCGCACCGTCGTGATCCGGCCCACCGGGGTGATGCCCGTGCCCGCGAAATTGGCAATATCGTCGGCATTGGCGGCATCGCGAATGACGTTCGGGTTCGACGATCCCTGGAGGCGAAGCAGATAGTCGAGCGCCACCGCGGTGTCGTTGCCGAGGATGCCGACAATGCCCTTTTGCTTGATCGACCAATAGTCGACGGTGAAGGTCATGCGGCCGAGATCGGCCGGAATGAAAGTCGGCTCGAACACCGCGCCGAGGTTATAGTTGGTGCTCTTTTCAGGCTTGAGCTCGGGATTGCCCGAGACGCGGCGCGAATAACCAACATTGTTGCCGCACGCGGTGAAATTGGTGATCCGGCCGGCGCGAAGATCTACCTCGCAGCGCAGGAAATCCTGGCTGGTCGCAAGGCGCGCATATTCGACCGCGTTGACCTGTTCGAGATTCGGCGCGCGGAAGCCCTGCGAGAAGGAACCGCGCAGGCGGAAGCCGTCGACGACGTCCCATGCCGCCGCGATCTTCGGGCGGGCGACGCTGCCGAAGTCGCTATAATGTTCATACCGGCCCGCAAGCTGCACGTCGAAACGCCGGACGAGCGGGATATTCATCTCCTCCGAAACCAGCGGGACTGCGAGCTCGGCATAGCCGGCCGCGACCGTCCTTTTGCCATAGGTATCGGGGTTGTCGCTGACCGCCGCGGCGTCGCTGATCGTGACGGCTCCGCTGACCGCATCGATGAAGGGGCTCGACCCGTCGACGGCGGAATCGCGGTCATCGCGCTGCGTCTCGCGCCGCACTTCAAGACCGAAGGCAACGCCGACGTCGCCGCCGGGCAAGGCGAACAGGTCGGCGCGCGAGGCGCGGAAGTCGCCCATCGTCAGCGTGGTTTTCGAGGCGCGCCGAAGCTGGAAGGTGATCGCGTCGATCGCCGCCTGCGAGCTGGGGGTGCAATCGCCCGAACTCAGGCTGTCGATGCAGCCGCCGTTGAACGGGTTGTACGCATCGGGGGTCGCGAGCGCGAGGCTCCGCTGGAGCGCCGAGCTGCGCACCGCAAGGCTGCTGTCGACCGCCGAAGCTTCGGAATAGACGAAGGCGCTGTCCCATTTGAAACCCGCGGCCTCGCCGCGAACGCCGATCAGGCCGCGCAGCTGCTCGCCCGAGACCTTCACCGCCTGCGGCCCGGTATCGACGAAGCGATAGGTGGTGAGCAGCACTGGCAGGCCCGCCGCGGGCACGTTGACGAGCCCCGGGATGCGATTGGGATTGGGCTGGCCGTTGATCGTCGTCGCGCCGAAGGGGTTGTAATAGTTCGACGCCGGGATCCAGATCTGGTTGAGGTTGATCACCGGCGGCTGGATGCGCGTCGTGTTCGAACGGTAATAGCCAAACTCGCCGAACAAGGTCAGATCGTCGGTCACGTCATAGTGGCCGTTGACGAAGGCGTTGTAGCGTTTGACGCTTGGCATCACGGTGGTGCCGACCGCCGTGTCGTAACGCAGGTCGCGGAAGGTGTTGTTGGTCGCGAGCGCGGTATTCACGAGGCAAAGGTCGGCGGTCAGCGCCTGCGTGCATCCACCGAGGCGCGTCGGGCGGACGGTGAAGGAACCTGCGGCGGTGGTGAGGTTCGTCGTGCCGCGGCGCGGCCGGCCGCCGGTGACGGGGACCTGCAGCGCCGGCCACGCCCCGCGCGTCGCGCGCGCATCGGGGGTCAGCGAATCGGCGAAGTCGGGATAGTCGGCAAACAGCGGCCGCAGGTTCGCCGAAGCGGTGAAATCCTGATTCTCCGCCCGCAACGCTGAGCGGTCGGTATATTCGAAGGAGGCTGTGATGTTGCCGCGCGCGAAGCTCTTGCCCGCAAGGATATTGCCCTGGAATTCACGCAGGTGCGTGCCCTCGGCGCCGCCATATTGCGCCTGCGTCCTGAGGCCGTCGTAATTGTCCTTGAGCACCGTGTTGACGACGCCCGCGACGGCATCCGAACCATAGAGCGCGGCGGCGCCGTCGAGCAGCACTTCCAGCCGTTGAAGCCCCGTCGTCGGGATCGCGTTCGAGTTGTAGCTCAGTACCGGGACGGTGCCCGTGTCCGACAGGCCCTGGCTGGCGGGATGGGTGACGATGCGGCGGCCGTTGAGCAGCACCAGCGTGTTGCCGACGCCCAATGAGCGGAGGTTGACCGAACCGACGTCGCCGCGCGCGGCATTGCTGGTCTGAGCATTGTTGCCGGGGTTGAAGCTGACGTCGCCCATTTGCGGGATGTTGCGGATCAGCTCGTCGCCGCTGACCGCACCGATCGCGTCGAGCTTGTCCTGATTGACCACGACCACGGGCAGCGCCTCGGTAACGCGCGCGCCCTCGATGCGCGTGCCGACAACGACAATATCGCCGGCGGTCTCGCCATCGGGCTGCGGCTCATTGGCATCGGCGGCTTCGGCCGCCGGACCGGCTTCGGCCGTCTGGGCCTGCGCCGGTGCGCCCGCGAGAAGGCAGATCGCCGTGCTCGCCAGAAGCATTGTTCCAAAACTGCGCCTCATCATCATTCTCCCCAATTTTATTATCTGAATTTCTGTGTCTCGTTGGTCTCAATCGCTGTCGGTCTCGACCGGCGGCGCCGCGAGCGGCGCGGGCTCGCCGCTGAGCGCGCGGTCAAGGGCATCGCGGTCGAGCGCATTTTCCCACATCGCGACGACGATCGCGGCGAGCGCGTTGCCGATGAAGTTGGTGAGCGCCCGGCACTCGCTCATGAAGCGGTCGATGCCGAGGATCAGCGCAAGGCCCGCGACGGGCACGGTCGGCACCGCGGTCAGTGTCGCGGCGAGCGTGATGAAGCCCGCACCGGTAACGCCCGCGGCGCCCTTCGAACTCACCATCGCGACGAGCAGCAGCGCGACCTGATCGCCGAGGCTGAGGTCGATTCCCGTCGCCTGCGCGACGAACAGCGCCGCGAGCGTCATGTAGATATTCGTGCCGTCGAGGTTGAAGCTGTAGCCGGTCGGCACGACCATGCCGACGACGGATTTGGCGCAGCCCGCTTTTTCGAGCTTGTCCATCAGGCTGGGTAGCGCCGCCTCGGACGACGAGGTGCCGAGCACGAGCAGCAGCTCGGCCTTGAGATAGGCGATCAACCGGAAGATCGAGAAGCCGCAGAGCCGCGCCATCCCGCCAAGGACAACCACCACGAACAGGATCGAGGTCAGATAGAAGGTCGCGATCAGCACGCCGAGATTGACGAGCGATTCCACGCCATATTCGCCGATGGTGAAGGCCATCGCACCGAATGCGCCGATCGGTGCGAAGCGCATCAGCATGCCGACGAGGGTGAAGAAGACGCTCGAAAGCTTTTCGAGCATGCCAAGCACCTGCGCGCCGGCAGCGCCAGTGTGCGACAGCGCGATGCCGAACAGGATCGCCGCGAACAGCGCCTGCAGGATCGAACCCGAGGTCAGCGCCGAGACGAAGGTCGTGGGAATGATCGCGAGCAGGAAACCGACGAGCGAGGTGTCGTGCGCCTTCGCGTCATATTCGGCGATCTTGGCGACGGCGTTCGGATCGAGCGAACTCGGGTCGATGTTCATCCCCGCGCCCGGTTGCACGACATTGGCGACGATCAGCCCGATGATCAGCGCGAGCGTCGAGAAGAAGAGGAAATAGGCGAAGGTCTTCGCCGTCAGGCGGCCAAGCGTCTTGCCGCTGCCGACCGATGCGATGCCGGTCGAAACGGTGAGGAAGATCACCGGCGCGATGATCATCTTGACGAGGTCGATAAAGCCCTTGCCGAGCGGCTGGAGCTGGACGCCGACTTCGGGCCAGAAATGGCCGAGCAGGATCCCGCCCGCGATCGCCGCGAGCACCTGCACATAAAGATGCGACCACCACGGCCCGGATTTCGCCGGCACGTGCGCCGCATTCATGTCGATCGTGGCTGCCACCAGCCTCTCCCCATATTCTGCGTCCGGCTCGACGCGGACCGGGGTGTTTCCCGGCCTTTGGCTAAAAATAGGAGGAGGATGGAATCGCGGTCAAACGCTGGACGTTTTCCAGTTAGACCATTGTTATTATTGCAATATATCATTCTCTAAGGTATCGGGCAAAGTCAATTTGTGCAAAAAACCGCATACGTAGCCAAGAATTTGTGCAATAATCCGCACATGACGTTGCAGAGTGATTCGACCGCAGCGGGCGTGCACCCCAACCGCCGACGGCTGTTTGTCGCCGTCGCGATCGGGCTCGTCGTCCTGCTCGCGGCGGGATTGGGGCTGACGCAATGGGCGGCTGGTCGCGCCGCGGTGCAGGCGGATGTCGAAGCGCGACAGAATGCCCGCGCGCACGCCAGCCTGCTCGAAAGCGAATTGCAGAAATTCCGCCTGTTACCGCGCGTGCTCACCGAATTTCCCGACGTTCGCGCTGCGCTCGCCGACAAGAGCGACGCCGCCTCGCGCCGGCTCGACCGCGAGCTCGAACAGCTTGCGGCGCGCACCGACGCGACGGTGATCTATGTGATCGACGCCGAAGGGATGACGATCGCGGCGAGCAACTGGCGCGCCCCGACGAGCTTTGTCGGCGAGAACTACCGCTTCCGTCCCTATTTCCAAGGCGCAATGAAGAGCGGCGAGGCCGAGTTGTTCGCGTTGGGAACCGTCAGCGGTCGCCCCGGCCTCTATCTCGCGCGCCGCGTCGATGTCGGCGGGCGCCAGCTTGGGGTGATCGTGCTCAAGGTCGAGTTCGACAAGCTCGAATCGCGCTGGGCCGACTCCGCCGCGGCGACGCTTGTCACCGACGCGGCGGGGATCGTCGTGATGAGCAGCGAGCCGCGCTGGCGCTTCCGTTCCTTCGTCCCCATTTCGGCCGAAACGCAGCGGCGGCTTCGCGCGACGCGCAGCTATGGCGACGCCCGGCTCGATCCCTTGCCGGTCAGCCGCGCCGGGGACGGCATCCGCGTCGGCGCAGACCTGTTCCGCGAGGCCGACGAGCGCGTCTCCTTCCCCGGCGGCACGCTCCGCCTGCTCCAGCCTGCCGAACCCGCGCGCGCCAGCGCAAATGCCACCGCGCGCGTCGCCTTCCTCGTCCTGCTGATCCTTGTTGGCGCGGCAATCATCACGCTGCTCCGCGTCGTCGAGCGGCAAACGCTGCGGCAGGCCGCGCACGAGGCACTCGAACGCGAAGTCGCGGCGCGCACACGCGACCTGCGCACCGCGAACGACGAACTGCGCCTCGCGTCCGAACGGCAGCGCGAAACCGACCGCCGCTATCGTGCGGCGCGCGAGGAACTGGCGCAGGCGAGCCGGCTGGGATCGATCGGACAGATCACCGCGGGCGTCGCGCACGAGATCAACCAGCCGATCGCCGCGATCCGGACCTTTGCCGAAAACAGCCTGCGCTATCTGGAGCGCGCGCAGCCTGACAAGGCGCGCGGCAACCTCGACACCATCGTCGAACTGACCGCACGCGTCGGTGCGATCACCAACGAATTGCGCAACTTCGCGCGCCGCAAGCCCACCCCGCTGGGTCCCGTGGCGGTGCAATCGGCGGTCGACGGAACGCTGCTCCTGATCGGCGACCGGCTGCGCGCACAAGGCATCGCGCTCGACGTCGCAATCGAAAATCCCGCGACGGCGGTGCATGCCGACCGCGTCCGGCTGGAGCAGGTGCTCGTTAACCTGCTGCAAAATGCGGTCGAGGCGGTGCAAGGCGTGAAAGATGCACGCATTGCGCTCCGCACGCACGGCGGCGACCCCGTCCATATCGACGTCTGCGACAATGGCCCCGGAGTTCCCGCCGAACTGTTGCCACAGCTCTTCACGCCTTTTGTCACCGGGCGGCCCGACGGGCTCGGCCTTGGGCTCGCGATCGCGAGCGATATCATGGTCGAGTTTGGCGGCACGCTGACCCTGATCCCCTCCCCGCTCGGCGGCGCGGGTTTCCGCCTGACGTTGAGGCCGGCATGAGCTTTTTCACCGGCGAGCAGACGATTTTCTTCGTCGACGACGATGCGGCGTTGCGCGAGGCAAATGTCCAGACGCTCGACCTCGCGGGGCTGGCGGTCGAAGCCTTTCCCGACGCGCAGAGCGTGCTGCCGCGCATCGAAGCGGGCTTCTCGGGGCTCGTCGTCACCGACATCCGCATGCCGGGGATGGACGGGCTCGAACTGCGCGCGGCGATCCATGCGATCGATCCTGACATCCCCGTCATCCTGATCACCGGCCACGCCGATGTCGCGATGGCGGTGCGCGCGCTCCACGACGGCGCCTTCGACTTCCTCGCCAAGCCTTTTGCCGCCGATCACCTCGTCGGCATCGCGCGCCGCGCACTCGCACACCGTGCGCTGATCCTCGACAATCGGCGGCTGAGCGCGGCGGCGGCGGCGATCGACAGCCCGCTGATCGGCGAAAGCCCGGCGATGGTCCGGCTGCGCGAGACGATCGCGCAGCTCGCGCAGGCCGACATCGACGTGCTGATCGAAGGCGAGACGGGGACGGGCAAGGAGCTGGTCGCGCATATGCTCCACCGCCAGAGCCGGCGGAGCCCGGCGTCACTGGTTGCGGTGAACTGCGCGGCGCTGCCGCACGAGCTGGCCGAGGCCGAGCTGTTCGGCAGCGACCTGATCGACCGGAGCAGCGGCAAGCTCGGCCAGGCGGGGCGCATCCGCAGCGCGCATCGCGGCACGTTGTTCCTCGACGAGATCGACACGATGCACCCGTCGGTGCAGGCGAAGCTGCTGCGCGTGATCGAGGAGCGCGAAGTCCAGCCGATCGGCGCGAGCGCGCCCGAGCCCGTCGACCTGCGCGTCGTCGCGGCGACCAAGACCGACCTGATGGACGCGGTGCGCAGCGGCGATTTCCGCGAGGATCTTTATTACCGGCTGCATGTCGTGAAGCTGCGCATCCCGCCGCTACGCGAGCGGCGGTCGGACATTCCGCAAACCTTTGCCTTCTTCCTCGACGAAGCGGCGGCGAAGTTGGGGATGGCGGGATTCCAGATCGACGACGGCATCCGCCGCCACCTCGTTGAGCACGACTGGCCGGGCAATGTCCGCGAGCTCAAGAATTTCGCCTATAGCGTCGTGCTCGACCTGCCGTCCGACCCCGGCCTGTCGGCGATGCCCCCCGACGCGCCGCTCGCCGAGCGCGTGCGCCGGTTCGAGGCGACGATCATCCACGACACGATGGCGCAGACCCGCGGCAATATCGCCGAAACGATGGCGCGACTGGGGCTTCCGCGAAAGACGCTCTACGACAAGATGCAGAAACTCGGGATCGACCCCAAGAGCTTCCGCGCCTAGCGCGCCGCCGACTTCCCCTGCGCCGCGAGCACGCGCAGGATATTGCCGCTCCACATCTTTTCGATGTCGGCGTCCGAATAGCCCGCGGCCTTCAACCGCTCGGTGACCTTGGGCAGCGCCGAAATATCCTCGATGCCCGGCAGCCCGCCGCCGCCGTCCCAGTCGGCGCCGAAGCAGATATGGTCGACGCCGCCGACCTCGATCGCGCGCAGCACCATCTTCATATAGCCGTCGAAATCGGCGGCCCATAATTTCTCAGTCTTGTCGAGCTCGCGCCACTGGCGGTTGAGGTCGGCCTGCTCGGCAGGCGTGATCTGGCCGATCCGTTCATATTTGCCGAACAGTTCGGCGCGCGCGGGCGACATGTTCATTTCCGACATGAAGATCGTCGAGATGCACATCGCGCCGCCCTTCGCCGCAAGCGCCTTCAGCCGCCCTTCGTCGAGGTTGCGTGGATGGTCATAGGCCGAGCGCAGGCTCGAGTGCGAGAGCAGGATCGGATATTTGGACAGCGCCAATATCTGGTCGAACGCCGCGTCGGACGAATGGCTCGCATCGATGACGATGCCGAGACGGTTCATCTCGGCGACCCATTGCTTTCCGAGTGGGCTCAGCCCCTTCCAGCGCCCCTCGCCCGTCGCGCTGTCGGCGAACTGATTGTCTTTCGAATGCACCGGACCCGCGAGACGCAGTCCCTTGCTGTAGAACTCCTGGAGTAGCGACAGATCCTCGCCGAGCGGATAGCTGTTCTCCATCGACTTGAAGGCGATCAGCTTGCCTTCCTTGTTCAGCCGCAGCGCGTCGGCCGCGGTCAGCGCCGGAGCGATCGCGCCCGAATTGGCGGCGATGGTCTTGTCGATCAGGTCCGAGCGTTTGCGCGCGAAGGCGAGCGCATCGGCATAGCCCTTCGGCGTCAGCGGCCCTTGGTCGGTGTAGATGGCGAAGAAGCCGCCATCGAGATTGCCGTCCTTCATCCGCGGAATGTCGAGCTGCGCCATGTCCTCGGCGAGTGCGTGGCGGTCGGCGAAGCTCCAGCCCGCGCGCTCGAAATGGAGCGGCGTGTCTAGGTGGGTGTCGAGCACCAGCATCCGGCTATGCAGCGGCGCTTCGGGCGCCGCCTTCGGCTTGTCGCCGCCCGGCGAACAGGCAGTGAGTGCGGTTGCGGTCAGCAGGATGGCGAAACGCTTCACTTCTTGTCCTCCACGGGCTTCAGGTCGAGATCGTGATAATCCCAGCTGAAGTCGGCGATCTTGCTCACAGCCTTCAACGTCACACCGGTGATCTTGCCTTCGGCGTCGAGCGCGAAGGTCACATAGGCGGGCTCGATCGCCGGATCGTCGAAATCGGTGACGAAGCTGTCATATTGCCAATGTTTGAGCCGCCCCGCCATCTGCGGCGTCGAGGTGAAATCGATCGTGAGACCCTTCGCACTCGATCCGACGACGATGTCGCCATACCAGGGGTCGCGGTAGCGCCCGGCGTAGCCCGCAAGCGCGAGCGACGGTCCCGATTTGACCGGTGAGGCCTTGGACTGTTTCAAAAACTCGACCCCGCCCGCGAGCCGCGACTGATACCAATCCTCCCATTTCTGGATCCAGCCATAGTCGGGCTGATCGAGATAATGGTCGAGCAGGTCGTAGGTGAGGCCGAGCAGCATGCCGCTGTCCTCGCTGTTCATCATAATTGCGAAGCCGACTTTTTTGTCGGGGATCATCACGACACGCGTGATCGAACCGAAGACCCCGCCGCCATGCTGGATGATGCGGTGGCCGCGATAATCCTGCACCTGCCAGCCGAGCGCATAGGCCTGCTGCGTCGGCTGTGCGGGCCTGAGCTGGTCGGGCAGCGGGCTGATCGGCATCGGCGTGACGGGCGCCCACATTTCGGCCGCCTGCTTCTCGCTGAACAGCCGCTTGCCGTCCGGCAGCGCGCCATGCGCGAGCTGGATCTTGAGCCACGCCGCCATGTCGTCGGCGCTGAGCGCCAGCCCGCCCGCTGGCGCACCATTGCGGCCGAGTTCGTCGCGCTCGTTGAGCGCCGCCTGCGGGCCGAGCCCACGCAGCGCGCCCGACAGCCGCGCGTGCGGCCATGACCGGTTGGGAATGCGGAAGCGATCCTCGCTATCGCTCGTCGCATTCTTCATCCCGCCCGCACGCAGCACGCGTGCATGGATGAAATCCTCCCACGTCTGCCCGGTGACTTCCTCGATCAGCTGGCCGGCAACGGCGTAGAGGATATTGTCATAGGCATAGGCCGAACGGAAACTCGTCTGCGGCTTCAGATAGGCGACGCGCTCGACCGTCTGCTTGCGCGTGAGGTGCGTGCGCGGCACGAACATCAGGTCGCCCTGCCCCAGCCCGAGCCCGCTGCGGTGGACGAGCAGGTCGCGGATCGTGATTTCGCGCGTCACCCATGCGTCATACATGCGGAACCACGGCATATGCTTGATGACGGGATCGTCCCACGCGATCTTGCCCTCGTCGACGAGGATCGCGAGCGCGGCGGCGGTCATCGCCTTGCCGGTCGAGCCGGTCTGGAAGATCGTCTGTTCGTCGACCGGCGCCTTGTCGCCGATCTTGCGCACGCCCCAGCCGCGCGACAGCGTCGTCTTGCCATCCTCGACGATCGCGATCGACACGCCCGCGGCGCCGATCTTCTTGCGCAGCACCTCGACGCTTTCGCCGATATCGGCGGGCGGTTCGGCCCATGCCGGCACAGCGACCGACAGCATCAGCGACAGGGCAAGCAGGCGTTTCATGGCAAAGCCTCCATATGGGGAGCGTTGGACGGACGCAGCAGGCGCCACGTCCCGATGGTGAGTAGCGGCAGGACGAACACCGCCAGGAACAGCCAGGCGAGGAAGCGATATCCGCTCGCGATCAGGTCGACGAGGCCGATCTCGCCCGCGACGAACATGCAGCCGGTGAGGATCACCGCGCCGATGATCGCGCGCGCGCCGGTCGAAAGCGGCGGCCGCCCGCGGCTCTCGGTCGCGCCCGAAATGCGCTCGTTGATCGCATGGACCGAGCCTGCCCCGCTTTCGAGCAGCGCGGCAAAGATCATCACCTGAAACAGGACATGGAAACCCGGCACCGTCATCTGGCGGAGCAGAAAGTCCGACGGCAAAGTCTCGTCGCCGATCGCGGGATAGAAGGCCATCATCGCAACGAAGAAGAGGATCGCGGGCAGCATCGACAGCGGCCCCGCGATCAGACCCGCAACGACGGCATCGCGCTGATGCCTGAGGTGGCGCAGCACGGGAAGGATCACCACCGCGCCGACGATATTGTAGCTCGCGTAGGTCAGCCCGCCCGCCATCCAGTTACCCGACGGCGGCGGCGCGTTCGCGAACCCTTGCCCGATCAGCCCGCCGAAGCTGGCGAGCGCGAGGATCAAGAAGAGTCCGTAGACCGCGTAAAGCAGGATCGAGACATATTTGAACATCTGCTCGACCGCGCCGGTGCCCCAGGCGGTGACCGCAACGATCGATACCGCGAGCAGCACCACGCCCACGAGTTCGGGCCAGCCGAAGGTCGCGGCGCCAATCGCGCCCGCCGCGGCGCCGAACACCGCAAGGATCAGGACGACGAAGACGATATAGGCAACCTCGAACGCGACCCAGGCGGGGCCGAGAAGTCCCTTGAAAAAGCTGCGATAATCATAGGCGCCGAGTTTAAGCGCGAGCGCGAAGGTCAGTGCCGCGACAATGCTCCAGATCAAGGTCGCGAGCAGCATCGCGGACAGCCCGCCCCATGGCCCCGACGGCACGAAATATTCGGCCAGCTCACGCCCGGTCGCATAGCCGCCGCCGATGATGACGGCTTTCAGCGCAAATCCGGGCAGCAGGTAGCGCTGGAACCAGCTCGACCCGCTGCCCGTCTCGCCCACACTCACGCGAGAATGCTTTCGACGAGCGCGTCGAACGCCGCGCCGCCGCGGATCGGATCGGCGACGGGAAGCCCCAGGCGTTCGCGTTCGGCCGCCATCAGCGCCTCGGCCGCGTCGGCCTCATAGCTCGACGTGTTGAAACTGACACCGCCACAGCGGATCGCAGGATTTGTGCGGCTACCGAGGCGGATCGTCATGTCGATGACCTCCTCAACCGAGGGCAAGGTGAAGCTTTCCATGCCGAGGATCACGTTGCGCGTCGGGTCGTGACAGACGACGAACACGTCGGGCTGGCTGCCGTGAAGCAAGCCGAGCGATACCGGGGCATAGGCGGGATTGAAGATCGACCCCTGCCCCTCGATCACGTCCCAATGGCCCGCAGCCGCGTCGGGGCTGAGCATTTCCGCCGCCCCCGCCTCGAAATCCGAGATCACCGCGTCCATCGGCATGCCGCCGCCCGCGATCATGATGCCCGTCTGGCCGGTCGCACGAAAATCGGCATCGAGGCCGCGTGCTACGAAGGCACGGTGCAGCGCGAGCGCGGTATATTTCTTGCCGAGCGCGCAGTCGGTGCCGACGGTCAGCAGCCGCTTGCCGGTCCGCTCGCGCCCCGTCCCCACCGGTATCGCGGGCGGCGGGGTGCGAATGTCGATGAGCCGCTGCCCCGTGCGCGCAGCCGCCTCGACGAGCGCGGGAACGCTCGTCAGCTTGGTGTGAAGCCCGCTGATGATATCGAGCCCCGCCTCCATCGCCTCAACGAGCACCGCGACCCAGGATGCGCCGATGATGCCGCCCTGATTGGCGACGCCGATCACCAGCGAGCGCGCACCCGCCGCCCGCGCATCGGCGGGCGACAGGCGCGGCAGGCCGGTCGAAACGGTGCAGCCGTCGATCGCCCATTCGCCCGTGCAGCGATCGCCCGCCCAGTCGGCAAGACCAAAGGCGGTCTTGGCATAGCTCGCATTGGTCGTGTCGCCGAGGAACAGCAAATAAGGCTGCGGCAGGGTCAGGCTGTCGGCCAGCCTGCCGATAGGCGCGTTCATCTTGTCCAACTCCAATTCGCTCAGAAGGCCATGTCGAGCGCAACGCCGATCGTCCGCGGCTGCAGCGGCGAGATCGCGAGGAAACTCGGCCGGTTGAGCCCGTCGGCCATCGTCGACCGCGCCATCTCTCCCTTATTGTCGAGCAGATTGCGGGCATATGCACGCACTGTCCAGTGATCGCCCAACGTCACCGACGCATTGAGATCAACCGAGGTATAGGGCTTGGCACGCGCGACGAGCGGATCGCTTTCGACCAGCGACAGGCGGCTGCTCGCGTGGCGGACGCCGACGCCGAAGCTGCCCTTGTTGCCGCCGCCGAGTTCGAATTCATAATCGGCGCGCAGCGCACCGCTGAACTTCGGCACTGCGGGCAGGCGATCGCCGTCGACCCCGCTGATGTCTGGCACATCCTCGCTGAGCACCGCGTCGGTGTAGCTGCCCGTCGCGCTGATCGTCAGGCCGGGCGTCGGACGCAGCGCGAAGCTGCCTTCGATGCCCTTGCTCCGCGCCTTGCCGCCGTTGGCGCCGCCCGACACGCCGCCGAAGGAGCGCACGACCTGGATGTCGGTCCAGTCCATCAAGAAGAGCGCGACATCGATCGAGACCATGCGATCGGCGAAATCGGCCTTCAGTCCGATCTCATAGTTTTTCATCCGGTCGGCATCGACCGTCGGCGGCACGTTGGGAACGATGACGTTCGGGCCGCCCGGACGATAGCCGGTGGCGAGGCGCGCATAGAGCATCGCGTCTTCGTTGATGTGGAACTGCGGACTGATCGAATAGGTGAAGACATCTTCGGACGATGTGCCCGGATCGTCGGCCTGCGGCACGATCGCGCCCGAGCTGATCTGGCGGAAGGTCTGTTCGTTGCGCGCCCAGCGTAGGCCGCCGGTGATTTCGAACTGCTCGCTGAGCTTGAAGGTCGCGTTGCCGAAGACCGCATATTCCTTGTAGGTCGCCGGCAAGCCGACAGTCGCGAGCGGATCGAGCGGTGCGATCGGGTTACCCGCCATGTCGAACGAGCGGACAAGCTGCGAATTGCTCGTCTTCTCGTCGGTGAAGAAACCTCCGATCAGCCATTCGAAACGTCCGCCGCTCGGCGAGGCGAGCCGCACCTCCTGCGTCCATTTCTTGAGGCCGAGGTCGAGCGCAAAGGGCGTGATACCGGGCGGAATCGCGCCGCCGGTGAGCAGCGGGAAGAGTACGCCGAAGGCATAGCTCGCGTCCTGCACCTGCGCGCTCTGCGTCTTGCTGTATGTCGTTGCCGAGGTCAGCGTCGCGGCGCCGAAATCATAGTCGATCGTCGCCGAATAATAGTCGAGGTCGACGTCAAAGGATTCGGGCACATAATTGTTGTACGAACGCCCGTCGCCGAGCCGCCGGCCGGTGAGGTCGGCGGCATAAAGACCATTGCCCTCGGAATCGAGCGACTGCCAGATGCCCGCCAGCTTCACGTTGAGATCGGGCGTCGGCGTCCACAGCAGGGCGACGCGGCCGCCGCGCTGTTCATAATCATTCTGGTCCTTGAGCGCGGCATTGTTGACGCTGTCGACCCAGCCCGGCGTGCTGCGCCAGGCAAAGCTGCCGCTGACCGCGAGCTTGTCCTGAACGATCGGCACATTGACCATCGCCTGCGCGCCCCAGCCGAGCCCGTCGCCGCCCTTGATTGCAAAGCCTTCGACGCCTGCCTTGACGCTGAACCTGTTCGTGTCGGGCTGGACGGTGACATATTTCACCAGGCCGCCGATCGAGCTCGCGCCATAGAGCGTGCCCTGCGGTCCCTTGAGCACTTCGATCCGTTGCAGATCATAGGGCATGAGGTCGATCGTGAACGCCCCGGCGCGGTTATAGATCGCGCTCGACCCCACGGGCGCGTCGTCGAGATAGATGCCGACGGTCTGACTATTGTTGAGCGGCGCGACGCCGCGCAGCGTGATCGTCGTCTGCCCCGGCGTGCCGCTGTTGCTGACGTTCATGCCGGGGACGTAGCCCGCATAGTCGACGAGCGAAGCCGAGCCCTGTTCCTGCAGCGCCTCGCCGCTGACGACGGCGATCGAGATCGGCACGTCCTGCACATTCTGCGTGCGTTTCTGCGCGGTCACGACGATTTCGCCGCTCGTTTCGACGGCGGCAGCGTCCTGCGCCTGCGCCGGCATAGCGGCGACGACCGCGGCGATGCTTGCTGCAATAAAGAGTCCCTGTTTCATCGTCTTACCCCCAGACTTGGGCGAGCAGGCGGCGGAAATTGCCACCGAGCACGGCCCGGATGTTTTCGTTCGAATAATTGCGGCGGATCAGCTCCTCGACGAGATCGAAGGTTTTGAGCGGATGGTCGAAGCCATCGATGTCGATCTTGTCGCGAAAGGCGTAGCTGCCCTTGTAGCTGCCCTTGAGCAGAGCATATTCGTCGGGCTTCATATCGTCATAGCCGTGCAGGTCGGCGTCCGAGCCGATGCCGACATGGTCGATACCCACCAGCTTCGCGACATGGTCGATATGGTCGGCCATATGCCCGACATTGGTCGGGTCGCTCGTGCGAACGAACATGCGCACCCCGGTAATCCCCATCACCCCGCCCTTAGCCGCGAGCGCCTTGATCGCCGCGTCGGTCTTGACGCGCGGGTGGTCGACGAGCGCGCGGGCGTTGCTGTGCGTGATCGCGATCGGCCCCTTGGCGATTTCGATGGCGTCCAATGTCGTCTTGTCGCCGCAGTGCGAGACGTCGACGAGCATGCGTTGCTTTTCCATCTCGGCGATGATCGCGGCGCCATAGTCGCTGACCCCGCCGTCGACGCGTTCGGTGCTGCCCGATCCGATCAGGTTTTGGGTGTTATAGGTAAGCTGCGCGCAGCGCAGGCCGAGGCGGCGAAACAACGCGACATCCTCGATCTTCTCGAAATGCTCGGCATTCTGGATGCCCATGATGACCGCACATTTCTTGTCCGCCTTGGCCCTGTCGAGATCCTGCACCGTATCCACAAGCGTGAAGACATGGCTGTTGCGCCCGGCGAAGCCCTGCCACCCGGCGAGGAATTCGAGCGCCTGCGCCTTTGCGTCGGGGCCGCCAAGGCCATAAGCGTTGTGAAAGCCGGTGATGCCCGATGCCCGGAACTCGGCGGCTTCGGCGTCGGTCAGCCGGTGCGCGACATAATTCGCGTCGAGCGTGATCTTGAGCGGCGCGAGCATGTCGATGACGAGCGACGAGGCGACCAGATCGACCGCGCGGCGCGAGTAGCTCTTCCCCGGCGCCGCGGCAAAGGCATAGGCACCCCGGTTGATCATCGGCGCCGACACAGCGATACCCACCACGCCCGCGAGTGCCGCGCGGCGCGTAATCTGGAACGACGCCGTCATCCCAACCTCCCTCTTTTATAGTTTCAGTTTAGACTATTGTCCCAATCAGAAAATTGTCAACCCATTTAGGACATAATTTTGTCATCATCCCCAGATTTCGGGCGGGCAATGGATCAGCCCGTCGCGATAGCTGACGCCCGGATCGCGATCGCGCGCGAGAAAGGTCGGTCCGTCGAGGTCAACGATGTCGCAAAGCTGGCCGACGAGATAGGAAGGCGCCATCGACAGGCTGGTGCCCATCATATTGCCGACCATGACGTCGAGCCCGAGCTTCTTCGCCTGCCGCGCGATCGCCAGCCCCTCGGTCAGCCCGCCGCATTTATCGAGCTTGATATTCACCACGTCGAAGCGCCCGACGAGCGAGGCGGTGTCGGCGAGCGACAGCGCGCTTTCGTCGGCGACGAACGGCAAGGGCCGCTTGAGGCCATCGAGATCGGCCTCGCGCCCACGCTTCAACGGCTGTTCGAGCTGCGCGACGCGCGCCGACACCAGCACGGGCAGCAATTCGGCGAGCGTCGCGACGTCATAGCCCTGATTGGCATCGACCCCGATCCACGCGAGCGGCCGCGCGGTGCGGATCGCGACGACGCGCGCGATATCGTCGGCAAGGTCGCCGGTCAGCTTGACCTTGACGGGGGCGTCCGGGTCGATCGCGAGCGCGGCTTTCGCCATCGCCTCCGCGCGGTCGGCACCAAGCGTCAAGGTCGAGCGGAGGGCCTTGGGCGGGCTCAGCCCGGCAAGTTTCCAGACCGGAGTTCCCGTCTGCCTGGCCTCAAGATCCCAGAAGGCGCAGTCGAGCGCGTTGCGCGCGCCGCCCGGGGGGAGAAGCTCTTGCAGATCGTCACGCGTCGCGCCGTCCTCGATCGCGCCGCGCACGCGCGTCGCCTCGGCCAGCATATGGTCGATATCGTCGCCGAGATAATAGACCCCGGCGCCCTCGCCGCGCCCGACATGCGTCCCGTCCGAAAGCTCGGCGACGAGCAGTGCGGTTTCGGTGAAGACATGCCCCGAAATGCGGAACGGCTGGTGATAGGGAAAACGCTCGACCCGAAGGTCGAGCGTCAATTCCTTTATGCTTTGCGTCGCCATCAATAGACCATTCCGAAGCCATAGAGATGGAAGACGAGCGTCACCCAGACGAGGATCAGCGCGGCGAGGATCAGCAGCGCCGCGCCAAGCTTCATCGTCCAGCGGCGCTTGTCCTTGATGCTGAGCCACAGGTGCCAGCCCGCCGTCGCGAGCAGCCCGAAGGCAGCGAGCGGCGTCAGGATGCGCAGCAGTTGGATCAGCCAGTCGAGCGGACCGCCGAGGCTGCCGATATCGGCCGAGAAGGCCGCGATCAGCCCGATCCAGCCGGCGAGCGCGCCGATCGCGAGCCAGGCGAAGACCCGCGACAGGCGGTAGGCACGCCGCGCCTTGCCTTCGAGCGCGAAGTCCGCCTTGAAGCTGCGCCGCACCAGCGCCCGCACCGGCCACGCCAGCGCGGCGAGCAGGATGATGCCGAAAGCGAAAATCAGCGCCGGGTTGAGCCAGGCGGCATTGACGCTCGCCGGGGCGGGTTCGAACACCATGAAGGGCGAGCCGCCATCGACGCTCCAGCGCACGACGCGGCCGTCCTTGACCTCGGCGGCAACACGCTCACCGGTGCCGGTGTCACGCCATACGAAGGGCTCGACCTCGACCCAGTCGCGTGCGCCGGCACCAAGGCCGTCGAGCGCCGGCAGCGTGATCTTGCCGTCCTCGGTCAGCGAGATCGTCAACTGGCCGAGCAGACCGAACAGGCTCGCAAAATTGGTGAAGCTGCCGCGGCTGCTGACATAATGGCCGACCATCATTTGCGCATGTTCTTTGGCGGTCTTCGCATCGACCTGACCCGGCTTGTCCGCACCCGGCAGATAACGATCGGCGAATTTGTGGAACAACGCGCTGCGGATCGCGCCCGCGTCGCCCTGCGTACCCGCGCTGTTCATCGAGATATAGACGCCGATGTCGGCGTCGGGGAACAGCCACAGATAGCTATGGAACCACACAGTGTCGCCGCCATGCGCGATCGCGCGGTGGCCGTTGACCCATTGTTCGTAGAAACCGAGCGCCATGCTGTTGAGCGGCCCGACGCCGGGCGCCTTGAAATCATGCATCTGCTTAGCGGTTTCGGGCTTCATGAGGCCCGCGCCGTCACCCAGGTGCGCGATCATGAACTTGCCCATATCGGCGCCGCTCGCCGACAGGCTGCCCGCGGGTGCCGGGACGACGATCTCGAACGGCTTCGCCTTTTGCGTGACGTCGGGATAGCCCTTTGCCATATGCGGCGCGAGATTGGCGGGCAGAGGCTGGCGGAAGGTCGAATGCGCCATGCCCAGCGGCTTGAAGATATGATTGTCGACATAATCGTCGAAATCCTGGCCGCTCACCCGCTCGACGATATAGCCCGCGAGCGCGGTCGCATAGTTCGAGTAGGCGGGCGTCGTACCGGGCGCGAAGACGCGGTCGGGCAGCGCGAGCGGCATCTGCTTCTTCAGCGTCATCACCGCTTTGGGATCGCTGCTGATCAGATGGCGGATCGATTCCTGGAAACCCGCGGTGTGCGTCATGATGTTGCGCATCGTCACCGGCTTGCCCTGATAGGGCGGAATCTTGAAATCGAGATAGGCGTTGACGTCCTTGTCGAGGTCGATCTTGCCCGCCTCGACCTGCTGCATCACCGCGGTCCAAGTGACGAGCTTCGACACCGATCCGGGACGGAACAGCGTGGTCTCGGGCAGGACCGGCGCCCGCTTGGCGACGTCGGAGAAGCCATAGCCCTTTTGGAGCACGACCTGATTGCCGCGCACGACGACGACGACCGCGCCCGGGATGCGCGCGCGTTCGAGCGCATAGGGCAGATAGCCGTCGAGCCAGGCCTCAAGATCCTTGGCGTCGAGCGCGACCGGCGCTGCGGCGGTTTTTGCAACCGGAACGGCGGCAGCTTCGGCTTTCTTTACGGTCGGTGCAGGCACTGGCCCCTGCGCCGCCAGCGGCAGCGCGGCAAAAGCCGCCAGCCCGATCATCGCCTTTCGGATGAAACGCATCGCTTTCCCCTTTTCATTGTCGTGGCCTGTCACATCTTGCAGCAAGCCGCGCGACCCCTTACCAAGGGACCAACATCTATTGGCCCGATAGGGACATAATGATCCTGATTGGAAAATTGTCAAATATGGAATGGAAAAATTAATGGCTGATCGCGGAGCCCCGCCAACGCTCGGCACGGTGATGAAGAGCATTCGCTCGCGAAACGGCTGGACGCTCAAGGAAATGAGCGCGAAATCGGGCATCCCGGTCTCGACATTGTCGAAGGTCGAGCACGACCGGCTGACGCTGAGCTATGACAAGCTCCAGCAGCTCAGCCAGCGACTCAACATCCGCATGTCGGACCTGTTCGCCGAAGACGAAGGCGATAGTTCGCCGCGCGTGACCGGCCGCCGCAGCATCGGCACGATCGACCAGGCGGTGCGCGTCACCACCGACAATTACGATTATCATTATCTCTGCACCGACCTCCGGCAAAAGCGGATGATCCCGATCATCACGCGGATCCGCGCGCACAGCGCCCGCGAATTCGGCGATCTCGTCCGGCATCAGGGTGAGGAATTCATCTTCGTCCTCGAAGGCGAGGTCGAAATTCATACCGAATTCTATGACCCGGTCGCGCTGAAGACCGGCCAGGGCATCTATCTCGATTCGTCGATGGGCCACGCCTATGTCGTTGCCGAGGGATATGAGGAGGCGCTGGTGCTCGGTGTCTGCTCGAGCGCCGACGACGGGCTGATGGACGAACTGATAAGGAATCTTCATGGTTAGACGCCCCGCGGCGCTGCTTCTGTGCAGCGTCTTTCTCGTCTCGGTGTCGGCACAGGCGGCAGATGCCCCCTATGACCTGATCATCCGCGGTGGGACGATCTACGACGGGTCGGGCAAGGCGCCGGTCGTCGGCGACGTCGCGATCAAGGACGACCGCATCGTCGCCGTCGGCAAGGTCGACGGCACCGCGAAGACCGAGGTCACGGCCAAGGGCATGGCCGTCGCGCCGGGCTTCATCAACATGCTGAGCTGGGCGACCGAGTCGCTGATCGCCGACCCGAAGAGCCAGAGCGACATCCGCCAGGGCGTCACGCTCGAGGTTATGGGTGAAGGCTGGTCGATGGGGCCGGTGAACGCGACGATGAAGGCGCTGGAAACCGAACGGCAGGGCGACATCAAATTTCCGATCGAGTGGACTAGCCTCGGCGATTATCTGGGCTGGCTGGAAAAGCGCGGCGTGTCGACCAATGTCGCAAGCTTTGTCGGCGCCGCGACGGTGCGCGTCCATGAGCTGGGCGAAGGCGATGTCGACCCGACGCCCGAACAGCTCGGCCGGATGCGCGCGCTGGTGAAGCAGGCGATGAACGAGGGTGCGATGGGGGTCGGCAGTTCGATCATCTATGCCCCCGGTTCCTATGCCGAAACCGACGAGCTTGTCGCGCTGACGAGCGAAGCGGCGAAATGCGGCGGCATGTATATCAGCCACATGCGGTCCGAAGGCGACCGGATCGAGGAAGCCGTCGACGAGCTGATCGACATTTCGCGCCGCTCGGGTGCGCCGGCCGAAATCTATCACCTCAAGATGGCGGGGCGCAGCAACTGGGGCAAGCTCGATACGATCGTGAAGAAGATCGAGGACGCGCGGGCCGAAGGACTGAAGATCACGACCGACATGTACACTTACACCGCCGGCGCGACGGGGCTCGATGCCGCGATGCCGACGTGGGTGCAGGCGGGCGGACTCGAGGAGTGGATCAAGCGGCTGAAAGACCCCGCGATCCGCGCGCGCGTCGCCGAAGAAATGAAGAAGCCCGGCAGCAATTGGGAAAATCTCTATTTCGGCGCGGGCGCCGACAAGATGATCCTGTCGGGGTTCAAGAATGACGCGCTGAAACCGCTGACCGGAAAGACGCTCGCCGAGGTTGCGGCGATGCGCGGCAAAAGCCCCGAGGAGGTCGCGATGGACCTCGTCGTCGAGGATGGCTCGCGCGTCGGCACCGTCTATTTCCTGATGTCCGAGGACAATGTGCGGAGGCAGGTCCAGCTGCCGTGGATGAGCTTCGGGTCGGACGCCGCGTCGCAGGCGACCGAGGGTGTCTTCCTGAAATCGGGCGCCCACCCGCGCACCTATGGCAATTTCGCGCGGCTGCTCGGGCGTTATGTCCGCGACGAAAAGCTGATTTCGCTCGAACAGGCGGTGTACCGGCTCACCACCCTGCCCGCGACCAATTTGGGCATCAAGGATCGCGGGGCGCTGAAGCCCGGCTATTATGCCGACGTCGTGGTGTTCGACCCCGCGATGATCGGCGACCGCTCGACCTTCGAGAAACCGCACCAATATTCGGTCGGGATGCGCGATGTCTTCGTCAACGGCGTCGGCGTGTTGCGAAACGGCGAGCATAGCGGCGCGACGCCTGGGCGCGCGGTGCGCGGCGCAGGCTTTAATCGCTGCAGCTAGGCGGCGAGCAAGCGCCGCTGCTCGGCGGGTGATCTGAACAGGAAATCATGCGGTAGGCCGAGCCGGACGCTGGCCTGACAATGCGGCGCGGTGCGATCGATATGGCGGTCGGCAAGCCGGCCGGCGATGCGTAGCGCGGTGCGGTCGAGCCGCGTCAGATCGTAACGCGGGCCGAGTTCCAGCTTGCGCCGGATATGCGGTGGAAGCAGCGACACCGACGCGCGCGCGATCGCACGGTGGAGGAAGCGCGGCACGCCCGGCGCGGCGCGGCCCGACTGGATAATATCGAGGAATTCGAAGATGATCGAATGCGGCTCGAAGCATGGTTCGAGTTCGTCCATCATTGCCATGAAGGCATCGACGGTGGGTGGCGTATGCCGCGCGCCGAATTCGCGCCCGATCGCGTCGCCGTCGGCCATGAAGCGGTCCTTGTCGGCGTCGCTGAGCCGATGGACGAAACGGTCGTAAGCCATCAGGAAGCCATAGGACGCGGTTGCGGCAACCCAGTCGAGCAGCACGGGGTCGAGCGCGCGATATCTGGTGCCGCCGGGCGTCTCGCCCTTCACCTTGCCATGCATGCGGTTGACCTGCCCGATGACGGCCTTCGCGCTGCTCGCCGGGCCATAGCAGGCGAGCATCGCGACAAGCCCGGTGCGGCGCGAGCGGCCGATCGGGTCGGCCTTGTAGGTCGAATGATCCCACACCCCCGACCGGATGCGCGGCTCGGCAAATTCGAGCAGCACCGCGGCGATGCCGCCGATGCCGAGCGCGATCGGGTTTTTGTATATGCGCCACTGGACGCTGTCGGGCGCGAGCAGCGCGGGTTCACCGAGGGGCGCGGCGAAATCGATCGCCGTCCCGAGATATTCACTCTGCATCGGCGCACGCACCACCGTCATTCGCTCCTTCAGAAGTCATAACCCAAAGTCAGGCCATAGGTTCGCGGCTGATTAGCGAAACGCACGACGACGTTGGCATTGCTGGCAACCGCCGACCAATAATATTTGTCGAAGAGGTTTTTCGCCCATAGCGACACCGACCAGCCGCTTTCGTCTTTCAGGCCAAGGCTCGCGTTGACCGTGCCATAGGCATCGACCTTGTAGAGATCGAGATCCTCGAAGATCGTGTTCGACTTGCTCTGGTAACGCGCGCTGATCGCGCCGGTCAGGTTGACCGTGTCGCTGACCGGCGTGTCATAGGCGAGCGTCAGACTGCCTTGGAATTTGGGGCTGTAGATGAACTCCGCCCCGTCGAAATTCTCGGGTCGCCCCGCGGCGTTGGTGCCGTTGTAATTATTGATCCGTGTCTTGAGGTACAGCGCGTTGGCGGCGATCGTCAGCCCCGTCGCCGGGCGGATCGTGAGCTCGCCCTCGACGCCGTAAGCCTCGCTGTCGGGCACGTTATCGAGGCGCGAGAGCGCGGTGTAGATCGGATCGGCGAAGTAGGTGCTGATCTGCTTGTCGCGATAGTCGTAATAGAAGGCCGAGAGATTAGCCTGCACCGCGCGGTCGGCGAGCGTTGCCTTCACGCCGACTTCATAGGCGGTCAGCTTCTCCTGTTTCACCGGCGCATTCTGGCGCGCAAGGTTCGCGGCGTTGATCGGCGTCGTCCCCGATTTATAGCCGCGCGACACCGACGCGTAGAGCAAGGTGTCGTCGTTCGGCGACCAGTCGAGCGCGACGCGCCAGGCGACATTGTTTTCCTTGAGCAGCGACTGGACCTCCCCAAACCGGCCCGTCGCGGGGTCGAAGGTGTTGCACTGGCCCTGCGAAATCTGCGGCGCGAGCACGCCATAGGTTTGCAGATAGAGCGCGCGGTTCACGACATTGACGTTCGGCAGCATATTACCGTTGAAGTCACGCGAACAACCGTTGTAGCGCTGCTTGTCCTCGGTGTAGCGCACGCCGACTGTCAGCTTGAGCTGGTCGGTGAGTTCAGCGTCGGCGTTGCCGAAGATGCTCCACGTCCTGGTGCGGATGCGCCCGAAATCTTCATAGGTACGGAAAGCCTGGCTGAGTTGCAGCGGGGTATAACCGCCCGAGTTGAAGATCGGGCTGGCGAGCAGCGGCGCCCCGGCGGCACGGATCAGCCCGACATTCGCATTCTGCCCCAGCAAGGTACGGTTGGAATCGATGATGCGGTCGTTCGCATAATAGCCCCCGACGAGCCAGTTCACCGCGCCGGCCTCGCCCTCGACATGCAATTCCTGCGCGAAGCTCTTGATCCGACCGACGGTGTTCTGGAGCAGGATTTCGAACGGCGCGCCGCTCCAGTCGGAGAGTGCGTTGCGCTTGAAGTCGTTGTAGCTGGTGAGCGAGACAAGCTTCATCGTCTCGCCGAGATCCTGATCCCAGCGCAGTTTCAGCCCCCAGAAGCGATTGTCCTCCGCAAGCGGGCCGGCGAGGCCGAGGCCGGTGCCGATATCGGCCGAACGGTTCGCCTCGGGCGCCCAGTCGGCCTGACTCGCCTTGGTCGGAAAATTGTTCGCAAGATAGGTCGCGAGCCCCGGTGCGTTGAAGAAGCGCGAATTGCTGGTGCCTCCGACGGGGTTTGTCGCCGGGGTGAACCCGATGCCCTGCCCCGCGACGGTGTCCGACTTGTTGCGCCACAAGGTGACCGACAGGTCGAAATGCGTGCCCGGCGCCGGATCGATCGCGAGCGACCCGCGCACGCCATATTTCTCGACCTCGCCGAGCCGTTCGTTGCGGGTATTGCTGACCTGCCAGCCCTTGTCGCTATTCTCGCTACGGAACGCGATGCGCGCGGCGATGCCTTCGCCGAGCGGGCCCGAGATATGGCCGCCGATATTGTACGTCTGATAGTTGCCGAGGTCGGCCTTGATGCTGGCATCGAAGCTGTCGGTCGGCTTGGCGGTGATGAAGTTGATCAGGCCCGCGGTCGTGTTGCGGCCATAGAGCGTGCCCTGCGGCCCCTTGAGCACTTCGACGCGTTCGAGGTCCATGACCGGGCCGGTGTTCATGATCGGATAGGCATAGGCGACTTCGTCCACATAAGTACCGACGGTCGAGGTCGAGGAGAGGTTGATCGTGTTGAAGCCGATTCCGCGCAGCGTATAGGTCGGCACGCCCTGATAGCTTTGCGAAACGGTGAAGCTCGGCGCCACCGTTGTCAGGTCGCGCATGTCGGTGACGCGTAGGTTTTCGAGCGTCGCGCCATCGACCGCCTGGATCGCCATGCCGACGTCGTTCATCGATTCGGCGCGGCGCTGTGCGGTGACGATGATGTCGCCTTCGGCCGCGGCCGTGTCGGCGGCGGTTTCCTCGGCTGCGAAGGCAGGTGCCGCGATAACCAGACCGATCGCTGTGCCCGCACCCAAGAAAATACGCATTGCTTTCATCATCCATCCTCCCTCAAACAGCTTGTCGCCGAACTCGTCTTTGTGCGAGCGTCGCGCGAAACCGGACCGTGCCAGAACATAGAATTGCGGCCGGGCGGACAAGCTGACACCTGTGTCAGGATGTGGAGGGAAAAGCGGGTCATGGATCATCAGCGCGAATGCTGGGCCGAAATGCCGCCGCTGATCGCGGCGGTGCAGGCGGCGGGCGACGCGATCGGCCTGCCCTTCGTCGCGGCACAGGCCGACCTTGGCGACCCCGAACCGATGAGCGACGCCGACGGCCGTCCCTATGCCGAAACCAGCTTTCGCTGGGTCGACCCGAACTATGCCTATTGGCGCGACCGCAAGCTGGCGTTGCAACTGGCCTTCCTGACCGCTGCGCGGCTCGTCGCCGAACCCTTTTACTACAGCGACGGCCGCCTCGGCACATGGCGGCCGACGCATCTGCTCGATGAGGTGGACTGCTCGCAGGCGAAAAACACGCCCAATTTTGGCGAAGCGATCATCGCGCCGGTCCACCTGCCGCGCGGACTGGTCGGCGCGGTCTTTTGGTGTTCGCGCGAGCCCGTCGGGGTCGAGGCGCTGTTCGCAAAACACGCCGGCGACTTGCACAATCTCGCGCTGAAACTCGTCGCCACGCACAATGAAGCGCGCGACCGCCCGCGCAACGCCACGGTGCCGCAAACGCTGACCCGCCGCGAGGTGCAGTGCCTGCGCTGGGCGGCGGCGGGCAAAACCGACGGCGAGATCGGGATCATCCTGTCGCTGTCGGTGTCGACGGTGCGGTTCCACCTGCGCAATGCCGCCGCCAAACTCGGCGCGACCGGACGCGCGCAGTCGATCCAGATCGCCGCGGGGCTTGGCTTCGTCGGCGCGCGGGCGGCCTGATGCAGGTGCCAGCTTGGCCCGACGCCGCCGCGACCTACAAGTCCGGGGTATGGACATGCTGAACGACCCGGCGCTGACCGCCTTTCGCGAAGACGTTCGCGCCTTCCTGAGCGCGAATTTGCCCGAGGATATTCGCCGGGGCGCCGCGCGCGCGACGAGCGTCTTTATCGATCCCGACATCTCGCTGCCGTGGCAGCGCATCCTCCATGCCAAAGGGTGGGCAGCACCCGACTGGCCCGCCGAGTTCGGCGGTCCCGGCTGGAGCGAGATCGAACGCTATATCTTCGCCGCCGAATGCGCGCACGCCGGAGCGCCGAATCTGGCGCCGATGGGCCTCAAGATGGTCGCGCCGGTGATCATGCATTATGGCAGCGCCGAACAGCGCGCGCATTATCTGCCGCGCATATTGTCGGGCGAGGATTATTGGTGCCAGGGTTTTTCGGAGCCCGGCGCGGGGTCCGATCTGGCCGCGCTGCAACTGCGCGCGGTGCCCGATGGCGGCGATTATGTCCTCAACGGGTCGAAGATCTGGACGACGCACGCGCATTTCGCGAACTGCATGTTCGCGCTCGTGCGAACGTCGAACGAAGGCAAGCCGCAGGCGGGGATCAGCTTCCTGCTGCTCGACATGGCGACCCCCGGAATCACCGTCGAGCCGATCCGCACGCTCGCGGGCGACCATGAATTCAACCAGGTCTTCTTCGACGACGTCCGCGTCCCGCAAGCGAACCGGCTCGGCGGCGAGAATGAGGGCTGGTCGGTCGCGAAACATCTGCTGACCTTCGAGCGAGGCGGCAAATATGCTCCGGGGCTGATCGGACGGCTCGAACGGCTGCGCACGCGCGACGATATCGACCCGGTGCTGCGCGCGCAGCTCGACCGCGAAGCGGTAACGCTGAAGGCGCTGCAAGCACTCGAACTCAAGGCGATGCGCGGCGTTGGCGGTAGCACAGCACTTTACGCGTCGGCGCTGAAGATACTCGGCACCGAAACAGCGCAGCGCATCGACGCGCTGGCGTGCGAGGTTGCGGGCCATGCCGCGTGGGCCGACGCCGACGGGCAGACGCCCGCCGAGCTGGCGGTCGCGGTGCCGCGCTATCTCAACGACCGCGCGGCGACCATCTACGCCGGATCGAACGAGATCCAGCGCGACCTGATCGCAAGGACGATGCTGAGTTAGGCAGCCGCCCCAGCAAAACGCGCAAGATGACCGGCGCGCGGACCGAATGCCGCCGCAATCGCGAGCGCGCGTTTGAAATGGCCGCCGAGGTTGAGCTCTTCGGTCAGCCCCATCGCACCGTGGATCTGCACCGCGCTTTCGCCGACGATGCGCACCGCGTCGCCGACTTCGACGCAGGCGGCGCTGACCGTCTGCGCGCGGTCGGCACGGTCCCGATCGACCGCGAGGATCGCTTCCTCGGTCAGCGCCGCCGCCTTCATCGCCGCGAGTTGCATGTCGGCGGCGCGATGACGCAGCGACTGGAAGTGGCCGATCGCCGTACCGAACTGCTTGCGCTGGCCCAGATAATCGATGCTGTCGGCAATCATTCGCTGCATCAGGCCGACCGCTTCGGCGCAGCGCGCCGCGAGGATCAGGTCGTTCGCATAGTCGGCCCACCGGCGCGCGGCGTCGCCACTCGCGAGCGAAATGGTGTCGCCGGGCTTGAGCGTGAAGGCGAGATCGGCCGAGACGCTGCCGTCGTGCATGATGCGATGCCGCTGCTCGACCTTGTCGCCATCGGCAGGGATGAGCAGCAACGCCTCGTCGCTCGCGAGGAGCAGAAAATCGGCTTCGGCTGCCCCTGCGACCAGTGCCGCGCTGCCGCGAGCCAGCTCGCCGTCGACGACGGGCATCGCCGCGGTCGAAGCCGTGCAGACGATGGCGATCCGGCGGCTGCCCACCGCGAGATCAGCCAGCGCCGGATGATCGGGCACGATCCGCGCCAGCAGCGCCGTCGCCGCGACGTGCGAAAGCCAGTCGGCGCCCGCGAGTGCCGGCCCCAGCTCGGCCATGACGACGGCTATGTCGATCGGACCGCCGCCAAAACCGCCGGCGCTTTCGGGCAGCGCGAGGCCGGCGAGCCCAAGCGACTCAGAAAGCTCGCGCCAGCCCGGGTGCGCATTATCGGCGAGGAAGCGCTGGATGCTATCGCGCAGCATCTGTTGCTCGTCCGAAAGCGGCAGGTCGAGTTCGGCCATGTCAGATCGCCGGCCCGGCGGTATATATGTGCGTCATTTGCTCTCCCGTACCTGTCCTGCAACTTGCCGCGCCGCGGGTCTAGCTGATTGGCGTAACAGGTCGAGGGCAGCGAGCTGCGCGCCATATACTTAGTAATAAAACTATTGCATGGGGCCGCATGCACAGTGCGATACGAGTCGAAGATCAAATGCACGGGCGGCGGGCGGGATGAATCCGATCTGGCTTCCCGCCTCGTTGTTCGGCGGCCTGTTCCAGGCGTGGCGTACCGCGTTGCAGCAACGCCTGCGCGCCGAGCTCAGCGTCAGCGGCGCGGGGTTGGTTCGCTATCTGTACGGCCTGCCCTTCGCGCTGGCTTTCGCTGCCGTTTGGCTGACGATCCAGCACGATGCGATCCCGGCGTTCGGCGCCGCCTTCGCCGGGTTCGCCGTCGCCGGGGCGATCACGCAAATGGCGGGGACGATCCTGCTCATCATGGCGTTCGGGCATCGCGGGTTCGTCGTCGGCACCGCCTTTTCGAAGACCGAAGCGGTGCAGGCGGCGCTCGTCACCGCGCTGTTCCTCGGCGAGCGGCTGCCGCTGCTTGCATGGATCGGGATCGTTGCGGGTGTCACGGGCGTGCTGGTACTCGCGCTGGCCGGACGCGGGGTTTCGGGGCGCGAGATATGGCGCGCGCTCGGCCAGCCCGCGGCGCTGTGCGGGCTCGGCGCGGGGTCGATGTTCGCGCTCGCGGCGATCGCGGTGAAGCTTGCAACCGCCGAACTCGATGGCGTCGACCTGATCGGGTCGGCGCTGGTTACGCTCGTTGTCGTGATGGCGATCCAGACCGCGCTGCACTTCGCATGGGTTTTGCTGCGCGACCGCGACACCGCGCGCGCAGTTTGCCGCACATGGCGGAACTCGAGCCAGGTCGGCCTGCTTTCGGCGCTCGGCTCGGCCTGCTGGTATATCGGCTTCGCTGCGGCGCCCGCCGCGCTGGTGCGGATCGTCGGGCAGGTCGAGGTCGTGTTCACGATCGGCTTCGCGCATTTCTATCTGCGCGAGCCGGTGCGCTGGCACGAGATCGCGGGGCTGTTGCTCGTCATCGGCGGGGTCGTGATGGCGCTGCTCGCGACCTTTTAGGGAAAGGCCGGCGCCTTGCTGACCATCGCGGGAAGCGGACGGCCCATGACACCTGAAAGCCATCCCGCCGCCTCGACGACCTGCGGCAGCGTGATACCCATTTCGATGCCACTCTGTTCGAGCATGTAGATCACATCCTCGGTCGCGACATTGCCCGCCGCGCCGGGCGCGAAGGGGCAGCCGCCGAGCCCGCCGAGCGACGCGTCGACCGCCGCCGCGCCTTCCTCTACAGCCGCCCAGACATTGGCGATACCGGTGCCGCGCGTGTTGTGGAAATGGACGCGCACGGGCAGTTCGCCGACGGCTTCGCGCACGCGTCCCACCATCTCGGAAACCTGCGCGGGCACGCCGACGCCGATCGTGTCGGCTAGCGCGATTTCGCGCGGGTTCGCGTCGGCGGCGCGCTTCGCCATCTCGACGACGCGATCGATTGCGACCTTGCCTTCGAACGGGCAGCCGAAGGCAGTCGCGATGGTGATCTGGCCGCTGCGCCCCGCCGCCTTTGCCAAGCCGACGATCTCCATCGCTGCGGCGAGCGATTCATCAGAGTTTTGGCCTTGGTTGCGGATGCCAAAGCTGTCGCTCGTCACGCACACCGCGCCCAGCTCGTCGATCCGCCCGGTGGCGAGCGCGCGCTCGGCGCCGCGGCGATTGAGGACGAGGCCGATCCAGGTCACATCGTCGCGTTCAGGCAGCATCGCGACCAGCTCCTCGGCGTCGGCGAGCTGCGGCACCTTCTTGGGATTGACGAAGCTCGTCACCTCGATACGCCGGGCACCATAGTCGATCGCGCGGCGGATCAGCTCCAGCTTGTCGGCGGTCGACACGATCGCCGCTTCATTCTGCAGCCCGTCGCGCGGGCCGACCTCGACCAGTTCTACAGCATGATTTTTCAACATCTTGCGTCCCGATTATCCCGAGTCATTTAGCAGGTTGAAAATTACATAGCATTCTAAGTATACAAAGACCATGGGCGAGGCAGGTCGTCTTACCAGAGTCGGCCGCGAAAGGAACGATATGAGCGAGACGGGCAGCGGGGGCGCGCTGGAAGGCATCCGGGTGGTCGAGATGGGGCAGCTGATCGCGGGCCCCTTCTGCGGCCAGCTCCTCGGCGACATGGGTGCCGAGATCGTCAAGCTCGAGCCGCCGGAGAGCGGTGACCAGATGCGCAACTGGGGCCAGGGCGACAAGCCGAGCTGGTGGCGCGTGATCGCGCGCAATAAATATTCGGTCGCGGTCGATTTGCGGTCGGAGGAAGGCCAGGCACTCGCGCGCGAGCTGATCGCCAAGGCTGACATATTGATCGAGAATTTCCGTCCCGGCACGCTCGAAAAATGGAATCTCGACCCCGCCGAGCTGCGCAAGGCGAATCCCGGGCTGATCGTCGTGCGCGTGTCGGGCTATGGCCAGACCGGCCCCTACTCCGCACGCGCGGGTTTCGGCGGCATCGGCGAGGCGATGGGCGGGTGGCGCGGCATCGTGGGCTATCCCGATCTGCCGCCCGCACGCATGGGGGTGTCGATCGGCGATACGCTCGCCGCGACCTACGGCTGCATGGGCGCGCTCGCGGCGCTCCATCACCGCAGCAAGACGGGCGAAGGTCAGATCGTCGATTCCGCGCTCTATGAAGCGGTGCTGCAGGTGATGGAATCGACCGTGTCGGACTATTCGGCGAGCGGTACCAAGCGTCGCCGCACCGGCTCGACCTTGCCCGCGATCGCGCCGTCGAACGTTTATCCGTGCCGCGATGGCGAATATCTGATCGGCGCCAATCAGGACGGCGTCTTCGCGCGCCTCGCCGCCGCGATGGACAAGCCCGAACTCGCGAGCGACGAACGTTATGCGACGCACCGCGCGCGGGGCGTGCGACAGGAGGAACTCGACGCGCTGATCGGCGAATGGACGAGCACGCTGACGATCGCCGAGCTCGAAGCGAAGATGGTCGAAGCGGGGGTTCCCGCTGGCCGCGTCTTCGATGCCGAGGACATGATGAGCGACCCACATTTCGCCGCGCGCGATGCGCTGTTGACCGTTGAGGATGCCGAGTTCGGCGAAGTCACCATGCAAGGCGTCTTCCCGAAACTGTCGGCGACGCCGGGCAGCGTGCGTCGCCCTGCTCCGCTGACGGTCGGCCAGGACAGCGCCGATGTGCTTAACCGCTGGCTCGGACGGGAGGCCTGACGCGATGATCACGCTCTATGGCGGCCCAACCCCGAATGCGCGCAAGATCGCGATCGCGCTCCTCGAAATGGGGCTCGACTGGCGGCTCGAATATATCGACATCCTCGCGGGCGATCAGCTGACCCCCGAGTTCCTCGCGCTCAACCCAAACAACAAGACCCCGGTGATCGTCGATGACGAAGGGCCCGGTGGCGAGCGGTTCATATTGTGGGAAACCGGCGCGATCCTTCTCTATCTCGCCGAAAAGACCGGACGCTTCGTGCCGACCGATCCGGGGGGACGCGCGATCTGCTGGCAATGGCTGATGTTCCAGGTGTCGGGGGTCGGCCCGATGTTCGGACAGGAAGTGCATTTCACGCACTACGCCAAGGATCGGCATGAATATGCGATCGAGCGCTACAGCCGCGAGGTCGACCGGCTGATGATGGTGATCGACAAGCGTCTCGGCGATACCGCGTGGCTCGCGGGCGACGACTATACGATCGCCGACATGGCGACCCTGCCCTATCTGCGCCGCCAGCTGATCGAAAAGGCCGGGCGCTTCCCCAATGTCGATCGCTGGGGCGCCGCGATGCTCGATCGCCCGGCGGTCGCCGAAGGGATGACGGTCGGCGTCGCACGCGCCGAGACGATCGAGGGCGGCCTTACCGGCTTTACCGACGAGCACCGCGCGATCCTGTGGGGCGACCGCCAGCACGCGAAGCGCTGACGTTCAGTCCTTCGCGACCGCGGCGTGGTTCGCGGCGCCGAACATGTTCGACCATTCCTTGTCGTCGAGCTTTTGGTGGCGGCCGACATATTTGGCCGGGGCCTTCAGATCCTCGCGCGCCATCGCACGCGCGACCGCCGGGCGTCCGCGGATCCGTTCGAACCAGCCATGCATCGCGGGCCATTCGTCGAGGCCCATGCCCATCACGAATGCGGAAGCGCGACCCGGCCAGATCGCCATGTCTGCGATGCCATACGCCTCGCCCGCGACATAGGCGCTCTTTTCCAGCCGCTTTTCGAGCACAGTGAGCAGACGCGTCACTTCCTTCGTGTAGCGTTCGACCGCATAGTCCTGCCCCGCGGGCGCATAGCGCAGGAAATGGCTCGCCTGTCCGCCCATCGGCCCGAGTCCCGCCACCTGCCAGGTCAGCCATGACAAGGTCGCCGCGCGCGCCGCGCCCGACGCGGGAAGGAAGCGCCCGCTTTTCTCGGCCAGATATTGCAGGATCGCGCCCGACTCGAACACGGTGATCGGATCGCCTCCACCTGCCGGATCCTGATCGACGATCGCGGGCAATTTGTGGTTCGGGTTGATGCGCCCGAATTCGGCGGTCAGTTGGTCGCCGTCGAAGATATCATAGGGAATGACTCGATAAGGTTCGCCGATTTCCTCAAGCATGATCGCAATCTTCTGCCCGTTCGGGGTCGCCGAATAATGAAGATCTATCATTTCAGAGTATCTCGTGGATCACATGGCGCACCCCGAAATCGGTGCGTTCGCCGACGCCGACCGCGAGCACGCCGTTGAGCCAGCCATATTTGGCGCTCGCGGTTTCGAACACCGGCGCGATTCGCAGATAGTATCGCGACGGGTCGGCGTCGGGGACGGCGGGATCGGCAAACGTCGCGCGTACATCGTCGGGAATGATGTTGCGGCCTGTGTAGCTGAGGTAGATGAGCTCGCCGTCATCGGTCTGCCACACCGCGCGGGCATCGAAGGTGCCGACCGAAGCATCGTCGCCCAGCCGCCCGCTGCGCGACCAGTTCCCGCCGCCGGGCAGTACTATGCCGTTGATACGCGGACCGAAAAACCGGCCGCCGCTGATATAGCCGAGCCGCTGATCGCCGAACGGCGACGCGCCGATGCCGATGATCCCGCCCCCCACCTCAAACTCGACGGTGCACAGATGGCGCGTCGCGAGTGCGAACGGGGTCGTCTGCGTATTTTCTTCGTTCATAATGCGAATCCTCTTCCTGCCTATGGACAAGCATAAAACCATTAGTATACTAAGGGTCAATCAGATTGACGGATCGGAAGCTTTCCGGGACCGCGACGATAAGCTCTATGGGAGGGTGAAGATGAAGGCGCATAACCAGTTCCTGCTGTCCGGCGTGGCGGCGATCGCGATGCTTGCCAATGCCGCACCAGCGATGGCGCAGGCAGCCCCCGCCGACACGGCGGATGTCGACGACAGCAACGCCAACGAAATCATCGTCACCGCCCAAAAGCGCGAACAGAATCTGCAAAACGTGCCGATTTCGATGGAAGTCGTGAGCGGCGCCAAGCTCGCCGAGTTCAACACGAGCGATATCAAGGCGGTGATGAACTACACGCCGAACGTCTTCGTGCAGTCGACCGCGGGCAACGACGTCATTTATATCCGCGGTTTCGGGTCGCCGCCGGCGAACTTCGCGTTCGACCAGTCGGTCTCGCTCTATGTCGACGGCATCTATGCCGGCCGCAACCGTCAGGCACAGGCGCCCTTCTTCGACCTCGCGCGCGTCGAGGTGCTGCGCGGGCCGCAGGGCGCGCTGTTCGGCAAGAACACCGCCGCGGGTGCGGTCAGCGTCGTGTCGGCAGGTCCGACGAAGGATTTCGAAGGCGCAATCACCGGCCTTTACAACTTCGACCACAAGGGCACCGATTTCTCGGGCTATCTGTCGGGGCCGATCAGCGACACGCTCGGCGCGCGCTTCGCGTACAAGATCGTCAACCAGGACGGCTATATCTATAACCGCGCGACCGATCATGACGATCCCGAAATCAAGTCGCAGCTGCTGCGCCTGACCGTGAAGTGGGAGCCGTCGAACAATTTCGATTACACCGCGAAGGTCGAATACGGAAACCGCGAAGTCATCGGCGGCATCACCGTATCGAGCCCGCTGACCAGCGGTCAGGATCCGCAGACCACGCGCTATCTCGAGCGCTCGGCACTCGGCGACGAGGGGAACAACAACAAGTCGGTGATGATCTCGGGCGTCGGCAACCTCGCGCTCGGCGATTTCACGCTGACCTCGGTCACCGGCTACAGCTGGTTCAAGTCGAAGATCGTCAACGGCTTCGACCAGACGATTCCGAACCGCGGCGGAGCGATCACGGCCAACTCGGTCTACAACGCCTTCCCCGAACGCTTCGACCAGATTTCGCAGGAAATCCGCATCCTGTCGCCGACGGGCAAGACCTTCGAATTCATCGCGGGCGCCTATTACGACAAGTCCGATTACACGCTGGAGCAATTTCAGGGCTTCAACATCGCGGCGCTCAACTATTTTGGCCGCATCGACAGCCTCTTCCGGCAAAAAGCTGAATCCTGGTCGGTCTTTGGCCAGGCGACGTTAAATATCAGCGACGCGTTCCGCGCGATCGGCAGCCTGCGTTACAGCCACACGAAGAAGGACGGCAGTTTCGCCTCGCGGCTCGTCTACGGCCCCTTCGCGCTGCGCCCGATCTCGAGCGCCACGGGTTCGATCAGCGAAGGCAATGTCGATCCGTCGGTAACGCTGCAATATGACATCGCGCCGCGCATCATGGCCTACGCGACCTGGGGCCGCGGCTCGAAATCGGGCGGTTTCGTCTCGAACACGCTCGGCACAACAAGCGCGACCTTCTCGTTCGCACCCGAACGGTCGGAGAATTTCGAGGCGGGCATCAAATCGACGCTGTTCGACGGCAAGGTCGTCGCGAACGTCTCCGCCTATCACACGAAGTTCAAGGACCTGCAGGTTTCGGTGTATCAGCCCGCGATCTCGAGCTATCTGACCGGCAATGCCGCCGCGGCAACGTCGAAGGGCGTCGAAGGATCGCTCAGCATCTACCCGATCCCCAATTTCGACATCAGCGCGTCGGCCGCCTATTCGGATATCAAATATGACGACTATCCCGGCGCGGCCTGCCTCGCCAGCCAGCCGTTGTCGGTCTGCAATCCCGCACAGACCGATCGGACGCAACCGAACCACGTGGCGAACAATAACCTGGCCGGTTACCCCGTTGCCTATTCGTCGAAGTTCACGGGTAGCGTCACGGCACACGCGCGGTTCGACCTGTCGAGCGATCTGAAATTCGACATCACCGGCGTCGCGTCGGCTCGGTCGAAATATTTCAATTCGGACAACCAGAGCCCGATCTTCGGTGTCCAGCGCGGCTATGCGAAGCTCGACCTTCGCGTTCAGCTGGCCGACCAGGACGACCGCTGGCACGTCGCGCTCGTCGGCAAAAATCTGACCAACGAGAAAACGATCGGCAGCGCATTCAACCTGCCGGCGCCGATCACCGCGGCCCCGCGCGCGATCCTCTATCTCGAACCTACCCGCAATATTTCGGTCGAGGCCGGGATCAAGTTCTAGGTTCGAATTCGATGTCCCAGGGATCGGCCGCGATCGAAGCTTCCTCGACGGGGAAGCGGCGATCGCGGTCGTGACCTGTGTGAAGGGGTGAAGCGCGATGATCGACGTCTATTTCACACCCACGCCCAACGGCCACAAGGTTTCGATCATGCTCGAAGAGGTCGGGCTGCCGCACCGATTGCTCGCGATGAACATGCTCGAGGGCGATCACCTGACCCCCGAATATCGCCGGATCAACCCGAACGGGCGTTTACCCGCGATCGTCGATCATGAGCCCGTAGGCGGCGGCGCGCCGCTGCCCGTGTTCGAGAGTGGCGCGATCCTGCTGTATCTCGCCGAGAAGAGCGGGCAGTTGCTTCCCGAAAACCCGCGCCGCCGGAGCCAGGCGCAGCAATGGCTGATGTGGCAGATGGCGAGTTTCGGCCCGATGCAGGGACAGGCGCATCATTTCATCCGCTATGCACCCGAGGGGCAGGCCTATCCGGTCGAACGCTATCGCAACGAGACGCTGCGCCTGCTCCACGTGCTCAATGGACGCCTTGGCGACGCAGACTATCTGGCCGAAGAATATTCGATCGCCGATATCGCGGCATGGCCGTGGACGCGGGCGATCCGCGCGATCGGGCTGACGCTCGATGATTATCCCGCAGTCGCCGACTGGTTTGCGCGGATCGGCGAGCGACCCGCGGTGATGGCGGGCACCGACGTCAAGAACGCCGCGAACCTGTCGAGCGCGCGCCCGATGCTGACCGAGGAGCAATGGTCGAACCTGTTCGGCAAGAATATGCTGGAAGCGCCGAGGCGGTGAACCTTCACTCCCCTCCCGCTTGCGGGAGGGGCTAGGCCGTATCCGCATGCCCCCATTGATACTCGACCTTGCCGCCGAGCCGCCGCACCGCGACCCAGTCGCCGCCCGCGAGGCTGTCATCCTCGATCAGCGCGGCGACGCCGCCCGCGATATCCTCGGGTCGGCACGCCTCGTTGTTCGCAAGCACCGCCTCCATCCATTCGGACTTGCCGCCCGCCCCTGTCGTGTCGAGGATCGGCGTATCGACCAGTCCCGGCAACATGCCTGCGACGCGGACATTGCATTCGTTCTTCAACGGCGCGCAGCAACGGGTGAACATCATCACCGCCGCCTTGGTCGTCGCGTACATCGCGTCATAGAAACCCGTGCCGAGCGCCACCGTCGACACGGTGTTGACGATCACTCCGCCGCCGCGCTGGCGCATTGCCTGCACCACAATCTGCGTCGCCGCGACGAGCGAGGTGATGTTGACGTCGATGATCCAGCGGATGCGCGCCGCATCGACGTCGGGGAATTGCGGCAGGCCCGACACGACCCCGGCATTATTGTGCAGGATGTCGACGTCGCCATGCGCGCGGAACCAGGCTTCGGTCGCGGGAATGTCCGACAGGTCGAGTATGTGGACGCTCGCCCGCGCGCCCTCGGCCTCGACCAGCCGCGCGGTCTCGGCGAGCCCCGCTTCGTTGACGTCGACGAGCGCGATTTCCGCCGCGCCGCGGCTGGCCAGCATCACCGCGGTCGCACGGCCGATACCGCCCGCCGAGCCCGTCACGATTGCGCTTTTGCCGCGGATATCCATCTCTTCTCTCCCGTCGATTTTGCCGTTACCGTAAAGCACATTGACAGATAAACTTAAATACCTAAGTATTTTTGCAACGGGAAGACTCGTGCGTTTTTGGAGAGTGTGATGACAGAGGCGACTGCCCTCGATGGAGGCGCCATAGCGTCCGACCGCGGCCTTGCCGTCCGCCGCAACGTCGCGCTCGCGATGCTCTTCGTGGTCGGCACGATCAACTTCGTCGACCGCCAGCTTCTGTCGGTGCTCGTCGAGCCGATCCGCGCCGAGATGGATTTCAGCGACACGCAGTTCGGCCTGCTCACCGGCCTCGCCTTCGCGCTTTTCTATGCCGCGATGGGGGTGCCCGTCGCAATGATCGCCGACCGCTGGAACCGCGTGAAGCTGATCGGCATTGCGTGCGTCGTGTGGAGCGGGTTCACCGCCGCGTGCGGCTTCGCATCGAATTTCTGGCAGCTCGCGCTGATGCGCTTCGGCGTCGGTGCGGGCGAAGCGGGCGGCACCGCGCCGTCGCTGTCGGTGATCGCCGACTATTATCCGCCCGCACAGCGCCCGCTCGCGATCGGTATCTTCACGCTCAACGGCCCGTTCGGCGTCTTCGTCGGCGCGACCTTCGGTGCCTGGGCGGCCGCGAACATCGGATGGCGCAACGCCTTCATCCTGATCGGCATCGTCGGCGTCATTGTCGCACCGATCCTGATCTGGCTTGTCCGCGAACCCGCACGCGGACAGATGGACGTGCAAAAGGCGGCCGACGAAGCCCTGCCCTTTTCACAGAGCCTTGCGATGTTCTGGCGCCGCCCGTCGCTGCGTATGGTGATGATCGGGAGCGGCCTCGCCGCATTTACCAGCTATGGCATGCTCAATTGGATTCCGGCCTTCCTGATGCGGACCCAGAAAATGCCGCTCGATGCCATGGCGACCTATTTCGGCCCGGCGGCGGGCATCACCTTCGGCATCGGCATCCTCGGTGGCGGCTGGCTGGTCAGTCACCGCGCGAAGGTGTCCGCGCGCGCCTATGGCACCATTCCGGCGCTCGCGACCGCCGTCCTGATCCCGACCTTCATTGCTGCACTGCTCGTCGACAGCTGGCAGCTCTCGCTCGCGCTGATGCTGATCCCGATGGCGGCGTGCACCGCCTATGTCGCCCCCGCGCTCGCACTGGTGCAGAATCTCACGCCGCCGCGCAGCCGCGCGACCGCCGCCGCGGTGCTGATGCTGATGTTCAACATCATCGGCCTTGGACTCGGCCCGCTGTTCGCGGGGATCGTCAGCGATAGCCTGAAACCCGATTATGGCGACGAAAGCCTGCGCTGGGCGCTGATGGCGCTCATGCCCTTCGCCGCCGCCGCGGGGATCGCGCAGTATCGCATGACGCGTTACCTTGAGAAAGATTTCGCCGAATGACCGATGTCGCGGGCAAGACCGCCTTCATCACCGGTGGCGCGAGCGGGCTCGGGATTGCCACCGCCAGGGCGCTCGCCGTCAAAGGCGCATCGGTCATCCTGGCCGATATCGACGGCGCGGGTGCCGATAGCGCGGCCGAAGCGCTGCGTGGCGACGGCGCGAACGCCCTCGGCCTCCAGCTCGACGTCACCAGCGAGGAGAGTTGGGCCGCCGCGGGCGAACAGGCGCGCGCGTTCGGTCCCGTGCGCATCCTGTTCAGCAACGCCGGGGTCGGCGGCGGGTCGGGCCCGTTCGAGCAATATGACACCGACGTCTGGCGCTGGAACTATGCCGTCAACGCGCACGCGCATCTCTATGCCTGCCGCACCTTCCTCGGCGACATGAAGGCGAGCGGCGAACCGAGCCACCTCGTCTTCACCGCGTCGATGGTCGCGATCGTGCCGCCGCCCATTTCGGTCGCTTACATCAGTTCCAAATATGCGACGCTCGGCATCGCGATGGCGCTGCGCAACGAGCTCGCCGGGACCTGCGTCGATATTTCGGTGCTGATGCCCGGCATGTCAGCGACGCGGATCGTCGAGACGACACGCGACTTGCGCCCCGTGGAGGTCGAGGTCGGCAAGGCCGCGATGACGAGCCAGGCGATGCAGGGCGTCCTTGCGGGCGGCATGGCGCCGGACAAGATCGGCGCCCGCGTTGTCGAAGCAATCGAAGCCGGCGACTATTGGATCTTCACGCACCCCGAGTGGAAGGCGATGGCCGAGTTGGTGACGCAGGATATGCTGTCGTCCTTCGGCCCCTCGGCCGATCCGGCGTACAAGGGCGACGACATCGACGGGCTGATCGCCGCGAACGGCGGCCGCATGTTCGGCGCGAAGGTTTAAGGAGAGCATCATGGCAGAGCAGGACGACATCCGCGCAATGGCGCAACGCTTTTTCGACGCGATCGAGGCGGGCGACATCGAGACGATGCAGGGCAGCTTCACCCCCGATGCCGAGATCTGGCACAACACCGACGAGTTGATCGTCACCCCGGCGCAGACCGCGCAGACGCTCACCGGCATGGTCGCGCGGATCAAGGACCGCGAATATGCCGAGCGCCGGCTGACCACCTTCCCCGGCGGCTTCGTCCAGCAGCATGTGCTGAAGGGCAAGCGCGTCCACGACGACGGCGCGGTCCGCCTGCCCTGCGCGATCATCTGCCAGGTCGAGGGCGGCAAGATCGCGCGGCTCGACGAATATTTCGACAGCGCGCATGTTGCCGAATTCCGCAAATTTGCGAACGCCTGAGGAGTCACCCCATGCCCGTCCTGCGCCAGGTTCCCCGGTCCGAAGTCACCGACGAGACCGTCCTCGCCTATTACAACCGTCTGTTCGGCGAGCGCGACCCCGTCGCCGAGCCCGGCACCGCGACCGGCACGCCCGGCGACTGGTGGACGGTCTTCGCGTTGTCGCCTGACATCTTCGAACATGCGGTCAAGGGTTTCGCCGTCTATCGCAACCCGGCACGTACGATCGATCCCGTGCTGCGCGAACTCGGGCAGACACGCGCCGGCTGGGTCAAGGGCAGCCAGTTCGTTTTCTCGCAGCATTGCAAGTCGCTTCGCGGCCTCGGCGTCAGCGAGGAGAAGATCGCCGGCATCGCCTATTGGCAGGTTGCCGATTGCTACAATGAGCAGGAGCGCACTGTCCTCGCCTATGCCGACTGCCTTGCACAGGCGAGCGGGCGCGTTCCGCTCGAGGTGTTCGACAAGCTCAAGACCTTCTGGAACGACGAGCAAATTTTCGAATTCACCTACATCACCTGCCTCTACGACATGCACGCCGTGATCACCCGCGCGCTGCGCATGGAATATGACGCACGCGAGGACCCGATCATCGAGGTCGCGGCGCCCGAAGGCTTCAACGCCGCCGACTTCCTCAGCGCCCCGCGACCGGCGAACGGATGAGCGAATTCGGCGCACCCGAGGTCGTCGCGACGGGACTTCGCTTTCCTGAAGGCCCGGTGCCGATGGCGGACGGGTCGATACTGCTCGTCGAGATCGCGCACGGCACGCTAACACGCGTCACCGTCGATGGCGAACTTTCGGTCGTTGCCGAACTCGGCGGCGGTCCGAACGGACTTGCGATCGGACCCGATGACGCCGCCTATGTCTGCAACAATGGCGGGTTCCAGTGGGTCGAGGCGGGCAGCCTGCTGTTTCCGGGTCACGCCGCGAACGCCGATGCGTGCGGGTCGATCCAGCGCGTCGACCTGACTACCGGCGCGGTGACGACGCTCTACGACAGTTTCGAGAACGAGCGGCTCAAGGGACCGAACGATATCGTCTTCGATGCCGACGGGGGTTTCTGGTTCACCGATCACGGCCAGGTGCGCGATATCGGCCGCGACCATGGCGCGATCTATCATGCGGCCGCCGACGGATCGCGGATCACCCGCCAGCGCGCCGACATGATGGGGCCGAACGGCATCGGCCTCTCCCCCGACGGCAAGACCCTCTACGCCAGCGAGACGATGACCGCGCGCGTCTGGGCGATGGATGTCGTTGCGCCCGGCGAACTCGCGCCCCCGCCGCCTTGGGCACCCGGCCGCTTCGTCGGCACCCCGCCGGCCTTCCGTCTGCTCGACAGCATGGCGATCGAGGAAAGCGGGCGCATCTGCGTCGGCACGATGGTCGAGGGCGGGATCACGATTTTCGACCCCGACGGTGGCGGGTCGGAGTTCGTGCCGCTGCCCGACGTCGGGGTCACCAACATCGCCTTTGGCGGCGCCGACCGGCGCGATGCCTATATAACGGCGTCGACCACGGGGACGCTTTATCGCGTTCGCTGGCCGCGCCCGGGCTTAATCGTCAACTAAGTTGACGATTAAGCCGCAAGATGGTAAAAGGACCGGGAGAGGACAGAATGAAATTCTATAATAGCGTCGGCCCGAACCCGCGCGTCGTGAAGCTTTTCATGGCAGAAAAGGGTATCGAGATCCCCGAGGTCAGCGTCGACCTGCGCGGCGGCGAGAACCGGCGCGCGCCGTATAATGTCGATGTGAATCCCGCAGGTCAGACGCCGGCGCTCGAACTCGACGACGGCCGTTTCGTCTGCGAAGTCACCGCGATCTGCGAATATCTCGACGAGCGTTTTCCCGAGCCGACGCTGATCGGATCGACACCCGAAGAGCGCGCAGCGACGCGCATGTGGACACGCCGCGTCGACCTCAAGATTTGCGAGCCGCTGACCAACGGTTTCCGTTTTGCCGAGGGCCTGCCCTTGTTCGAGTCGCGGCTGCGCTGCCTTCCCGAAGCCGCGGCGGGGCTGAAGGCGACCGCGCAGGACGGGATCAAGTGGCTCGACGCGCAGATTGCGGGGCGCGGATTCATCGCGGGCGACGCGCTCAGCCTCGCCGATATCATGCTGTTCGCCTTCCTCGATTTCGGCGCGACGGTCGGTCAGCCGATCGATCCCGCCTTCACCAACATCGTGCGCTGGTACGAGCGGATGAAAAGCCGCCCCAGCGTCAACGCAAACTGAACCACAAGGAGACGGATCATGGCTGCATCAAATAGCGAATTCGAATTCTGCGGGGTCAATCACCTCGCGCTCGTGTGCAAGGATATGGCGCGGACGGTCGAATTCTATCGCGACACGCTCGGCATGCCGCTCACCAAGACGATCGACTTGCCCGGCGGGCGCGGTCAGCATTTCTTCTTCGACATCGGCAATGGCGATAGCCTCGCCTTCTTCTGGTTCCCCGATGCGCCCGAAGCCGTCCCGGGCATCTCGGCCCCTGCGGCGCTGCCGACGCGGGGCAGTTTCGTGTCGGCGCACGGGTCGATGAATCATATCGCGATCAACGTCCGCGCCGAAAAGTTCGACGATTATTACCAGCGGCTGATCGCCAAGGGCATCGAAGTGACCCCCGTGCTCAACCACGACGATTCACCGATGCAGGCGTCGGCGGAACTTCACCCCGGCGTCTTCGTCCGCTCGGTCTATTTCTTCGATCCCGACGGCGTCTGCCTCGAGTTCGCGGCGTGGACCAAGGAATTCGACGAAAGCGACGTCGCGCACGATCCGGTGCAGGCCGACGGCACCAAGCGCGAGGGCTTCATCACCGGTCGCAGCCCGGTTCCCGCCGAATAGACATTCCCAAAAGTACACTGGGAACTCCTCCTGGACCCGGCCTTTTGGCCGGGTTCTTTTTTGCGTGGAGGCTGGCGGGCGGCCGCCCCACTTCTTACTTCGTTATTCCCGCGAAAGCGGGGACCCAGCGAGCCGGCGTTGCTACTGGGTTCCCGCTTTCGCGGGAATGACGAGTGTGGAATATGGCAACCGGAAAGCTACCCCACCGCCCTGTCACGCCCTTCCCAATATGGCGCGCGCAATTCGCGGCGGAGCACCTTGCCCGACGGGTTACGCGGCAAGGCTTCGATAAACTCGATGCTCTTGGGCACCTTGTACGCCGCGATCCGTGTCCGCGCCCACGCAACGACATCGGCGGGATCGAGCGTCGCGCCCACCGCGGGCACGATCAGCGCCTTGACGCTTTCGCCCCATTTGTCGTCGGGGACGCCGATCACCGCGACATCGGCTACGCCGGGACAGCCCATGATCGCGCTCTCGACCTCGGCCGGATAGACATTCTCGCCGCCCGACACGATCATGTCCTTGATGCGGTCGTGGACATAGTAAAATCCGTCAGCGTCGCGATAACCGACGTCGCCGGTGTGGAGCCAGCCGCCCGCGAGCGCCTCTTCGGTCGCTGCCGCGCGGTTCCAATATTCCTTCATCACGATACCGCCGCGGATTGCGATCTCGCCAATCTCACCCTCACCCAGTTCGCGGCCATCGCCGCCCAGGATCGCCATCGCGGCGCCCGGCCAGGGCTTGCCGCACGAGGTCAGCTTGCCCGGCAGGTCATGCGCGCTCGGCGACAGATAGGAGCCGCCGCCGGCGGACTCGGTCATGCCGTAAAATTGCACGAAATCGCAGCCGAAGGTCGTGCGTGCGCGCCGCAGCACATCCTCGGCGATCGGCGACGCGCCATAGGCGATCGACTTGAGCGCGGGATAGGCGCCACTGTTCGCGTCGGGCTGGAGCAGCATCATCTGGATCATCGCGGGCGCGAGGAAGGCGTGCGCGACATTCTCCTCGCGCATCATGCGCACCGCGTCGGCCGCGGTGAAATCCTTGACGAGCACGAGCCGCCCGCCTTGCGCGAGCCCCGAAAAGCTGACGTTGGTGCCCGCGACGTGGAACAGCGGCATAACGATCATCACCGTCTCGTCCTCGCCATAAGCAAAGCCGTCGACCTCGGTCGCGGCTTCGAGGAAGGTGCGGTAGTTGACGTTGGTGAGCACAACGCCCTTCGGCAGGCCGGTCGTGCCGCTGGTGTAGAGCTGGAGCACATCGTCGGTGAGCTCAGGCGGGTCGGCGAGCGGGGCATCGGACGCCGACCCGAGCCACGCGTCGAACGGCTCGAACGCCGGATGCTCGCCGTAAAGCGCGATCAGCCTTGGGGGTGCCGCCAGGTCGGCAATCGCCGCGAGCGCGCAGTCGAAGAAATCCTCGCCGACGAACAACAGTTTCGGCCCGGCATCACCAAGGATGAAGCCGATCTCGGCCGGTGCGAGGCGGCAGTTGATCGGCGCGAAACAGGCGCGCGCGCGCGCGGTGCCGAAGAAGAGCGGATACCAGCTGTCGTGATTCTTGGTCAGCGCCGAGACGCGGTCGCCCGGCGCGACACCGGCCGCGATCAACGCGTGCCCAACGCGGTTCGAGCGCGCGTCAAGCTGCGCGAAGCTCGTCTCGCGTTCCCCGAACTTCACCGCAGTCGCCTGCCCCCGCGCCCGCGCCTGCGCCGCCGGAATGTCCGCCAGCGTCCGGATGGCCTCCAGATCGATCATTTTGCTCTCCCAACCATCGTTTCGACTTGAATTAGATAGAATACTAAGCAAATGTTTGGCCAGCCCAAAAATGAGAGGAATGGCCTTGTTCGACCACCCCATCCTGCCGACAACGATCGTCGGAAGCTACCCCCAGCCTGACTGGCTGATCGACCGCGAGCGGCTGAAGGCCAGCCTGCCCCCGCGCGTGCGCGCCGAGACGCTGTGGCGCGTCCCCGAACCCTGGCTCGCCGATGCGCAGGAGGCTGCGACCCTGATGGCGATCCGCGATCAGGAAGAGGTCGGCATCGACATCGTCGGCGACGGCGAAATGCGGCGTGAAAGCTATTCGAACCGCCTCGCGACCGCCCTGTCGGGGATCGACCGCGAAAAGCACGGCACTGCGGTCGACCGCACCGGCAACGCGAACCCGGTGCCCCTCGTCTCGGGCCCGATCCGCCGCGTCGCGCCGATCGAGGCGCAGGACGCGGCATTCCTCCGCCGCCATTCTACCAAGCCTGTAAAGCTCACCCTGCCCGGCCCCTTCACGATGACGCAGCAGGCCGAGAACGGCTATTATCCCGACGCGCGGTCGCTCGCGATGGACTATGCCGACGCGGTCAACGCCGAGGTGAAGGATTTGTTCGCGGCGGGCATCGACGTCGTCCAGCTCGACGAGCCCTATCTGCAGGCGCGCGCCGCCGAAGCAAACAGCTACGCGATCGAGGCGATCAACCGCGCGCTCGACGGCGTCAGCGGCACGACCGCGCTCCACATCTGCTTCGGCTATGCGATGGTGCATCACGGCGCGGGCGCGACGGGGCCGAAACCCAAAGCCTATGACTTCCTCGCCGAACTCGAAGCATCGGCGATCGACGTCATCTCGATCGAGGCGGCGCAGCCCGGGCTCGACCCCGCGATCCTCGCCGAGCTGCCAACCAAGACGATCATGTATGGCGTGCTCGACCTGTCGATCCCCGAGGTCGAAACGCCAGAGGTCGTCGCGGGACGCATCCGCGAGGCGCTGCGCTACGTCGACGCCGAGCGCCTCTGGATCGCGCCCGATTGCGGGATGAAATATCACAGCCGCGAGCATTCGCAGGCCAAGCTCAAGGCGATGGTCGACGGGACCGCGATGGTACGGGCGGAGCTGAAATAGGCCTTTGAGGTGTTCCCCGGCGAAAGCCGGGGCCCATAGCGGGGCCGACTGGGCCCCGGCTTTCGCCGGGGAACATATGTGTCAGCCGTCCACGAATTCCGTCAACAACGGCACCACCACCTCGGGCGCCTCGACCGTCGGCAGGTGCCCTGCCCCTGCCACGACCTCGAGCCGCGCCCCCGGGACCGCCCCCAGAATCTCGTCATGGTGCGCGCGGCTGGTGATGCCGTCCTTCTCGCCCCAGATCAGCAAGGTCGGCACCGCGATCTCGCCGAGCCTCGGACGGCTGTCGATGCGTGCCATGATTGCGCGCTGCTGCGCGAGGAAGGTATCGGCGCCGGTATCGGCCGCCATCGCCCGCGCGATACTGAGCAGGCGCGCATCGCTGCGCTTCTCTTCGGGGAAGAGGATCGGGATGCGTTCCTCAACCACCTGGTCGAACCGGCCGCTTTCGACCAGATCGATATAGCCTTGCCGCCGCGCGGTCTGCGCCGGGCCATCGGCCGAGGCGAGCGTCGAGATCAGCGCAAGCTTTGCCACGCGCTCGGGCGCGCGCCGCATCACCTCGAAAGCGACGAAGCCGCCCATCGCGTGCGCGATCAGCGCGAACCGCGGCGGCGCATTGTCGAGCAGGCGCTGCGCGAATCCCTCGATCGTGTCGTCGCTCCGGTTATCGGCAACGGTTACCTCGCGGTCGCCCCAGGCATCAAGCATCGGCTGCCACACAGCGTCGGTCAGAAGCTGACCGGTTATCAAAACAATAGGAAGCGACATTAGACCACCTGATGAAGAAGAGTTTCATCCGCCGCGAGACGACGGCAATTTTCGTGCGCCACCGTCAGGCTGCGCACAAGCGTTTCGGGCGTCAGCCATGCGATATGCGGCGCGAGCACAACGCCCGGCAGGCCGAGCAGCGGATTGCCGCGCGGGAGCGGTTCCTCGGCGAAAACATCGAGCCCGGCGCCGCGCAGATGGCCCGTGGTCAGTGCCTCGACCAGCCGCGCCTGATCGACCAGTTCGCCGCGCGCGGTGTTCACGAGCACCGCCCCCTTCTTCATCGCGAACGGATCGACGCTCGCGCGTGTCTCGTCGGTGAGCGGCATATGCAGCGAAACGATATCGGCTTCGGCGATCAAGTCATTGAAAGGGCGATATTCATACGCGCAGTCGCAGCGAGTGCGCGCGGTGTAGACGACCTTCGCCCCGAGCGCCGCCAAGACCGGCGCGAGCAGCTGCGCCGAATGGCCGAAGCCCACCAACCCGACGGTCCGGCCCGCAACCTCACCAACGCTGTCAAGTTCGGACGGATCGGCCATCCACCCCTCGCCGGCGCGCGTACGCGTGTCGAAGAAGCAGGTCCGGCGCAGTACCGCCATCATCAGCGACAGCGCCATTTCGGCAACCGCCTGGCTGTTGGTGCCGGGCATGTTGCAGACGGCTACTCCATGGTCACGGGCGGCATCGAGCGCGATCGTATTCACCCCGACGCCGAGCTTCTGGATCAGCTTCAATTTCGGCGCCGACGCGATGAACTCGGCTGTCACGGGGGTCAGCACGTGGAGCAGCGCGGTGATATCCGGCGCAACCGCATCGAGCGGTGCCGCCTCGTCGACATGCGTCACCACACCGGGACCGAATATGGCATCGACCGCGTCACGGAATCCCGGGCTTGGACGGGCGTGAAGGACGATCATGCCGCTACCCGGCCGATCGATCCAGCGAAGGCAGAAAGGCCCGCGAACTCGGCGTCGCCGCCCATCGCTTCCTCGATCCGCAGCATCTCGTTCCACTTCGCCATGCGTTCCGAGCGCGTGAAGCTGCCGACCTTCAATTGCCCCGCGTCCCACCCCGTCGCGAGATGCGCGATCGTGACATCCTCGCTCTCGCCCGAGCGCGCCGAAACGATCGCGCCCCAGCCCCGCGCGACGGCGGCGTCGAGCGCGGCCTTTGCCTCGGTGACGGTGCCGATCTGGTTGACCTTGATCAGCGCGGCGTTGCACACCGCCGCGTCGCCCGCGCGTTCGACGCGCGCGGCGTTGGTGACGAGCACATCGTCGCCGATGATCTGCACCTGCTCGCCAATTGCAGCGGTGACCGCCGCCATCGTCGTCCAGTCGTCCTGCCCCGCCGGATCCTCGATCGACAGGATCGGATAGCGCTTCGCCCAGTCGATAATGCGCGCTGCCATCGCTTCGCCCGACAGGCGCCCGTCGTCGAGCGCGAGATTATAGCCGTCGGCGTCGCCCAATTCGTTCGCCGCGATGTCGAGTGAGATGAACACCTCCTCGCCCGCGCGATGCCCGCTCGCCTCGATGGCCTTCGTCAGCGTGTCGAGCGCATCCTCGTTCGACGCGAAATTCGGCCACCAGCCGCCTTCGTCGGCGACCCCCGACAGCGGTCCCTTCGCCTCCATCAGCTTGCCCGCGGCGCGATAGACATCGTCGGTGATCTCGAGCGCGCGGCGGAAGCTGCCCGCCTTGGGGCACATCACCATGAAATCCTGCACGTCGGTGCGCCGACCGGCGTGCGCGCCGCCGCCGAAAATCTGGATTTCGGGGAGCGGCACACGCACCTTGCGTCCATCGGCCAGATAGCGCCAGAGCGGTGCGCGCGCGTCCGCTGCGGCGGCGTGCAGCACCGCCATCGACACCGCGACGACCGCATTCGCGCCAAGCCGGGCCTTGTTCGGCGTGCCGTCAAGGTCGCAAAGGGCTGCGTCGACCGCCGCCTGCTCACGCGCATCCATGCCCGCGATCGCGCTTGCGATTTCCGAGCCGATCCCGGCGACCGCGCGGTTGACGCCGAAGCCCCCGAACGCCGCGCCGCCGTCGCGCAGGTCGATCGCTTCATGCGCGCCGCGCGACGCGCCCGCGGGCGCGATCGCGCGGCCGACCGCGCCGGACTCGAGCACAACCTCGGCCTCGACGGTGGGCCGGCCGCGCGAATCCCAAAGCTGGCGGCCGGTGACGGAGGCGATACGCGAAGTCATGCAAGGTTCCTTTTCCAGTTGGCGACGAGCGCGTCGATCGGCGACGGCGCCCGGATCAGCGCGCGCGCCTGTTCGCGCACGATGCGCTGATGTTCGGGGTCGGTCAGATAGGGCGCGGGGGATTTGCCCTCGACGCGTGCGAGGAGCAGCGCGGCGGTGAGTTGTCCGGCGCGGAGCAGAACTGCGTCCGCATCCTCCCAGTCTATGCCCGTGCGATACGCCGCGACGAGGGCCGCCGCGGATTCGTTCAGCCCCGCGTCGCCCGACCACACCGCTTTGAGCAGCAGGTGCGTCACGCAGAAGGCCAAATCGAAGGCGGGGTCGCCATAGACGGCGCATTCGGCATCGAGGAACACCGGACCGTCGCCGCTGACGAGGATATTCTTGGGGCTGACGTCGCCGTGGACGAGCGCGATTTTCCGCGACGAGAGGTCGTCCGCGAGCGCCCGCAACAGCGGCGCCAGCTCGACGTCATGTTCGGCGACGAAAAGCAGGAACGGATCTACACGCAGCGCGCGGAACATCGCGTCGTTCGGAAAGGCGTCGCGGTCGGCCGAATTATTCGCTGTCGCGGCATGGACAGCAACAATCCCCCGGCCCACAGCGGCGGCGAAATCAACGTCGACCCGCCCGGCCATCAGTTCGTCCTTCCACACCGGGCAATCGGGGAGGAAACGCATCGCGAAGCCATAGGCCGGCAATTCGGCGAGCACCTCGGGCGCCATATGCGCATCGACCCCGCGCGCGCGCCGCAGCCAGCGCACCTCGCTCTGGCCGCGTTCGATCGGCGCGTGCCATTCGGCGGCGACGCGGAGTTGTTCGAGTGGACGTTTGACAACGATCGGCCCCGACGGCGTCTCGACCTTCCACACGTCGCACGACACGCCGCCGGTCAGCGGTTCGAGGACGACATCGCCCTCGCCCACCAACCCGGCGCCGCGCAATCCGTCGATGATGTCGGCGTCGGCCGTCACGTCACAGCTTCTCCCGGATCCACGCGCCGACGAGGTCGGCGGCGTTCTGCCGTTCTTCGATCGAATCCTCGAAATAATGCGCCCCGGGGATCAATTCGAGCTTCTTGTCGCTGCTCCCGAGGAAATCGAAGATCTTGCGCGCGTCGCTCGGAAAAACGCCCGTGTCGGCGGTTCCCTGCACGACCAGCGCGGGCGTGTCGTGCTTGGCGAGGTGCGGCTGCCCCTGGCACGGCGAGGTTTCGAGGCTCCACATATTGAGCCAGGTCTTGATCGTGTTCGCGCGTCCGATGCTCGGCGTGCGGTTCGCGATCGCGGGGTCGCCGCGATAGCACCAGTTGGGCTTGCGGTCCGACGGATCGATCGACGGATCGACGCAGCGGATATCGCCCCAGCAGCGGAACATCGGGAAGATGCGGTCGGGGATACCCGCCGCATTGAGCCGTGCGAGCTCAGCCTTTGCCCAGTCGGTGATCCGCTGGTTGCGCGCGCGCTGCGCGGCGCGATATTTCGCGATGAATTCGTCCGAGTAGGGCGGGCCGTTGTCGGGGTTGAAGGGATCGAGTTCGGGGTCGGTGAGCGTCGGATCATTCTCGTCGATCACCGACGCGTCCATCCAGTCGGTCAGCACTTCAGGACGCCCCTGATGCGCGTTGAAGCTGATATAGAGATCGCCCTTGATGAGCTGCGCCAGCGCATCCTGTCCGACCGAAGGCAGCCGGTCGGTCAAGGTCGGCGCGATCGCTTCGGCCTGATAAGCGCCCATCAGCGAGCCGCCGCCTGAATTGCCAAGAATGACGATCTGCTCGACCCCCGCATCTTCTTTAAGCCACTTCATCCCGACGCCGATGTCGAGCACCGCATGTTCGAGCAGGAACTGGTCCTCGACCCCGCGATAACGCGTATTCCAGCCGAGGAAGCCGAAACCCTGCCGCGCGAAATAGGGCGCGATATAATGTTCGGAAAAATCGACATTGTAATGGGTCGCGATGATCGCGACCTTCGGCCGCTTGCCCGCCTCGGTCCAATAGATGCCCTGGCACGGATGTCCGCCCGCCTGAATGCGCGGCGCGGTTGGCGACACCAGCCCGACAAATTGCGCGCCCAGTCCTTCGATCCCGTTCGGGTCCATCATAGTCTCTCCTGTTTATGGTTATGGTCAGCGGGTGACTTCAAAAGGCAGCTCGTACCCCTCAAGCCCCGCGCGGATCGCTTTCTTGTCGATCTTGCCCGTCGGCCCCAGCGGGATTGCCGCGACGAACAGCACGTCGTCGGGCATCCACCATTTGGCGATCTTGCCGTCGAGGAAGGATTTGAGATCATCGGCGGAGGCGTCGGCGCCCGGCTTCAGCTGGCAGAGCAGGATCGGCCGCTCGTCCCATTTCGGATGCGCGACCCCGACGACCGCGGCGTTGGCGACCGCGACATGCCCCATCGCGATATTCTCGATCTCGATCGAACTGATCCACTCGCCGCCTGACTTCACCACATCCTTCGCGCGGTCGGTGATCTGCATATAGCCCTCGCCATCGATCGTGCTGACGTCGCCGGTGTCGAAAAAGCCCTCATCATCAAGCACGTCACCGCCCTCGCCGCCATAATAGGCGCCCGCGATTGTCGGCCCCTTGACCATCAGCCGCCCCGGCGTCTTGCCGTCATGCGGCAGGCGATTGCCCGCGTCGTCAACGAGCTTCATATCGAGACCGCAGAGCAGCCGGCCCTGCTTGAGCTTATACGCCATCTGCTCGGCGTCGGATTTGGCCGCGACCGCGGCATTGGGCACCGACACCGTGCCGAGCGGCGAGGTTTCGGTCATGCCCCAGCCCTGAATGACATCGACGCCATAATCGTCGCGGAAGGTGCGGATGATCGATTCGGGACACGCCGATCCGCCGATCGTTACACGCTCCAAAGTCGTGAAGCGCTTTCCGTTTTCCTGCATATATTGCAGCAGCATCTGCCACACTGTTGGCACGGCGGCTGAGTAAGTGACACCCTCCTGCTCGATCAGATTATAGATCGATTCGCCGTCCATCCGCGGCCCGGGCAAGACAAGCTTCGCGCCGACCGCGGGCGCCGAATAGACGACGCCCCACGCGTTGGCGTGATACATGGGCACGACGAGCAGTACGGTGTCGCGCGCCGACAGGCCGAGCGCGTCGCGCTGCAAGGTCATCAGCGCGTGGATATAGTTCGACCGATGCGAATAGAGCACGCCCTTGGGATTCCCCGTCGTGCCGCTCGTATAGCAAAGCCCGCACGCCGCATTCTCGTCGAACCCGCCCCAGACATATTCGGCAGGCTGCCCGGCGATCCAGTCGTCGAAGGCGGTCGCAGCAAAGCTGGTTTGCGGCATGGACGCAGCGTCGCAGAAAAAGATCACCTTCTCGATCGACGGCACCTGCGGCAGCAATTGCTCGACCAGCTCTGCGGTCGCCGGGTCGGCGATGAGCAGCCGATCGCCCGCGTGGTTCGCGATATAGGCGATCTGTTCGGGAAAGAGCCGCGGATTGAGCGTATGGAGCACCACCCCCATCCCCGACGCACCGTACCAGGCGGCAAGGTGCCGCGCGCCGTTCCACGCCATCGTCGCAACACGGTCGCCGGGCTTGATCCCTTCGGCGGCGAGCGCGTTCGAGACGCGCTTCGCGTCGGCATGAACGTCGGCCCAGGTCGAGCGGGTGACGCACCCCTCGGCATCGCGCGACACGATCGCGCGCGCGCCGTGCCAGCTCGCCGCATGATCGATGATCCGGTCGACCGTCAGCGGCACATTCTGCATCAACCCGTCCATGCGACTCTCTCTCCATTCTCGTTACAATAGATAGTATGCTAAGTATTTTGCCTTTGCAACGCCGCTCTGCCTTGCTTCGCTCGTCCTGCTCTTCTAGCTTGCGGACGTCGGCACCCCGCCGGCAACAGGGGCATATCATAGCGTCCATGCGCACCAACCAGCTTATCATCGCGCTTTTCCAGCGCTTCTGCTGGCTCGACGAAGGGCTTCAGGCACGGCTCCACGACCATGGCTGGCCCGACGTCAACCGCCCGCAATCGATGGTGATGACGAATATCGTCAGCGGTATCGTGCGCCCGTCGGACATCGCGCGCAATCTCGGCATATCGCGACAGGCGATCCACAGCACGATCAACCAGATGGTGAAGCTCGGCATCGTGCAGATGGACGTCGACCCCGCCGACCGCCGCCACATGATCGTGTCGCTGACCGACCTCGGCGCGCGCATGCGCAAGGACGCGCAGCGCTCGATGGACGATCTCACCGCGCAAATCGGGGCCAAGCTGGGGCAGGACAAGTTCGACGCCCTGCTTGCCGCGCTCGAGGCCGACTGGGGCAACAATATCGACCGCCCTGCCGCCGCCCCGCGCCGCTAGGGTCAGGACCTAGGCCGACAGCGCCTTCGCGACCGCGATCAGCCGTCCGGCGGTCATTTCGACCAGCGACGCCGGCAGCGGCTCCTTCAAGCTGCCATCCTCGGCAAAGGCGGCGTGCGCATTCGGCACCAGCACCTGTTCGGGAATCACCAGCATCTGGATCGTCGACAATATCTGGCGGAGGTGCATTAGTCCGCGGAGCCCGCCGAACGGACTGATCGACGCCGACATGATCGCCGCCGCCTTGCCGCGATAGGCGGTCAGCGCGACAAGGTTTTCGTCGCCGGTCGGGCGCGAGGCCCAGTCGATCGCATTCTTGAGCAGCGGCGACAGCGAGCCATTATATTCGGGCGATACGAACAACAGGCCGTCCTGCGCGACGAAGAGCGCTTTGAGCTTCAGCGCGTCGGGCGGAAAGGCATTTGCCTCCAGCGCCGCCGAATAGAGCGGCAGGTCGAACGCTGCGAGATCGACCCGCGTCACGCTTGCCCCCTGCGCTTCGAGGCTGGCCGCGGCGACTTCGCCCAATGCGCGGTTAAAAGACCCCTCGCGCGTGCTTCCGACGATAACGGCGATGCTGGTCATTTTCCCTCCCGGACGACATAGTTAGAATACTAACCTATTGTCCGGATGCGCGGCAAATGCAAGCGATCAGGCCTTGATGTCGGACAGCACCGCGAGCTTACGCGTTTCATCGCCAAGATTGTCGATGACGCGGCGCATCAACCCCTGCAGCACCTCGACCTCCTCGTCGGTCATGCCCTTGGTCGCGATCTCGTGAATCTCGGCGTTCATCGGCGCGAGGATCAGTTCGAGCTTTTTCGCGTGCGGGGTCAGGTGAATGAAGGTCTTGCGGCGGTCGTCGGCGGTCTTCTTGCGCGTGATCAGCCCGGCCTTTTCCAGCCCCTTGAGCGCAACGACCGTCGTCGGTTCGCGCATGCCGACGCGTTCGCTGAGTTCGCGCTGGGTGATGCCGTCCTCGCGCCACAACTGGCGCAGGAATCGCCACTGCCCCGCCGAGACGTCGTGCGTCAGCGTGCGGCGTTCGAGCAACCGCGAAAAGGACCGGAAGACGACGCGCGCCAGATAGCCGATGCTGTTTTCCGGATCGGTATAATATTCGGCTGGATGCCGGTAATCCTGTGTTTTCTTTGCCAAAACCCTGCTCCCCTGTCGCGATCCCCGGCGCCCGGCACCGGCCGGCGCAAGCGTGAACCTTAGGACGCGAAGATTCGCGCGGCAACTGTCTTCATCGCCATCTTGCGCCGTATCGCCCTTCCAACCCCGCGATAATGTTGGACAAGATCGGCCGATCCATTTACTTAGAATACTAAGTTAATGGAGGCGATGTGCAAAAATTCACCCGGATGAAAGCGGTCGCGGCCCCGCTGCCGCTCGCCAATGTCGACACCGACATGATCATCCCTGCGCAATATATGAAGTCGCTGACCCGCACGGGCCTTGGCAAACATCTGTTCCGCGAGCTCCGCTTCGTGGATGATGGCAGCGAACACGGCGACTTCATCCTCAACCGGCCCGCCTGCCGCAAAGCCGGGATTCTTGTCGCCGACCGCAATTTCGGATGCGGATCATCGCGCGAACATGCGGTGTGGGCGCTCACCGACTTCGGCATTCGCTGCGTCATCGCGCCAAGCTTCGGCGATATCTTTGCTGGGAACGCCCGCAAGAATGGCCTGCTGCTGATCCGCCTGCCCGACGCAACATGCGCGCGGCTGCGCGACGAAATCGCGCTCGCCCAATATGCGCCGGTCGAGGTCGATCTGGATGCACAGCAGATACGGCTCGCGTCGGGCGAGGCGATCGATTTCGCGATCGATCCCGATGATCGCCGGATCCTGATGGAGGGGCTCGACGACATCGCCCGCACGCTGCGCTACGCCGATGCGATCGCGCGGTTCGAAGCCGCGCTCTAGAGTCTGACCCTAGCCGGGCACTTCGGGCGCCGCGATGCAGCCCGCAATCGCACTCGCCGCCGCGAGAGCCGGGCTCATCAAATGGGTGCGCCCGCCACGTCCCTGCCGGTTCTCGAAATTGCGGTTCGACGTCGCGGCACAGCGCTCGCCGGGCTGCAGTCGGTCGGCGTTCATGCCGACGCACATCGAACAGCCGGGCTCGCGCCAGTCGAACCCCGCGGCGCGTAGCACGGCGTCGATCCCCTCTTCCTCGGCCTGCCTTTTGACCAGTCCCGACCCCGGCACAACCATCGCGCGAACATGCGGCGCGACGTGACGGCCGCGCGCGATCTCGGCAACGACGCGCAAATCTTCGATCCGGCTGTTGGTGCAGCTTCCGATAAACACCCGGTCGAGGCGCAATCCGGCGATCGGCGCGCCCGGCGTCAGGTCCATATAGGCAAGCGCGCGTGTCGCTGCTCCGCGCGCTTCGGCGCTCGTCAGCGTGGCCGGATCGGGAACGCGTCCGTCGATCACGACAACCTGCGACGGGTTCGTGCCCCAGCTCACCATCGGCCGGACATCGCGGGCATCGATCCGCAGCTCGCGATCGAATACCGCGTCATCGTCGCTAGCGAGGGCCGCCCAGCGCGCGCGCGCGGCATCCCACGCCTTCCCGGCTGGCGCCGCGGGCCGACCCGCCAGATAGGCGAAGGTCGTCGCATCGGGTGCGACCAGTCCCGCGCGCGCGCCCATTTCGATGCTGAGATTGCAGAGCGTCATCCGCGCCTCCATCGACAGCGCGCGGACGGCTTCGCCGGCATATTCTATCACATGCCCGCCGGCGCCATCGACCCCGATCGCGCCGAGCAAGTGGAGCGCAAGATCCTTGGCATGAACATGCGGTGCGAGCATGCCATCGACCGTCACGCGCATGTTGCGCGACCGGCGCAGGCGGATCGTCTGCGTCGCCAGCACATGCTCGACCTCCGACGTGCCGATGCCGAATGCCAGCGCCCCGAAGGCGCCATGCGTCGAAGTGTGGCTGTCGCCGCAGACGATCGTCATCCCCGGCTGCGAGCGCCCCTGCTCGGGGCCGACGACATGGACGATCCCGCCGCGCGGATCGCCCATCGGGAAATTCTCGATCCCGAAATGGCGCGTATTGCGGACCAGCGCTTCGAGCTGCGCGCGCGCTTCGGCATCGGCGACCCCTGCTGGCCCCGCCGCCTGCCCCGTCGTCGGCACATTATGATCGGACAAGGCGAGCGCGCGCTCGGGGCGGCGCACCGCCCGTCCCGCCGCCGCCAGCCCGGCGAAGGCTTGCGGTGAGGTCACCTCGTGGAGCAGGTGCAGGTCGATATAGAGCAAAGTCTCGCCGTCATCCTCGGCGACCGCGTGCGCATCCCATATCTTGTCGTAAAGCGTGCGGGGCCGGTTCACAGTTTCCCGATCGTTTCGCGCCGCGGCCCCATATATCCGAACAGGTAAGCCGCGACTTTGCGCATCTGGATTTCCTCAGCGCCTTCGGTGATGCGGTATCGGCGGTGGTGACGGTAGATATGCTCGAACGGCTTGTGGCGTGAGTAGC
>JAESGW010000257.1_pt1 | contig 83622 bp, 79 predicted proteins | sample 9269791 | NCBI WGS metagenome assembly JAESGW01 (sample SAMN16773120, study PRJNA677053) | algae metagenome | isolation source: Aphanocapsa lilacina HA4352-LM1 and co-occurring heterotrophs from near cave... | place: USA: Maniniholo cave, near Haena, Kauai, HI | collected 2009-07-28 | reverse complement strand
GCGCCTGGATCGCATCGTCGATGATCTTGAGCGCCATGTTCGGCGCCTGCACCTTGATCATCGCGATCTCGGCCGCGGCCGACTTGTTGCCGACCTTGTCCATCATGTCGGCGGCCTTGAGGCAGAGCAGGCGTGTCATCTCGATGTCGATGCGCGCGCGCGCCAAACGATGTTCCCAGATGCTGTATTCGGCGACCTTTTTGCCGAACGCGACGCGCGACTGCAGCCGCTTCGCCATCTTCGCGATCGCTTCTTCCGCGACACCGATCGTGCGCATGCAGTGGTGGATGCGGCCCGGCCCGAGGCGCCCCTGCGCGATCTCGAAACCGCGGCCTTCGCCGAGCAGCATCGCTTCCTCGGCGTTGACGCGGACGTCCTTCAGCTCGATTTCCATATGGCCGTGCGGCGCGTCGTCATAACCGAAGACGGGCAGGTGGCGGAGGATATTCACGCCCGGCGCGTTCAGCGGCATCAGCACCATCGACTGCTGCGCATGGCGCTTGGCGGCGAAATCGGTCTTGCCCATCACGATCGCGACTTCGCAGCGCGGATCGCCCGCGCCCGACGACCACCATTTGGTGCCGTTGATCACATAATCGTCGCCGTCGCGCTCGATCCGCGTTTCGATGTTCGTCGCGTCGGACGAGGCGACGCGCGGCTCGGTCATCAGGAACGCCGAACGGATCTCGCCGTTCATCAGCCGGCCGAGATATTTTTCCTTCTGCGCACGCGTGCCGTAGCGGTGGAACACTTCCATATTGCCGGTGTCGGGCGCCGAGCAGTTGAACACCTCGCTCGCGAAACCGACGCGCCCCATTTCCTCGGCGCACAGCGCATATTCGAGGTTGGAAAGGCCGGGGCCTTCGAATTCGAACGTCTCGTCGACATGGTGGTGCGCGGCCGACTTGGGCGGCATGAACAGGTTCCAGATGCCCGCTTCTTTCGCTTCGGCCTTCAGATCCTCGACGATCTGGATGACCTTCCAGCGGTCGCCGGCCTTGTCCTGTTCATTATAGACAGGGACGGCGGGGCGAACCTTGCGTTCGATGAAATCGCGTACCCGGTCGCGCCAATAGACCTGCCGGTCGGTGAGATCGAAGTCCATCTGCGCGTCCTTTCCCTTTACGTTCACGTAAACCTTTGGACCGATTCGTCGGCCTTGCCAAGTCCTGCGGACCCAAAATTACATCATTCCGCCGCCGCGCGACATTCTCGTTACGGATGCGCCCCCGTGGCGTCCGGTTCGCCGCGTGCGACGTCGCCCAGCAGCGCCAGCCGCGCCTCATGATCGGCGCGCGAGATCGGGAATTTGCGCATCACGATCAGCCCCAGCGTGCCGATGATGAGCACCGCAAGCGCATAGCCGAGCGCCAAATTGCCGAGCACGTCGCTGCCGACCTCGCCCGGCTTGGCATTCGCCGGGAAGGCCGCGAACGACAGGATCAGCCCCGCAGCGAAGATGCCGATGCCGATCGCGCATTTCTGCATGAAGAAATAGCCCGCGAAGAACAGGCCTTCGGACCGCCGCCCGGTCTCGCTCTGCGACGCCTCGACGACGTCGGCCATCATCGACGACGACAGGATCATCAGGATGATCGAGAAGCTGTTGGAGACGAAGACGAGCGCGAACATCGCCGCGACGCTCGGCTTGCCCGGCAGGCCGGGGAAAAACCCCTGGATCCACGCGAAATAGATGCCGCTGTTGACGAGCAAGGAGATCGCGCCCGCGAATATTGCGCCGTCGCGTTTGCCAAGCCGCGCCGACACGGGGGTGACGAATAGGAAGGCCGCGATCATCGAGCCGAACAGCAGGAAGACATAAGCGACCATCTCGCCCTGCGTGAACTGCCAGAAGTAGCCGAGCAGATAATTGTTCATCGAAAAGGTGATGCCCTGGTTGATGAAACCGAACAGCGCGGCGAAGATCAGCCACAGGAAGGCGCGGTTCGACAGCGTGTCGCGCATCTCGCCGAGGATCTGGCGCAGCGTCGTCGCGGGTTTCGCATCATCGAGGTTCGACACCGCGATGCGGCTGTGCTGCCCCGCGGCGGAGGTCAGGACCGCGCCCGCCATCAGCAGCGCGCCGCTCAGCGCATAGGGGAAATAGCCGTCGGGATCGACGAGCCCCTTCGCGCCGCCGAAAAACACGCCATAGGCGAGCAGCAGGATCAGCAGCCCGCCGCCCCAGCCGAAGAGGAAACGATAGCGCATGACGACGGTGCGCTCGTCATAATCGCCGGTGAGTTCGGGCACGATCGCGACCGACGGCACTTCGCACATCGACACCAGCGAGCGGACGATGATCGCAAAGCCGATCAGCCAGGCGACGGTCATCGCGTTGCTCATTTCGGGCGGATGCCACAGCAGCATCCACATGATCGCGAGCGGAATCGGTGCGCCATAAAGCCAGGGCAAGCGGCGCCCCCAGCGGCTGCGCGTGCGGTCGGTGAGTTCGCCGATGATCGGATCGACGAAGGCGTCGGCGATCAGCGCGACCATGATCGCGGCACCGACGACGCCGGGATCGAGCCCGATCACCTGATTGTAGAACAGCAGCAGAAAGGTCGAAAAGCCGTTGTCCTTGACGCCATAAGCGATGCTGCCCAGCCCGTGCATGACCTTCAGCCGGACCGGCAGGCGCGTGGCTTTCGGCGCGGCGATCGCCGCGTTCACGCCGGCGCCCCGGCCTTCGCCGCATCCTCCATTGCGACGAGCGCATCGAACAGTCCGGGGGCTTCGGGATCCCACGCGTGGCGCTGGCCGATCGTCAGCCCGCCGTCGACCAGCATATGCGTGCCGGTCATGAAGCTCGACTCCTCGCTCGCAAGATAGGCGACCGCGTTGGCGATATCCTCCGGCTGGCCGCCGCGCGCGACGGGCTGCGCGGCCGCGCTCATCCCCGCGATGATCGCCTTCGCCTGATCCTTATGCTCGTCGGGCACGTCGAGGGACGAGGTGAAGATATTGGTGTTGATGAACCCCGGACAGATCGCGTTGACGCGAATGCCGTAGCGCGCGAGGTCGGTCGCGGCGATCTTGGAAAGGTGGAGCACGCCCGCCTTCGCAACGGCATAGGCGATCGGCGAATAGCCCGCGCCGAGCGCCGCGACGCTCGCGGTGTTGACGATCGACGCGCCCTTGCGGCCTTTCATGTGCGGCGCGGCGTAGCGGATGCCCATCGCGACCGATTTCAGCACCAGATCCATCGTCAGGTCCCAGCCCTCGGGGCTGATCTCGTCGATCGGGGCGCGGTCGCCCGCGGCGGCGGCGTTGTTGAACACGATGTCGATGCCCCCGGCTTTCGCCGCGGCGGTATTCATCAACGCCTCGATGTCCGATGGCTTGGTGACGTCGCAGCGGACGAAGTCGATCTTGCCGTTCGACTGTTCGGCGAGCGCGCGCCCGCCCGCCTCGTCGATGTCGGCGGCGAAGACGTGCGCGCCCTCGCTCGCGAGTTTCAAAACCGCTGCCTTGCCGATGCCCGACGCCGCTCCGGTGACGACGGCTATCTTGCCTGCGAATCGCATTGACCCATTCTCCCGTTTTCTTTTGCCACTTAGCTTAGGCGCCAAAGGTGACGCGTCAACGGCGGTCAAACCGACGCTACGGCGCCGTAACGGCAGGCGCGCCGATCCAAGTTGACGCTTGCGTAAAGTAACGAAGCGGACGTAGATTTGGCCGCAGAAGAGGAGCCAAAAGGATGAGCGAACTGGACGCTTTCCGCGCCGAGGTGCGGGACTGGCTGGAGGCGAATTGCCCCGCCGAAATGCGCGAACCCGTGCGGGACGAAGGCGACGTCTGCTGGGGCGGCCGGGGCTGGGTGTTCAAGAACGAAGCCCAGAAACGGTGGCTCGAAGCGTGCGTCGCAAAGGGCTATACCGTCCCCGACTGGCCCAAGCCCTATGGCGGTGCCGGGCTGACGCCCGAGCAGACCAAGGTCCTCAAACAGGAAATGAAGCGCATCCACGCGCGCTCGCCGCTCGACAGCTTCGGCATCTGGATGCTCGGCCCCGCGCTGCTGCAATTCGGCACCGAGGAGCAGAAGGTCGAGTATCTGAACCCGATCGCGCGCGGCGAAATCCGCTGGTGCCAGGGCTATTCGGAACCCGGCTCGGGCAGCGATCTCGTGTCCCTGCAAACCTTCGGCGAAGACAAGGGCGATCACTGGGTCGTCAACGGGTCGAAGATCTGGACCAGCTACGCCGACAAGGCCGACTGGATTTTCTGCCTCGTCCGCACCGACAAGGCGAATAAATATCAGGGCATCACTTTCATGCTCTTCGACATGGCGAGCAAGGGCGTCACCACCAAACCGATCCTGCTGATCAGCGGCAATTCGCCCTTCTGCGAAACCTTCTTCGACGATGTCGAAGTGCCCAAGACGCAGTTCATCGGCGAAATCAACCGCGGCTGGGACGTCGCCAAATATCTGCTCGGCCACGAACGCGAGATGATCTCGGGCGGCGGCGCGGGCGGCGACATGGTCAGCATCGGCGGCGCCTTTGCCAAGGCGTTCGGCAAGAACGCCGCGGGCGAACTCGACGACCCGATCCTGCGCGCCGAAATGGCGGCGTTCGACGTCGATGTCTTTGCGTACCGCGCAATGGGCGAGCGTTTCATGGACATGTGGAAGACCGGGCGCGCGCATCCCGCCAGCTCGAACATGATGAAATATGTCGGCACCGAATTGAACAAACGCCGCCACGAACTCGTCATGTCGGGCGGCGGCAACGAAGCGCTCGAATGGGATAGCGAAGAGACCAAGGGCGGCGCGCGCGCGCGCGGCTGGCTGCGGACCAAGGCCAATTCGATCGAAGGCGGGACGAGCGAAGTCATGCTCAACGTCATCGCCAAGCGTATCCTCGACCTGCCCGGAGCCTGACCATGCCTTTGTATCACAATGACGACCAGGCGATGCTCAAGGACAGCGTCGCGCCCTTCGTGGCCGAACAGGCGCCCGTCTCGCACCTGCGCAGCCTCCGCGACAGCGCCGACGCGACGGGCTTCTCGCGCGATCTCTGGGCGCAGTTCACCGAAATGGGCCTGCCCGGCATGCTCGTTCCCGAGGAACATGGCGGGCTCGGCATGGGGCATATGGAGGCGGGCATCGTGCTCGAGGAAATCGGCCGCAACCTGACCCCGTCGCCCTTCCTGTCGACCAGCGTCGGCGCGGTCGCCGCGCTGGCAAAGGCAGGCGGCACGCAGGCGAGCCGCTGGCTCCCCGCGATCGCCTCGGGCGAGGCGATCATCGCGCTCGCGATCGACGAGGGCGCGAAGCACCGCCCCGACCGCATCGCGACCACGGCGACGCGCGCGGGCAACGGTTTCCGCCTCGACGGCAAGAAGAGCTTCGTCCTCCACGGCCATGTCGCCGACATCAGCATCGTCGCGGCGAAGACCGACGGCGGCATCACTTTGTTTGCGGTGCCCAAGGATGCGAAAGGCCTGACCGCCGACCCGCGCCGCTTGGTGGACTCGAGCCTCGCGAGCCATGTCACGCTCGACGGCGTCGAAGTCGACGCCGACGCGGTGATCGGTGAAGTCGATGCCGGCGGTGAAATCCTCGACGCCTTGCTCGCCGCGACGCGCACCGGCGCCGCGGCCGAAATGGTCGGCGTCGGGCAGGGCGCGATGGACATGACCGTCACCTACCTCAAGGAACGCAAGCAGTTCGGCAAGCTGATCGGCGAGTTCCAGGGCCTCCAGCACCGCGCCGCGCATCTCTACGGCGAGATGGAAGTCGCGCGTGCCACCGTGATGAAGGCGCAGCAGTTGCTCGACGAAGGCAGCGAGGGCGCGAAGCTGATGGTCTCGGTCGCGAAAGCGAAGGCCGGCCGCGCCGCGAACCTCGCGGTGCGCGAAGGCGTCCAGATGCACGGCGGCATTGGCATGACCGACGAATATGACATCGGCCTCTACATGAAACGCGACCGCGCGCTCGCCGAATATATGGGCGACGTGCATTACCACATCGACCAGGTCGCCCGCATGAACGGCTACTAAAATTCACCCCTCCCGCTTGCGGGAGGGGCAGCGAGACTTGCGAGCTTGCTCGCTAGTCGCAGCGGGGAGGGCATCGAGCCCACAGGCCCCACCCCAACCCTCCCCTTAAGGGGAGGGAGCAAAAGGATGAGACAATGAATCTTCAGGATATGTTCGGCCTCGACGGCCGCATCGCCCTCGTCACCGGCGGCTCGCGCGGCATCGGCAAGATGATCGTCGAGGGCTATCTCGCCGCGGGCGCCGCGCGCGTCTACATCTCGGCGCGCAAAAGCGCGCAGATCGAGGAAGCCGTCGCCGATTTCGAAACGCGCTATCCGGGCAAGGTCATCGGGCTGCCCGTCGACCTGTCGACCGTCGAGGGCTGCCGCGCGCTCGCGTCGGAACTCGAAGCGCGCGAAGAGCGCCTCGACATCCTCGTCAACAACGCCGGCGCCGCATGGGGCGAACCGTTCGAGGGCTTCCCCGAGGCGGGCTGGGACAAGGTGATGGACATCAACGTCAAATCGCCCTTCTTCCTGACGCAGGCGCTCCACGGCCTCCTCAAGGGCGGCGGCACCGCCGATCGCCCCGCGAAGGTGATCAATATCGGCTCGATCGACGGCCAGCGCCTCAATCCGTGGGAAACCTACAGCTATCACGCGTCGAAGGCCGCGATCCTCTACCTCACCAAACGCCTCGCGGCGCGGCTGGTGCAGGATCATATCCTCGTCACCGCGATCGCGCCGGGCGCCTTCCAGTCGGACATGAACAAGGCCGCGCGCGACCATGGCGATGCGGTCGCAAAGAGCATCCCGGTCAAACGTATCGGTGTGCCCGAGGATATGGCGGGCGCCGCGATCTTCCTCGCATCGAAGGCGGGCGACTATGTCGTCGGCGACACGATCACCGTCGACGGCGGGCTCGTCCATGGTGACGTGCGGACCAGCATCGACGCCTGAGCCCACCCCATCCTTCCTCGTCATGCCGGACTTGATCCGGCATCCCGCTTTGCAACGTTGAATAGCGGGACCCCGGATCAAGTCCGGGGTGACGAAGGAGGAGTTTGACTCGGCTGTCTTCAAGGTGTATTATGTAACTAATGCACCAAGGAGATTGACCATGCGTCTCGCGTTCCTGATTCCCCCGATGATGCTCCTCGCCGCCTGCGGGTCGGAGGAGAAAAAGGCCGGCGAGGGCACCGAAGTCTCGATCAACGCCGGCGACGAGCATGGCGGGGTCCAGATCAAGACCGGCAAGGACGGCGGCAATATCAAGATCGGCGGCAGCGGCGCCGCCATCGACATCGACATTCCCGATTTCGTCGACCTCGATATCGAGAGCGATTTCGATATCGACGGGGTGAAGCTCTATCCGGGGAGCAAGGTCACCAAGGTCGACGTCGACGCGAACGACAAGAGCGGCGCCGACAAGGCGACGGTCAAACTCGGCTTCACTTCGCCCGCCGCGCCGACGAAGGCGGCCGACTGGATGGCGGGCGAATTCGCCAAGAAGGGCGTCAAGGTTACGCGCAGCGGCGACGCGCTCGCGGGCAGGGACAAGGACGGCGCCGATTTCCGGATCAACTTCGCCCCCGACGGCGCGACCGCAAAGGGCGAGGTCGTGATCGTCAAGGGCTGACCTTACACCGTCGCCCCAGCGAAAGCTGGGGCCGCTGGCGATTGGTAGTAACGAGAGCGGTCCCAGCTTTCGCTGGGACGACGATCAGCCGCTATTCCTGAGCGCGGTCGCGATCGCGTTGATCGTCAGCTGGATGCCCTCGGCAATCCGCGGATCGGTCTCTCCGGCGCGGTGGCGCTTCATCAGTTCGATCTGCAGCAGGTTCAGCGGCTCGATATAGGGCAGCCGCAGCCGGATCGACGCCTCGAGCGCCGGATTCTTGTCGAGCAGCCGCGTCTGACCGGTGATGGCAAGCAGCCCGTCATGCGCGCGGTTCCACCCGTCGCGGACGCGCGCGAAGATCGCGTCATGCCCGTCGATGCCCGCCGCAAGTTCGGCGTAGCGCGCCGCGATCCCCATGTCGGATTTCGCGAGCACCATCTCCATATTGCCGAGCAGCGCGGCGAAAAAGGGCCAGCCCGCCGCCATGTCGGCCAGCAGCGCCTTATCCTCGAACGCCGCAAACCCCTCGCCGGTGCCGTACCAGCCGGGCAGCATCGCGCGCGACTGCGCCCAGCTGAACACCCACGGGATGGCGCGCAGATCCTCGATCGCGCTCGATTTGGTGCGGCTCGACGGCCGCGATCCGATTTTCAGCGTCGCGATCTCGGCGATCGGCGTCATCGCGCGGAAGAAATCCTTGAACGCCGGCGTGTCATAGACGAGCCCGCGATAGGCGGCAAAAGCGCCGCCCGACAGCTGGTCCATCGCCGCGGTAAAGCGCGCGGCATCCTTGTCGCTCAGCGCCTCGGGCTCGAGGCTCGCGAGCAGGCTCGCCGACACCATTGCTTCCAGATTGGTCGCGGCACCGTCGGCGGTGCCATATTTCGCCGCGATCACCTCGCCCTGTTCGGTGATGCGGATGCGCCCCTGCACCGTGCCCGCGGGCTGCGCGCGGATCGCGGCAAAGGCGCTGCCGCCGCCGCGCCCGACCGCGCCGCCGCGGCCGTGGAACAATTGCATCGCGGTATCGGCCTCCTCGAACACCGGGGTCAGCGCCTGCGACGCCTGATGCAATCCCCAGGTCGAGGTCAGATAGCCGCCGTCCTTGTTCGAATCCGAATAGCCGATCATCACTTCCTGATGCCCGCGCTGCCCGATCTGCGGGCCGATTTCGGGCATCGCGAAATAACGCGCCATGATCGCGGGGGCGCGGTCGAGGTCGGCGATCGTTTCGAACAAGGGCACGACCATCAAATTCGACTGGCCCGCGTCGCCGCCGCTCCGCCACAGCCCCGCCTCACGCGCGAGGACATGGACTTCGAGCAGGTCGGACAGTTCCTGCGCCATGCTGATGATCCACTGGCAGATCGCATCCTGGCCCAGCCGTTTGCGGACATCGGCGGCGGCATGGACGATCGCGAGTTCGCCCGCGGTCTCGTCGCTCCACTGGTGCCAAGACGCGGCGAGCGGCCGGTCGCTGGCGAGCTCGGCGGTGAGCAACGCGACACGCGCTTCTTCGTCGAGCGCCAGATAGTCGGGACACACGCCCGATACCGACAACAATTCGGCGAGCACACGTTCGTGCACCGCGCTGTTCTGGCGCATGTCGAGCGTCGCGAGGTGGAATCCGAACACTTCCACGGCGCGGATCAGCCGCCCGAGCGCCCCGATGCCGCCGAACTGGCCCTGGCTGTTCGCCGACAGGCCGTTGGCGATGGTGGCGAGGTCGCGGCGAAGCGACGCCGGGGTGGAATAGGGCGCGCCGCTCAGCGCCGACGGGCGCGGCGGCGCGCGGCCGACGATCTCGGCATAAGTGGCGCAGAGCCGCGCATAAATCCCTGACAGCGCGCGTCGATAGGGCTCGTCGCGGCGGCTCGGTGCCGCATCGCCGCTCGCCTCGGCCAGCGCTTCGACCGCCTCGGGAACGACGGCGAGGCTCGCCGACACCGACAGCTCGGCGCCGAGGTGGTGGACCGCGTCGATATAATGGCCGAGCACCGCCGCGGCGTTGCGCGCCGTCGCCATGTGCATCGTCTCGGCGGTGACGAAGGGGTTGCCGTCGCGGTCGCCGCCGATCCAGCTGCCGACGCGCAGGAAGCTCGCGGGGCGCTGCCCCAGCTCGGCTTCCCAGCGCGCATAAAGCTTCGGCACCACGGGCAGGAAGACGTCGCGCAAATAGGTCAGCGCATTGTCGATCTCGTCGGCGACGAACAATTTCTCGGTGCGCAGCGGGCGCGTTTGCCAGAGGAGAACGATCTGCCGCCGGATCGCGTCCTCGACGACATCGCCCTCGGGGGTCTCGTCGGCCCCGGCGTCGCGCAGCAGCATCAGCTCGGCGATGCGGTTCTTGTGGTCGAGCACCGACTTGCGCCGCACTTCGGTCGGGTGCGCGGTGAGCACCGGCGCGACGAGCGACGCGCTCAGCAATGCCGCGATCGCGTCGCCATCGATCCCATCGCCCTTCAGCTTTTCGATCGCTGCGGCGACCGTCGCCTCGGGCTCGGCCGCGACCCCCTGCCGGTCCTCGGCAAGATTGGCGAGCATCGAAAACAGCATGAAGCCGCGTACGAAGGCGATCGTGTCGTCGAGGCTCAGCGCATCGAGCCCCGGATCGATCGCCTCGGCCCCCGCGATCCCGCGGTGCCGGTCGACGCTCGACGAGCGGATATATTCGGTCTGACGGAACAATTTGTCGCCGCCATATGCGCGAATGACGTCACCGAGGATCCGCCCCAGATAGCGGATGTCGGGATTTTGCGAGATCTGGATAGGCGGGCCCATGAACCCAGCTTGCTGCACCTGCGAAGGCGCAGGGTCAAGCCGACGCGCGGGCGCGCATAGCTATGCGCGCCCGCGCGAGCGCTTCGTCAGCGGGTCCGGACCATGACCAACGTGCCCATATCGACCCGCGGGCGGCCATCGAAGGTCACGCCATTATGCGTGTCGGTGATGAACATCAGCTTTCCCGACGCGTCGGTGATGCGCGCCGAAACCGAATAGCGGCCGCGCGGGTCGATCTTCCGCTCGTCGACGGTCAGCGAAAAGGCGAAGGGCACCTGCCGGCCGTCGGCGGTGAACGACTGCTGCGCGATCGTTTTCGACGGCGCGTCCATCAGGCTGACATCGGCGAGCTGGATTTCGACCTGCGCCGTCGGCGGCAGCGCCATGCGCTCGCGATAGGTGATGCTGCCGGTGACCGACACGGGTTGTTCCGAAGGCGCGATCGTTGCGCAGGCAGCGAGCAGCGGCGCGGCAACCATGCCGACGGCGAGCATACGAGTGATGCGAACCATGATATTTCTCCTTTTTTCGATGGTTGGCGGCCGCCTAGTCCCATCGAGGTGAACCCATGCTGTCGCGCTCGTTGTGCCCCTGTCAGCCTTCCAGTTCAACATCCCAATAGAGCCAGTCGATCCAGCTTGTGTGCAGATAGTTCGGCGGGAATGCCCGCCCATTGTCCTGCAGCTGCCAGCTCGTCGGGCGCCAGGGCTGGCGATAGATCGGCATATGCGCCTGTTGCGGGGTGCGGCCGCCTTTTTTGAGGTTGCACGGCGCGCACGCGGTCGCGACATTTTCCCACGTCGTCCGCCCGCCCAGCCGGCGCGGCACGACATGATCGAAGGTCAGATCCTTGCCCGACCCGCAATATTGGCACGAAAACCGGTCGCGCAGGAACAAATTGAAGCGCGTGAACGCCGGATGTTGCGACGGCTTCACATATTGGCGGAGCGCGATGACGCTGGGGATCGGCATCGTCTTCGTCGGCGAGTGAATCTCGCGCTCGTAATTTTCGACGATGGTGACGCGGTCGAGGAAAACCGCCTTGACCGCCGTCTGCCACGGCCACAGGCTCAAGGGGTAATAGCTGAGCGGCGTATAGTCTGCATTGAGAACAAGGGCCGGACAGGAATCGGGATGCCGGGCGAGATCGGGATGAAACATGGCTTCGCTACGCTGCCCCCTATACTGCGCGGGATGGCGCGCCACTGCCAGTCCCGGGTGACAGCATCATTACATCACGCATATGATTCGCACGTCAAGAGGCGATGTGCCGCAAGATATGGAATGTCCGGCGGGGCAGAGGCACAGTATCTAGACCCAATCGGCGCCCTATGCTGACCCGCTTCGCCCCCAGTCCGACCGGCGAGCTCCACCTCGGCCACGCCTATAGCGCGGTGCTCGCGCATGACGGGGCGCGCGGCGCGGGCGGGAAGTTCCTGATCCGTATCGACGATATCGACGGCAGCCGGTCGCGCGAGGAGTTCGTCGGCGCCTCGCTCGCCGATCTCGCCTGGCTCGGGATCGACTGGGACGGCGATCCGGTACGCCAGTCGGCGCGGCTCGGCGCCTATGCCGCCGCGCTGGGCAAGCTGCGCGCGCGCGGCCTCGTCTATCCCTGTTTTTGCACCCGCGCCGACATCGCCGCCAGCCTGTCGGCGCCGCATGGGCCATCCGGCGCGATCTATCCCGGCACCTGCCGGGACTTGTCCGAAACCGAGCGGACACGCCGCCTCGCGGATGAACCGCATTGCTGGCGCCTCGATATCGCGCGTGCGCTTGCCGAAAGTGGCGATCTGCAATGGGAAGAGGCGGGGCAGGGGCTTCGGTCCGCCGATCCGGCGGCGCACGGCGATATCGTCCTCGCGCGCAAGGACGCCCCGGCGAGCTATCATCTCGCGAGCACGCTCGACGACGCCGCGATGGGGGTGACGCACGTCATTCGCGGCGCCGATCTCATCGCATCGACCGACGTCCACCGGCTGCTCCAGTCGCTGCTCAGCCTGCCGACCCCGCTTTATCGCCACCATGCGCTGGTCTGCGGCCCCGATGGCAAAAGGCTCGCGAAACGCGACGCCGCGGCGTCGCTCGCGTCGCTCCGCACGGCCGGGATCGACGGGCGCGCGCTCGCCGCCGATTTGGCCGTCGGGCGGCTTCCCGCTGGCTATTCGCTGCAAAATCCCTAGATTGGGTTTATGGAAATCCTGCTCATCCTTGGCGTCGTGATCGCCGCCGGCTTCGTCCTCTTCTCGCTCGCGCGGGGACTCTTCTATTTCTCGCAAGGGCACAAGGCCCAGATGGACGGCACCGTCCACGAGAATCAGGTGATGCAGAACCGGATGATGATGGCGCGCGTGAAGTGGCAGGCGATCACGATCATCCTGCTCGTGCTGATCGGCCTCTTCGCCGCGGGCAGCTAAAGTCCGGCGCATGGTCAAGCTCAACAAGATCTACACGCGCACCGGCGACGACGGCACCACGGGGCTCGTCGACGGATCGCGCGTCGCCAAATCGGACGCGCTGATGGCGGCGATCGGCGACGTCGACGAGGCGAACAGCGCGATCGGGATCGCCGCTGCGGTGTTAGCGCCCGATAGCGACGAAGCCGCGATGCTCGCGCGAATCCAGAACGAGATGTTCGACCTCGGCGCCGATCTGGCGACCCCGCCCGACATCCAGTTCGGTTTCGGCCCGCACGAAATGGCGCTGCGCATCGTGCCGAGCCAGATCGCGCGGCTCGAGGACGAGATCGACGGCATGAACGACGCGCTCGATGCGCTCAAAAGCTTCATCCTCCCCGGCGGCACCGAAGCCGCGGCGCGGCTCCACCTCGCGCGCGCGGTGACGCGCCGCGCCGAACGCGCCGCCGTCGCGGCTGGCGCGGCGCGCGACCTCAACCCGATCGCGCTCAACTATCTCAACCGCCTGTCGGATCATCTGTTCGTGCTCACGCGGCACATCAACGCCGCGGCGGGCGGTGATATTCTCTGGAAACCCGGCGCGACGCGCTGACTCACCATTCGTCACCCCGGACTTGATCCGGGCTCCACCGCAACGCCGGAAAAATGGATGCCGGATCAAGTCCGGCATGACGATGGGGGTCTGTGTTCCCTAAATGTTCTAGACTTTGCCGTGTCGCGTAACCATAATCCGGTGAACAGCGAAACCGAATCGCACCCCGGGGGATTGTCTCACCATGGCCAGCCGCACCGACGCCCAGAACCGTACCGATCCGCTGGAGGAGCTGACGCGGCGCTTCGTCGCGACGCGCCGCCTGTCGCTCGATCTCGTTGCAACGCTCTCCGACGCAGACGCGAGCGCACAGTCGATGCCCGACGCTTCGCCCGCCAAATGGCACCTCGCGCACACGAGCTGGTTCTTCGAAACCTTCATTCTGCGCGATCATGTTCCGGGTTATACGCTCTTCGACGAACGCTATCCCTTTCTGTTCAATAGCTATTATGAGGCCGAAGGGCCGCGCCACGCGCGCCCGCATCGCGGCCTGCTGACGCGCCCGTCGCTCGACGAGGTGCGCATCTGGCGCGCGCATGTCGATGCCGCGGTGCAGACCGCGCTGCCCGATCTCCCGGCGAGCGCGCTGACGCTCGTCGACCTCGGCATCCATCACGAACAGCAGCATCAGGAATTGCTGCTCACCGACCTCAAACATCTGTTCGCGCAAAATCCGCTCAGCCCTGCCGTGTGGGAAACGCGAATCGCGAGTGAAGTTACGCAGTTTTCCGCGATGAAATGGATCAAGGGCGCTGATGGCGTCGTCGCGGTCGGGCATGACGGCACCGGCTTCGCCTTCGACTGCGAAGGCCCGCGCCACGATGCGCTGCTGACCCGGCACGCGCTCGCCAGCCGCCCGGTGAGCAATGGCGAATGGCAGGAATTCATCGCCGACGGCGGCTATCACACCCCCTCGCTCTGGCTCAGCGACGGCTGGGCATGGGTGCGCGCCGAGGATATCGAGGCGCCGGCCTATTGGCAGGACGGGCAAAGCTTCACCTTGGCGGGCTGGCAGGATATCGACCCGGCCGCGCCGGTGACGCATATCAGCTTTTTCGAGGCCGACGCCTTCGCGAGTTGGGCGGGCGCGCGCCTCCCGACCGAGCAGGAATGGGAGGCCGCGGCGGCTGCGTTCGATCCGCACGGCGGCCAGCAGCTCGATACAGCCGGACCGGTGCAGCCCGCTCCCGCCGCCGGCGACACCGATCTGCAACAGATGTTCGGCAGCGTGTGGGAATGGACCGGCAGCGCCTATCGCCCCTATCCCGGCTTCCGCGCCGCGCCCGGCGCGGTCGGCGAATATAATGGCAAGTTCATGAGCGGCCAGTTCGTGCTGCGCGGCGGCAGTTGCGCGACCCCGCGCGGCCATTTGCGCGCCTCCTACCGCAATTTCTTCTACCCCCACCAGCGCTGGCAATTCACCGGCGTGCGGCTCGCAAAGGATCTTTGACATGGGCGTTGTGCGCAATCTTCGGCAAGTTGCGGCCGACGACGCGGGCGTCGATATCGCCTTTCGCGCCGACGTCCATGCCGGCCTTAGCCAGCAGCCGAAGGCGATACCCGCGCGCTGGTTCTACGATGCGACCGGCTCGGCGCTGTTCGAGGATATCACTGCGCTCCCCGAATATTATCCGACGCGCAGCGAAACCGACATGCTCACCCGCCATTCCGCCGATATTGCGGCCGCGATCGGCCCCGGCCGCGCCGTCGTCGAACTCGGCTCGGGCAGTTCGACGAAGACGCCGCTGTTGCTCGATGCGATTGCGCCCGCCGCCTATGTCCCCGTCGATATTTCGGGCGACTTCCTGCGCGGCAGCGCCGAGGCGCTCGCGATACGCTTTCCGGGGCTGCCGATTTATCCGGTCGAGGCCGATTTCACGCAGCGCGTGACGATGCCCGACGAGATCGCCGACCTGCCCAAGCTCGGCTTTTTTCCGGGCAGCACGATCGGCAATATGGTCGCGCGCACCGCGATCGACCTGCTGCGCAACTGGCGCTGCGCGCTCGGCGAAGCGTCGCTCCTCCTGATCGGTATCGACCGGATCAAGGATGTGGCGACGCTCGAGCTGGCCTATGACGATCCGGCGGGCGTGACCGCGGCGTTCAACCTCAACCTGCTCGAGCGGATCAATCGCGAGCTTGGCGGCGACATTCCGGTCGAGAATTTCGCCCATCGCGCGATCTGGGACGATGTTCATGCGCGCATCGAAATGCACCTCGTCGCGGCATGCGACATCGAGTTCACCGTCGACGGGCGCGGCTATGCGATGGCGAAGGGCGAAACGATCCACAGCGAAAACAGTCACAAATACGGCGCGCGCGACGCGAACCTGCTTTTGCGCGCGTCGGGTTGGACCCCCATCGCGACCTGGGACGACGCCGATCCCGCCTTTGCCCTGATCCTTGCCGAGGCGACCGCTTTCCGCTCCGCCCCTTGACGCGCGAGACCGAGGCCGTAGGGGCACAGGCACGGTTTTCAGCGAAAAGGGCAGCATATGATCGTCGGCGTTATCGGTGCGGGACAAATGGGCGCGGGCATTGCGCAGGTGTCGGCGGGTGCCGGGCATGATGTGCTGTTGTCCGACATCGACCTGGCGCGCGCCGAAGCGGGCAAGGCGGGGATCGCCAAGGCGCTCGGCCGCCTCGTCGCCAAGGAGAAGATGACGCAGGCGGATGCCGACGCGCTGCTCGGCCGCATCACCCCTGTTGCTGACCACGCCGCCTTCGCCCCCGCCGATCTCGTGATCGAGGCGGCGACCGAGCGCGAGGAGATCAAGCGCGCGATCTTCGCCAGCGTCGGTCCGCATCTGTCGGCGAGCGCGATCCTCGCGAGCAACACCAGCTCGATCCCGATCACGCGGCTGGCGCAGGCCGCGCCCGACCCGGCGCGCTTCATTGGCGTCCATTTCTTCAATCCGGTCCCGGTGATGGGGCTGATCGAACTGATCCGTGGCCTCGCCACCAGCGACGACACGCTCGCCAAGGTCGAAGCCTTTGGCCGCGGGCTCGGCAAGGAAATCGTCCACGCCAACGACGCGCCGGGCTTCATCGTCAACCGCGTGCTGATGCCGATGATCAACGAAGCGGTGTTCGCCTTGGGCGAGGGCGTCGCGACGATGCAGGACATCGACGCCGGCTGCCGCCTCGGGCTCAACCATCCGATGGGGCCGATCACGCTCGCCGACTTTATCGGGCTCGACACCTGCCTCGAGATCATCCGGGTGCTGTACAGCGGCACCGGCGACCCGAAATTCCGCCCCGCGCCGCTGCTCGTCCAATATGTCGATGCCGGCTGGGTCGGGAAAAAGGCGGGTCGCGGCTTCTACGACTGGACGGGGCCGGAGCCCGTGCCGACGCGATAACGCCGGTAACCGGCGGTCGCTCCCGTTTAGGACTGGACGATCGACGCGTCGTTGCACAGGATGATACGTCCGCGATAGGCTGGCACAGCCGGCGGGCAGTGGATCCGACGGTTTTTCCGCGCCTCGAATGGGTGCGGCAATCCGGACCGGGCAACCGAGGGGAAAGATCATGCGCCGCATCTTGTCGACGAGCCTGGCCGCCGCCGCCTTTGTCCTGCCGGTACACGCGCAGGCCCAGCAGGGCGCGCCCGAAGATTCGACGATCAAGGACACCGCCAATTCGGTGACCGAACCGTTCGACGGCAAGGAGGTTCCTCCCAAGCTCCTCGCGATTCAGCACGATCCCTATTCGCTCGCCGGCCTGGGAAAATGCGCCGCGATCATCCGCGAGGTCAGCGAACTCAACGAGGTTCTCGGCGCCGACGTCAACGAACAGGTCGATAAGAGTCTGGCCAAGAAGCGCGAGGAAACCGCCGGGCGCGTCGCCGGGACGGTGGCGGGCGGGATTATTCCCTTTCGCGGGTTGATTGCCGAGGTGACCGGCGCGAATGCCGAACGGCGGCGCTACGCGCTCGCGGTCTATGCCGGAACGGTGCGCCGCGGTTTCCTGAAAGGCGTCGGGCTCGAGCGTGGTTGCAAGGCGCCCGCCCGACCGTGATGGCGGAAAAGCGGCCCGCCATAGGCGAGCCGCTTTTCGCGCATTACAGCGGCGTCGGGATCGCGCGGCAGCTTTCGGGCGCCGAACGCAGCGCGGTGTTCCACGTCACGCCATTGCCCTGCCGGTGCAGCCGTGCGCCGCTCTTATTCTCGTAAATCTGGCCGCTGTTCGCCGGCGTCGATTTGAGCACCATCGTCTGTCCGCCGTTGACGCGGACGATCGCGCCGTCACCGACATAGTTGACGTTCAGCCGGGTGCCGCGGTCGCATTCATAGGCGGTTCCGGTTTGGCGGGGCACCGACGAACAGGCCGCAAGCGCAAGGATCGCGGCGCCCGCCGCGACAAGAGCTGTTGTCTTCATGTCTGTTTCCCCCCTCAGTAACCCGACCGGACGCACAGCACGTCGGCGAGGTAAACCCGCCCGCTGACGGTTTCCATATGTTCGCGCGCCGACCCGTTCCAGCCGATCGACCGGCAATAATTGTCGGCGGTCTGGGCCGCGCAATTGGCCGTTCCAGAGCCATATTCGCAGGCAAGGATACGATTATTGCCGCGCGCCGGCTGGGTATGGAATTCGGCGAAATTGCCGCGCGTGACCTGGTCGTTCGCCGGTGGCTGCCATCCGCCGCCGCCGCCGCCCGAACCGACGGGCCGGATCGACTGGATGGTCAGGCCGCGCAGCACATTGTTCAGCATCGGCGTGTCACGATCGACCGTCCGGCAATTGCCGCGGTAGCGCGTCCTTTCGCACAATTCCCAGCGCCCGTTCGGGACGCGGATCGAATTGACCGGCCAGGCGAGGCCGAGGTTGGGCTTTTCTTCGCCGATGAACACCGCGGGGCCGCGATAGCCGGCGTCGCGATAGATCGTCGCCTCGGGCGGGCGCTCCGGCCGGTAGCGTTCGGTTTCGACCGTCTGAGCGTTCGACGTGGCGAGAAAACCCGTCCCTATCGACGCGGCGACCGCGGCAAGAATTGACCAACGATATGCGGTTTTCATGACACCCTCCTGTGGAACGCGACCCGGGGAATCCTTATGTTCCGAAAGTTTACGTTATTCGGACGTTGCTTGCAAATTATCCCAAGCGACGGACGCCTACCGTTTGGCGCCGTAGCGTCAGGTTACGGCGCCTTCGCAGGCGGCGTCGCGGGTTCGGGGACCGGTGTCGCCAGCGGCGGGGCGATGCCCAGCATCAGTCCGGCGAGCGCCGCCGACATCAGGTTCGACAGGCTGCCCGCGAGCAGCGCCTTCAGTCCCAGCTTGGCGATCATCGGGCGCTGGTTCGGGGCGAGGCCGCCGGTCACCGCCATCTGGATCGCGATCGAGCTGAAATTGGCGAAACCGCAGAGCGCAAAGGTCGCAATCGCGACCGCCACCATCGACATGTCGCCCTGCGCTTTGCCGAGGTCGATGAAGGCGACGAATTCGTTGAGCACGATCTTGCTGCCGAACAGGCCGCCGACCGCCGCGCTTTCGTCCCATGGCACGCCCATCAGCCACATGACGGGGCGGAAAATCGCGCCGATCACCGCCTGGAACGACAGGTCGGGATAACCGAACCAGCCACCGATCCCTGCGAGAAGGCCGTTGGCGAGCGCGACGAGCGCGACGAAGGCGAGCACCATCGCGCCGACCGCGACCGCGAGTTTGACGCCGGTCTGTGCGCCCTGCGCCGCAGCCATGATGATGTTCGCGGGCTTTTCCTCGTCATGGCTGGCCTCGGGCATGATCACGGGTTCGATGCCGAGATCCTTGGGATCGTCGGGCATCATGATCTTGGCCATCAATATGCCGCCCGGCGCCGACATGAAGCTCGCGGCGAGAAGATAAGGGAGCAATTGTTCGCCGATCATGCTGGCATAGGCGCCGAGGATCGTTCCCGCGACCCCCGCCATGCCCACGGTCATCACGGTGAACAGCTGCGAGGGGCTGAGGCCGGCGAGATAGGGCCGGATCACGAGCGGGCTTTCGCTTTGCCCAACGAAGATGTTCGCAGCGGCGCCGAGGCTTTCGACCTTGGTGATACCGGTAATTTTCTGGATCGCGCCGCCGACCCATTTGATCACCAACTGCATGATGCCGAGATAATAGAGGATCGAGATGAGCGAGGCGAAGAAGATGATTACGGGCAGTGCGGCGATCGCGAAGCTGTTCGCACCCATTTCGGGCGAGGCGAGCGGGCCGAAGATGAAATCGGTTCCGGCCTTGGCATAGCCGAGGAGGTTCGAGACGGCGTTCGACATCGCCTGAATCACCGCGCGGCCCCACGGGGTGCCGATGACGAGCACCGCGAAACCGGCTTGAAGCAGGAAGGCGGGGATGACGATGCGCAGGCGAATCCAGCGGCGGTTCGACGAAAAAAGCACGGCAATCGCAAGCAATGCGACGATGCCGAGCAGACCGATCAGGCGTTCCATAATGTAAGTGCGTCCCCCGCAAATTTAATGGGCCTGTCTAACGGGCTTTGGCGCCGGGGCAAGAGCCGCGCGCCGAGCCGTGTTTCTCGGACTTTCCAGCACCCGCAAAAGCGATTAAGCGGCCTCGATGGAAAATAGCTCTTCGCGCGTGATCGCGCCTTCGTTGCTGCTGTTCGCGATCCTCTACGGCGGCATGGTTCCGCTCGGCGGTTTCCTGGGGGCGAAACAGGTCGCGCTTGGCCCGCTGGCGGTCGAGGCCGGGATTTTCCCCTTTTTGACGCTGATCGCGATCTCCAGCGGCATCGCCGAACTGCACGGGCGGGTCGTCGCCGACAGGCTGGTGCGGCTGGGCTTCATTCCGCTGATCCTCGCGATCGTCCTCACCGTGTTCGTGCTGCAATTGCCGACCGACGAGGGCATGTACGAGCCCGCCAAGGAGGCATTTCCGATCATCGTCGGGCAGGGCTGGCGCATGATGGCGGCGGGAATCCTCGCTTATGGCGTGTCGGTCAGCCTCAACGTCTGGCTCTTTGCGCGGATGACCGCGAACAACGGCCGCCTGCTGCCGCTGCGCGGTTTTGTCGCCGCGGCGCTTAGCCAGATCATCGATACATTGATCTTCATCACCGTCAGCTTCTATGGGGTCCGCCCGATCGGCGACCTGATGCTCGGCCAGATGATCGCCAAGATCGTGCTGTCGGCGGTAATGGTGCCGTTGCTGGTGATGGCGGTGGTGGCGCTCGGCCGCCACCTCGATGCAAAGAACGCCGGATGATGTCGATGACCGATCCCTCGAAAATGCCCGATCTGCTCGCCAAGGCCGAAACGCTGGTCGAGGCGCTGCCCTATCTGCAGCGCTATGCCGGCGAGACGTTTGTGATCAAATATGGCGGTCATGCGATGGGCGATCCCGAAGCGCAGCGTGACTTTGCCGAGGATGTCGTGTTGTTGAAGGCGGTGGGCATCAACCCCGTCGTCGTCCATGGCGGCGGGCCGCAGATCGGCGCGATGCTCAAGCAGCTCGGAATCGAATCGACCTTTGTTGGTGGGCTGCGCGTCACCGATGCGGCGACCGCCGAGGTCGCCGAAATGGTGCTCGCGGGCAAGATCAACAAGGAAATCGTCAGCTGGATCGCGGCGCTCGGCGGCCGTGCGGTCGGCATTTCGGGCAAGGATGCGAACCTCGTGCTCGCCGAAAAGGTCACCCGGACCGAGCCCGACCCCAATTCGGGGATCGAGCGGCATGTCGACCTGGGCTTCGTCGGCGAACCGGTGGCGGTCGACCCGACGATCCTCGTCAATCTGACGAACGATAATTTCATTCCCATCGTCGCGCCGGTGGCACTCGGCGCCGACGGCGCGACCTATAATATCAACGCCGACACGATGGCGGGCGCGATCGCGGGTGCGCTGGGGGCAAAGCGCTTCTTCCTGCTTACCGACGTTGCAGGGGTGCTCGACAAGTCGGGGGCGCTGCTCACCGATCTCGACCGTCCGGCGATCGACGCGCTGAAGGCCGACGGGACGATCACAGGCGGCATGATTCCCAAGGTCGAGACGTGCGTCGCCGCGGTCGATGCCGGGGTCGAGGCGGCGGTCATCCTCGACGGGCGCATCCCGCACGCGATGCTGCTCGAAATTTTCACCGCGAGGGGTGCAGGCACGCTCATTCACCGCTAAGAGACGCGGCAAGACCCTTTTTCGGAGAAATCGCCTTGCTTCTCATGCTCCTCCAGATCGTCCACATCCTCCTGACGGTCCTGTGGTGGTTCATCATCGCGCAGGCGGTGATGTCGTGGCTGATCGCGTTCAACGTCATCAACACGCACAACCAGTTCGTCGGCCAGCTGTGGACCGTGCTCGACCGGATCACCGAGCCGCTCTATCGTCCGTTCCGCCGCATCATGCCCGATTTCGGCGGGCTCGACCTGACCCCGATGCTCGTGCTGATCCTGATCATCATCCTTGACGGGCCGGTTCTGAACTATCTCGCGAGCCTCGCCTACGCCAACGGAATGGCGTGATGACCGCTGCGCAGGTGATCGACGGCAAGGCTTTCGCCGCCGGCCTGCGGGCGCGGATTGCCGATGCGGTGCCGGCGTTCCAGGCCGCGACGGGCCGCGCGCCCGGGCTTGCGGTCGTGCTCGTCGGCGACGATCCGGCGAGCGCGGTTTATGTCGGGTCGAAAGGCAAGGCGACGATCGCTGCCGGCATGGAAAGCTTCGAGCATCGTCTGCCCGCGACCGCGACGCAGGCCGAGGTCGAGGCGCTGCTGCGAGGGCTCAACGCCGACGCGGCGGTCGACGGCATCCTGCTGCAATTGCCTCTGCCGGGCCATCTCGACGAACAGGCGGCGGTCGCGACGATCGACCCCGACAAGGATGTGGACGGGCTGACCCCGGTCAGCGCCGGGCGCCTCGCGCTCGGCATCGCCGGCATGGTGCCATGCACGCCCTATGGCTGCCTATTGTTGCTGCAGGACCGGCTCGGCGATTTGTCGGGCAAGGATGCGATTGTCGTCGGGCGCTCGATCCTCGTCGGCAAGCCGATGGGGCAATTGCTGCTCGGCGCGAACTGCACCGTCACGATGGCGCATAGCCGGACGAAGGATTTGCCCGCGCTCGTCCGCCGCGCCGACATCGTCGTCGCCGCGGTCGGCCGCGCCGAAATGGTCAAGGGCGACTGGATCAAGCCCGGCGCGGTCGTGATCGACGTCGGCATCAACCGCCTGCCGCCCGCCGAGGGCGCGGCGAAAGGGCGGCTTGTCGGCGACGTCGATTATGACAGCGTCGTCGCGGTCGCCGATGCGATCACGCCGGTGCCCGGCGGCGTTGGCCCGATGACCATCGCGTGCCTGCTGCGCAACACGCTCGTCGCGGCGCACCGCCGCGCCGGGCTTGCCGATCCGGAGGGCTTTTGATGCGCCGTTTGGCTGTCGCGGTCCTTTCGCTTTCGGTGATCGCAGGCGGTGCCGCGGCGGCACGCGAGCGCGACCCGCTCGCTGCGAACCCGAGCGCGTTCATCGCCGCCGAGATCGGTTTTTCGCGGCTGGCGCAGGAAAAAGGCCAGTGGACGGCGTTTCGCGAGACCGCGGCGCCCGAGGCGGTGATGTTCGTGCCACAGCGGGTGAAGGCGCGCGACTGGCTGAAGTCGCAGAAGGACCCCGCCGAGGCGGTGAAGTGGCAGCCGCATGCGGTCTATACCAGCTGCGACGGCAATGTCGGCGTCACCACAGGCGCGTGGCAGAAGGGGCCGGCGAACGGCTATTTCACGACGGTCTGGCTGCGCGATCCCAGGAAGGGCAAGCTCACCTGGACCCTCGACCATGGCGATGCGCTCGCGACCCCGCGCGAAGCCCCCGATTTCATCGCGTCGAAGCAGGCGGTTTGCGGTTCGCGTCCCGCGGTGCCGATCGCGGCGGGCGGCGAGGGTGAGGATAGGGCGGTCGGCCTGTCGCCCGATCAGACGTTGAGCTGGACGTCGACTGTCCGCGCCGACAAGTCGCGCCGCGTGACGATCCGCCTGTGGGACGGCAAGGAAATGGCAACCGTCATCGACGACCAGGTCGCGGCGCCGAAGTAGCCATGATCGACCTTTTCATCTCGGCGTTCGTGACGCTTTTCGTGGTGATCGACCCGCCCGGCTGCGCGCCGATCTACGCCAGCCTGACGACGGGCGCGAGCGCGGCGCAGCGGCGCTCGATGGCGATCCGCGCGACGGTGATCGCGGGGCTGATCCTCGTTTTCTTCGCGATGTTCGGCGAGGCGCTGCTGAGCTTCCTGCACATCGACCTCGACAGTTTCCGCATCGCGGGCGGGATCATGCTGTTCATCATCGCGATCGACATGGTGTTCGAAAAGCGCACCGAACGCCGCGAACAGCGCGCCGAAAAGGTGATGGCGACCCCCGAGATCGAGGATGTGTCGGTGTTCCCGATGGCGATGCCGATGCTCGCCGGGCCGGGGTCGATCGCGTCGGTGATGCTGCTCGTGTCGCAGAACAGCGGGCTCGACCGGGCCTTTGTGATCTTTGGCGCGCTGCTGCTCGTGCTGCTGCTTACGCTGGCGGCGCTGCTGTCGGCGGGGCCGTTGATGCGGCTGATCGGCAACAAGGGCGAGGCGGTGATCACGCGCCTGCTCGGCGTGCTGCTCGCGGCGCTCGCGGCGCAGTTCGTGATCGACGGGCTGAAGGCGAGTTTCCCGAGCCTCGGATAAAAAGGGGCGCCGCCTTGCGGCGACGCCCTTTCTTTTCCACGGGAATGGAACTGGTTACTGCGCCGCGTTGACGTCGGACTGGGTGACCGGCGCGATGCGGATTTCGACGCGGCGGTTGCACTGATAATCGGCCTCGCCGCGTTCGGGCGAGCATTTCAGCTGCGATTCGCCGTAGCCGAGCGTCGCCATGCGCGCGCGCTGGATGCCGCGGCCGCCCAGATAGTCGGCGACCGAAGCGGCGCGGCGTTCGGACAAGCCCTGATTATAGGTGTCGCTGCCGGTCGAATCGGTGTGGCCGTACACGTCGATATAGGTGCTCGGATATTCGGCGAGCGTCGAGGCGACGCTGTCGAGCGCGCTGCGGAACTGCGATTTCACCATCGCGCTGTTGAGGTCGAAGGTGACGTCGCCCGGCATGTTGAGCACGAGCTGGTCGCCCTGACGCTCGACATCGATCCCGGTGCCCGCGGTGCGTTCGCGCAGCTTCTTTTCCTGCTGGTCCATATAATAGCCGACGCCCGCGCCGGCGACCGCGCCGATGCCCGCCCCGACGATTTCCTCGGTGCGGCTGTTGCGCCCGCCGATCAGGTCGCCGAGCAGATAGCCGCCGAGCGCGCCGCCGACGCCGCCGATCGCGGCCTTCGATATCTTGCGCTCGCCCGTCACCGGATCGGTGACGCAGCCGGTCAGCGCGATCGCGCCGATGCTGGTCAATATGGTGAGCTTGATCGTCTTGCTGTTCATCTTTTTCGCTCCCTTTATCCGGCGGATGCCTCGCGTCCTTGGCATGCCGCGCTTCCTTGGCGATAACATATGGCCGGCGATCTGGTTCCAAAATTCGCGTGAACGCCGACTGAGCAGGGCATTCAGGCGTGCGCCATTGTGCAATGCGGCGCCTTTCGCTTATAGGGTGGGCATGACCGACACTGACAGGGGCCGGGCGCCGATGCGCCGTACGACCGCCCAATGACCCCTTTTCCCTGGTCGGATGTTGTGATCATCCTGGTCCTCATCCTGCTCAATGGCGTTTTCGCCATGTCCGAACTCGCCATCGTTTCCTCGCGCGACCCGCGATTGCAGGCGGCCGAGAAACGCGGCAGCCGCGGCGCGAAGATCGCACGCCAGCTGGCATCCAACCCCGGCCGCTTCCTGTCGACGGTGCAGGTCGGCATCACGCTGATCGGCGTGCTGACCGGCGCCTATTCGGGCGCCAGCCTTGGACAGCCGGTCGCCGACCGGCTTTCGGCCTGGCTGGGCCTCGAAGCCGAAACGGCCGAGGCGGCGGGTTTTGCCGCGGTCATCGCGCTCACCACCTATTTCTCGCTGATCGCGGGCGAACTGGTGCCCAAGCAGTTCGCGCTGCGCGCGCCCGAACGGATCGCGATCGCGGTGGCGGTGCCGATGTACTGGCTGTCGAAAATCGGCGCGCCGCTCGTCTGGTTGCTCGACGCGAGCTCCGCGCTCGTCTTTCGCCTGCTCGGGCTGAAACGCGAATCGGAAGATCGCGTCACCGCCGAGGAGCTGCACCTGATCGTCGCCGAGGCGTCGAAATCGGGGGTGATCGAGGAAAGCGAACGCGCGATCATCTCGGGCGTCGTGCGTCTTGCCGACCGGCCGGTGCGCGAGGTGATGACGCCGCGCAAGGATGTCGACTGGGTCGATATCTCGCTCGACGCGCGCGGCGTGCGCGACAAATTGCTCGAAACGCCGCACAGCCGCCTGCCGGTCGCGCGCGGGTCGGCCGACGATATCGTCGGTGTCGTGCAGGCGCGCGACATCGCCGCAGCGCTGTTCCAGGGCGAGACGCTCGACCTGGAGCAATTGATGCGGCCGGCCAAGGTGATCCACGACCAGATCGACGCGATGGACGCGCTCGAAGCCTTGCGCGTCGCCGATGTGCCGATGCTGTTCGTCCACGACGAATATGGCCATTTCGAAGGGCTGGTAACGCCCGCCGACCTGCTCGCCGCGATCGCGGGCGAATTCGCGTCGGATCAGGACATCGGCAGCGAGCCCTTCGTCGTCGAGCGCGACGACGGCAGCCTGCTGATCGCGGGATCGATGCCCGCCGACCAGATGGCCGAACGGCTGGGGATCGAACTCGGCGACGACCGCGACTATGCGACCGCGGCGGGCCACGCGCTCGCGATCCTCAAGCATCTGCCCAAGGAAGGCGAACGCTTCACCGACAAGGGCTGGCGCTTCGAAATCGTCGATATGGACGGGCGCAAGATCGACAAGCTGCTCGTCACCGAGATCAGCAAGCCGAAGGATGATGCCGACGGGGAATGATGCGCAGCTGCGCAATTTTATTCCGAAGGTCTCAAAGGTCACGCTCCCCTCCGGTATAATGATACCCGTCGGCGGTTGGAGCGTCGGGCGTGACGAAGAAAAGGGAGCGGCAAGGGTCGGCATGACCAACTCAGGCTATGCGCCCCGAATATTGTAGGACAGCGGTTTTTCGGGATTGTGGCTGGCGTCCGCTTTGGGGTGGAAAGCGGACCCGCGGCTCACAGGAAGAGGTAGTGTGATAGCGGGCATTGCGGCTAAGCCGCTCCCACATGGCCGCAGGCGTTCATTTGACGATCGCGAAAGTTAGAAGATGCTGTTGTCCGTTAAGTGGTTTTTCGGTAGCTGTCAGCGCAACGTGCATCCTATTTTCTCCTGCTGGGAGACTGTATGCGAAATATTCTGTTTTGATGCCGCCAATAACATTCTTGTTCTCCCCCTCCACTTTGGGTTCCGAATGAGCGGCTCTGGACATCCCCGTTATGAAAGCGCGAAACGCAGAGATAATCGCTTTCTGCTCGGCTTGTTGAATGCGAACACTGCATAATCCCTGACTGTCATAGTCGAGCAAAAGGGACGCGCCACGCGGGCTGCGAATTGCCCATCCAACTCCGCCTGATTGCCCTGCCTGTGCGCTGCGAACCACATCATCAGGCAGCCGCGTCGCGATGGCATTGCCATTTCCAAGAACAGCAATGGCTCGATCACGCGAGCCACCCGTTCCGAGGCAAAACGCCGAGAAGAGTTGCATAGTTTCAGTTATGCGAGGATCGTCGACCGATGGCTCTGCCGAGACAACAACCGGCGAATGGGCGGTCAAGATGAAAACGAGACCGGCAGTGACAAGCATTTTCTTCACGTCTGCCCCTAAGATTGTTCCATTCGATGCGGCCTTGGTTCGTGCATGAAAACTGATGGAGATGGCCGACGGCTTTTAAGCAGGCCACTACAGCTTCGTCTATGGCCGCAACCGGTCGAAAGCTGCCCTACAACTCCCCGCCGAGCGCCCCATATTTCGCCTCGAACCCGGCCTTGTCGCCGCGTGCGAGATAGCCCGCCTGGTCGACGATATTGTCGCGTGCGATGCGGCCCTGGAAGGCGCCGAGCTGCGGGTCGATCCGCGCGATGTCGGCGTCGGTCCAGTCGGCGATCTGCTGGAAGCTGGTGACGCCGAGGCCGTTCAGCAGCACGACGAGCTTGGGCCCGACGCCCTTCAGCAGTTGCAGATTGTCGGGGCCGATTTTGGGCGCCGCCGGGGCGGGCTTCGCGGCGGGTGGCGGCGGAACGGTCGGCTCTTCGGGGATGGCAGCAGCTGCCTTGGCGGGCGCCGGTTTGGCGGCCTTTTTGGTTGCGGGCTTGGTTGCCGCCTTGGTCGCGGGCTTTGCGGCCGGTTTCGCCGCCGGTTCCTTGGCCGTGGTTTTCTTCGCGGCGGCTTTTGGTTTCGCAGCAGGTTTGGGCGCCGGGGGCGGGGCCTTGGTAACAGGCTCGGCGACGGGTGCGGGTGCGGGTGCGGGCTCGGGGGGCGGCGCCTTGGCGACCGGTTCGGGCGCCGGCGGCGGGGCTGCCGGCGCGACGGGCTGCGGCTTGGGCTCGATCGGCTTGAAGCGGGCGGGCTCGGCGGCGATGATTTCGGGTTTCACCGGTTCGAGCGGTTTCGCGGGCTTCGCCGGTTCGACGACGGTCGGTGCGATGTCTTCGGGCTTCGCGCGTCCGAACAACCACCACAACAGCACGACGGCAACGACGAGGCCGACGACCGCGATAATCCAGTTTTCCTGAAGCCAGGCCATGTTTGTCTCCCTATGTTGCGGATAGCCTATGCGGCCGTACGGGCTTGGTCGACTTATATTTATTCGTCATTCCCGCTTTCGCGGAAATGACGAGGTGGCGTGTTAGTCGGCTTCGCGCGCGACCTCGCGCCAGCCGATATCGCGGCGGCAGAAGCCGGTCTTGAAATCGAGCTTGTCGACCGCGGAATAAGCGCGCGCCTGCGCCTCGGTCACGGTGCGCCCCGTCGCGGTGACGTTGAGCACGCGCCCGCCCGCGGCGACGATCTGGCCGCCCTCGCGCGCGGTGCCGGCGTGGAAGACGCGCCCGCCGCCCGCTTCGGCGTCGGCGATGCCGTGGATCGCGCCGCCCTTTTCGGGGGTGGCGGGGTAGCCGTTCGCGGCCATCACGACGGTCAGCGCATAGTCGCTGGCGAAAGCGGGCGGCGCCGCATCGGCGAGCGCGCCGGTCGAGGCGGCGTGGAGCAGCGCGGCGAGGTCGCCGGCATAGCGCATCATCAGCACCTGGCATTCGGGATCGCCGAAGCGGGCGTTATATTCGATCAGCTTGGGGCCTTCGGCGGTGAGCATCAATCCCGCGAACAGGACGCCGATATAGGGCGTGCCCTCGGCGGCGAGCGTCGCCACCGTCGGGCGGATGATGCGGTCCATCACCTGGGCTTCGAGATCGGGGGTGAGCACGGGGGCGGGGCTGTACGCGCCCATGCCGCCGGTGTTCGGGCCGACGTCACCGTCGCCGACGCGCTTGTGGTCCTGCGCGCTGCCGAAAGCGATCACGTTGGTGCCGTCGGAGAGCGCGAAGAAGCTCGCCTCCTCGCCGGTCATAAATTCCTCGATCACCACCTCGGCGCCCGCGCCGCCGAAGGCGCCGTCGAACATGTCCTCGATCGCGGCTTCGGCTTCGGCCTGCGTTTCGGCGATGATCACGCCCTTGCCCGCGGCGAGGCCGTCGGCCTTGATCACGACGGGAATCGAAAAGCCTTCGAGCACGGCGCGCGCTTCGTCGGCGGAGGTGCAGCGGACATAGGCGGCGGTCGGGATGCCGGCGCGCGCGCAGAGATCCTTGGTGAAGCCCTTCGATCCTTCGAGCCGCGCCGCGGCGGCGCCGGGGCCGAAGACCGCGACGCCCAGTTCGCGCAGCCGGTCGGCGAGGCCCGCGACGAGCGGGGCTTCGGGGCCGACGACGACGAAATCGATCGTATGCGCCTTTACGAAGGCGATCAGGCCGCCCAGATCATCGGCGGCGATCGCGACGCATTCGGCGTGCGCCTCGATCCCCGGATTGCCCGGTGCGGCATAGAGCTTGGCGCAGCTTGGCGATTGTGCCAACTGCCAGCTGAGCGCATGTTCGCGGCCCCCCGATCCGACCAGCAGGATATTCATGTCAGTCCCTTTTCCCGATACGGCGTCCGACGATGGCACCGAAGCGCGGCTGTTAGCCGAGGCGGCGCCCGGCGACAATGTTGGTCGGTCGCCATCCGGCGACGGGGCACCGACCCTGTCGGTCAGCCAGTTATCGGCGGCGATCAAGCGCACCGTCGAGGACGGCTTCGCGCGCGTGCGCGTGCGGGGTGAATTGTCGGGGACGAAACGTGCGGCGTCGGGGCATTTTTATGCGGCGCTGAAGGACGATAATGCGCTGATCGACATGGTGATGTGGAAGGGGCCGGCGGCGCGGCTCGCGTTCCGGCCCGAGGACGGGATCGAGGTGATCGCGACGGGGAAGCTCACCACCTATCCGGGGCGGTCGAAATATCAGCTCGTCGTCGATACGCTCGAGGTCGCGGGCGAGGGCGCGCTGATGCTGCTCTTCGAGAAATTGAAGGCACGGCTCGGCGCCGAAGGGCTGTTCGACCGGACACGCAAATATGACCGGCTGCCGTATCTGCCGCGCACGATCGGGGTCGTGACCTCGCCGACCGGGGCGGTGATCCGCGATATTCTCCACCGGCTGGCCGATCGCTGCCCGACGCATGTCATCGTCTGGCCGGTGCTGGTGCAGGGCGATGGCGCGGCGGCGCAGGTCGCGAATGCCATCCGCGGCTTCGATGCGATCGCGCCCGGCGGACCGGTGCCGCGTCCTGATCTGGTGATCGTCGCGCGCGGCGGCGGGTCGATCGAGGATTTGTGGGCGTTCAACGAGGAGGTCGTCGTGCGCGCGATCGCCGATTGCCGCATCCCGACGATCAGCGCGGTGGGTCATGAAACCGACGTGACGCTCGCCGACTATGCCGCCGACGTGCGCGCGCCGACGCCGACCGCGGCGGCCGAGATGGCGGTTCCGGTGCGCGCCGAGCTCATGTCGCAGCTGGCGACGTGGAACGGCCGGATCATCGGCGCGGCGAACCGGCATCAGGCGCTGGCGGGCGAGCGGCTGACCGCGCTCGCACGGCACCTGCCGAAGCGCGACGCGCTCTATGCGCCGCAGCGCCAGCGGCTCGACGATGCAGGCGACCGGCTCGACCGGAGCCAGCGCCACCGGCTGACGGTGATTTCGGAGCGGCTCGCGACGCGTGGGGCCGCGCTGCGTCCCGCGTTGCTCGCGCGGCGCTGGGACCGCGACCGGGCGCTGCTCGAAGGGTTGGGGCGATTGCTCGACAGCCTCGACCCGCGCGCGCTGTTGTCGCGCGGCTATGCGATGGTGCGCGATGGCGGCGGTGCGATCGTGACAACGGCGGCGAAGGCGCGCGCCGCCGGGCATCTGCAACTGCAGTTCGCCGACGGCGAGGTGCCGGTCGTGGTCGGCGGCGATGGTGCGCCCCCTCCTGCGATGCCGAAGCCGGCGCGTAAGGCGCCGCCGGCGGAGCCCAAGCGGGGGCAGGGCGAGCTTTTCTGAGATTGGCGGGGGTGGCCGTGCGGCGCGATGCTGCTATGGTTGCGGCAACAGTTTACCGCCGAATGGATAGAGAATCATGTTGATCGCCAGCCGCAACCGCCTTGCCCGCCTGCAATACGGACCGAACGGATTTCGCGTCCTCGCGCCGGGCGACCATGTGCTGTGCGCGGTGAGCGGTGCGCCGATCGGGCTCGATGAGCTGCGTTACTGGTCGGTCGCGCGGCAGGAACCCTATGCCACTGCCGAGATATCGGTGCAGGCCGAACTGGACGCCGCGCGCAAGGCATGAGGGTCGGGGCCGACGGGCTGCGGCACGGGGCGGCGTTGGCGCTCCTGATCGTTGCCGCCGGCTGCGTTCCCGCGGCTGACACCGAAACCAGGCCCGCGCCGCGGCCCGCCGTTCAGCCCGTCGCCACGCCGCCGTCTCCGCCCGCACCGCCGCGCGCGCCGGTGCGGGCAGGCTTCACGCTCGCCGGACTTGCCGAACAGGGCGCGGCGATGATCGGGCAGGCGCCCAGCGACACGCGTGCGCTCACCCTCGACGGCAAGGCGATTCCGCTCGCCGGCGACGGACGCTTCCTGATCGCGTTCGACCGCGATGCCGGGTCAAGCGCGCGGCTGGTCGCGACGCTCGTCGATGGACGCGAGGTCGAGCGCATCGTCGCGGTCGCGGCGGGCCGCTGGCGGCTCGAACATATCAACGCGCCCTATCGCGGCAGCGCGGCGAGCGACGCCGATTTCGAGCGCCGCCGCCCCGCCGAACTCGCCGAGATCGCCGCGGCGCGGAACATGCAGGTCGATTCGGATGGCTGGCGGCAGACATTCCGCTGGCCGGTAACGGGGCGTCTGTCGGGATTCTTCGGATCGCAGCGCGTCTATCAGGGCAAGCCGGGTAGCTATCACAGCGGCACCGACGTCGCGGTGCCGGCCGGAACGCCGTTCGTCGCGCCCGCCGACGGGGTCGTTGTGCTCGCCGCGAGCACCCCCTTCACGCTCGAAGGCAATCTGCTGATCGTCGATCATGGCATGGGGCTGTCGAGCGCCTTCCTCCATTGCCAGCGGCTCGACGTGAAGGCCGGCGACCGAGTCGTGCAAGGGCAGCGGCTGGGCGCCGTGGGGCGAACCGGGCGCGCGACGGGGCCGCATATGCACTGGGGGCTGAAATGGCGGGACGCGCGGCTCGACCCCGGAAAGCTGGCGGGACCGATCGGCGGCTGAGCCGGGTTGGGTGTCCCGCGAATTCGTAACCAGTGAAACAATATGTCGCGGAATGCCGCGCTGCAGCATATAGTATTTCGCGGATTCCCGCGTTTGTTGCAAATACGTCACAATGGCTCGCGAAACGGCCGATTGCGCCGGGAATTCGCTTTACTCGACATGAACGAAGTTACATCCCGCACGCTATCGGGGCATCTGTGCGCGTCGGCTTTGGCCTGCCGCGGGGGCGTCCGGGTAATTCAATCCACCAGTAGCAAGGGACTGCACTGTGAAGAAAACCCAATATTCCAAGCTGAGACTAGGCGCTGCGCCGCTCGTATTGAGTGTCGCCCTGGTTTCGGCTCCTGCCTTTGCGCAGGACGCCGCCGAAGAGGCTGCCACGCAGTCGGAAATCGTCGTCACCGGCTCGCTGATCCGCAACCCGAACCTCGAACAGTCGACCCCGGTCAACGTCACGACCTCGGACACGATCGAACTGAAGCAGTCGAACGTCGCCGAAGAAGTCCTGCGCGAACTGCCCGGCGTCGTCCCGAACATGGGTTCGGCCGTCAACAACGGCAACACCGGCGGCTCGTACGTCGACCTTCGCGGCCTCGGCTCGGTCCGCAACATCGTCCTGTTGAACGGCAACCGCGTCGCTCCGTCGGACGTCAATGGCCGCGTCGACCTTAACAACATCCCGCTGGCCCTGATCGAGCGCGTCGACGCGCTGACCGGCGCCGCCGTGACCACCTATGGTGCCGACGCCATCACCGGCGTTGTCAACTTCATCACCAAGCGTGATTTCGCAGGTCTGGAAGTCACCGCTTCGCAGCAGCTCACCGAACAGGGTGACGGCAACGTCTTCCGCGTCGACGCCACCATCGGTGCGAACTTCGACGACGGCCGCGGTAACGCCGTGCTGAGCATCGGCTATCAGCAGGCTGACCCCGTCTATCAGGGCGCACGTTCCTTCTCGAACAACACGCTCGACAGCTATTCGGACACGTTCATCGGTTCGGGCACCTCGGTTCCTTCGCGTTTCGCCGGCACCCGCCCGCTCACTGGCGGCGTCCCGAACACGACGCCGGAGTCGATCTTCACCGGCCGCAACCCCGACGGCACACCGATCTATGTCGCCAACCCGGGCGGCGCCGCCAACGGTGGCCTGCGCCAGGTCAACGCTGCTGGCCAGGGCGTCGGCACCTTTGCCACCTACAACTTCAACCCGTTCAACATCTTCCAGACCCCGTTCGAGCGCTATAACATCTATGGCCAGGCGAACTATGAAGTGTCGGACGCGATCGAAGTCTATGCGCGCGGCATGTTCTCGAAGAACAAGGTTTCGACGATCATCGCGCCGTCAGGTTCGTTCGGCGGTACGGTGCCGATCAATCTGAACAACCCGTATCTGCCCGCCGCGCTGCGCAACCAGTTCTGCGCGTTTGACGTGAACCCGCGTCCGGACATCTACACGCCGCGCTTCACTCAGGCTCAGTGCGACGCCGGTGCGGCGGCGACCGGCCCGGGTTCTGCTGGCTACCAGGTGCTTGGCGCTGGCGGCTTTGTCGCATTCGACGTCAACAATGACGGTGTGGTCGCGGCTGGCGAGGGTTACAACCCGAACCCCGGCGTCACGCTGAACCGTCGTACGCCGGAAGTTGGTCCGCGTATCAGCGACTATCAGACGACCTTCTTCGACTATCGCGTCGGCGCCCGTGGCGGTATCACCGACACGATCGACTGGAACATCGAAGGCGCCTATGGCGAATCCGAAAATATCCAGACGATCCAGAACTACACGCTGCAGTCGCGCTTCCGCGACGCGTCGCTGGCCAACAACACCACGACTTGTCAGAGCGGCAACGCGGGCTGCGTTCCGGTCAATATCTTTGGCCCCGAAGGCTCCATCACCCCGGAGATGGTCGACTATCTGACGGAAAACAGCACGTCGACCAACCGCACCTCGCTGTCGCAGGTTCGCGCGATCATCTCGGGCGACGTCGGCTTCGCTTCGCCGCTGGCGGTGCAGCCGATCGGCTTCGCGCTGGGCGGCGAATATCGCAGCTATACCGCGCAGCAGTCTTCGGATCTTCTCGCCAAGACCCCGGGTGAACTCGGCGGTGCTGGCGGTGCGGCTCCCGACATCGACGGCGCATACGACGTTTACGAAGCTTATGCCGAAATCGTCGCGCCGCTGGTCGAAGACAAGCCGTTCTTCGAAAGCCTGACCCTCGAAGCCGGTATCCGTTATTCGGATTACAGCATCAAGGGCGCCGGTGGTTACAACACCACCACCTGGAAAGCCGGCGGCAGCTGGGAACCGGGTGCGGGCTTCAAAATCCGTGGTAACTACAGCCGCGCTGTCCGCGCTCCGAACATCGGCGAACTGTTCACGCCGACCTCGGTTGGCCTGACCAACCTGGGCGTCGATCCCTGCGCCGGCGCCGCTCCGGTTGGCAACGCCAGCCTGCGCGCGGTCTGCCTTGCTCAGGGCGCTCCGGTGGGTACGATCGGCTCGATCACCAACCCGACCGCGGCTCAGGCGAACATCACCACCGGTGGTAACCTGAACCTGAAGCCCGAAAAGGCGAACACCTGGACCATCGGTGCCGTGTTCCAGCCGGACTTCCTGCCGCGCTTCAACATGTCGGTCGATTACTACAACATCAAGATCACCGACGTTTTGGGTGTGCCGCTTCCGGGCGACATCATCGCGGCCTGTTTCGACAACCTCGACGCCACCAGCGCGGCTTGTACGTCGATCCGTCGTAACCCGATCACCGGCGGCCTCGATGGCGATCCGGCGATCACCCCGGGCCTGTTCGGCACCACGAACAACCAGGGCCGCCTGTTCACCGACGGTATCGACCTGTTGATGAACTATAACGCCGATCTGGGCTTCGCCAGCCTCGACTGGTCGTTCGTCGGTAACTGGACGCGCAGCTCGAAGTTCAAGGCGAACGCTGCTGATCCGGATTCGCTGAACCGCGAATGCGTCGGCTACTACAGCGTGAACTGCTCGTTCACGGGTTCGATCCAGCCCGAGTTCCAGGCCTCGAACCGCTTCACCCTTGGCTTCGACAAGGTCGACCTGTCGCTGCTGTGGCGTTGGCAGGACAGCGTTTCGTTCGAACCTGCTCAGCTGCAGGACGATATCGACGCGGCGATCGCGGCTGGCACCAGCGCGACGACCGGCTGCCCCGATCCGACGGGCACCGATCCGAACGGCTGCGTCGTCGATCCGAAGTTCCGCAAGATCAAGTCGGCACATTATTTCGACTTGACCGGCCGCTTCTCGGTCAGCGAAAACCTGACGGTGACGCTGACGGTGCAGAACCTGCTCGACAAGAAGCCGCCGATCGTTGGCAACACGATCGGTTCGACCACCTACAACAGCGGCAATACCTTCCCGTCGTCGTACGACGCGCTGGGCCGCCGTTATGCGGTGTCGGCGAAGCTGAAGTTCTAGTCACTTCACGCTTCGGCAAGAATTGGGGGCGGGCAGCAATGTCCGCCCCTTTTTCTATGGTGCAAGAGGGTCGGGTTGATGGCGGTTTTGGGGTGGGGAGCGGACGTTTCCGGCTTCGTCATCCCGGGCTTGACCCGGGACCCGCCTTCCTTCTTTCCAGCATCGCCGAAGACAAGGCAGGCCCCGGATCAAGTCCGGGGTGACGATGAATGAGGGTCAGCTTCCGGTCGTTAGCTGCCGAAAACGGCGGTAAAGGAGATCGACCGCCAACCCGGCGGGGTCAGCGCGTCAAAAGCGGTGCGGGCAGCGCGAGCGGGATGCCCGCCTGATCGGCGACGGCTTCGGCCCAGCCGACGACCTGCGCAATCTCTTCGCCATAGGCGGCTTCGGCGGCGGCCAGATCGCGCTGCCGCTCGCCCGCGGCAAAGGGCGTCCCCGATTTGCTGTTGCGGCCGAGCGCTGGATGATCGGCGGTCGCGGTGCTGCCGTCGGCGAGGCCGAAATGACCCATCGCCGCCGCGACCGCCGCGACCGGGTCGCGCGTCAGTATCTCGCTGTCGAGCGACGCGATCCGGTCGGGCGCCCAGTCGAGCAGCACCGCGAAGGCCTGTTGCTGCGCCAGCCAGCCGACCGCCGCGACCTGCAGGTCCGACTGGCGGAAATAATCGCGCGCTTCGAAACCCAGCTGGACGAAGCCGTCGGCGAGATAGCCCTCGAGCAATTCGCGGCACCAGAGCCGGCACCACATGCCCTTGCGCGCCACCGACAACAGGAAAGCGCGCAGCGGCGCGTGGAGGAGGATCGCGCGCGCCTGTGGCCGCAGCATCAGGGCGCCCCGCGCCAGCGGGTTGAAGATGTTCGACGGTTTGACGACGACCGCCTCGCCCCGGATGAAGCCGCGGCCGAGCATCGTCAGCGCATCGTCCATCACCCGGGCATGATCGCGCGGGCTCGCGCCGCGGCGGCGCCAGCCGACCATGTCGTTGAGCAAAACCGGCTCGGAGAGGCTGGTCGCGACGCCGGGCCGGTCGAGCGCCTGCGCGAGCATCGTCGAGGCGCAATAGGCCGAATGGAACAGGAAATGCAGCGGCGCGCGCGCGCCTGCTGCCGCATCGCGGCAGTCCGTACGTCGCAATATGACGGGTGCGCTTTCCTCGCCCAGATGCAAATCGGTCAGGAAGGGAACATCGGCGCGCGCGGCGCGCGCAACCCGGCGAAAATGAAAGGCATCGTGGCCCGGATCATATCGGTGCGCGAGCCATTCGGCATCATCGACGATGGCGGTCATGGGGGGCGCTGCGGTCATCAATCGACCTTGCCGATTGGTCCTGCCGATGGCAAGCATGGCCATGACCAGCTCACCTCCACCCGCCTCTGCCACCGAGGCCAATCGGCACGGGATCGCCGCGCTGCAGGCCGGCGATGCCGCCGCCGCCGCCAGCCATTTCACCGCCGCAATCGCTGGCGATCCGCATTCGGGCGCCCTGCAACGCAACCTCGCCTCCGCGTGGCGCGCGCTCGGCGACGAGGACCGCGAACTTGCGGCGCTCGATGCCGCGTTGGCGATCGATCGCCGCGATCTGATGGCGTGGATCCGCAAGGGCGAGCGGCATGAGGCGCGGGGCGAAAAGGGCGCCGCGCTCGCGGCGTGGAGCGCGGCGATCGCGCTCGGCGGACAGCTCAGTCCGGTGCCGCCGCCGCTCGAGGCGCTTCTGGCGCACGGGCAGGCCTTCGTCACGGGTGCGACCGACACCATGTATGCCGCCGCGTCGGACGCATTCGGGGCGATACGCGGCGAATTGTCGGAGACCGAAACGCGGCGCGGCGACGCCTTCATCGCGAGCGCGCTCGGCCGCCGCCGCATCTATCAGAATGAATGCGCGGGCATCTATTACCCCTTCCTGCCCGCCGACGAGTTTTTCGACCGCGATCATTTTGCATGGCTGGCCGATATCGAAACGCAAACGAGCGCGATCCGGGCCGAACTGCAGGCGTTGCTGGCCGATCCAGGGGAAGCGCTGCGGCCTTATGTACGGATGGAGGCGGGAACGCCCGCATCGATCTGGTCGGACCTCGACAATCGGCTCGACTGGGGCGCGTGTTTCCTGTGGGAATATGGTGAGCCGAACCAGCCGGTGCTCGACCGCTGCCCCGCCACCGCCGCTGCGCTCGCGGCCATTCCCGGCGCGCGCATTCCGGGCCGCGCGCCGAGCGCTTTCTTTTCGATGCTGAAGCCGCGCACGCGAATCCCGCCGCATACTGGCGTCACCAACACGCGCGCGATCGTCCATCTGCCGCTGATCGTGCCGCCGGGGTGCGGTTTTCGCGTCGGCGGCGAAACGCGCATATGGGAAGAGGGCCGGGCCTTCGCGTTCGACGATACGATCGAGCATGAGGCGTGGAACGACAGCGACGATCTGCGCGCGGTGCTGATTTTCGACGTGTGGAACCCGCATTTGAGCGCCCGCGAACGCGATCTCCTGGTGCGATATTTCGCCTCGGCCGACGCATCGGGCTATGCCGTTCCGCGTTGATTCGTCGTCCGTCGTCCGGTGTTGGCCGCTGACCGAAATTCAGCTTTGAGAAAGGCCTTATAGCAAATATGATACCGCGCAGGAGGCTGCGGGTAAGGCTCGCGGTAGGAGGATTTTGATGAACCGGATTTTGCCTGCTTTTGTGGCGGTCGCCTTGTTGAGCGCACCGGCTGCCTTTGCCGCCGAAGCCGCGGCTGGCGCCGATCGCGCCCCGCCGTCCAAGGCGCCCTCGGCGATGACGCCGACCGAGATCAAGGCCTATAATGAAGGGCTGCCCCAGACCCATCCCTATTATATCAAATGCCGCAAGATGCTCGAGATTGGTTCGCTCGTGAAGAAGAACCGCACCTGTTACACGAACGAAAAATGGAAAGAAGTGTCGCACAAGGGTAATCTGAACGCCCGCGATACGGCCGAAGCCATGACCAGCAAGGCGGGCAACTCGAACTGATAGCCTGTCTGCCGATCCCGATGGGAGGTATAAGATGCGCAATATAGCAAGTCTGGCGATTCTGATTGCCCTGTCCGGGGCTTCCGCCGCCGCGGCCAATGAGGCCGAGGTGCCGCTGGCCCGAACAGCGTCCGAGATGTCGGGCGCGGAAATCGACGCCTATAACCAAAGCCGCGCGACGACCGACCCCGATTATATCCGGTGTCGCCGGATCGAGCAGGTCGGCTCGCTGGTCAAGAAATTGCGCGTCTGCCACACCAACGCCGAATGGCGGCGGGTCACCGACAAAGGCAATCAGGATGCCCGCGATTCGATGGAAACGCTCGCGCGCGGATGGAGCAACTCGCAGGAGCCCGCGGACGGTATCATGCCGGCCATCCGGCCCCAATAAGGGGGCTGCGCAATGCTGCACATGCTGACCATGCTGGCGTTCGTCGCCGCTTCGGTTACCCCGGCGCCGGCGGCCGATCCTGCTGCCGGCCGCTCGGCTCCGGATCGTCCGCCGTCGATGATGACGAGCAGCGAGATCAAGGCGCATAACCAGGGGCTGGCGGCGACCCACCCCAATTATGTCAAATGCCGCAAGATCGAGGAAATCGGTTCGCTGGTGAAGAAGGCGCGCGTCTGTCACACGAACGAACAGTGGAAACAGCTGTGGGTGCAGGGCAATCAGGATTCGCGCGATACCATGGACGCCTATTCGAGCAAGGCGGGCGATTGCCGCGCGACGGGCACCTGTTGAGCGGCGGATCGGGATAGGGAAAGGGCGGCATTTCTGCCGCCCTCTTTGGTTTACGCCGAAGTCAGTTTCAGCGCCCCGTCGCCTTCGTCGACCTTGATCGCCTGTCCGTCCCTGACCTCGCCCTTCAGGATCAGGTCGGCGAGCGGGTCCTGCAGATATTTCTGGACCGCGCGCTTCAGCGGCCGCGCGCCATATACCGGATCATAACCGACGCGCCCGAGCCACGCACGCGCGGCATCGGTGAGGTCGAGCGTGACCTTGCGATCGGCGAGCAATTTCTGGACGCGCGCGACCTGGATGTCGACGATCCCGCCCATATGCTGCTGCGCGAGCCGGTTGAAGAGCACGATCTCGTCGAGCCGGTTCAAAAATTCGGGCCGGAAATGCGCGCGCACGACCTCCATCACCGCGGGCTCGGCCTGTTCGACCGGCGCGTCGTCGGGGAGCGCGGCGATCGCCTGGCTGCCGAGGTTCGAGGTCAGGATGATCAGCGTGTTGGTGAAATCGACCGTGCGCCCCTGCCCGTCGGTGAGGCGCCCGTCGTCGAGCACCTGCAGCAGGATGTTGAACACGTCCGCATGGGCTTTCTCGACCTCGTCGAACAGCACGACCTGATAGGGGCGGCGGCGCACCGCTTCGGTGAGCGTACCGCCCTCCTCATAACCGACATAGCCCGGCGGCGCGCCGACGAGCCGCGCGACGCTGTGCTTTTCCATGAATTCGGACATGTCGATGCGAACCATCGCATTGTCGTCGTCGAACAGGAACCGCGCGAGCGCCTTGGTGAGCTCGGTCTTGCCGACCCCCGTGGGGCCGAGGAAGAGGAAGCTGCCGAGCGGACGGTTGGGATCCTGCAGCCCGGCGCGTGCGCGGCGAACGGCGGTCGAGACGGCGCGGACGGCTTCGTCCTGCCCGATGACGCGCTGAGCGAGCGTGCTCTCCATCGAAAGCAATTTCTCGCGCTCGCCTTCCATCATGCGGTCGACGGGGATGCCGGTCCATTTGCTGACCACCGCGGCGATATCGTCGGCGGTGACTTCCTCGCGCAGCATCGCATTGCCCGCCGCGGCTTCGGCATCGGCGAGCCGCTTTTCGAGGCCGGGGATCGTGCCGTAGCTGAGCTCGCCCGCCTTCGCGAGATCGCCCGCGCGCTGCGCCTGATCGAGCGCCGAGCGCGCGGCGTCGAGCTCTTCCTTGATCTTCGCCTCGGCGTGGATCTTGTCCTTTTCGGCCTGCCATTTCTGCGTGAGGCCGGCCGACTGCTGTTCGAGGTTCGCAAGCTCGGCCTGCAGGCTTGCCAGCCGGTCCTTCGACGCGGCGTCGCTTTCCTTGCCGAGCGCCGATTCCTCGATCTTCATCTGGATGATGCGGCGGTCGAGCGTCTCGATCTCCTCGGGTTTCGATTCGACTTCCATGCGGATGCGGCTCGCGGCCTCGTCCATCAGGTCGATGGCCTTATCGGGCAGGAAGCGGTCGGAGATATAGCGGTTCGACAAGGTCGCCGCGGCGACGATCGCGCCGTCGGTGATGCGCACGCCGTGGTGCAGCTCATATTTTTCCTTGAGTCCGCGCAGGATCGAGATCGAATCCTCGACCGTCGGCTCGCCGACGAACACCGGCTGGAAGCGCCGCTGGAGCGCGGGGTCTTTCTCGACATGCTTGCGATATTCGTCGAGCGTCGTCGCGCCGATGCAGTGGAGCTCGCCGCGCGCGAGCGCGGGCTTGAGCAGGTTCGAGGCGTCCATCGCGCCCTCACCCTTGCCCGCGCCGACCAGCGTGTGCATCTCGTCGATGAACAGGATGATCTCGCCCTCGGCGGCCTTCACATCGTCGAGCACGCCTTTGAGCCGCTCCTCGAACTCGCCGCGATATTTGGCGCCCGCGATCAGCGCGCCCATGTCGAGCGACAAGAGGCGGCGGTCCTTCAAACTGTCGGGCACGTCGCCGTTGGTGATGCGCAGCGCAAGGCCTTCGGCGATCGCGGTCTTGCCGACGCCGGGCTCGCCGATCAGCACCGGGTTGTTCTTGGTACGGCGCGCGAGGATCTGGATCGTGCGGCGAATTTCCTCGTCGCGGCCGATCACCGGGTCGAGCTTGCCCTCGCGCGCGACTTCGGTGAGGTCGCGCGCGAATTTCTTGAGCGCTTCATAGCGGTCTTCGCTGCTGGCGGTGTCGGCAGTGCGGCCGCCGCGCAGGTCGTTGATCGCGCTATTGAGCGCGTCGGCCTTCACGCCGGCATCGGCGAACGCCTTGCCGACCGGGGTGGTCGGCGCGAGCACCATCGCAAGCAGCAGCCGCTCGACGGTGACATAGCCATCGCCCGCCTTGCTTGCGACCTGTTCGGCCTGATCGAGCAGGCGCACGGCATCATTGTCGAGCCCCGGCGTTTGCTGCGCCCCCGAACCCGACACCGCGGGAACCTTGGCAAGCAGCGCGTCAATGCCGGCGACCGCGCGCTTCGCGTCGCCGCCGCTCTTCGCGATCAGGCCCGCGGCCATGCCTTCATTATCTTCGAGCAGCGCTTTCGCGATATGCTCGGGCGAAATCCGCTGATGGTTCATGCGAATCGCGATCGTCTGCGCCGCCTGCAGGAAGCCCTTGGCGCGGTCGGTAAATTTTTCGAGGTTCATTCTGGATAAGCCCCTTTCTTGGCGAGCAAGATAGTGTTGCTTTTTGGCAACACAAGAGCGCTCATACTGTTCCTGCCAAAACCACGTGTCCCCGCGAAGGCGGGGATCCATCTCCGGCCGGTTCAATCTGGCGCCGACCGGAGATGGGCCCCTGTCTTCGCAGGGGCACGGGCGTTTTATTCCCCGCTACGCGCCAATTGATCGAGCAGACGGACGCCGAAGCCGCTCATGCCCTTGGGAACCAGCGAGGTCGCCTTGTCGGCCTGGTTCACCCCCGCGATGTCGAGATGCGCCCACGGGGTCGCCTCGTCGACGAAGAAGCCGATGACATGCGCGCCGAGGCTGGCACCCGGCCCCTGGCTCGGCGCGATGTTGCGGATGTCGGCGATGTCGGATTTGAGCTTCTCGGCGTAATTTTTGTGGAGCGGCATCCGCCACAATTCCTCGCCGCTCGCGGTTCCCGCGGCGAGCAGCGCGGCGGCGAGCTTTTCGTCGCGCGCGAAAAGCCCGGCATATTGATCGTCGAGCGCGCCGACGATCGACCCGGTGAGCGTCGCGATATTGACGATCGCGCGTGGTTTGTACGTCTGCGCGATATATTCATTGGCGTCGGCGAGGACGAGGCGGCCCTCGGCGTCGGCGTTGAGCATCTCGATCGTCTTGCCCGACATGGTGCGGGTGACGTCGCCCGGGCGCTGGGCGTTGCCGTCGGGCATATTTTCGGCCAGTGCGGCGACCGCGACGACATGCACCGACGCGCGCGATTTCGCGAGCGACAGCGCGGCGCCGATGACCGAGGCGGCGCCCGACATGTCGCCCTTCATGTCCCACATGCCCGCGCCGGGTTTCAAGGAAATGCCGCCCGAATCGAAGGTGATGCCCTTGCCGATGAAGGCTGTCGGTGCCGCCGGAGCCCCCGCGCCGCGATAGCGCACCGCCAGCAGCCGCGACCCGCGCGGGCTGCCCTGACCGACACCGACGAGCGTTCCCATGCCGAGTTTGCGCATCGCTGCTTCGTCGAGCACTTCGATGCTGACACCGGGTGTGTTGCCGAACGCCTCGCGCACGCGCGCGACGAAGCTTTCGGGATAGATGACGTTCGCGGGTTCGTTGGCGAGATCGCGCGACAGGCGCACGCCGTCGGCAAGCGGCTTCCAGCGGCCGGTAAAGGCGGCCTCGGCGGCGGCGGGGTTTGCGCCCACAAGCGTCACCGCGCCCGTCGGCGGCGCCTTTTTGTCGACGGTCTTATAGCGGTCGAAGCGATATTGGCCGAGCGCGAAGCCGTACGCGACGTCGGCGGCCGACGTGTCGCCGAAGGCGCCGGCAATCGCCACCGGCTGGGCTTCGCTTTTCAGCTCCTGCGCCGCCTTTCCGCCGGCTTCGGCGAGCGCGAGCGACGACGGGGTCCCGCCCGCGCCGACGAGAAGGATGCGCGGATGCGCCCCGATGCCGCGCAAGGACAGCGTCGAACCCGCCTTGCCGTCGAAGCTTGCCGCGGCAATCGCCGCGGTGACGGCTTGGCGTTCGCCGCTGCCAAGCGCGATCCCGTCGAGCGGCGGCAGCGTGGCATCGCTCATCACGACGACGAGCGCGGCGCCTGCGGGCGCGCTCGTCGCAAAGCCGATGGCCCGCTCGGCGCTGTTCGCGGCGGTCGCGGGCGCAACGCCCGACCCGGTAATGGTCTGCGCCAGCGCGGCGGGCGCGAGCGCGAGCGACAGGCAGGCGGAAAGGAGCAGGCTTTTCATGCGCATTTTTCGATAATCCCCGTTGTTCAATGACCTGCGTCTTGCATAGCGGCACACCGCTTGCCCGCAAATCCGGCTCGACGAACGACAGTCGCTTGCCATCGGACGACATGGCCGCCACAGATGCGCCGGACCGGGTGCGAAGAGGACCAGAGATGCTGCGACGGATTTTGCTGGGATTCTTGGCTCTGCTGGTGCTCACTGCCGCCTCGCTCGCGCTCTGGGAGCCGCTGACCACCGAAACGCCCGCCGCGCCCGTCTTCAAGCCCACCGACGTTCGCATTGCGCGCGACAAATTCGGCGTGCCGCATATCTTCGGCAAGACCGACGCAGATGTCGCTTACGGCGTCGCCTACGCCCACGCCGAGGATGATTTTTCGACCTTGCAGGAAGTGCTGGCGATGACGCGCGGCCGGGCGGGGGCGATGCTCGGCGAGGATGGCGCGAAGATCGATTATGCCGAAGCGCTGCTCGGCGTCCGTGCGACCACCGCGCGCGACTGGCCGCGGCTGCCCGCCGACGTGAGGGCGCTGTTCACGGCCTATGCCGCGGGGCTCAACCATTATGCGGAGAAGCATCCCGATGAGGTGCGCCTGTCGGGGCTGTTCCCGGCGACCGGCGAGGATGTCGTCGCGGGTTTCGTGCTGCGCTCGCCCTTCTTCTTCGGGCTCGATTCGGTGCTGGGGTCGCTGGTCGAGGACAAGGAGATCGGGCGCGAAGGCGGCCCCGCGCTCGACGCGACCGGCAAGCTGGTCCCGCGCGAGCTGACCCCGGTCGGGACCGATCCCGCCGACAATGGATCGAACGGCATGGCGGTCGCGCCCGCGCGCTCGACCGATGGCGCGACGCGGCTCGTGTCGAACTCGCACCAGCCGTGGACCGGCGGCGTCGCCTGGTACGAACTCGTCGTCCATTCGGAGGAAGGCTGGGATTTCGCGGGCGCGAACTTCCCCGGGTCGCCCTATCCCTTCCTCGGCCATAATAAATATCTCGGCTGGACCAACACGGTGAACCGGCCCGATTTGATCGATGTCTACAAGCTGGTGCTCGATGACGGCGGCGAAAATTATCGCTTCGACGGTGCGTGGCGGCCGCTCGAAAAGAAGCGCATCTGGCTGAAGGTGAAGGTCGGGCCGTTCGTGCTGCCGATCCCGCGCACCATCTGGCGCTCGGTCCACGGGCCGGTGGTGAAGAATGAAAAGGGCGCCTTCGCGATCCGCTACGCGGGCATCGATCAGGCGAATATGGTCACCCAATATTACCGGCTGAACAAGGCGAAGAGTTTCGCCGAATGGCGCGCGGCGATGGCGGGGCAGGGCGTGCCCGCGACCAATTTCGTCTACGCCGATGCGAAGGGCAATATCGGGCTCTTCTATAACGCGATGTTCCCCGACCGGCAGCCGGGGTTCAACTGGCGCGGGATATTGCCCGGCGACACGTCGGCGGATCTGTGGACGAAAACGCTGCCGTTCGACCGCGTGCCCGCGCTGGTCAACCCGCGCTCGGGCTATGTGATGAACGCGAACAACACGCCGTGGGTCGCGGCGGGGCCGGGCGACGAGCTCGACGCCGCCGCCTTTTCGCCGCTGCTCGGGATCGAGGATGATATGACTAACCGTGCCACGCGGCTGATCGAGCTGTTCGAGGCGTCGGGGCGGATCGACGCGGCGCGGCTGAAGGCGATCAAATATGACACGGCCTATGCGAAGACGGGCTATGCGAAGGCGTGGATGGACCGGCTGCTCGCGCTCGACACAAAGGGCGATCCGGCGCTTCGCGAGGCGCAGAACCTGCTCCGCCGCTGGGACTGGAACCTCGACGGCAAGGGGAAGGGCGACGCGCTGGCGCTGATGGTCCTTCGCCCCGCGAACGGCAGCCATTACCAGCGCCGCGCGGCGCCCGATCCGCGCACGGTGCTGAAAGAGACGGTCGCGCATCTGCAGGAGCATTTCGACGGACTCGATCCGAAGCTCGGGACCGTCTTGCGACTGCGGCACGGCGAGGGCGCGAACCGCGTCGACCTGCCGCTCGACGGCGGCAACGACACGGTGCGCGCGTCGACCTTGTGGGACGCCGAACCCGACGGGCGGCTGAAGGTGCGCCACGGCGACAGTTTCATCATGTTCGTGACATGGGATGCCGAGGGCCGGGTGCGGTCCGAATCGATCCAGCCCTTCGGGTCGGCGACGACGCGGCCGGGCAGCCCGCACTATAATGATCAGGCGCCGCTGTTCGTGGCGCACAAGCTGAAGCCCGTGCTGTTCGATCCGGCGGCGCTGAAGGCGAGCGGCGCGCGCTTCTATCGGCCTTGAAAGCCGGGAAACGCTGTCCTAAACCGTTGATACAGTGCCGTCCGGCATCCGGTCGCACGCGGGCATAAAGCCTGCGCCCGAACAAGAGGATTTCCATGCCCCGTTTCCATCGTTTCGCGCTCGCTCTGGCGGTGACCACGTCGCTTGTCGCCACGGGTCCCGCGCTCGCCAAGGCGAAGACCGCGAACCCCGCACCGATCGCCGACCTCGTGAAGGCGGTCGATATTCCGTACGAGGCGTTCACGCTCGACAACGGCCTGCGCGTGATCGTGCACGAGGACCGCAAGGCGCCCGTCGTGGCGGTGTCGGTGTGGTATCGCGTCGGGTCGAAGCATGAGCCGAAGGGCAAGACGGGCTTTGCGCATCTGTTCGAACATCTGATGTTCAACGGCTCCGAAAATGCGCCTGGCGATTTCTTCGAGCCGCTGCAACAGGTCGGCGCGACCGACAGCAACGGCACGACCAACGTCGACCGCACCAATTATTTCGAAACCGTGCCGACGGGCGCGCTCGACCGCGCTTTGTTCCTCGAAAGCGACCGCATGGGGCATCTGCTCGGCGCGGTGACGCAGGAAAAGCTCGATAACCAGCGCGGTGTCGTTCAGAATGAGAAGCGCCAGGGCGACAACAATCCCTATGGCCTGCTGCGCTACGAGATTTTCGAGAATCTCTTCCCGACCGGCCACCCCTATCACCACAGCACGATCGGTTCGATGGGCGACCTGAATTCGGCGAGCCTCGGCGACGTGAAGAAGTGGTTCACCGACAATTACGGCCCGAACAATGCGGTGCTCGTGCTCGCGGGCGACGTGAATGTCGCCACTGCGAAAGCCAAGGTGCAGGAATGGTTCGGCGACATCCCCCGCGGCCCCGAAATCGCGGCGCCCAAAACGTCGATCCCGACGCTGCCCGCGCCGCTGGCGAAAGAGGTCAAGGACCTCGTCCCGACGACGCGCATCTATCGCATGTGGGCGATCCCCGGCCTCAACGATCCCGAGGCGGTGCCGCTGCAGATGGCGATGGGGGTGCTCGGCGGCCTGTCGTCGTCGCGGCTCGACAATGCGCTCGTGCGCAAGGATCCGGTCGCGGTGAGCGTGTCGGCGGTGGCGCAGCCGTTCGAGGATGCCGGCATCCTGCTGGTACAGGCCGATGTGAAATCGGGTGTAGATCCGAAGCTGGTCGCATCGCGGCTCGACGCCGAAATCGCGAGCTTCCTCGCCAGCGGGCCGACCGCGGACGAGTTGCAGCGGACCGCGGCAAGCTATCTGGCGGGCACGATCTCCGGGCTCGAATCGGTCGGCGGTTTCGGCGGCAAGGCCGTGACATTGGCCGAGGGCGCGCTCTATTCGAACAACCCTGCCTATTATAAGGTCGAGCTCGACCGCATGGCGAAGGCGACCCCCGAACAGGTCAAGGCGGTCGCCAATAAATGGCTCTCGCGCCCGGCCTTCTCGCTGACCTACACCCCGGGCGAGCGCACCGAGGGCGGCGAAAATCGCGGCGGCGCGGTGACCGCTGGCAAGGTGACCGCACCGGTCCAGCCCGACCGTTACTGGAACGAGGCGCTCGGCGATGTCGGCCCCGATACGAGTGGCGCTTCGTCGTTCGCCGACCGCTCGCAGCTGCCGGCGGTCGCCGACCTCAAGGCGCTCGATTTTCCGGCGATCGAACGCACCAGGCTGAAAAACGGCGTCGAGGTCGTTTTCGCGCGGCGCACGACGGTTCCGACGGTCAATGTCGCGGTGAGCTTCGACGCGGGCTATGCCGCCGATCCGCACAGCGCGCTCGGCACCCAGTCGCTGATGCTCAGCCTGATGGACGAGGGCACCACGAGCCTCGATTCGATCGCCTTTGCCGAGGCGAAGGAGCGGCTGGGCGCGCAGATCGACGCAACCGCCAATGCCGACGAAACGGTGTTCAGCCTGTTCGCGCTGAAACCCAATCTCGGCGCCTCGCTGAGCCTGCTCGCCGATTATATCCGCAATCCGGCGTTTGACGGCAAAGAGCTCGAGCGCGTGCGCGCGCAGCAGCTCAACCGGCTGAAGGCCGAACTCAACAATCCGAACGCGATCGCCTCGCGTATCTTGACGCCGGTGCTGTACGGCGCCGACCATCCCTACGGCATTCCGCCGTCGGGCCTGGGCAATGCCAAGTCGGTCGCGGCGGTGACGCGGGACCAGCTTGCGGCCTTCCATTCGGCGTGGATTCGCCCCGACAATGCGCGCGTGTTCGTGGTCGGCGACACGACGCTCGCCGAAGTGAAGAAGCAGCTCGATACGACGCTCGGTCAGTGGCAGGCGCCCGCGACCGCGAAGCCCACTAAGCATTTCGAGATCGCGATCCCGGCGCCGAAACCGCGCATCCTGCTGTTCGACCGGCCGAAGTCGCCGCAGTCGGTGATCCTCGCCGGCAAGGTGCTCGACGCCAAGGGCGGCGACGAGCTGGAGGTGCTCCGCTCGGCGAACGATATTTTCGGCGGCAATTTCCTGTCGCGCTTCAACACCAATTTGCGCGAGACCAAGGGCTGGTCCTATGGCGTGCGCAGCCGCATTTCGGGCGATCGGGACCGGTTGACCTGGGTCGCCGCGGCGCCGGTGCAGGCCGACCGTACGGGCGATTCGATCAAGGAGCTGCAAAGCGACCTCAAAAGCTTCCTCGGCGACAAGGGCGTGACGAAGGAAGAGCTGGAACGCACGATCAACGGCAGCGTCCGCGAACTGCCCGGCAGCTTCGAAACCTCGGGCGACGTGCTCGGCGGAATCCGGCAGATCGTCAAATTCTCGCGCCCCGACAATTATTACGAGACGCTGCCTGCAACCTATGAAGCGATGACCGCCGCCGAAATCGACGCGGCGGCGCGAAAGGCGCTCAGTGTTGACGGCCTGGTCTATGTCGTCGTCGGCGATGCCGCGGTGGTAAAACCGCAGCTTGACGGATTGGGTCTGCCGGTGGAAACGGTGTCCCTCGATAACTAACATCAGTTTCAGTAAGGAGAGCCCATATGTCCCAAGTCGATGGCAGCTATGATTGCGTAACCAAGTCGCCGATGGGCGATCAGAAGTCGGTTTTCACCGTGAACAGCGACGGCGGCGGCTTCACTGGCCAGAACGCCGGCGCGATGGGTTCGCTCGATGTCGAAAATGGCAAGGTCGACGGCAACAAGCTGACCTGGACCATGAACATGAAGGTGCCGATGCCGATGACGCTCGAATGCGAAGCGACGATCGACGGCGACGCGCTGACCGGCACGATCAAGGCCGGTGCGTTCGGTTCGATGGCGATGACCGGCACCCGCCAGGGCTGAGCCACGTCCCACGAAAAGCGAAGGGCCGTCCGCTCCTGTAAAGGGAGCGGGCGGCCCTTTTGCTTTGCATAGCAATGCCCTTTGGCTCCGCGAACCATTGGGGGGCTATCCAAAGCGGCGGCATGGGCGCATAGGCTGCCGCCATGCACAAGCCGGCCCAATCCCCCCAACGGAGCCTGCCGGGCGACCGTGAGATGGTGGTCATGATGGCGATGGTCATGGCGCTCAATGCGCTCGCCATCGATTCGATGCTGCCCGCGCTGCCCGCGATCGGTCAGGCGCTGGGCGTCACGGTCGCCAATGACCGCCAGCATATCATCTCGATCTATCTGCTCGGCATCGGCTTCGGTTCGCTGCTGTACGGTCCGCTGTCGGACCGGTTCGGACGCAAGGGTGTGCTCGTCCCGGCGCTGTTCGCCTACCTCGCGCTCGCGATCGGGTGCGGGCTGGCGACAAGTTTCGCGATGCTGCTCGTGCTGCGGTTCATCCACGGGCTGGTCAGTGCGGCGCTCGGCGTCATCGTCGTCGCGGTGATCCGCGATCTTTTCTCCGGCGATGCGATGGCGAAACGGCTGTCGCTGATCTTCCTCGTCTTCATGATCGTGCCGATCATCGCGCCGACGATCGGCGCCGGGATCGCCGCGGTGGCGGGCTGGCGCGCGATCTTCGTCGTGCTGGCGGTGATGTCGATCGTCATGCTGTTCTGGCTGCGCCGGCTGCCCGAGACGCTCGATCCCGCCGATGTCCGCCCGCTCGATCTCAAGACCATGGTCGCCGGCTGGGCGACGGTCACACGGCATCGCCGCGCGGCGGGCTATATGATCGCCTCGGGGATGATGCAGGGCGCGCTCTATGGCTATCTCAACAGCAGCGAGCAGATCATCGCCGAAGTGTTCGGCGCGCAGGCGATGTTCCCGCTGATCTTCGCGTGCGTCGCCGTCGGCATTGCGATCGCCAATTTCTCGAACGCCGCGATCGTCGAGCGCTTTGGTGCGCGGCGCGTATCGCAAGCCGCGGTCTTCGCCTTCATGGCGACCTCGATCCTGCAGATCGTCGCCGCGCTCAGCGGCGTCGAGACGCTGTGGATGTTCACCGCGTTGATGATGGTCAATGTCGGCCTCGTCGGCTTTATCGGCAGCAACTTCGGGTCGATCGCGATGGAGGATTTCGGCCATATGGCCGGCGTCGCCTCGTCGTATCAGAGCTTTGCCAAGACTTTGCTCGCCGCGACCGTCGGCGCGACGATCGGCCAGCAATATGACGGCACGACGCTGCCGCTGGCCTATGCCTTTCTGATCAGCGCGGTGATCGGTCTGGCTTTGGTCTTCTGGGCCGAACGCGGCAAGCTGTTCACCCGGCCGGGAACTGCACCGAAATCACCCTATTGAAGGGCAAGGCATAGAACAGTTAGTCGAGACGACACTCATTCAGTTCCACGCCAAGGGCGGTCACTTTAGCGAGCCTACCGACTAGCTTGGTCTCCAAACCTTTTTTTAGTAGTTCATCAGCCTTGGAATCGGCGGAGAATGTACAAAAGACGAAACGCAAGCGGTTCCCGTCGAGGTTAATACCCACCAATACAGTGTCCGGTAATGCCCCGGTTGTCACATTGGCTACCGTTCCCGCCACGGCTACCCATTTCCCTATGTCACTTCCAATGAGTTTTTGCGCTGTAATCTCTGTTTCTCTGCCAAAAATATCCAGAAGCTGATCGGCGCTAAGATTTGCGCTTTCTTCATTGCCGATATCAGAAGTCACATTATGCGGCGGTTTGATCGCAGGTGTCGACGGGCCGCTGGCAGTTGAAGTGAGTGGCTGCGCCTGCATCCGCGCTAAGGCCATGGCTTCATCGCTCTCTTGTTGTTGTAAGCGCTTCTGCAGCATCTCAACAGTGCTTTGGCTATTCGCGAGACGAGTAGAAAATTCCCGTTTGGCATAAAGCCAGATGAGCCAGCCCGCGAACAGAAGAGCCGCAAAAAAAGGGATCGGTGCTTTTCGCACCGTTATCAACTGTTCGCTGATCTGGTTAGCAAGGGCTCCGAAATCCATGCAACTTTCATATTGATGGCACTCGCCAAAAGAAAGGGGGCCGAAGCCCCCTTTCCCTTTATCCTTCGAATCGTCAGTTGAACGACGGAGCCGGCGGGACCGGCGGCGGCGGTGCGTCGGGGTCGTCCTCGTGCACCTCGATATGTCCCTGACCCACATGGCTGCGCGAGCGGCTGTAGGCGAAGTAGACGACGAGGCCGATCCCAGCCCAGATCAGGAAGAGATTGATGCTCTTCTGGTCGAGGTTGAAGAAGAGATACAGACAGCCCGCGATCGCGATCGGCGCCGTGAGATAGATCAGCGGCGTCTTGAACGGACGGTGGCGGCCCGGATCGGTCTTGCGGATCACCATCACCGCGATCGACACCGCGGCGAATGCGAAGAGCGTGCCCGAGTTCGAGATGTTCGCCAGCTGCCCGACAGGGAAGAAGGCGGCGAACAGCGCGACCGCGATGCCCGTGATGATCGTGATCACGTGCGGCGTGTTGAACTTCGGGTGGATCTTCGAGAAGGCTTGCGGCAGCAGGCCATCGCGGCTCATCACAAAGAAGATGCGGGTCTGGCCGAACATCATCATCAGGATGACCGACGGCAGCGCGAGGCCGGCGGCGAGGCCGATCAGGTTGCCGATCTGCGGCCAGCCGATTTCACGCAGCGTCCACGCCAGCGCTTCCTTCGAGCAGACCACCGCCTGATCGCCGATCGCACCGCAGGCGGCGGCGAGTTCGCGGCTGCCGGGTTCGAGCGCGTGGGCGCCAGCAGCATCGATGCCGACCGGCTGTGCGCCGACCGAGCCGATGACGCCCGCGGCGACGAGCAGGTAGAAGATGGTGCAGATCGCAAGGCTGCCGATCAGGCCGATCGGCATGTTGCGCTGCGGGTTCTTGGTTTCCTCGGCCGCGGTCGAGACCGCGTCGAAGCCGACATAGGCGAAGAAGATCGACGCTGCGGCGGCGCCGATGCCGCCGATGCCGAGCGGTGCGAAGGGTTCGAAATTCTCCATATTCATCACGGGAACCGCGAGGATGATGAAGAGCGTGAGCGCCGCCACTTTGATGACGACGAGGATCGCGTTGATCGTCGCCGATTCGCGCGTGCCGATGACGAGCAGCATGGTGACAACGCCCGCGATAAACATCGCCGGCAGGTTGATCATCCCGCCGTCGAACGGCCCGAGCACCCATGCCGAGGGTATGTCTATGCTGAAGGCATGTTCGATCAGGCCGACGACATAGCCCGACCAGCCGACCGAAACGGCGCCCGCCGCGACCGCATATTCGAGGATCAGCGCCCAGCCGACCATCCATGCGATGAGTTCGCCCATCACGGCGTAGCTATAGGTGTAAGCCGAGCCCGACACGGGGACCATCGAGGCCATTTCGGCGTAGCAGAGCGCCGCGAAGGCGCAGACGAAGCCGGCGATGATGAAGCTGATCATCATGCCCGGGCCGGCCTTTTGCGCGGCCTCGGCGGTCAAAACGAAAATCCCGGTCCCGATCACGGCGCCGATCCCCAGCATGGTGAGCTGAAAGGCGCCGAGCGTGCGCGTAAGCGACTTTTTTTCCGCTGTCGCCAAAATGGCATCCAACGGCTTTACGCGGTCAAATAGCATAATCTTCCCCTTTGGAGCGGCTGAGCTGCCGCCCGTCTCATGGCGGGGCAGACTAGCCGCTCCACGCGTCAGCGCAACTTAATTTCATGGGGCCGGCGCTGCATTCGACGGGGATCAGGGCCGCTTACCGTACGGTAAAGCGCACTCGGTCAATCATTCGGCCGCCTGGATCAACCAGCGTCAGCATATGAACGCCGGGGCGCGGCGGGATTTGTTGCCCCGCATCGGCATCGCCGAGCGCTTTCTTGTCGAGGATCAGGCGGTATCCGGCGACCGATCCGCTGACGATCACCGCAAGGCGCTGGCGGTCGATCGGGATGTCAGGATCGAGCGCATAGACACTGCCGCTGACCGGGCTGGTGATGCGTGGACGGCGCGCGGCCTGCGGCGCGGCCGCCATTTCGGTTTGCGCGGTGCCGCGGAGGAAATATTCGCGGCGCGGGGGTTCGCGCGTGCCGGGCAGGGCGATTTGGCGCGCCTCGACGCCATCGGGCATCGTGGGGAGCTTGCCGGGGCTGCCGGCGTGGAGCGCGAGCATCACGTCGCGCCACACCGGCGCGGCGCCCGAGGTGCCCGAGACCGCGCGCATCGAATCGCCCTCGAGATTGCCGACCCACACCGCGACGGTGAAGCGGTCGGACCAGCCGATGCACCAATTGTCGCGCATGCCTTTGGACGTACCGGTCTTGGCGGCCGCCCAGAAGGGGAGGCGCAGTGCGCTGTCGGCGCCGAACGCATCGGTGCGCGCCGAGGCGTCGGCGAGGATGTCGCCGACGATGAAGGCGGCGGCGGGGCTGACGATCTGGCGGGGGGCTTCGGATTTTTCTCCCGGTGTGAAATGGACGGGCGACCAGCGGCCAAGATTGGCGAAGGTGCGGAAGGCATTGGCCTGTTCGACGAGCGACACTTCGGCCGAGCCCAATGCGAGACTGAAGCCGTAATATTCGCCGTCCTCGACGAGGCCGTGATAGCCGAGCGCCCAGAGGCGGTCGCGGAATTGCTGGACGTCGTCGATGACGAGCGCGCGGACCGCGGGGACATTGAGCGAGCTGGCGAGCGCATGGCGGACGCTGACCGGGCCCTTGAAGCTGTGGTCGTAATTTTTGGGGACGTAGAGGCCCGAGGCGGTGTCGAGCTGGACCGGACTGTCGTCGAGGATCGACGCGGCGGTGAGCCAGCCATGTTCGATCACCTGCGCATAGAGATGCGGTTTCAGCGTCGATCCCGCCTGCCGCCGCGCGTTGGCGCCGTCGACCGACGCCGCGGTCGATTTGAGCCCGACGCCGCCGACATAGGCAAGCACCTCGCCGGTGGCATTGTCGAGCACGACGACCGCGCCGTCGCGCACGCGGTCCGAGCCCAGGCCCGCGAGCTGGCGGCGCAGCGCGACGATCGCGGCGGCCTGGATGCGGCGGTCGATCGTCGTGGTGACGCGCTTGCCGGGCTTGTCGAGCAAGCGGACGGCGAGGTGGGGCGCGAGCGTGGGGTCGAAGCGCGCGGCATGCTCGCCCGAAACGAGCGTCGCGGCGGCGGCGCGGATCGCGGTGCAGTCTTTCGCTTTTGCCGCCCGGCATGCGCGGCGGCCGAGCGCCTCGGCGCTTGCGGCGGGGTTGGGGAGGAGACCCGCGAACAGCGCGGCGTCGGTGCGGCTCAGTTCGGCGGGTTTCTTACCAAACAGGCTTTGCGCGCCCGCGCCGATACCCTGCGCCTCGCCGCGCAGCGGGAGGAGGTTGAAATAGGCCTCGAGCATTTCGTCATGCGACCAATTCGCCGCGAGCGCCTGTCCGGCGCGCATCTGGCGGATCTTGGTCCGCCAGTCGCGCTTGCCGGGCTGCGCGAGGCTGGGGTCGAGAAAGGCGGCGAGTTGCATCGCCAGCGTCGAGGCGCCGCGCGAACGGTCGCCGGTCCCTCCCAAGATTGTCAGGCGTGCGCGGACGGCGCTTGCGATCGCAAGCCAGTCGACCCCGCCGTGTGACCAGAAGCGGCGGTCCTCGCTTTGCACCACGGCGCTGCGGACAGCGGGACTGATGTCCTTCAGCGGCACCCAGGCGAGGCGGCGGCGCTCGAAATTGATGCGCTCGCTGTCGAGCAGGCGCCCGTCGCGGTCGTAGAGCCAGGCTTCGCTGGGGCGCCAGTCGGCACGGACGCTTTCATAGTCCGGCATCGCTGGCGGACGCGTCAGCAGATGCGCGATCGTGACGAGGACGAGCGCCACGAGCGCCGCCCATGCCAGCGCGTCGCGCCAGCGGCGTGTGCAGGCCAAATCCATTTGACTAGATCAGCACGTGCTCCCGCGAAGGCGGGAGCCCATCTCCTGCCGGTGCAGGTTCGAACCCACCGGAGATGGGTCCCCGCCTTCGCGGGGATACACAGATAGAGAGGCGTGAACGGGTTAGCCTCACTGCCCGACGCTGGCGATCGTCAGCGGCGCGTTCGGCCACTGGCCGCGGATCGCGGGCGAATACATCGCCTCGACGCGCGTCGGCGGCAGGGTGAAGCGGCCCGAGCCGTTCAATCGCACGACATATTCGACCGCGTGGGTGCCCGCGGGCATCCAGCCGAAATAGCCGCGCCAGCTGTCCTTGCCGCGTTCGACATAGCTCGGCTGCGCGCCCGATCCGCCCGCCTGTTCGGCGAGCATTTCGGACTGGCCGCCGAGGTTGCCGACGATCGTCGCGCCGGGCGCGATGGGGTCGCTCACCACGACCCACGTCCGGCCCGCGGCCGCGACGACCTCGATCCGCACCTTGATCACGTCGCCGCGCGTCAGCCGGTCCTTGTTCGCCGCCTTGACGATGCTGACCGAGCGCTTGATCCGGTAACCCGCGTTGAGCGGTTCCTTGAGCGGGACCGCGGCCTTGACGCTGACGGTGGCCCATGGCGCGCCGGTGCCTTCATGCTTCAGGCTCATCGTCGCGGCGTTCAGCGCGACGCGGAGCGGCGACACGGGTTCGGGCGGAAGCGGCCAGCTTTGCGAGGCGGTGGCGCCCGCGAGGCCGATGTTGGTGACGCCGGTGATCGCGCTGGCCGGATAGAGGTCGGCAAAGCGGCGGACGGTGACCGCGCCCCACGCGTTCGCAGGGGTCGTATCCCAATGGCCCTTGCGCTGGCGCTGCGCGACGCCGACCATCAGCTTGCCCGCGTCATCCTCCCAGCCCTTGCGGCCGAGCACGGCTTCGAGCGCCTTGATCGCCATTTCGTCGCCGCTGGTCATCATCCACCACGGCGCCTTGGCATCGTCGACGAGGTCGAGGCGCGTGCCTTCATAGACGAGACGCTTGCGAAGCTCGGCCTCGGCCGCGGTGCGCAGCGCGGGGGCGTTTCGCACACCCGGCGTCTTTTCGATCGCAACGAGCCAGTCGGCGAGCGTGCCGGTCGCCATGTCGACGGGCGCGACGTCGATCGCGGCGACGAGGCTCGCGCTCGATGCGTTGTTGCGCGCGAGCGCCGCCAAGGCCGCGATGCGGACGGGGCGGATATCCCACGGGCCATAACCCTTGCGCGTCAGCCGCCCTTCGACGACCGCTTGCAGCGCCTTGACCATCTTTGCCTTGGGCGCCTCGGGGATCGCGAAGCCGTTCGCGGCGGTCACGCTCATCACATAGGCGGTGAGCTCGATCGACCCGGTGAGGCGCTCGTTCGGCCAGTAACGCAGCAGCCCATCGTCATCGAGATAGGTCGGCATTGCGCCTGCGAGCGCCTGCCAGCGCCCGACGTCGCCGAGCGCGATCGCGCGCGACGTTTGCTGTTCGAAGCAGGTGTAGGGATAGGCGCTCATATAGTCGCGCACGCCCGTCAGCGGCGGCGCGAGCGTGCCGGCGAGCGCGATATCGACATAGCCGCCGGGGAGCGCGCCCGCCGGGATCGCGATCGGCAAGCTGGTCGCGGGGCCGACGCGGAAGAGGCTCGCGGCCCAGGTCTCGACCGGCACCGCGGGTTCGACCGTCTGTTCGAAGACGAGGCGGTCGCGCGCCTTGCCGCCCTTTTGCGCCGCCTCGACGGTCCATTCGATCGGGCCGGTCGTCTCGGGCGCGGTCATCGACCAGCTGATTGGCACCGCGCCGCCCGCCGGGATGGTGACGGTGAGCGGCGGCGCAGTCGCGACGGCGGGCGACAGCGTCGGGGTCGCGGTGACCTCCATCGGCTGATCGGTGCCGTTGCGCAGCGTGAAGCGCGCATCATAGGTGTCGCCGGTGCGCACCAGTTCGGGCATGCCGGCGAAGACGCCGAGATCCTGCACGGTGCGCACGGTCGTTTCGCCGGTGCCGAAATATTGCGAGCCGTCGGTCGCGATCGCGACGAGGCGGAAGCCCGAGAGATTGTCGCTGAGCGGCACGTCGATCGTCGCGCGGCCCTTGGCGTCGAGCGGGACATTTCCCTTCCACAGCAGCACGGGGCGGAAATCCTCGCGCGTCAGGCCCGAAAGATCGCCGCCGCCACCGCCGCCGGGTTCGAGCGCCTTGCGGCCGTAGTGACGTTTGCCGACCACCTGCATCTGCGCGGTCGAGGTGAGCACGTCGAGCGTGCGTTCGCCCATCATCGCGTCGATGACCTGCCAGCTTTCATTGGGCGCGAGCTGGAGCAGCGCCTCGTCGACCGCCGCGAACGCGACGTCGGCGTTTTTCGGCGCCTTGCCGCCCGGGGTCTTGACCTCGATGCCGACCTTCGCGGTTTCGCGGACCGAATATTTTGCCTTGTCGGCCTTCACCTTGACGCCGAGCTGATGGCCCTCCCAGCCGACCTTGATGCGCGCGATGCCCATACGGTAGCTCGGCTTGGCGAGGTCCACGAGTGCGGTCGGCGGCGCGCCTTCGCTATTCTCGATCTTGAAGCCGACCGCGCGTTTCATCTTGCGGAACCAGCTTTCCTCGCCGGTGACGCGCCCGCGCACCGCCATCACCGAGACATAGACGTCGGGGGCGTAGGTCGCGGGCAGCTTGACCTTCACGACGGGGTTGGTGCCCTTGAGCGGCACGACGAAGCTCGACAGCACGCCTTCGCGTTCGACGGTGACGAGCGCGGTCGCTTCGCGGAACGGCATGCGGACCTGGAAGCTCGCGGTGTCGCCTGCAGCATAGCGCGGCTTTTCGGCGATCACATCCATGCGGTCGCCATTGTCGCCGCCGAACCACCAGTCGTTGTCGCCCGCGAGCCACACCGAACGCACCGCGCGCGCTTCGTTGCCGTCGGCATCGAGCGTCGTCGCGACGACGGTGACCTCGCCCGAGATGCCCGGCGCCATCGCGCAGCTCGCGCGGCCGAGCTTGTCGGTGGTCGCGCTGCACGTCGCGTCGAGGCGGGTCGTGCGCATCTGGTTGTCATAGGCGTAGAAGCCGCCGATCAGGCGCCGACGCGCGGTGATGATCTCGCGGTTATAGAGCGCGACCTGCACGCGCTGGCCGCTGATCGGCTTGCCGTCGAGATCGAGCGCGATGAAATTGAGGCGCAGGTCGTTGTCGCGCATCAGCCAGCCGTCGGTCTTGAGTCCGAGACGCACGGCCGAGGGATAGAGGGTGATGCGGCGGCTCGACGTCAGCGTCTCGCCATTCGCATCCTCATAATCCATTTCGGCCGCCATCAGCGTCGGTTCGGTGATCGGCTGGTCGACGGTGACGCTCGTGGTCGCGGCGCCATTGGCGTCGAGCTTCAAGGGCACTGACCGCGCGAGCGGGAGTTCGGCGGAGGGTTCGTCGCCGCTGTCGTCGAGCTGGACGACGCCTTCCTTCACAGGCTGGCCGTCGAAGTCCCAATCCTTGTAATCCTCGGGGGGCGACCAGCTTGAACGGAAATTGGTCCGCAGCTCGACCGGGATGTTCGGCGCGGGACCGCCCGACAGATAGCCGACGAAGAGCGAGAGTGGCACCGCGGCGGGGCGCACGAGTGCTGTTTTGGGCCCTGTGATCGTCGCCTTCATCGTCGGCAGGCGATATTCGTCGACCTTGACCGACTGGCCCGACCAGATCGTCTTGTCCTCGCCATCCTTGTCCTTGGTGACGAAGACGAGCTCATAATCGCCCATCGGCGCCGAGGCGGGGACATTCCACACCGTTTCACCGCTGCCGGTTGCGGCGATATTGAAGGGCATTTCGAATTCGGTGTCCGAACCGCGGTGGACGAGGCGGAGCTTGCCGGACAGCGCTTCGGGGGTGCGGAAGCCGAGACCGACGGGGCGGCGGAGCAGATGCTTCATGTGGACCGTCTCGCTCGCCTTCACGAGCGCGCGATCGAAGACGGTGTGGAGGATGTCGTTGCGTTCCGACCAGCCATAGGGGAGGTCGAAGTCATAGGGGCGGATGCCGTTGCCCCAGTCGGTGAGCGTGAAGCTGAAATCGTCGCCCGAGCGCGCGCTGACCATCAATGCATGGCCTTCGCTCTTCGCCATGTCGGGCGTTTCCTCGCAGCTCGAATAGGTTTCGGGCTGCGGCAGCCCGCCCGCGAAGGCGAGGCGGCCGGCCTTGTCGGCGGTGCCGCGCGCGAGCAGGCGGCCGGTGCAGCTGTCCGAGACGCGGATTTCGGCGCCCGCGACGGGCAGCCCGGTGTTAAGCGACGTCACCCACGCGAGCGAGCCTTCGCGGCCCCATTTGAAATGCACCGCCATATTGGTGACGAGCGCCGCGGTCGCGACGTAACGCGTCGATTTGCGGCCGAGCAGCGCGGCGCCGAGTTCGGGGCTCGCGATTTCGACGACGTGGAAGCCCTTTTCGGCGAGCGGGATGCCGACGACTTCGAATTCCTTGCCGCCCGCGGGGGGCGACAATTGCAGGTCGCGACGCTCGCCGCCCGTGGGCGCATCCGCAAACACCGATTTGGTGCCGGTGTAGTTGACCGTGACGTCCTTGCCCGCGGCGTTCTTTTCCTCGCGATAGTCGGTGTCGTCGGCGTCATCGACGCGCTTCAGCCAGCGCGCGATCGCGGCATCGTCGTCGCCGACCTTGAGCGCGGTCGCGGGCATTTTGAGGTTCGCCTGGACCATCGTGCCTTCGACTCCGCGCACGGTGACGGGCAGCACGCCGCCTTCGCCCGCTTCGAGGATGCCGAATTCGGCGGCGAATTTGACGAGCGGCGGGGCGCGGTCGATGTGGAATTTCAGCGGGAAATTCGACTGGTTCTGCAGCTTGCGGCCGCTCTGGTCGGTGACGTCGGCGGGCAGCACGAGCGTGGCGTCGACATTCTGCGGCAGCGGGCCGGTGAAGCGGACGGTGGTCAGCCACGCGTCATTTTTGTCGTCGTCGTCGATCTTGGGCGTGAGTGTCTTGCCGTCGGAGGTGCTCAGCGTCGCGGCGAGAACGCTCTCGCGCCGCACGGGCGAGGCGAAGCTCAGCACGACATCCTTGATCGGGTTGCAGCCCGCCTGCGGATTGACGCGGCTGCACGACATTTTGGCGGTGAAGGCGGGGCGGACGTCATAATCGAAGCGCTGGTCGCGGCCTGCGGTGCGGCCGGGGACGCCGGCTTGGGCAATGCGCGCGTCCCAGACGAGCGCCATCTCGCGCCCCGGGGGCAGCGGGCGGCGGCATTTGACGGGGACGATGCGGTCGAGCGCGGCCTCGCGATCGGCGCCCGCGGCGGGGAAGCGCTGCGGCAGCCCCGCGTCGTAGGTGAAGGACTGGCGCGACCAATTATTGTCGCCGAGCCCGGTCAATATCTGCGTCGCGGTGTCGCGCGGCAGGACGTCGAGCGGGATCTTCTCGCCGATGCCGTCGACCGCGCAATAGCCGAAGCGGCCGACCGAGGCGCGGTCGGCGGCGACGTTGGTGGCGACGAGGAAGATCTGATCCTCCTCGATATCGCCGTCCATTCCGCCCGCAAGCACGGCGCGTGCCGAGGGGCCGCCGGTGTCGAGCGCGAAGCGGCTGTTGCCCGCGACCGACACGCCGCGCGCGGTCTTGAGCCCGTCGCGGAGCTCGACATGGCAGGCGAGTCCGCCGGGGAGCGGTTTATCGAATTCGAGCACCCAGGTGCGCGTGTCGACCCAGCGACCCGACGAAGGGAGTTTGCAGTCGTTGGTCGCGGGCGCCGGGGCGCGGGGATCGCCGAGCGGGACCATGTCTTCGGAGAAGCGCAGCGTGAAGCGCGTGATCGTGCCGTCGCCGGTGCCCGAGCTGCCCGGCGTCGCGAGCGTGACCTGCGGGACGGTGTCGGCGGCGGTCGCGGCCATTGCGAGCGTGAGGGGCAGGATCAGCGCCAGTTTTGCCTTGCCGGCCAATGCCGTAGCCAGCGCGCGCCATCCCTTGCCCATCGTCCACTCCCCGTTCGGTCCGAACATCTATCCTGCTGGAAACAGGGAACAGAGTCCACCCGTCGCCGCATATGGCACACGGTTAGTCGCGGTCCGCGAAATTGCTGTGACCGCCGTCATAGGCGGCGCCGAAAGATCAGCGCGCGAGCATCGGTCCGAGCGGCTTCCCCGCGAAGATATGGACGTGGAGGTGCGCGATCTCCTGATGGCTGTCGAGGCCGACGTTGGCGAGCAGGCGATAGCCGGGGGCGACGAGGCCGGCGTCGCGCGCGACCTTGCCGACGGCGCGGATGAAGCCCGCGATTTCGGCGTCGCTGCCGCGCTCGGAAAAATCGTCCCAACTGACATAGGGTCCTTTGGGGATCACGAGGATGTGCAGCGGTGCCTGCGGGTTGATGTCGTGGAAGGCGAGGGCGAATTCGTCCTCATAAACCGTCTTCGACGGCAGTTCGCCGCGCAGGATGCGTGCGAAGATGTTGCTGTCGTCATAGGGAAGCGTCGCGTCGATCGGCATGGGAGAGGTCCTTATTGTCGGCTGGCTTTTTCGGTGTGGCCCGAGGTGCCGTGGCGGCGGTCGAGTTCGGCGGCGATCATGTCCCATGTGAGACCGCGTTCGGCGAGCAGGATCGAGAGGTGGAAGACGAGGTCGCTTGCTTCGCCGATCAGTTCGGGATCGTCCTCGCTGACCGCGGCGATGACGGCTTCGACGGCTTCCTCGCCAAGCTTTTGCGCGATCTTGCCGCGGCCTTTCGCGGCGAGGCTTGCCACGTAAGACGCCTCGGCCTCGCCCGCCGCGAGGCGGTCGTGGATGACCGCTTCCAGCCGCCCCAGCGTGTCGCCCATTGCCTTGCTCATCGCCCGATCCTTTCGCCCCGCCCGTTCGCCCCACTCATTTGTCAGCGTGCCTAGCCGCGACGCGCCGCCCCGACAAGCGGGGCGGCAGGACCGCAAAAACTTACCGCGGTGTAAACCATATCGAAACGCCTTTTCGCGTAATTTCCACCCTGCCGGGGGGCGAGATCAACTTTTAAATCGGACGAAGATTATGAAAATGGGCACCAACCCCTCGGTGTTTCTGGCCGCAACGGCCTCGGTGATCGCGCTGGCGGCTGCGCCCGCGGCGGCGCAGAGCGGCGACGAAATTATCGTCACCGGCTCGCGCATCGCGAAGAGTGAATTTACCAGCGCCGACCCGATCCAGGTCATCGACCCCGAAACGGCCAAGCTGCAGGGGCAGGTCCAGCTTGCCGATGTGCTGCGGTCGACGCCGGCGGCGCAGGGATCGATCCAGATCACCTCGGCGATCTCGAACCGCTTCGTCGCCAACGGCGGCAATGATGTGCAGACGGTGTCGCTGCGCGGGCTCGGTGCCGAGCGGACGCTCGTGCTGATCAACGGCCGGCGGGCGGGACCCGCAGGGATCCGCGGCGCGGTCGCGCCGTTCGACCTCAATGTCCTGCCGCTGTCGGTGGTGCGCCAGGTCGAGATACTCAAGACCGGTGCCTCGTCGATCTATGGCTCGGACGCGGTCGCGGGCGTGGTCAACATCCTGACCCGCAACGATCTCGACGGGTTCGAGGGCGGCGGCTTTTCGTCGATCACCGAACATGGCGGCGGTGAGAGCTATGGCGCCGACGCGAGCTTCGGCAAGAAATTCGATCGCGGCCATATCTTCGCGACGGTCGATGTTTTCCGTCAGCAGAATCTGACGCGCCGCGATCGCGGCTTTCTCTTCTGTTCGGAAGAATATCTGAAGCGCGAGGCCGATGGCAGCCGCGCCGATATCGTCGATTTCCGCACCGGACGCCCGGCGTGCAGCAGCACGCAAGGCAATCAGATCGCCTTCAGCGACTTTTCGGGGGTCAACCAGAACGGCGTCCCGACCTTTGGTCCCGGGCTGATCGCGCCGAACGGGCAAGCGATCTTGTCGGGCCAATATGGCAGCGAGTTCGCGGGGATCGGCATCCCGATCAATGCGTATAACCGGCTCGGGGTGTTCGGACCCGCCAATTTCTTCGGGGTCAATTTCGACGGCCCGTCGACCGGCGCGCTCAACCAGTTCGAGCCGGTCGAGCAGGATATGGACGTGTTTTCGGGGGTGCGCCGGATCAGCGCCTTTGTCGAGGGCGCCTATGATGTGACCGAAGGCATCACCGCCTATGGCGAATTCCTGTTCAGCAACCGCAAGTCGCATAATAATGGTTTTCAGCGGATCGAGCTCCAGCAATTCACCGGCGCGTCGATGCTGCCCCGCTTCCTGTGCAACCCGGCGGCGAACAATTGCAGCCCGGGCGACCGGGGCGATCCGTTCAACGCCGAGTTCGGCGGCAACATCATCCTGCGCCCGCGCGTGCTGGTGAAGACCGAAAGCCAGGCCGACGTCGATTATTATCGCGGCGTGTTCGGTCTGCGCGGCGAGATCGGCGGCGTGTGGAAGTGGGATGTGAGCGGCCAGCACAGCCGTTCGGATGCGCGCTATACGCAGGACGTCATCTATCAGGACGCGCTCGCGTCGCAGACTTTGCGCACGCGTTCGTGCGTCGGCACCACGACGGCGATCCGCGGTGTTCCGTGCATCGATATCGACTTTACCGACCCGCGCGTGCTGCGCGGCGACTTCACGCCCGCCGAGCGCGCCTTCCTGATGGGCCGCGAGACGGGACGCACCCTGTTCAAGCAGACCTCGGCCGAGGCGTTGCTGACGGGCAAGCTGTTCAACCTGCCCGCGGGGCCGGTCGGCGCGGCGTTCGGGGCGAATATCCGCCGCGACGAAATCAACGATACGCCGGGCGAAGCGACGCGCGCGGGCAATGTCGCCAACTTCACGACCTCGGGCATTACTGCGGGGCGCACCGTGTCGAAGGAAATCTTCGGCGAGGTCGAGGTGCCGCTGCTTGACGGCGTGCCGATGATCGAGCGGCTGACGCTCTCGGGCGCGGCGCGCTACACGCATGTCGAGGCGACGCGCCGCGACGGGGTCGAGGACAAGTTCAGCGACACGACGTGGAAGGTCGGCGCCGACTGGGCGGTGACCGACTGGCTGCGCTTCCGCGGCACCTGGGGCACGTCGTTCCGCGCGCCCGCGCTGTTCGAACTGTTCCTCAACGACCAGACCGGCTTCCTCGGCCAGCAGACGATCGATCCGTGCGTCCAGACCGCCGCGCGGCTTGCTGCGGGAGCGATCAGCCAGCGCATCTTCGACAATTGCGCCGCCGACGGCATTGCTCCCAATTTCGCCGGCGGGATTCGCCCCGCGACGATCGTATCGGGCGGTGGCATCGGCCGGCTTCGCCCGGAAACCTCGACTGCCAAGACGGTGTCGGTGATCCTGACCCCCGATTTATCGGGTGCGCTTTGGGGCGGGCTCCGCACGCGGCTTGCGGTCGATTATTTCGACATCGAGGTGAAGGACGAAATCACCCTGCTCGGCGCCGGGAATATCCTGCGCGGCTGTTATGATTCCGATGTCGCCGACGAGCCGCTGTGCGGCCTGTTCACGCGCACCGCGACCGGTCCCGACCGGCAGAGCGTCGCGAGCGTCACCGACCGCTATGTCAATATCAGCCGCCAGCGGAACCGCGGTGTCGACCTGTCGCTCGCGGTCGATCAGGATCTCGGCAATCTCGGTTCGCTGGCATTCCGCGCGCAGATGACCTGGCAGGTGAAGGACAAGGTTTCGCTCTTCCCCGGCACCGAAATCGACGACAATGGCAAGATCGGCAACCCGAAGTGGGTCGGCGATTTCAACCTCGGCTGGATGAAGGATGGCTGGACGCTGTTCTACGGACTCGACGTCACTGGCGCGGCGTCGAACATGAAGGACCTGCTCCGCGCACAAGGCGGCGATGCGTGCCGCACCTCGGGCTTCCGCCCGGGCGGGCGTTTCTGCCCCGACGTCAGCGTGCCCGCGACCTTCTATCACTCACTGTCGCTGAGCCGCGATGTCGCCGAGCGCTTCCGCATCACGCTGGGGGTCGCAAACCTGTTCGACACCCCGCCGCCGCGCGTGTCGACCGTCGTCACCGCGACGCCGCCGGTGATCGGGCAGGCGCCGGCATTCGGCACGCAGTACGACTATCTCGGCCGCCGTTTCTTCCTGAGCGTGCGCGGCAGCCTGTAAGCCCTCTGGACAAGCCCGCGCTCCTCTGGTGAAGCGCGGGCATGTCCGAGGTCAAACTGCATCCCGACTGGCTCGCGCGCATCGGCGGCGAGTTCGAGCAGCCCTATATGGCGGCGCTCAAGGCGTTTCTCGGCGCCGAGCGCGAGAAGGGCAAGGCCATCTATCCGCGCCCGCGCGACTGGCTCGCGGCGCTTGACGCGACGCCGCCGCAGGATGTGCGCGTCGTGATCCTCGGGCAGGATCCCTATCATGGGCCGGGGCAGGCGCATGGGCTGTGCTTTTCGGTCCAGCCGGGGGTGCGCACACCGCCGAGCCTCGTCAACATCTACAAGGAAATGCAGAGCGACCTCGGCATCCCGCGTGCCGCGCACGGCTATCTCAAACATTGGGCCGAACAGGGCGTGCTGCTGCTCAACAATTGCCTGACCGTCGAGGCCGGGATGGCGGCGTCGCATCAGGGCAAGGGGTGGGAGAAGTTCACCGACGCTGTCGTCGCGGCGATTGCCGCCGACCCGGCGCCGAAGGTCTTTATCCTGTGGGGCAGCCATGCGCAGAAGAAGGCGGCGAATGTGCCGGGTCTCGGCGCGGGTAGCCCGCACCTGATCCTGCGCGCACCGCATCCCTCGCCTTTGTCGGCGCACAACGGCTTTTTCGGGTCGCGGCCGTTCAGCCAGGCGAATGCGTTTCTGGAAACGCATGGGCGGGGTGCGATCGACTGGCGCTTGCCCGACCCGCCGGCCATTGCCGCCGAATGAGCTTGCTCGCCGATCCGCTGACGCTGCTTGTGCTCGCCATCGCGGTGATCCTGCTCGGGCTCGCGAAGGGCGGCCTGTCGGGGGTCGGGGCGCTCGCGACGCCGCTCGTTGCATTGGTGCTGCCGCCGACGATCGCCGCGGCGCTGCTGCTCCCGATATTGATCGTGCAGGACGTCGTCAGCGTCTGGTCGTTCCGCAAGACGTGGGACGGCTGGGTCATCGGCTGGATGCTCCCCGGCGCCGCGGTCGGGATCGCCGCGGGTTATGCCTATGCCGAGCGCGTCGATGAGGCGAAGCTGATGGCGGCGCTCGGCGCGATCACGCTGGCGTTCGGCCTCTATCGGTTGTGGGTCGAGCGCGGCGGGCGGGTCGTCGCGGCGTCGACATCGCCGGGCTGGGTCGGCAGCCTGTTCGGAGTTGCGACGGGCTTCACCAGCCAGATCGCACATGCGGGCGGGCCACCGTTCCAGATGTGGGTGACCCCGCGCCGCTTGCCGCACCTCGTCTTCGTCGGGACGAGCTCGATCCTGTTCGCCGCGATCAACTGGATGAAGGTGCCCGCCTATATCGCGCTCGGTGCCTTCCCGCACGAGGTGCTTGTCGCCGCCGTGCTGCTGATGCCGCTCGCGATCGTCTCGACCTTGCTCACGGTGCGCTGGCTGAAACGGATCGATGGCGCGCGTTTCTATGTCATCATCTATCTGTTGATGGTGCTCCTCGGCGCCAAGCTGGTCTGGGACGGGCTCGCGGGATAACAGGCGACGCGGGCGGGCAAAGCGCGTAGACTTGGTCGCGGCGGGCAGAGGCGTCCGCCCTTCCAAGGTATAGCAGATGGCAAAAGGCCAGAAGAAATCGAACCGCGAAACCCGCAAGCCCAAGGCGGAAAAGCCCAAGAAGCCCAATGCGAGCAATCCGTCGACCAAGACTGGCGTCGTCGCGGGGCTCGACAATATGAAGAAATAGGCGCGATGGTTCAGGCACGGTGGAATGGCGCGGTGATCGCCGACAGCGACGATACGGTCGTCGTCGAGGGCAATCATTATTTTCCGCGCGGCGCGGTCGACGCGGCGCTCTTGTCGGATAGCGCAACGACGAGCCTGTGCCCGTGGAAGGGGATAGCGCATTATCATCATGTCACCGCGGGCGGACAGATGAACGAAGACGCCGCCTGGTATTATCCCGACCCGAAGGAGGCGGCGGCGGCGATCCAGAATCGCATCGCCTTCTGGAAGGGCGTCGAGGTCGGCTGACCGCTTTCGCCCATGTCCACGCCTGTTCAAATCCTCGTCGATGCCGACGCCTGTCCGGTGAAGGACGAGATTTACCGCGTCGCGTGGCGGCACGAGGTGCCGGTGAAGGTCGTGAGCAATAGCCGGCTGCGTGTCCCAGAACATGTGCTGATCGAGCGGATTGTCGTCTCCGACGGCTTCGACGCTGCCGACGACTGGATCGCCGAGGCGGCGAATGCGCAGAGCATCGTCGTCACCGCCGACATATTGCTCGCCGACCGCGCGCTGAAGGCGGGGGCGGCCGTACTCGGCCCTAATGGCAAGCCCTTCACTCTGGCGTCGATCGGCCCCGCGATCGCGACGCGCGCGATCATGGCCGACCTGCGTTCGGGAATGGGTGACGGGATGGGCGGGCCGCCGCCCTTCTCGAAGGCCGATCGTTCGCAATTCCTGCAGGCGCTCGATAGCGCGCTGGTGCGGCTCAAGCGCCAAGCATAAGTTTCTTTCGTTTCTTTTCAGAGTTTTGTGAAATTTATTCGGCCGAGTGATGGCGATCACGGCCGGTCGTGGGACCGCGCGGCATAAGCGGGGCATCGGGAACGACCCGAGCCAAATTCGAAACATATCGACCCGTTTGAAAAGGAAATGAGCATGACCAAGAAGATGATCCTCGCCCCCGTGCTGGCCTTCACCATTGCCCTGTCGGCCACCCCTGCGATGGCGCAGTCGGCGCAGCCCGCACAGGGCGGCATGACGGTGACGTCGAACCCGGTGCAGATCCTGATCGGCCTGCTGCTCCCCGCGGTGCAGAAGGTCCGCGAAGCCGCGGCGCGCTAATCCCGCATCCCAATTTTCGTCTCCGGTCCGGCCCACTACGCCGGGCCGGAACTTAGCCCTCCCGCCCCTGCGACCCAGGCGGGAGGGCTGTGTCGTTTTCGGGTGTTTACGCCGATCAGTTTCCCGCGCGCCGGTGCGTGACGAAGGCGAGTAGCAGCACGACCGAGATCACGCCGACGAGCATGCCCGCGGTCGTCGTGACCATCGTGATCGAACCCGCCGGATCGTTCGAATTCCACGCCCCGCTTTGCGTCCGGTCGATCATCCACCAGGCACCGGCGACGACGATGAGGTCGAGCAGGACGAGCCCGATCAAGGCGCGCGTCGATTTTTTCATGAAATTCCCCTCCCGAAATCCCGCCAGCTTTCTTCGCTGTCGGGTATCTGACGGGCATGGTAGCTTCGGGCCTTGCGAAATTCTACAGGAGTCGGACCTATGGCAGCGCTTCCTACGATCATCCTCGTTCACGGCTTTTGGGGCGGTGCGGCGCATTGGGCGAAGGCGATCGTCGAGCTCGACCGGTTGGGGCATAAAGGCATGCGTGCGGTCGAGCTGCCGCTGACCTCGCTCGCGGCCGATGCCGCGCGGACGCGCCAGATCGCGGCGCAGGTGGACGGACCGGTGCTGCTCGTCGGGCATAGCTATGGCGGCGCGGTGATCACCGAGGCGGGGACCGCGCCGAATGTCGCGGGGCTTGTCTACATCGCCGCCTTCGCGCCCGATGCGGGCGAGAGCCCCGGTGCGTTGACGCAGCAGCATCCTCCCGCGGGCGCCGCGAACCTCGCCCCCGATGACGACGGCTATTTGTGGGTCAAACCCGACAAGTTCCACGAAAGCTTTTGCCAGGATGTGAGCGTCGACGAGGCGCTGGTGATGGCGGTGACGCAAAAGGCGCCGCTCGCCTCGACCTTTGGCGAGGCGATCGGCGACCCGGCGTGGCGGACGAAGCCGAGCTGGTATCAGATTTCGGGCGAAGACCGCATGATCGACCCCGCGAACCAGAAGGCGATGTCGGACCGGCTCGGCGCGCGCAAGATCATCACGCTCGACGCGGGGCATGCCTCGCTCGCGTCGCGGCCGGCCGAGGTCGCGGCGCTGATCGACGAGGCGGCGCGCAGCCTGTAGTTGACCCGCGCCGCGGCGAAGGACATCATCGGACGATGGCGCGCCAATATACGACCTTCGCCGAATTCTGGCCCTTTTACCTGCGCGAGCACAGCAAGGCGTCGACGCGGGCGTTGCATTATGTCGGCACAAGCCTCGTCGTGCTGATCGCGGTCGCCGCTGTGGCGAGCGGGCGCTGGGGCTGGCTGATCGCGCTGCCGGTCGCGGGTTATTTCTTTGCGTGGGTCGCGCATTTCGGAGTCGAAAAGAACCGGCCGGCGACCTTTACCTACCCGCTGTGGAGCCTCGCCGCGGATTTCAAAATGTGGGCGATGTGGCTCACCGGGCGGCTGGGGGCCGAACTCGACAAGGCCGGGGTTGCGCGCTGAACTGGCCCGCCGCGCCCGGCGCATAAGGGGATGATCGATGCGACACGCGATGGTGATGGTGATGGCCGCGACGGCGCTTGTTGCCGGCTGCGGAGACAAGAAGGCGGCGGACGAGCCGAAGGCGGCCGACGCCTCGGCGAAAGCGATTCCCGCATCGCTCGCGCCCTTCGGCACGGGCTATCCGTCGGCAGGCGATGCGTGCCGCCGGCTCGGCGAAAGTCCGGCGACCTCGAACTGGCTCGACGACAGCGCGGTGCTGGCCGGTTGCCCCGACGATGCGTCGGCGAAAGCGCTGGGCGGGACGATCGTCGCCACGGTCGAGGGGGTCCGCATCGTGTCGGTCCCGATGCCGACCGCCCGGCCTGCGCCGGCTGCGGATGAGGGGGGCGACGCGCTGGTTTCCGGCACCGACTATAATGCGACGTCGGAGATCCCCTGTTCGGCCGACGGCAGCACGCCGGCCGGGAGCTGCAAGGCGGGCGTAAAGCGGAATCGCGGTGATGATGCGACCACCTTTGTCGAGATCACCAAAGCCGACGGAATGCCGCGGACCATTTTCTTCAAGGATGGCAAGGCGTTCGGCGCCGACAGCGCGCAGGCCGACGGATCGGCGGCATATGATTTCAAGGCGACGCGAAGCGGGGACAACACGAACATCAGCTTTGGGCCCGAACGCTATGTCGTGCCCGATGCGCTGGTCGTCGGTGGCTGAACGGGAAAATCGATCAGGCTAAGCGGGACGCTGCGCTGGCATTTGTTGCGAGCGATTCTTAACTTGGCGGGCATCGTCCCAGCGGAGATGGCGCCATGCCGACCGACCTGATCAAGACCTTTACCTATCTCACGATCCACCTGACGATCGGGTTCAGTGTTGCCTATGTGATGACCGGATCGGTCGCGCTGGCGGGCGGGATCGCGATCATCGAGCCCTGTATCAATGCGGTCGCATTCTTCTTCCATGAAAAGGCGTGGAAGCGCGTGGGCGCGCGGCGTAAGCTGCTGCCCGCCTGAGGCGCGAGTCCCGGGCTACTCCCCGACCCCACCAAGGAGATATGATCATGACCGTCAATCGCGCATCCGCCCGCTACGAAGGCTTCGGCAAGGAAGGCAAGGGATCGATCACGACCAAATCGGGGGTGCTCGACAAACAGCCCTATGGTTTCGGGACGCGCTTCGAGGGCCAGCCGGGGACCAATCCCGAGGAGTTGATCGCCGCGGCGCACGCGGCGTGCTTCACGATGGCGCTGTCGTTCGGTCTCGCGCGCGCGGGCTATTCGGGCGACACGCTGGAGACGAGCGCGGCGGTGACGCTGGAGCAGCAGGACGGCGGCTTTACGATCACCAAATCGGCGCTGACGCTGACCGGCAAGGTGCCGGGGATCGGCGCCGACGAATTCGCGAAGATCGCCGAGGAGGCCGAGAAGAATTGCCCGGTGTCGAAGCTGCTCAACTGTGAAATCACATTGGAGCACAGCCTCGACGCCTAGGCGGCACGGCGCAGCGGTGCGGGCAGTTCGTCGGCCATGAAGCCGAAACTGCCTTGCGCCGGGGGCTCCAATGTCCAGCTGTGCAGCACGCGATGGCGGCGGTGGCCGATATGGCTTTCGATGAGCACGAGGCCCTGCGGCGCCCAGTTCCATGCGATCGGGACGGGGTCGAATTCGCATGTCCCATAACCGAGCGTGATGTGCGGGCGGAGGCCGGATTTGCGATGCATCGGCTCGATGTCTTGCGCCGCGAGGCGCGCGACGATCGTGTCATAGCTCTGGCGGATCGCGGCGATGCTGCCGGCCGTGATCAGTTCGGCGCCGCCGCCGCGCGACACGATGCGCCCGAAGGGAATCGAGGCTGCGGCCGGAAGGCCGGCGTCGAACGCCTTGGCGACCTGGCCGCGCAGGAAGGGTTGCGGCTCAATCGTCTCGGCGATCGTGCAGAGCGTCAGATGGTAAAGCTGGGGCTTCAGCCCCGCGAACAGGTCGCCCGAAACGGGCGGCAATTGGCGCGCGAGCCAACCGGCGCGGTCGGCACTTACCTGAAAACCCAGGAAATAGCGGAACATCGGGTCCATCGTCCATTCCTCCGAATCGGATCAATGTTCCTATTATGTTCTCATCGAGAGTGAGAGTCGAATCCTTCTCGCTATTCGCTCTCGATCGCCATCCGCGTCACATGGATATAGACCGCCTGCCAGCTGTCCCCGTGGCGCTTGAAAATATCGGTGAAGCGGATCCGGACGCGGAAGGGTTTGCCCGCCGAGCGGCCCGACAGGATCGTCTCGGCGCTCGCGAGACCCGCATCCTTGCCGAGCGGCAGGATCACGCGATCACGGAGCGTGACGGGGTCGTAATCATCGTCGGCGCCGGTCCAGCCTTCGATAAAAAACGCCTTCCCATATCGTTTTCCGCTGCCGTCGATAAAGACGAGGTCGTCGGCGACCATGCGACCCAGCGCGGCGCGATCCTGCGCGATCTGCGCCGCGTCGAAGGCATCGGCAAAGGCGCGCAGCTCGGCTATTTGGCTGGCTGGCGCGTCGGCGGCAACGGCGGGGACCGCCATGCCGAAAGTCAGTCCCGCCGCCATCATTCCGCGCATAGAGGCCCTCCCATTGCCATGCCGCCCGGTTATTGCGCCGGACGGCAGTCCTTCAGCCAGATGACATGCTTATATTCGTCGAAATCCTCGACAGTGCCGGTCAGCTTGATGCTCTTGTTCGGCTTGAGTTGGAGTGAAAAAGCTGCTTGTCCCGGTGCCATATAGCAGACGATGTCGGTCTTGAACGGCGCCTGGTTCGGCAGCCGGATCGCCTGTTCATAAGGCTGGGGGATTTTGTAGCCGACGCGGAAATCCTTGCCGTCCTTCGTGACATAGTCGACGAGGCCGTCGATCGTGAACTGTTTGCCCTTGTAGCGGGTGAGGATGCCCGCGGCGTTGCGCTCAGTGTCTTTCGACACCTGTTGCGAGAAGCCCAGCGAACTGATCTTGACCGGCGCCGCGGCGACGGTGGTCGCGGTGGCACCCTTCTTCGCAGCGGCAGCGCCGGCCTTGCCGCCCTTGATCTGATTGAGGATGCCGCACATTTCAGCCTTCGCCGCATCGCTGCCGACCGACTGGCCCGCGCGCAATTTCGCCTCCATCACCACCGTTCCGATTCCGCCCGTTTGCGTCGCGGTGATCTGGATCGGAAAGGCGCGCACGGTCCCCGTCATCGGTTGTTCGATCAGCATCGATCCATATTCGGCCTCGTCGGCCATGATGTCATAGCCTTTGGCGGCGACGAGCCCGCGCATCTGGCCGATCGCGACCGCGGGGGGCAGGTCGGCAACGGTCACCGCAGCGGTGAAGCGCAGCGCGGTGATCGGATTGCCCTTTTTGACGAAGGCTTCCTCGCAGGTCGCGGCGTTGGCGGTGCCGGCGGAGAAGAAGATCGCGGCCGGCACGAACGCGGCGGCGAGGCGGGAATAAGTTGTGGTGCGCATTGGGGGGCTCCCTGAGATGTTTCTGTTATGCGACTTATGTTGTGGGATGCGTCTGCCGCAGTCCGTTGCCGCCTGCAATGGCCAAGTTACCAATATGATGGCGCTTTAGAAGGTCGGCGGGTTTCTTCACCGGCCCGCTTGACCTCAACCGGACTTCAGCTTTCATAACCCTGGACAGTTGATTCGCGAACGGAGCCTTGTTCATGCTGCACTATCCCGCTGCCACGCCTGCCGACCCCGTCGAAGCCCATGCCGACGCGCCCGCGGCTTTCCTGCCGCGTTATCTCGCGCGGATCGGCTATACCGGGCCGGTGGCGCCGACGCTCGAGGTGCTCGCCGCGCTGCAGGCCGCGCATATCGCCGCCATTCCTTTTGAAGCGCTCGACGCGCTGACCGGCGCAGGAATCGACATCGGTGCCGACGCGATCGACGCCAAGCTGATCGGCCAGCGGCGTGGCGGCTATTGCTTCGAACAGAATGCGCTGTTCCTCCGCGCGCTGCTGGCGATCGGGTTCGACGCCGAGGGGCTGCTCGGCCGGGTGCGCTGGATGCTGCCCGACGATGCGCCGCCGACCCCGCGCACGCATATGGTGGTGCGGGTGAAGCTGGGCGGGCGGCCTTGGCTGGTCGACGCCGGCTTCGGCGCGGCGGTTCCGCCGCAGCCGCTGGCGATGGACAGCGAGGAGCCCCAGCCGACGCGGCACGAAAGCTATCGTGTCGTGCGGCACGGCGACGTGTGGCAGGTCGCGGCGTTGATCGAGGGCGAATGGCGGACGCTGTACCGGCTCGATCACATCGCGCCGCCCGCGATCGATTATGAGCTCGGCAACTGGTATACCTCGGCGCATCCGGACTCGCATTTCCGGCATCAACTGATCGCGGCGCGGACGACCGCCGACGCGCGTTATGGCCTCCGCGACAATCGGCTGACGACGCGGCTCGTCGACGGGCGGATCGACCGGCGCTATCTGACCGCCGACGAGATCGAGCGGGCGCTGGCGGAGATTTTCCTGCTGCCGGTGCGGCCGCACTGGCGCGCGGCGATCGAGCGTGCGGCGACCGCCGAGATCGCCGGCTAGGTCTGCGCGACTTGACTCGCTGGGGCTATCGCGTTCTTTTGACGACGAAAGAAGGGAACGCGATTCCATGGCCGAAAAAGCCCCCGTGCTGCTGTCCGGCGGCAATCCGCAGATCGCGAAGGGCTATGGCGACGCGCCGGTGCAAGCCTATATCGCGGCGATGCCGGGATGGAAGTCGAGCGTTTGGCGCCGGCTGGACAAGCTGATCGAGCGAACCGTTCCGGGAGCTGCGAAGGCGGTCAAATGGAACTCGCCCTTCTATGGCGCGCCGGGGCAGGGCGACGCGCCGACGCACTGGTTCCTGAGCATTCATTGCTTCGACAAATATATCAAGGTCGCCTTCTTTCGCGGCCAGTCGCTCGATCCGGTGCCGCCGGTGGCTTCGAAGAGCGGCGACACGCGCTATTTCCATATCCATGAAGACGAGCCGGTCGACGAGGCGGCATTTTCCGCATGGGTAAAACAGGCGGCGGCGCTGCCGGGCGAGAAGATGTGAGGAGAAGGGTATGACGGCGGATCTGATCGATGCGAAGATCGCGGGGCTCGGCGACTGGCGCGGCGCGGCGCTGGCGAAGCTGCGCGCGCTGATCCATGCCGCCGATCCGGACGTCGAGGAAACGGTGAAGTGGCAGAAGCCGTCGAACCCGGCGGGGGTCCCGGTGTGGGAGCATGCGGGCATCGTCTGCACGGGCGAGACGTATAAGGACAAGGTCAAGCTGACCTTTGCCAAGGGTGCGGCGCTCGCCGACCCCAAAGGGCTGTTCAATTCGAGCCTCGACGGCAACACGCGGCGTGCGATCGACTTGTTCGAGGGTGACGCGGTCGACGAGGCGGCGTTCAAGGCACTCGTGTGCGCTGCGGTCGAGGCGAATCTCGAAAAGCCGGCGAAAGCGAAGAAGTAGCGTGAAACAGCGGCGGCAAGGGCCCGCCGCGGCATCGCGGCAATGATTACCGGCTAGGCCGCCCTGCAGAATCCGGGTTCGCCGTCGGGCAAGGGCCAGCGGCCGTGCACGATATGGCGCGCCTCCCCGGTCACGCTTTCGACAAGCAGCATCTCCGCGGCGGTCCATTCGACCGGATCGATCGCTTCGGCGCCAAGCCCGTCGCCGCGATAGTTGATCGTGACGTGAAGCTCGGGCGGCAGGTTGAACCATTTGAAATCATGCCGGTGAAAATATTCGGCAAGCTGCCGCTGGAATTCCCATGCGGCGGCAAGCGGCGCCGAACTTCGCAGTGTCGTCGCCTTGCGGCATTCGATCCGGTCGAACCGCACCGGGAAAGCGCCGGCCCCGAAATCGTCCAGCCCGCGGATCACAAGTTCGAGAAAGCCGGCGGGGGTTTCGGCCAGATCGACGAATGCCGCGAGCGTCATATGCAGCAAATCGGCTCCGCGGCGCCGGTCGTTTCGAGGCAGCGCATCGATGCGCGCGGCGATATCGGCCGGCGGCTTGACCATCAGATAGAGGGGGCGTCGTGCAAAAATCCTGCGCGGCATGATCGGTTCCTCCTGATGTCGAATCGGCGGGGTGAGAAAGATCATTCCTTTAGAACAAATAGAGAACAAATTCTAGTGCGCAGATCGAGGATCAGTCGCAGCTCGCCCTTGCCTATCCACGCCTGAAAGGCGGCACGCTGTCGAAGATCGGTGCGGGGCGGCGTGGCTCGAGCGCGACGGGTGCCGGAGCTGGCGTGGCTTGCACAGAGAGCTGCAGCGCAGCGGCAAGCGCGAGCTTCATTTCGCCGTCGTGCGCGGACGCGGCAGCGCGGCGCCGTTCACCATCGGCGGGGCATAAGGGCGAACGGTGCCGGTAAAGATGCCGGCGGCGATCGCAGGGTCCGCGGCGAGGATCGCGTCGGCCGCGGCCTGATCGGGCGCGCGCAGCAGGACGAGGCCCGAGTCGGTCCCGACCGGCCCCGCCGCCGCGATGCGACCGTCGCGGAACAGCGCCATCCAATAGTCGAAATGGGGTCGCAGTCCCTGTTCGGAAAAGGGCCGTCCGGGTTTCCACGCCCGGCCCGGTGCCAGCGCGAGTGCGAAGAGCGGCGCCGCGGCAGCCTCCGTCGCCGGAGCCGCCGTTACCGCGCCGTCGCGCTTCATGTGCCACATCGCGTTGACGATGATCCAGCGCTCGCCGAACTTGCCCATGTGGAAATAGTCGACGAACCACGGCGTTTCGACGCGCACCGCGGCGGCGTTGCCCGCGACGTCGAGGATCTTGCACGCGCGGTTCCACTCGGCACGCGGGGTCTTGAGCGCGCCGCGCTTGGTCAGATCGACCAGTTCCTCGCGGCTCATGCGTTGCAGCCCCAGCCGTTCGTCGGGCGTGTCGCCCAGCACGCGGCGCTTGGCGAGGTCGGGGTGGAGCGCGCGTTTGACGCGCTCGGCATCGCCCTCGAGCTGGCCGTCGACATAGTCGAAACACGTCGCCTCGATCGCCGCGAGGTCGGCGGAGGTTGCGGCGGGTGCGGGCGTTGCGGTCGCGGCGGCGAGGGTGAGCAGGGTCGTCAGCATGGCGGCTCCCAAGGTCGGTTTGTCGTCGCCAACCTAGCGCGCCCGCTGCGCCTGTCACCCTCCTTCGTGTTTGCCGACGCGGCTAGCGGCAGCGCACATTGTCGCGGTCGATCGCGGTGCCGACCGCCGCGCCGCCGACCGCGCCGAGGATCGTACCGAGCGTTTCGGAGCGGCCCGGTGCGATGACGTTGCCGATCACCGCGCCGGCGATGCCGCCGACGATCAGCCCGGTCGACCCGTCGTTGCGGCGGCAATAATATTTGTCGTCGCGGCCGCGATAGACGCGGTCGTTGTTCGACAGGCGGCGCTCGCGATAGCGGCGGTCGGTGCGGTAATATTGATCGGCATAATAGCCGCCGTGGCGCGGGTCGGGGCGGTCCCAGTCGTAGCGGCCATATTCGTCGTAATAGGCGCGGTCGTAATAGCCATAGCCGCCGTCGTCGTAATTCGATGCGTAACCGTCGCCGGTGGTGGCACAGCCCGCCAGCGCGGTCGCGGCGGCGAGGGGCAGGATCATCAGCTTGTTCATCGACATCACTCCGTCAGGGTCGCGTGCCGGGCCAAGCGGGCAGGGCATGCATTGCCCCTCTGACGCATAGACCCCCCAAAGCCGGTGCGAGTTCCCTCCCGCGCTAGTCGGCCGCGTCCGCGCGGTCGGGCGACCAGGCGAGGGGTTCGAGCGCGCGGTCCGCAACCGCATCGACGAAGCGGCCGTGGCGCGCGCCCGTCTCCTTCTTGATCGCGATCCATTCGGGATCGGCGAGGAAGGCGTCCCACGCGGCCTTCATCGCCCCCGCGTCGGGCCAGTCGAGCAGATAGACGAATTCGACCTTGTCCTGATGCTCGCTGCGCCAGATCGAGCGGACCGCGAAGCCGTGGCGCGCCATGATGCGCAGCGCATGGTCACGGAAACGGTCGTGGAACGTACCTTCGATGGCGCGCGGGATTTCGTAGATGCGAAGCTGTTGCAGTGGCGCGGGGGTGGCTTGGGCGGCGGCGGCGGGCGCGAGCGCGAGCCATGCGGCGAAGGCGAGTAGGCGGATCGGGGAGCGCATGGGGGGATTCTCTCCGTTTCTTTTTTGACAGATTCATGGGCGGGTTAGTCGATAATCGCGGCGCCTTCGGCTTGCAATCGGGCGAGATTGGCCTTCATCGCCGCGAGCACCTCGGGCGCGTGCGGGGTCCAGCTTTCGACTTCGCCGACGATGCGCAGCGGGGCGCGGCTGCGATAGCTGCGCGTCGGGTTGCCGGGGAATTTCTTGTCCGTGAGGTTGGGGTCGTCGAACCAGTCGCCGGTCGGCTCGACGATATAGATGCGCTCGCGGCCCTCTCCCGCCGCCAGTTCGCAGCCCCAGATCGCCGACTCCAATGCGGCGGAGAAATAGATCCACGACATCGGCGCGGCCTGATAATTGCTGCCCCGGCCCGCGGTGAGAAGATCGCCAGCGGCGAGGTCGGCGCGCGTGCCGTGGTAGAAGGTCGCGCCCATGTCAGGGCCGGTGGGGGTGGCGCCGGTCATGGCATCAATATTCGTTGCGTGTCGTGCGGAGTGCGGCCTTGCCGTCCTTCCAGTTCACTTCGGCGGCGGGTTCGTCGGCCTTGCCGGGCGCGAACAGTTCAAAGACGACCGTCCCGTCCTCCTGCGTACTTTCGATGACGCGCGCGGGGGTGAAGGCGTCGGCCGCACCGCCGGCGGCGGTCCGCACCGGGGCGGGCGCGTCGGCCCAGGCGATGTCGCGCTGCATCTCGACGACGCGGTATTTTCCCGCCTCCTCGATCAGGTCGAGCTCGACCGGGCTGCCGTCGGGGCGCGTCCCCTCGACATCGAAGAAGATCTTGCCGTCCCGCTCCTTGCGCTCGGCCTCGGCGATTTTCATGCCGGGCACTTTGGCGAGCACGGCATCGCGCACACCCTGCGGCAGGTCGGATTCGGCGACCGCGCTGATCTCGGCGGCGGGCCCGTCGGCGAGCACCGATTTTTCGGGCGCCGCGCCAGATGCTTCGGTGGGCGCCTCCGCCTTGCCGCACCCTGCCATTGCGAGCATCGCGCCTGCCATCAGCCACGTCCGTCCACGCATCATGCTCTCCCGTCTCTGGTAACCGATGTCAGCCTATCGGGGACGAACGCGCGAGTCGACCCGGCGCGGCGCGAAGCTTATTCGACATCGTCGGAGGGATCGAGCCGTACCACCCACACCGGGCGCCCATCGGGCGACAGCGCGATGTCGTGGCTGGGGACCATGTCGGCCCCGGTCTCGATCCAGCCGCGCCCGTCGCATTTGGGGCAGGGCACGCGGATCGAGCGGTGGCTGACAAGGTCGATCTGGCTGTTCCACTGGCCATGGCCGCTGCACACCGGGCACAGCAGATCGAGGTCGCCCCCCAAGGCGTTGCGGCGGTGACGGACCGAAATGCCGTCGAGCGCGTGCGGATCGCCGGGGCCGGTGCAATATACGATGTTCGAGGCGTGGGCCATGGGGGGAGGATATGCTCGGGGGCGGGGGTTGGCAATGCGGGTTGCGCCGCACGGAAAGTCTCAAAAGTCTCACTCCCCTCGGGTAGAATGATACCCGCCGGCCGATTTGGGCGTGTCGGGAGGGGCGCCGTCCGCCGGGCTGCCCGCGGGCGGGGGCGGGGCGAAGGTGGCGGGATCGAGGCCGAAGGCCTGCGCCATGACGGCGGGATCGGGAATAGCGGGATTGCCGTCCTTGTCGGCGGCGAGGAGCATGTCCTGCAGCTGGAGCAGCATGCGCGTGAACCAGAGCGCGGGGCCGTCGAAATGGTCGGCGGGACGCTGCGGCGTCTCGCGCCAGGCGCCGAAGCGTTCGGGATCGCGCAGGCGCAGGATCCACATCGCGAGCCGCTCGGGATAATGGATCCGCTCGCCGACCTGCTCGCCCTGATAGAAGACCGGGCGCGACACGCCATGCACCGCGCGGGCCAGCACCGCGTCGCCGAGCCGCCGCACGCCGACGTCGAGCGCCGCGTCCCACGCGAGGCGAAAGGCCTGCGCATCGGGGTTGGCGCGCAGGCGATAGGCGGAGCGCGGTGCCATGCCGACCTCCTTCGCCGCCTGCGCCACGCAGGCGGTCTCGGCGAGCGCCTCGATAAAATCCATCTGGCGGTCGGGCGTCCAGCCGTCGTGCCGCTGGCGCAGCGGCACGGGGACATAGTCGGGAACCGCCGGGCGTCTGGCCTTGCGGGGTTTCGGGGCGCCGGCGCCGGCGGGGCGAGGGGGGATCTTTTGCTGCTTCATCCGGCAGGATGAACCAGAGCGGGGGATTTTAGGAAAGGGGGTTCGGGGCGGGCGCGTGCGAAATAGGATTTCGGCGCGGTGGGCGCCCTCTGCGCGCATGTATCCGTGCCGGTTTCAACCGTTAGTTGCCTATCAATCATCGTCACCCCGGACTTGATCCGGGGCCTGCCTGTCTTGAGGGAAAAGGCGGGTCCCGGGTCAAGCCCGGGATGACGGAAGTGGATGATCGAAAGGCAGCTTCCCACCCCAAGGCCGTCAGTCAGCACCCCCGCACAGCCGCCAACGGCCATGTTCGACATGGGTGGTCTTGCCGACGATGCTTTCGGTCAGGATGATCTCGTCCACCGTCCAGCCGATCGGCGGCATTTTCTGCGCATTCAGCCGGTCGCCGCGATAGTTGATCGTGATGTGCGGTTCGGGGGTGGTGCCGTCCATGATCGGCGCTTTCTCACGCAGCAGATGGTTCACCAGGGCCTTCTGGAACGCCCGCGCTTCGGCCAACGGATCGCGCGTGCGCAGCGTCACCGCCTTGCGGTTCTCGATCCGGTCGAAGCGGAGCGGGAAGGGCGCCGCGGCGAAGCTGTCGAGCGCGGCGATGGTCGCGGGCAGCCACTCGGGCGGCGCATGGTGGAGGTCGTAGAGCGAGATGAGCGTGACATGGAGAAGGTCGGGACCGCGTCCGGGATCGTTACGCGGCAGCGCGGCGATCGCCGCCTGCACCTCCGGCGGCGGCTTGGCCATGACGTAGAGCGGGTTTCGGGCGCGCATGTACGGGAGTGTAGCACGGTGTGGGGCGGGGGGTCGCCATCCGATCAATAGGGGCCGGATTTTGGGTTGGACCACCTGTCGCCGCAATCCCTGAAATCGAGAGGGATCGAGCGACTGCTCTTATGTAGGCTGAGTTAAGATTTCAGGAAATGGTGTTGCACCTTAAACCCCCACGCCATTTTTGGAGGTGCACTTAGTTTTTTTATCCAATTCCCGATCAGGTCGATCACGACTTCGGAGTCATATGCCGCCGAGTGGCGAAGAAGCACTCCTTCCAAATCGGTCTCATCATATGAAAGCTGTCTTATCTGAAAGGTTCCCGCTGGTGCGGCCTCTGCCGTGGCTTCGAAAAGGGGAGCGCAAATTCCGAGTTCCCGCCCTAATGCTAGGCCGGCGATCGAGCTCAGAAACCACGCAGGCCAGAACATTATCGCGCTCAAGGATATAGAAATAACAAGTAAAAATGCGATTGATTTCATGGAAATTACTATAAAACTAAGAATTAAAAATGGGATAAAAAATATCCATTCAGTTACACTGCTTGGAGTAATGTTTTCTATTCTTCCAAAGTAATCTATAGTAAAATAAACCAATGATAATGCAAATGCCGTAGAAAATGACAGCTTAGGTAGTATTGACAGCTCATCTAAAAATGATCTGGAATATATTTCAGCCTTTTCTTTTTTGTCGTCCTCTCTTAAAAAATCCCTAACCATTCCGCTAAACAATATTGCTGGAACATCGTAGAACTTCTTGGTAAAATTTGATAAGAAGTGAGAAAATGATATTATAAAACTGGCTTCGTCTCCAACAGATCTTATTATAAGCGATGATCGCTCAATATTATTTGGATAGCCATTTCTAGATTCCTCAATCCTATTTGCTCTATATACTGATATGGACATTACAAACAAAAAAAGTATCGATAATATTAGTGATACTAAAATATTGAATAAAAAATATCTTTCAATTGTATATTCATTTAATATGAAGTCGTGAAGTTTTGAAAAGTAGATATCAAAATTATCTAAAGAAATATAATTATTTTCATTTACTAATGAATAAAGAAATATAGCATATGTTAATATAATAGAAAGAAAAATATTACTAATTAGACCGAACTTCACCAGTGGTGGATCTAACCTTCTTTTTAAAAAGATAAATGGCGTCGATAGAAATATTCTTCCTGAAATTTTTCGAGATATATATTCTGGAATATTCAAAAGTATATTGCCGCCATGGCTGTGGGCGACAACAATATGTTGTGCTGCGGGATATTTCTCGATCAATTCACTTAAATGCGACGCTAATAGACCTGCCGCCGCCGATCTGTCAGAAAAACGATTCCGTCCCGACCACTTGAAGCGTTCAACGATGCAAGGCTCTGGAAGATTGTTCCGTAATCGAGATGAGAATTTTGAATTTGGTCGAGTCCAAGCGGCATCGCGCGCGAAGGTCCCATGAACCAACGTCACAACCGTTCTCATTTCACTAATCATTTTCGCCATGTGGGCTTCCGCCTTCGCCAACGGTCCGCCTCAGATGCCTTGACGTGGTAGACAACTCCGCTCCCGGTATGCCCAACTGTCTAAATTCAATGTCCGTCGTTGCTGCGGTTCGGATCGAGACGATTCATGAACTCCGTTGTAGTCGCATCAATTGTCCAGAAGTGGACTCGCTCTGATCTACGAATATAGTCCCAACTTCCTGAGTGCATTTCATTCAAATTCCAAAGGTCGATGTGATCTCCTTGGTTTCCCGCGCCCCAGAAATTCTGACAGAAGATTATCCCTCTTCTGCCGAAATAGTATGATTCATCCGTACCAGACCGGACTTCAGCATCGCCGAACAAATCTGGTTTCGCGTTTAGCCATTGCACGAGCTCCTCTCCGCGGAGGATGTGTTTCCCTCCGTGTCCGTGCCAGCAGCGCACTCCAGTGTAGGAACTCAGGTTCACGCCGCCATCGACCAAAGCAATTCCAACGCGAATGGCGCATTGATTGTCGAACGCAGATTGCCCATCAGCAATACGGCATGGGCTGTAGTCCGATGGGTAGCTATTCCAAAGCTCCGTGAAATCGATCGACATAGTCCCCCCAATCCTTCTTATTCGTATCACATCTGGACGGCTGGGACTAATAGTTCCGAATATCTCTAATCATGCTCCCGATCGCCAGCGCCCATATACAGCTCGCGCCCGGTTTCCTCATAAACCTCGCTCATTTTCGCCATGCCCTTTTCGGCCTCTTCGGCGGCGATGAATCCGGCGCTGTCCTGATTTTGCAGCTTCGCGAACTCGCGTACTTCCTGGCTGATCTTCATCGAGCAGAATTTCGGGCCGCACATGCTGCAGAAATGCGCGGTCTTGGCGCCCTCTGCCGGCAAGGTCTGGTCGTGATATTGCTCCGCCGTGTCGGGGTCCAAGCTCAGGTTGAACTGGTCGCGCCAGCGGAATTCGAAGCGGGCTTTCGATAGCGCGTCGTCGCGGACCTGCGCGGCGGGGTGGCCCTTGGCGAGGTCGGCGGCGTGGGCGGCTAGCTTGTAGGTGACGACGCCGACCTTCACATCGTCGCGGTCGGGTAGGCCGAGATGCTCCTTGGGCGTGACGTAGCAAAGCATCGCGGTGCCGTACCAGCCGATCTGCGCGGCGCCGATGCCGCTGGTGATATGGTCGTAACCCGGCGCGATGTCGGTGGTGAGCGGCCCCAATGTGTAGAAGGGCGCCTCGCCGCACGCTTCGAGCTGCTTGTCCATATTCTCCTTGATCTTGTGCATCGGGACGTGGCCCGGCCCCTCGATCATCACCTGCACATCCTGCGCCCAGGCGCGCTTGGTGAGCTCGCCGAGCGTGTAG
>JAESGW010000256.1_pt1 | contig 83730 bp, 80 predicted proteins | sample 9269791 | NCBI WGS metagenome assembly JAESGW01 (sample SAMN16773120, study PRJNA677053) | algae metagenome | isolation source: Aphanocapsa lilacina HA4352-LM1 and co-occurring heterotrophs from near cave... | place: USA: Maniniholo cave, near Haena, Kauai, HI | collected 2009-07-28 | reverse complement strand
TGAGCAGGTGCAAAGGGCAATGGACATGATCAATGACCGCCCGCGAAAAGTGCTTGGTTATCGGACACCACGGGAGGTATTCTTAGCTCAGTCAGGTGCTGTTGCACTTCAAACTTGAATGGGCCCCGCATACCGGAGGCAAGCGCCGATGAATATCAAAGCCGACGGCCCCGGAGCAGGCAAAAACCAGCGTCGAAAAAAGCATCAGAAACGGCAGGAATTTCGCGAACATCCCGGTGGGGATATGCAGCAGCAGCAAGGCACCAAGCCAGCCGCCCAGAACACCGATCCCCCCGAACCACCAGAGTAGACGCCGTTGGGTCTGTAACTCCTTGCGGTAGGCGGCAATGCCGGCGATGTGGCCTGGCCAGGAAGCGCAGGTAGCCGTGGCATTCGCCTGTATAGGCGGCAAGCCCACAAACAGCAACGCCGGAAAGACGATGAGCCCGCCCCCGCCGGCCACCGTGTTGAGCACGCCGCCCACCCAGGCCGCTGCGAACAAAAAAAACATCCCTCCAACCCACTCATCGCGCAGGTTCGCAGAACACCGGGCGGCAGGAAGCATTCACCGGTTCGCGCCAGTCGTGGGTAGCGAGCGTCGCGGCCGTCCAGGCGCCCGGCCCACCCAACTCTCGCTCAAAAGCGGGCAAAACCCCAGTGCTCAAGTGGTCTCCCTCCCGGAGGCAGGAACGGTTCTGCCGCTTTTGAGGGGCGCTTCGGTGCCGCTCATCACCCGCTCAAGAATCTCCCCGACCAGGGCGGCAAAGTGCGGGCTGCTGCGCACGCGGGGCCGGGGCAGATTCACCGGCATATCCAGCGACGGCCGTCCCTGCTCGATGAGCACCACCCGATCGCACAGGGCCACCGCTTCCTGCACGTCGTGGGTGACCAGCAAAGCCGTAAAGCCGTTTACCTGCCAGAGTTGTTCGATCAGCCGCTGCATCTCCAGGCGGGTCAGGGCGTCGAGGGCGCCGAGCGGTTCGTCGAGCAACAATAGCCGCGGCTGGTTGACCAGGGCGCGGGCGAGGGCCACGCGCTGGCGCTGACCGCCGGAGAGCATCCGGGGCCAGTCCCCGGCGCGTTCCGCAAGACCCACCTGGGCGAGCACCCGCTGCGCCCGCTCGCGGTCTTTGCCCCCCAGACCCAGGGCGACATTGTCGAGCACCCGCTTCCACATCAAGAGGCGCTCATCTTGAAACATGACTTTGACGGTCGGATCGAGCCCTCGACTGAGCCGCCCATCGAGGTAGATCCGACCCATGGTAGGCTGCTCCAACCCGGCTACCAGCCTGAGCAGCGTGCTCTTGCCACAGCCGCTGCGGCCGATCACCGCTACAAATTCGCCCGCCTCCACCTTCAGATTCACTCCGCCCAGCACCATGCGGCTGCCGAAGCGCTTGCCCAGATCCGTGATTTCTAAGCGCACTCCCGCCGCCGTCATGCGCCCTCCCGGCCGTGCGCGTAATTTGGGTGCCACTGCAGCCATCGCCGCTCCGCAAGCCTCGCCGTCGCATCCGCCAGCTTGCCCAACAGCGCATACAGCAGGACGCTGAAGACGACCACGTCGGTCTGCATAAATTCGCGGGCGTTCATCGCCATATAGCCGATGCCCGCATCCGAGGCGATCGTCTCAGCGACGATGAGCGTCAACCACATCACCCCCAGTGCAAAGCGCACGCCGATCAAAATCGAAGGCAGCGCCCCAGGAAGCAAAATCTGCCAGAAAAGGGCGGCCGGCCCGAGGCCGTAGACTCTGCCCATCTCGATCACGCCCGGATCGACGGTGCGCATGCCGTGATAGGTATTGATGTAAATCGGGAAGAACACCCCAAGGGCTACCAGAAAAACCTTAGCTTCCTCGCCGATACCAAACCAGAGAATCACCAGGGGAATCAGCGCCAGGTGCGGAATGTTGCGGATCATCTGCACGGTCGTATCCAGCAGCGTCTCGGAGGTGCGCGAGACGCCGTTGAGCAACCCGAGGGCAAAGGCGATGCCGCCGCCCACCAAAAACCCGCAGACCGCGCGAGCGAAACTCACCCCGATATGCTGGAGCAATTCGCCTTTGCGGGCGAGGTCGAAGGCGGCTTCGATGACCGCGAGGGGAGCCGGCAGGATGCGGCTGGCCAAAAAGCCGCTTTGGGCTGTCCACTGCCAGAGAACGAGCAGCGCCACGGGCACCAGCCAGGCCATTCCGGGCCACCTGCGCCAGTCATTTGCCAGTTTGATCACGGACTTTACCCCCTCGATAGACACCGCCTGCCGGTCGAACAGCACCCTGGCGCTACGCCACCCAATATGTGCCGACGATAAGTATGAAACCGACCCACAACCCATGCGAAGTACGAAGGTCGGAGCTGATCCACGCGTAACCCATCGGCCGCTAAGTCTCATTAATCTACCAATTTGCCGGAGTATGTCAAGGTAGGTTCATCGGCCGGCCCGGGTAGACGTAGAATACTTACGCATGCGCGTCCGCATCCACCCTGTTTTTTCAGGAGACATTGCTGTAGCTCGTATCCTGGCTATTTCCGGCAGCCCCTCGCACCCTTTGCGGACCTATTCTTTAGATCGAGCACGCCATCAGGTTTCTACCGTCGGGTATCGAGGCGGATGTGATTGCCGTGCGCGATCTGCCGCCCGAGGTGCTGGTCTTTGCCCGCTTCGACAGTCCTGCTCTTGATGGGCCGAAGGCGCTGCTTGAGCAGGCGGACGGGCTGATTGTCGCGACTCCCATCTACAAGGCGGCCTACACCGGATTGCTCAAGAGTTTTTTGGACCTACTGCCGCAAAAAGCCCTCTTGGGCAAAGCCGTGCTGCCCATCGCCACCGGCGGTACGCTCGCCCATCTGCTCGCCATCGACTACGCCCTCGAACCAGTGCTGTCTGAACTGGGAGCGGGACATTGGCTGAAGGGAGTGTATGCGGTGGATAAGCAGATCCAACGCCAGGCCGACGGCAGCACCGTGCTCGATGAAGAGATCGATCAGCGCCTACAGCAATCGGTCAGCGATCTGCTCAAGGCGGTCGGCGCTTAGCGTCCCGGCACCTCGAATAGATAGGCACTGTCGAGCAGGCGGCTGCCGTCCCCGTCGCTCACTGCGTAGCGGCTGCGTTTGGGCTTACTGCCGTAGGTGCCCCACAGCGAGGCGGCCCCGTGGGCACCGCTTTTAGCCAGAGCATAAAAGTGCAGGTTGAACTGGGCGAGTTTGCGCCGATCGCCGCTGTAGTGGGCCGCCACCCGCTTGAGCGCCTCCAGGCAGGCGTCGGTGGGGGAGAGCCCCCGGCGCATCCCTTCGACGATCGTGTGGGCGCCGTTAATCTTGATGCACTCCTCGCCCCGGCCGGTGGAGCCCGCCGCCCCCACAGCGTTGTCGACGAACAGCCCGCAACCGATGAGAGGCGAATCGCCGACCCTTCCTGGGATCTTAAAAGCTAGGCCGCTGGTGGTGGTCACCCCCGAAATGTCTCCACGCCCATCCACCGCCAGGCAGTTGATCGTGCCGGTGAGCCGGTCGGCGATGATCCAGTCGGCCATCGCCGCCTGGGCGGCCTCACCCGGGTCGGCGAGTCCCGGTCCCCAGTCGTCCTTGTCGCTCATCGTTTCTTTCCAGCGCAGCCAGACGGTGCGGGCCTTTTCAGTGAGCAGATCCTGTTTGGCAAAACCGTGGGCCACAGCAAAGCGCAAAGCACCTTCGCCCACCAGCAGCACATGGTCCGTGCGTTCCATAACCAGCTTCGCCACTTTGGACGGATTTTTGATCTGCTTGAGTGAGGCGACCGCCCCGGCCCGACTGGTAGGACCGTGCATTACACTCGCGTCCAGTTCCACCTCGCCCTCCTCGTTGGGCAAGCCGCCATAACCGACAGTCATATCCTCCGGGTCGTCCTCGACCAGGTTCACCCCCGCCACGACGGCATCCAGCGTGTCGGCCCCGGCCTTCAGCCGTGCTATTGCTGTTTCGGTGGCGGCAAGGCCGTTGGCACTGGCGACGACTACGGGCCTACCGACTGCCTGAGCAAGGGCAGGGAAGGCCCCCAGACCGCTTGCCAGAGCACCGCCCAACACTACTGCTCGACGTTTCATCTGCATGGGCACAAAATACCGCATTTTCACGGGTGCCTAGAAGTACAAACCTAAGAGCGCCAGGCATGGCGGCCTGTCAACCGACAACACGCCGGAATCTCCCACGCGAACAGCCCAATCATTGGGGTCGATTCAGTGGTTCTAGAAAGCGGACGGGCGGAAATTGCGTGCAACTGCCTAGGTGGTTCGCTCGATTCACAATTTTGTATTTTCATGTCAGGCTCGAAGGTGGCTCTACATTCAGTAAACCAGGTTGGCGAGTAGGTCGTTTTCTCCATGAATTCCTATAAGATAAACCCCTCAAAAACTGGAAGATTCTGCAGGGAAGGCACTGGCTATTCAAGGCTGGGTTGTTACATCAAGACTTCGATCCGCATCTGGGTTTTTGTCGCGCTGCTTGCCAGAAGTGGCTTCGGAGCGCCTGCGCTTGCACAGGTTCTACCGGGAAATCCGGCAAAAGTTATGCCCTTGGGAGATTCGATTACCGAGGGTTATACCGTTTCGGGAGGCTACCGCACCAACCTGTGGGACAGTCTGGTTTCTGAGGGTAGCGATGTCGATTTTATCGGTTCTCAAACGAGCGGTCCATCTAGCCTGAGCGACAAAAACCACGAGGGCCATCCCGGCTACTTTATCGATCAAATTGCGGAGAATATCAGCACCTGGCTGCCTGCGTACAAACCGGAGACGGTGCTCTTGCTCATCGGCACCAACGACATCGAAAAAAACAACGAGCCGGGCGGTGCACCGACGCGGCTGAGCGGTCTGATGGATCAGATTGTCGCACTGCGTCCCACCGCCCGGCTCTACGTCGCTTCGATCCCGCCCGCCGACGACAGTGCAATCAACCAGCGGGTGCTCGATTACAACGCTGCTATTCCCGGCCTCGTGAACGGCAAGGTCCTCCAGGGCAAAAAAGTCGTCTACGTGGACATCTACAGCGCCCTGACCACCGACGATCTGGCGGACGTGGTGCACCCCGACGCCGAGGGCTACGCCAAGATTGCCGAGCGCTGGTTCGAGGCGCTGCGGGTTGCAAGCCTCGCAGGCAACCCCAAAAGCGATTTCAGCGACGACGGCCAATGGGACATTCTCTGGCGCAACGGTGCCAACGGCAGGAATACCGTCTGGCTGATGAACGGTTCAGCCCGCTCCGCAGTCGTGGAACTACCCGCCGTTTCAGATCCCAACTGGCGGTCGGTCGGGACGGCCGATTTCGATTTCGACGGCAAGCCCGACATTCTCTGGCGCAACACCAAAACCGGCGCCAACTCCGTCTGGTTTATGGACGGCACGAAGTACCGCGCGGCTATTTCCCTGCCCACGGTGGGCGATCCGAAGTGGCAGATTGCCGGGGCGGCGGACTTCAACTTCGACGGCAAACCCGATATCCTCTGGCGCAATCAAGCCACTGGTGCCAATTCCGTCTGGTTGATGGACGGAGCGGTCTACCGAGCGGCCGTCACTTTACAGGCGGTCGCCGATCTGGGCTGGCAAATCGGTGGCACGGGCGACTTCGATGCCAACGGCACCCCGGACATCCTCTGGCGCAACACGGCCACTGGTGCCAATGCCATCTGGAAGATGAACGGCCTTGCTTTTTTGAGCAGCGTTTCTGTACCGTCGGTGGGCGATCTGGGCTGGCAAAGCGCCGGGGCGGGAGACTTCAGTGGCGACGGCAAACCCGACATCCTCTGGCGCAACACGGCCACCGGCAGCAATGCCCTGTGGCAGATGGACGGCACCGCTTTCGTTCAATCCGTACCCATCGAAGCGGTGGCCGATCTTGCCTGGCAGATTGGGGGGCCACGCTGAGAAGACTTTTTTGCCTACCTGCCATCCTTAAACCGGGCGGTGGTGCGTGACTGCACAACGTCTCTGGCAAAGTACTCAAGGGCTCCTACTGCGTGCAGCACAACAACCCAACCAGCGAACCCCATGCCGCTATCCAGATCGTCCATGCCTATCTGGTCGAACGTGGCTGGATCGTCGCTCCTCGGCAAGTCGACCAAAAAAGTAACGAGATCAAAGCGTTGCCCGAATAGAGCAGCTGGCACTGAAGGGCGTCGTGTTCACATTTGACGCTATCAATACTCAAAAAAAACTGCGAACTCATCTTATCCAAAGGACGTGACGTTTGGTGAGGACCGCAGTCGGATCCGGACGTTGCCCTTGGTACAAGTGTGGACGGTGGCGCGAAGCTTTGCATTGAAGTAGATGTAACAATGGTCCCAAAACGCAAGCAGACCGGCTGACTTCTAGTCAGCCGGTCTGCTCCTTTACGTACGTCAGTACGCTAGAGCCCCAACGCGGGGGTACCTTCGCCGGGCCGCTCTTCGTCGGCGCTGTGCATGACCCGCGCCACCTGCTGGTCGCGCAGGTAGTACTCCTCGCCGGTCTTGACGAGCGCATCAAGCGACACCAGCACGTCGTGACCGCCGCCGAACAGACTGAAGAAGCCGCCGGGCTGGGCATCGCCGCCGTAGCGGATTTTTAGCAGCTTCGGCTCGCCGGTGGACAGGTCGCAGTAGACCTCTTCAATGGTGCCGAACTGTTCGTTGTTGCCCGGTTCGTACAGACGATGGCCCTTGAGGTCCGTGATCTTGACCTGGTGCGCATCGACGGTGTTGCTGGTCACCCGGCGCCCGCCGTAGTCGCCCACGTTGCCGGCGAAATTGCCGCCCGGCAGACCGGTGCCGCCGCCAATCGCTTCTTTGATACCCGTGCTCGGACCCTCGGCGTAGCCGTAGGGAGGAGCAAGGATGCCTTCGAGGAAGGCCTGGCCGTCGCCGGGGACGAGGCGGCCCTGCATCTTCGTCTCGTCTTTGGGCATGTCCAGAAAGAAGCGGCCGTCGCTGCGAGCGGTCAATTTGCCCACGGGCACCAGAAATTCTTTGCTGCCCAATCCGAGAAAGCCGCCGCCGAGGTTGGCTTCCAGGTAGATATCGTTGGCATCGTTGACGTTCACGAAGACTTTGTCGACACTGCCGAGCTTCTCGTCGTCGGCGTTGATCAGGCTTTGGTTGTCGAAACGCTCGGCGACGGCCGAATCGCCGTATGCACTATCATCGGCTCTAATGAAAAGCATCGCTTGTCCCCTTGGTTTTCTAAGTCAGGTCGTCGGACGCGAATCGCTGGATGTCGGTGCCGACTTGACTTGAGAATAGCTGGGAAAATTCTCTTTGAGCTTCCCTCCCAGGGCAGACTTCGGGAGTTGTTAGACTGGAGCCCGAAAAGCTTCTGTGGGGGTCATTTGGTTGGGACTGCCGCAAAACCGGGCCGAATCTCGACGTTCTGGTACATCGCCCGCACCGTACTCGGTCTATTGTTCAGCCGACCGCTGGTCGGTGTGCGCGCCATTCCCCGATTGCCCGACGGGCGGTTGGTGCTGGTCAAGCAGCACCGGGGCGGTTGGGTTTTGCCTGGGGGACTGATCGACACCAACGAAAAAGTGCAGACGGCGCTTGTGCGCGAGGTGCTCGAAGAGTGCGGCCTTCGGGTACTCGGCTTTGGACGTCTTACGGGGGTCTACTCCGACCCGAGGCGCGACCCGCGCTTTCATAGTCTGTGTATCGTCATGGAGGTGTTCGTCGAAGGCGAGATGCGTCCGCGCGACGTAATGGAAATCGAGAGGGCGGCGGCTTTTGCCCTCGAAGCGCTGCCCGAAGGGTTGACCGGCGACTGCCGCGAGCAAATCGAACATTATCTGGCCGGTGCCGTCGTGGTGGATTAATGTGCCAATGTTTCGCCTCTTTTTGACCACCGCCGCCGTGTTTGGGGGGTTGGCCGTCGCCCTCGGGTCCTTTGGCGCCCATGCCCTGCGCGAAAGGCTCGATGCGCGGGCCATCGAAATTTTCGAGACCGCCGCGCGCTACCAGATCCTCCACGCCCTGGCCCTCGGGCTGGTGGCGGTCCTGGCGGAGCGGTTCAACCCGCCCCCGCCGCTGCTGTTGGCGAGTGGTACGGCGTTTATCGCCGGGATCTTGATCTTCTCCGGCAGCCTGTATGCTCTGAGCATCAGCGGCATCCGCATCCTGGGGGCCATCACCCCCTTCGGCGGTGCCGCTTTAATTGCCGGCTGGATCTGCCTGGCCCTGTTCAGTGCCAATTTGAAGTGACCGCGCTGAATGACTGACACCTGAACCTGACACCTGAAAGCTATGTGCCGCCTACTTGCCTACCAGGGACCACCGGTCGCCCTTGCCGAACTCATCGAAAAACCCGAACATTCGCTTTGCGTGCAGAGCTACCAGCCCAGGGAAATGACCTCCGGCCTGCTCAACGCCGACGGCTTCGGCTTCGGCTGGTACGACCCGGCGCGCGACGGTTTGCCTTTTCGTTTTCGCAGCATCCAGCCTATCTGGACTGACGCCAATCTCGGATCCCTTGGCCGCTACGTTCGTTCAGGCTGCATCCTGGCCAACGTCCGCAGCGCTACCCCTGGACTTGCCGTGGATCTGAGCAACTGTCAGCCGTTTGCCTTCGAGCGCATCCTGGGGCTGCACAACGGCTTTATCCAGAACTTTCGCCAGACTCTGTACCGTTCAATCCGCGACAGCCTGGACGACCCGTACTACAAAGCGATCGACGGGAGCACCGACTCGGAGCACATCTTCGCCTTCGTACTCAACACCTGGGAACGCCTGGGCGGCAGCCTCGAAGACGCCCTGGCCGAATCGATCCGCACCCTGGCGCTATGGGCTGTCAAAGCATCCGTCTCGGTGTCTTTGAACTTGATCTTCGCCGACGGCGAGCGGCTGGTGGCCTCGCGCTACGCCAATCGGCCGGAGGTACCCACTTTGTACTGGCTCGCGGACGCTCCCACTTTTGCTGGAGCGACAATCGTCGTGTCTGAGCCGCTGTTTGCTTCTGAAGGCTGGCAGAGCGTACCGCCTGGAAGCGTTCTTACTCTCGAGCCTGACTGTACAGTGCGAGTGGTAGACATCAGCACCTTTTAGGGCTGAGGCGGCGCAGTTTCGAGGCTCAAGTTACCGACGAAGAAGCGGGCTCAACAGTCCCAATCTCGCCGATATCGGTTCTGCTGCCGGTCTTGTGTGTCAAAAGCCCGATCACCCTGAAATCCTGCAGGAAGAGAGCGCCTCAACGATCCTCCTGGTGCTCAATCGCCTACAGCCCGACCCGAACACCTAAAGAAGCCAAATTCACCTATCCCCGCCGCCCCCTGAAAAAAGCGGCACAACCTTCCGGATAGACTCTGACTTGCTTGGCAGCCCGGGTGCGTCGAGTGTCGGGGCTGTCTGCGCCCAAATTGCCGTGGTCTGCGGACAGGATGGGTTAGCGGGTACACAGCCAGGCATGGAAGATCGCAGCCTCGCGCTGCTTGCCGATCCAGCGCGCCCGATTCTGGCCGGTCAGGGCAATGACCATCGCCTGGTGCTGCCCGGCGCGGTCACCGATCTCTTCGAAGTGCCGGTAGAGCGCATCGATCTTGGCCACCGAAGCGCGGGCCGCTTCGAGATCTTTAAAAGACAGCACACCCCGGAAGTAGGGCGAGTAGGCGTTCTGGTCCTTGGCGGTAGTGGTGTACAGGTCGAAGTAACCCTCCAGCAATCCCGCCTGGGCGAGCACCTGGGCTACGTAGGAAGGACGGGCCTCGGTGTGGGCGGCGATTTCGACAGGATCGCGCAGGCCGGAGTCGAACAATTCCAGGATCCGGGCTTTTTTGGTGCGCGCAGGAAGTTTTTGCGATCTGTCCCTCGCTTCGCTTGTCGATCCCGTTGGGAATTCCAGGATTTCTTCCTTTGCCATTTGAAAATACCTGTCCAGAAAAATGTGTGTGGGCTTACGGGTTTGTTTACGGCGAGAAGACGAAATCAAGAGGCTGCTGAAATGCAAGAAACTACCGTATGCCTCTTCCTTTATTTATTATCGCAAATCAACTGCCCATCAAACAGGGGCAATTGGACTTGAGAGTATCTATACAAAATATTGCTGTTTTCACGATAGACTTTAGCTTTGGCAGCCGTCCTCTGCACCGCGGCAGAATCCGGATGATCCCGGCGAGGCAACTGCAGGCAAGATGTAGACATGGCAAAAAACAAGCGAACTTCCCAGACTCCGGGTCAGATCCCCCTGAGCCTGCCGCCTGTCGGACCCAACCAGGTGGTCCGCCTCGAGCCCCAGGCGGTGCTCGAAGCCGGTAACCGCGTGCGCATCGTCGACTGCCGCAGTGCCTCCGAGCGGCGGCTGATGGCGATTGCGGGCGCAGTCCCCTTCGATGCGCGCAACTTCGAAATCAACAATCCCAACAAGCGTATACCGGTGGTGTGCGTGAGTTGGCTCGGAGGGCGCAGTTTGGTGGCTGCTTACCGGTTGGCCAAACAGGGCTACACGGCCTACGACCTCAAAGGCGGTATGGCGGCCTGGAAAACAGCCGGTTACCCGACAATTCGCGCTTTGTGACGGCGGCTGCCTGGTTCTGGGGCGTAGGCCCATGGAATCTTGGGCTGAACATCATTGCGGCTGGGCGAGCTTCAAGACAATCTTGTAAGCTTCGCGGATCTCCGTGGCCACATCCACCAGTTCCTTGGCGCATTCAGCGCGAGCGGTCTCCTGCCCGGCTGTGAACCAGCCGGCCGAACGCTCCCGCAGCGCGTCGAGCTTGCGGATTTGGGCATGCAGGATGCGGGCGGCGTCGCGGTGCGGCTCCGGCAGCGACGGCAAAAACGTTTCTTCGAAGTGGCGCGTCAGGTCGGCATGGATTGGCATGGCGAATTTTGTGAGCGTTTCATCACTAATGGCAAAGTCCTCCGGCAAGTACAGTAGCAACGAATACGGACTACCTGCCGCCGGGGGTGGGTCAATGGCGCCACACGCCCCGCCCCGCCAAGGAGGATGCCTACATGCGCAGGATTGTCGTCGTCGCTTTGCTCTGGATGGGCTTGGCCATCCCGGCCTTTGCCGCTCCGCTCAAAATCGGCTACAGCGCTTGGCCGGGTTGGTTCCCCTGGAAGGTGGCCGAAGCAAAGGGCCTGTTTAAGAAAAACGACGTCGAGGTGCAGATGGTCTGGTTCGAGGGGTACGCCGACTCGATTACCGCCCTGGTGGCGGGCAAGCTGGACGCCAACTGCCAGACGCTCAACGACACGATCGCCCCCGCCGCCGCCGGGGCGAAACTCAAAGTCGTCCTCACCAACGACAACTCCGCAGGCAACGATCAGATCATCGTCAAAAAAGAGATTGCCTTCATCAAAGATCTCAAAGGCAAAAAGCTCGGCGCCGAACTGGGCACGGTGGACCACTATCTGTTGCTATTGGGTTTACAAAAAGAAGGACTCACCCAAAAGGACATTCAATTTACGCCCATCGAAACCGGTGCCGCCGCCGCCGCCTTCGCCGCCGGTCGCCTCGACGGGGTAGGGGTATTTGCCCCCTTTACCACCAAGGCCCTGAGCACCGGCAGAGGAAAAGTACTCTTCAGCTCTAAAGAATTTCCCGGCGCCATCTCCGATCACCTGGTGCTGCGCGAGGAGGTGGTCAAAGCCCGCCCGGCCGACATCCAGAAAGTTGTCAAGACTTGGTTTGACACCCTCGACTACATCAAGAAGAACCCCGAAGAATCGCTGCAGATCATGGCCAAGCAGGCGGGTACGAGCGTGGCGGACTACCAGTCCTACGACAGCGGCACGCGCATCTTCAACCTGGAGCAGAACCTTGCCACTTTCGCTCCCGAGACCAAAGACCCGGTCAACTTGCGCTATCAGTCGAAGATCATCGCCGACTTTTTGGTCAAATCGGGTCTTGCTAAAACCAAACCGGACACCGCCCTGCTCTTTGAGGACAAGTTCGTCAGGGCGCTCAAACCCTAGCTGATCTGTCATATTGAGACTTTTCAACGAAGGCAGGGCGTTTCAGCCCACGAGACATTAACGTTTCACCCATGTCTGACAGATCAGGGCTAGACAGCGCTCTTGCGTTCGATCCCCAAAACGTGGATGCACTATACAACCGAGCGGTCTTCCGTTTTCGGGCTGGAAACGTGCAGGGCGCCCTTGAAGATCTAGAACGTGCTCAAGTTCTCGCTCCCGACTATGCCCTCGTTCATTAGACTAAGTTTAGTTTAGCTTGCGGCCGAGATTGCTTTCTGGGGAGGCGTCGCCGCTCAGGCACCCCGGATTTCGAATTTGAAGGTGGTATCCGGGGGGCGGCCGGCGACAGTGGCTTCCCAGCCGATGGCCGTCAAAAAGGCTTGTGCCGCGTCGGTCTCGACGACATCGACGCCCCAGTCGCCCGGCCGCAGGCTGTAGGGGGCGTTGCCCAGGGCCGGTGTGGTCTTCAGACCCCCCAGTATCAAGGTGTCCGGTAGGTAGCCTTCGCCTTTGCGCTCGCCTGCGCGGCTTTTGGCGAGGGTGCGCCCGCACAGTTCGCCCACCTGGCGGGGGGTAAAAGCAATCGGAAAATAAATTTCCACCAACCAGTGGGGGCTATCCTCCAGGAACCGGCACTGCAAATCCGGGTAGGCGGCGAGCCCTTCGGTGAATACCTGGGCAAATTGCGCCGGGCTGAGCGCTCCCACCGCCGCAGTGGACGTGTCGAAGTTGTGGGACAGCAGCATCCGGGCTCTGAGGGGCTCCGTCATTGCAATACCTCCTGTTGTTCGCCATGAACATTCACCCTTCAGAATGCCACGAAGTCCCAGCAAAAAACCCCCCCATGAATCGGCACCCTGAGGAGAGAATGCTGCCGTGGGAGGGCTCTTTCAGGCTAAGGGCAAAATTTTGCCGCGGGGCGACTTTTAAAGCTTCTCAACAGAAATTGAGATCACTCCTCATCGTCGGCGGCGGTGTCGTCGTCGTCGTAGAGTTGCTCGTCGTCGTCGACGAGATCGTCGAAATCTTCGTCCTCGGCGAGGGCTTCTTCATCGACCACGTTGCGCGACTGCAGCTTGCCGCTGCGCCGCAGCCATTCGAGGATGCTCTCACGCTGGGTGGAGGGAAGGACAGCGGCCTTCTGGTGGCGGGGTTCTTCGCGTAACTGAGGGTGACGCATGGGACGGTCCGGCAATTGGGCTTTTTGATGTTAGCGCATCGGACTTAAAGTCCCAACCGCTCCAGCACCGGCCGGGTCGAAACGATGTGCCGCCCGAGGCCGAGCTGCTCAGGGGAGAGGCCCAGGGCAAGACCCACCAGCTGCGACAGGTGCAGCACGGGCAAACCCAGCTTGCGGCCCACCTGGCGCTCGACTTCGGGTTGGCGGGCGTCCAGGTTGAGGTGGCAGAGCGGACAGGGGGTGACCAGGCAGTCGGCCCCGCAGTCGATGGCGTCCTGCAGGCGAACGGCCGCCATCGAAAAAGACGTCGGAGCGTCGTAACTGGATAGCGGAAAGCCGCAGCACTTGGTGCGGCCCTCGAAGTAGACGGGGGTAGCCCCCAGCGCTTCGAAGAGCTTCTCCAGCGACTGGGGATTGAAGGCGTCGTCCACGCGCCGATGCGCCTGGGCGCGCAGTAGATAGCAGCCGTAGAAGCTGCCGCAGCGCAGACCCGTGAGCGGACGGCGCACCCGGGCGCGCAAGTTGTCAAGCCCCACGTCCGCCAGCAAGATCCACAGCAGGTGGCGCACGTCCACCGAGCCGTCGTAGTGGTGGCCGCCCCGGGCCAGCAGGGCGTTGATCTCGTCGCGGTAGGCGGAGCCGCGCTCGGCGCGCAGCTTGTCGTTCACCGCCCCCAGCACCCCCTGGCAGGTGCTGCACTGGGTGAGCATGGTCAGCCCCTGCTCCTCGGCCAGAGCGATGTTGCGGGCGTTGACCGCGTCTTGCAATCGCTGCGAATCTTCTTTGAGCGTGCCCGCGCCGCAGCAGGAGGCACTTTTGAGTTCCACCAGCTCGATGCCCAGGGCTGCGGTGATCAAGGCGGTGGAAGTGTACAGTTCCCGACAGGCGCCGCGGGCGACACAGCCGGGATAGTAGGCATATTTGAGGGGAGGGGCGATCATGATTTGGTGTCTTCTTTCTGGATTGCCTCGACCAGGTCGCGCACTTGCGCACAATTCTCGATGGGCCGGTGGCGCAGGGGCATCTTGCCCTTGGCGGCCATGCGCACGCCCAGGGGCACCAGGCTCCACAGCCCCTTGAAGTCGCGGCCGACCACCTGCAGGGCGAAGCGGGCTTCATCCAGCCAGCCGGATTCTTTGATCTGGCGCACCATCACCCGGCGGTGGCGCATGGCGGTGTTGGGCTCGGTTGCCTTGTCGGTGAGCAGTTCGTGGCGGATCTTCTGGATCTGATCGAGGGGCTGGACGCCCATCGGGCAGACCTCGTTGCAGTAGAAGCAGCGGGTGCAGCCCCAGGCAAACTCCGGTTGGTTGTACAGCGCGTGGCGCTGGGCGGTCTGGTCGTCGCGGTTGTCGGCCATCACCCGCTGGGCCTTGGCCAGGGCGTGGGGACCGACAAAATTGGGGTTGACCTCGCGGGAGTTGCACTCGGAGTAGCAGGCACCGCAGAGAATGCAGTTGCCCGCCTGCTCGACGGCGGCGCGCTGCTCGGGCGTCTGCAGAAATTCTTTTTCGGGCGTGCGGCGAGCGGCCGTGCTCACGTAGGGATCCACCTGGTCGAGGTGCTTCCAGAAACTGGTCATATCGACCACCAGATCTTTAATCACCGGCATGTTGCCCATCGGTTGAATCAATATCTCGCCGCGGGCGTCCGCCACATCGCGGATGCGGCTTGCGCAGGCGAGGGCCGAGCGGCCGTTGATGCGCATCGCGCAACTGCCGCAAATCGCATTGCGGCAATTTTTGCGAAAGGCGAGGGTGCCGTCGATCTCGCCCTTGATGCGCATCAGGGCGTCGAGCACCGTGGTGCCGGGATCAACATCGAGGGCATAACTTTTGTAATCGGGCGAACCCGATTCGGCCTGGCGGCGGATGCGAATAGTAATTTCCATCTAAAAGTACCGGCAGTGTGGCTGGACGTAGCCACCAACACTACCATATCCGCTCGCCGGAACGCTTGGGGCGAATTTTAGTTCAGAGTGAACAGTTTGTAATGGCGGCCCGGGATCAAAGTTGCCGGTGCTGCAACACTGGCAACTGGCGGCGCACCGCCTCCAGACGCATGGGGTTGATTTCGCCGATGGCGATGCCGGTGGTGTCCCCGGCGTCGGAGAGCACGTTGCCCCATGGATCGACGATCATCGCGTGGCCGTAGGTTTGCCGGCGCGCATAGTGCTCGCCGGTCTGGGCGGCGGCGATCACGTAGCAGGTATTTTCGATGGCCCGCGCCTGCAGGAGCACCCGCCAGTGGTCCTTGCCGGTGAAGGCGGTAAAGGCCGAGGGCACCAGCAGGACTTCCGCCCCCGCCGCCGAGAGTGCCCGGTAGAGTTCCGGAAAGCGCAGGTCGTAGCAGACCGATAGACCCAGATTGCCGAGGGTGTCGCTGCTCACCACCACCAGGTCTTTGCCGGGCACGATCGAGTCGGACTCGTGGTAGGTGTTGCCGTCGGGCAGGTTGACGTCGAACAGGTGCAATTTGCGGTAGCGGCCCAACTCCTGACCCTCAGGACCCACCAGCAGGGCTGTATTATAGCACTTGGCCGTCTGCTCGGCCATCACCGGGTAGCCGCCGCCCAGCAGCGTCACCGCCCAGTCGCGCGCGGCGGAAACAAGAAATTTTTCGCTCATCTCGGCGATGCGCGGGGCGAGGGCGAGTTTCTCAGCCTCCAGTCCCAGAAAGGCAAAATTCTCGGGCAGGCTGACCAGGCGGGCGCCGCGGCGCACCGCGATGCCAATCAGCGCGTAGGCCTGGTCGAGGTTGGCCTCGATGTCGGCGGTGCTGGTCATCTGGATGGCGGCGGCCAGGTAGCTTTCTATCACTTAAAAATCCTCGTCCATGCTCGGTGCCTCGCCGGTGCTGTCGCGCTTGGAGCCGAGCAATTCCAGGCGGTCGACTTTGATAATCGGGCGCTCTTTAGCTTCTTTGGTGACTTTATCCTGCCAGCGGCTGAAGGTGAGGGCGCCGGACACGCCGATGAGCGAGCCTTTGCGCACGTACTCGGCGGCGATCTCGGCGGTCTTGCCCCACACTTCGAGGTCGAACCAGTCGGGTTTGTCCTCTTCCCCCTTGCGCCGCAGGCGGTTGACTGCGAGGGTGAGGGTGCATTTGACATTGCCCGATTCGAAATAGCGCACTTCTGGATCCCGTCCGGCCCGACCGACCAGGGTCACCATGTTCAAACTCATCGCTGCTCTCCCGCGTTTGCCAGTAAAGCATAACAAAACTGCCATCTCCAACGCCCGGCGATGTAGGTGCCGTACGGGTGCCGCACATGCTAGAAACGCGATTCGAACTGCACCGAGAGGCTGACATCATCGAGGGTCTCGTTGCCGCTGACGCGGGTGACGATGTTGTCGTTGATGCGGTAGCGCAGGCCGAAGATCACCGGCTGGATGTTGTCGGTGATGTTTTTAAAGAGCGAGACCGACACCGCCGGGGTGAGGTCTTTGATGGCCTCGACACCGATGCCGATGGCGATGTTTTCGGGACTGGCGTTCGCTACCCGGCTGGCAAATTCGACGCGCAGTTCGTCTAGACCCAGTAGCGAAGCGAGTTCCTGCTCGACCGGCCGGATGAGCGTCGTGCCCACCGCCGGAATCAGCCCGGTCAGAAGCGAACCGGCATTGCCGCCGCCGCCAATCAGCGCGATGATCTCGGTCTCGTCGCGGTAGGGGCTGGAAGTCAGTTCGACGTCCGGCTTGGAGGCGGTGCCGGTGACGGTCGCTTCGACGTCGATCTTCGAGGCGCGGCCGAGGTTGGCCTGGTCGGACGGAAGACTGGGGTTGATGAGCCCGCCGCTGTCGAGGCGTGCCACCCCGCTGGTGAAAGATTCGCTGACGCGCGCTTCGGCCACCAGGTCCAGGGCCGGATCGAGGCTGCCGCCAAAGTAGAGGGCGTTGCGACGGCTGCTGTCGAGGCGGAAGCGGGCCACCCCGATGGTGACCGAACCCTGCGGGACATTGATATAGCCTTCGACGGCCAGTTTGCCCAGCGGGCCGCTCAAGGCCAATAACCCATCGAGCCGGGCGCTCAGGGCCGTAATGTTGACGCGAAACTGCGGGCCTACCCGGATGCGCAACTCGTCGAATTCGACCGGCAGCGCCGGAGCGCCGTTGCTGTTCGCCGTGCGCAATCCTGCGCCGGAGAGATTTTGAATATCCTGCAGCGACAGCAGCAGATCCCCCGGGCTCACCGTCAGGTTGCCGCCGATGCGCGGTCCAAGCAGCGCCCCGCCCACGCTCAGTTGGCCGTCGATGCCACCTCTGTAGAGCCCCGGTAGGTTGATATTGCCGTCGATAAACAGAGCCAAGTCCCCACCCGCCCCGTTGTTCGGCAACAGCGCCAGTTTCCCTTCACCCGTCACGGGCGCACCGCCCAAATTGGCCGCGAGCCGGTCGACCAACAGCCGCCGCCGGTTGAAGCGCGCCGCGAACTGGTCGATGGCGAGGGTCGTCTGCAGCCGGGGAATCTGCACCTGGGTGTTGCGCAATTCGACGTTGCCGTCGATGAGCGGCGCTCCGTAGGTGCCCTGCACGGCGAGGGTCGCTTCCCCTTCGGCGCTCTGCCAGACAAGTTGATCGCTCAAGATGTTCAGTAGCGGCAGGTTCTCACCCGTCAGTTGCGCCCGGATATCGATCTGGTCGTTGTCGGGGTTGAGAAACGGGATGGGCAGACTGCCGACCAACTGGACACCACGTCTGCCGACGCCGATCGCGGTGTTGGCCAGGGACAGCCGCCCGGAGCGCAGGGTCAGCTCCGTGCGCACCGGATCTACCTGGCGGCCATTGAACTCCAGCGCCGCCGCCGCGACATTCGCTTGAAAGGCCGGCGATGCGAGGGTACCTGTGAGGACCGCCTCGGTATTGATGTCGCCTTCGATCTGGGTGCCCGTGGGCAGCAGCGGTTCGACCAGTTCGAGCGGCAAACGGTCGATGACCAGCCGCGCGTTCTGCTCGCCCGCCAGCGACAGGCGCCCCGAGAGGCTGCCGCTGCGCTCGGCGTAGCGGGCCTGGGCCTGGGTGAGCTCTAGGTTGCCGTCGCGGTAATCGCCCGCAGCCTCGACCGTGTCGAGACGGTACTGATCCCACTGCCAGTTGCGCCCGGCCAGCACAAAGCCCACCACCGGGGCGTTGCGGCTGCCGCCCAATCGGGCGCTCAGGTCGTAGCGCCCGCGCAACCGCCGCAGATCGTCGGGGATAAAGGCACGGGCGGTGGTGTCGATGCGCGCCAGGGTCACCTCCGAAGCGCGCTGGTAAACGGCAAGCAACTGCTGCAGCGGCAGGGCCGTCCCCCCGAGGGCAAGGGGGCCCAGATCCACCGCACAGCAGACAGGGTCGCTCTGGTCGGAAAACAGGGTGGTGAGCGAATAAAGTCCCAGAAGCTGCACCGCCTGCTCCAGGCGGCCCCGCTCGACGCGCAGCTCGAAGGCAATCGGGTCGTCCGCACCCAGACCCGCCTGGCCGCCCAGGGTGTAGCGGCTGTTGCCGAGGGTGATGAGCGTCGGCTCGACTGTGAGGCGGTTATTGGCCAGGCTCGCCCGCAGTCGGGTGGAGCCGAGGGTAAATGCGTTGAGGCGGCCCCCGCTGAGGGTGGCATCGACGCGGCCTTCGTAGCCGCGGGCGGTGCGCGCGAGGTCAACCTCGGCGTCGAGGCTGCCTTCGACGGTGCGCAGCGGTCCTACCGGGTCGAGCTGCAACCTTTCTAGATCAAAGTTTTTGACCTGGGCGGCCAGTGTGGTCAGCCCCTGCTCGAAGTCGAAGTAGCCGCGGCTTGCGGCGAGGCGCGTGCGGTCGCTCAGCACGTCGAAAGCGATCAGGCGCACCCCCTGCGGCTCCAAGCGCGCCTCGGCGAAGACGCGCTGGTTGTCGCCCGTCAGGCGCGCAGACAGGGTATCGCCCCGCCAGCGCACCGGGCCGCTCAGCACCGGGGCGCGGTAGCGGCCCACCCCGGCACCGCGCACGCGCAAGTCGAGGGTCAGGTCCGGCTGCTCCAAATTGCCGGTAAAGCTGCCCGTCCCGTAAAGCTGCCCGTCGACGCGCACCGGCAGCGGCAGGGCCGTCAAATCGAATCGATCGAGGGCAATGCGCAGATTGGCAGAGCGCAAAAGCGGGCCGGGAGCGCCGCTCAGATTGGGCTGCAGCGTACCGTCGACCGTCAGGCCGTTGAAGGTGAAGCGGTCGAGCCGCACGAGTTGCTCGCGCAGGCGAAAGGCGGTTGCGACGGGCGGCAGCAGCCGGTTATTGACGAGCGGCCGGGGGACGGTGAAGGTACCAGTTCCCTCTAGCGATGCGAGCGACTGCAAACTGCCGTTCACTGCAACTTGGCCCTCGGCCGTACCGCCCAGAGCCGGGCTCACCAGCGACAGCGGCACTGCGGCGACGCTCAGCTGCGCACCGAACAGGCGCCGGCCGACCAGGTTCGCCTGACCGCTTGCCAGCAGCTGCGCCGCGGTGCCGTCCAGTTGTACGCGGGTATTTTCGACAAACAGTTCGCTGCCTGCGAGTACGACGGTGCCGGTGCTCGAAAAGGCTTTTCCCTGCAGTCGGCCGTCGCGCTGGTTAAAGTCGGCCCGCGCCAGCAGCCGGTTGGCAGGCCCGGCGATGCGCGCCTGAAAATCGAGACGGCCCACCCGCTCCACCGGCAGCTGGGCGTCGTAGCGCGCCAGAATCTCCTCCGGCACCACCGCTTGGCCATCGGCCGCGATATTGACCTGCGCCTGCACCCCGGGAGCAAAGTTCAGATCCGTGCGGCCCGTCACCTGCCCACGGGCGATCTCGAAGCGAAAGGGGCCACTCAGCCGCAAATTCGCGAGACGCTGCTCGGTCTGTAAGTTATTCACCAACAATCGATCGACCTGCACAGGGGTCTGGGCGCGCACCCGGGCGGTGGCTGTGAGCCTGTCGGGTCTTGCCAGCGGAATGCGCGCCTGCAGCGCGGTGCGCGTCACTCCGCGCACTGGCACCGGCGGTGAGGTCAAGGCCGGCACCAGTTGCTCCAGCGGACCGGCGACAATGAGATCGAGGCCCAGCTCTTCGGGGAGGTTGAACGCCCCGGTGCCGCTCACGCGCGATCCGGCGAGCCGCCCCTCGATGCGCTCCAGGTTGAGCTTCGGCCAGGCGAGCTTTGCTGCGACATCGAGGTTGGTGAGGGGCGCGCGATAGGGCCTCAACAGCAGTTCGCCTCCGGTGAGCCTGAGCGGTCCGCTCGCGGCGAAGACTCCGTTTTTGAGCTGCAGTTGCACCGACCCTTCGGCGGTTCCCCGGCGCACCGACAGATCGCCCAGGTTGAGCGGCACCGCCGCCGTCGCCACCGGGATATTGCGCAGCCGGGCGTCGATCGTGGTGTCGAAGTCGTCGAGATCGCTATTGCCCTCGGCTTGCACCTCGCCGCGCCCAAAGGGCGCATTGAGCGTGTAGGCGGCTCCTGTGGGGCCAATATCGGCCAGCACGTCGATGCCTGTGAGCGTGAGGCTCTTGCCCCCCAGCACCCGGTCGTCGTAGACGAACGTCGCATCGTCGATTTCCACCCGGCTCAGCAGCTTGTCGATGGTGCCGCCGCTCTGGTTCTCGCTTGCGGCAAAGGGGGGCAGGTTGAAGCGGCCCTGCGCGTCGCGCCTGAGCCGCAGCACCGGCTTCTCGAAGCGGATGCGCGCATCGAGACCCTGGCCGAAGGCAAAGCGCAATAAATTGAACCCGACGCTGGCGCTCGGCGCTTCGAGCAAGTCCGGCTGCTTGGATGAGGCGACGCTCACCGGACCCACGGCGATCCGCCAGGGCAAAAGCGTCTGCAATCGACCCAGGCGCACCGGAGTCTGCAGGGTGCGGCTGAGCTGTACTTCCGCCTGGGCAAGGGCCGCGGGCCCCAGCCAGAGGGTTCCCAGCCACCCCAAGACGACCACAAGCAGCAGCAGAGCACTGCCCACGAACAACAGCCGCCGGAATTTCACCAGCCCAACCCAAAGAAAAGTTAAGCTTCAGTCTAAGGGAAGGGCCGCAATTGTTCACCTCCATTCGGAGGGAACCGCGGTCTCAGCCGATGCGTTTAATCAGGTGTTCGGCGATTCGATCCGCCGCTCCGGGAGTGCCCATGCGCTCGATGCCGTTGCGGCGGATGCGCTCGCACAGCCTGGCGTCGCCCATGACCTGCCCGATGCGCCGGGCGAGCGGCTCGGGGCCACCGCTCACCAGCTGTACCGATTCGCCCAGAAGCCGCGTTTGCGCCTCGGCAAAGCGATAGGTAAACTGCGGCCCCTCGCCGGGCATCGTGAAGACAGGTTTGCCGAGCCCCACGCACTGCTCGGTGGCTGTCCCGGCCATGGCGACGGCCAGATGGGCGCGGTGCAGGCACTCGGCGAAGCGCCCGCGCTCCAGGTGCACCGCCAGATCCGCCCGGCGCAACAACGCTCCTTCCATCTGCCAGCCCGCCGGCAGATGGACGCCGATGCCCGCATCCTCCAGGCTGCCAGCCCGGGCGCACAGCACATGCATGGGTCGATCCAGCCTCTCCCCCAGCCGTTCGACCACTTCGAGCATGCGCGCCAGGTTGCGATAGGCCTCCGGCGGGCGCGATCCCGGCAACAGCAGTACCACAAGTGCTCCTTCGGGTACCGCCAGGGTGGTAGTCGGCTCCAGCCGGTCCATCATCGGATTGCCCAGATAGGTCGCCCGCGGCACCCAGCGGGCGAGGTTCTCAGCGGTGAGCCGGTCGCGCACGTAGGAGGCCAGACAGGTGCGTCGGGTCATCAGCCAGCGCTCCAGCGGCGTGTAGTCGCTCGGCCACCCCAGCAGGTAGTAGTCGGACTTGGCGGTGCCCACGAAGGCGTAGGGCGCTCCCGTGAGATAGGCCAGGGCCAGGACGACGATGTCGCCCACCGCCAGGACCAGATCGCAGCCGGGGGCCAGTCTGCGCAACGTCCGCCACTGTTCGAGGGTGAGCCTGCCGAGACCGCCGCGCAGATCCTTCCAGAACTCGCGCACATCCATGTAGATGAACCCCCCCGAGGGCATCGTGCGCGTCGGACCGACAATCTCGATATCTAGAGCGCGGTAGGCCTGCCCTTCGCCGACGATGGGCAGGGCGAGCACCTCGACGTCGTAGACGAGTAGAGCCTCGGCGATCCGGGTGGCGATCAGATCTTCACCGTGACCGTTGCTCAAGCACAACAACCGCTTCTTCGACACGTGTATTTCCGATGCCTCGGCAGGTCCGACGCCGCTACTGGTGCATATTGTAGCCGCCTGTCGGTCGCCGCTGGCGCCGCGCTAAACTGGACAAGCCGAGCGAGAACGTTGAACTTGTACATTCCCAGCATCGAGGTGCGCCTGCTGCGCGAAGGCCTCATCGAATCCGTCCACTACTGCGAAGCGGTCGTCGCCGATCACCGCGGCCGCACCCTCGCCCACGGCGGCAACGCCCAGCTGCCCACCACCTTCATCCGCTCGGCGCTCAAACCCTTTCAGGCTCTACCCGTCCTGCGCAGCGGCGCCCACCAGGCCTTCGCCATGGACGACGCCGACTTGGCGCTGCTGTGCTCCTCCCACAGCGGCGAACTCGTCCACGCCCGGCGCGCCTTCAACGTGCTGTGGCGCATGGGACTCGACCCTGCGCTACTTGTCTGCCCGGTGCCCCCGGGCCGCACCAGCCCGCTTGAGTACAACTGTTCGGGCAAGCACGCCGGCATGCTGGCCGTTTGCCTGCGGCGCGCCTGGACCACCGAGCGCTACGCGGATAGGCGTCACCCGGTGCAGTTGCTCATCGCCAAGACCCTGTGCGAATTGCTCGCGATGCCGCTCGACGAACTGGTCCAGGCGCGCGACGACTGCGGTGTGCCCACCTACCAGTTCTCCCTGGCCCAGATGGCCTGGCTTTACGCCCAACTGTCCTCGGGCGAATCGGCAGAACTCGAATGCCTGGCGCGCGCGATGATCCGCGAGCCGGCGATGGTGGCGGGCGAGGGCCGCTTCGACACGGTCTTGATGCAGTTGAGCGGCGGCGAGCTGGTCAGCAAAGCCGGTGCTGAGGGGGTGCAGTGCATCGGCCGCATGGGCCAGGGCATGGGACTGGCCATCAAGGTCTACGACGGCTCCGATCGTGCCAAATACCCGGTGGTCATTCATCTGTTGCGCCAGTTGGGCTGGATCGATCCGGCGGTAGCCGACGCCCTGGGCGACCGCTTCGCCGTGCTGGGCGAACACCAGCGCCTCGAGGTGGTGGGCGAACTGGAGATGGCTTGAGCCGAAGGGTTTTGAGAACAAAGTGCCTTACCCGCTGCGCCACCGTTCGACTAGTCATCGCCGCCGCGCCGGAGGATGGAGCCGATCGGTCCGGGTTCTGTGGCTTTGTCGGTTTCTTCGAGAATCTTGAGCTTGTACTCGGCGCTGAAGTGACGGCGTTCGGGTTTGGGTCGGACTTCCGTGCTGGGCTTGCCAAAACCGTTGGCGGTCGGAGAATCTGAAGAAGGCATAGGCATCGTTCGGACTCCTGGAGTGAGTGATTAGTTTCAGGAGTCATCTCTTTCTATATGGGCACCCAGGGGGAGATCAGAGGCCGGTTCGACCCGGCCAATGCGTTTCACCTCAACCTCAACATCGAACCTTAGTGCGACGGTTGAGGCTGAGATTTTTGGTACAACGACAGCAGAGAGTCACCGTGAGCGCAGCACATCACCTGCTTCACGACCGTCATGCAAACTCGCAACCTTGGTTAGCTAACCAGTTTACAGAGGAAGTGGCAAGCGTGGATCTGACGATGACGGAAGTCGCTGCCGCGTTCAGGCGCGTTATGGGAAAACAGGTCGCATACCAACAAATTCCTTTTGAAGCGTTCGAGCAGCAAGCCGGTGAGGCAATGACCACGATGTATCGCTGGTTTGAGAAGGTCGGCTACGGAGCGGATTTGGTGAAGTTGAAACGCGATTTTCCTGAACCAACCGACTTGGAAGCCTATTTGCGCGACCACGATTGGGCAAAGCCAAGCGAAAGTGCATCCGCTTAATCCTACCCTCGACAATACCTGATCACAGGCTCGACGTGACGGATGCGGCAATCGATCCAGGCCGCCCTCGCAGCAAGCATGGCACGGTTCGGCAGGAGCGCGGCGTTGCAAAATATTTCGCCAACAGTATCGCACCTCGGCCGTACCCCTAAGGAGTGATAAGGTGTCGGGTGCCAGTACGCTCTGACACCTGATACCCGCTCCATGCCTCTGCTTGTCGTCGAGAACCTCACCAAGCGCTTCGGCGGTTTGGTGGCCGTTAGCAACGTTTCTTTCAGCGTCGAGCCTGCCGAAATTTTGAGTGTGATCGGACCGAACGGCGCGGGCAAGACGACACTCTTCAACATGCTCACGGGCATCTACCAGGCGAGCGAGGGCAATGCAAGCCTCGCAGGCAGGCCAATCACCGGTCTCAAGCCCCACCAGATTGCCGAGGTCGGTCTGGCGCGCACATTTCAAAACATCCGCCTTTTTGGCAGCATGACGGCGCTCGAAAATGTGATGATCGGCCGCCACAGTCGCACCCGCGGCGGCTTCTGGTCCGCCCTCCTCCCGGGCAAAGCAGGAGTCGAAGAAGAGCGGCAAATTGCCGAGCGCGCCTACGCAGAACTTGCTTTCGTGGGTCTTACCGCCTGCGCCTCCCAGAGCGCCGATCGCCTGCCCTACGGCGATCAGCGCCGGTTGGAGGTAGCCCGCGCCCTGGCCACCGATCCGCGAATGGTGCTGCTGGACGAACCCGCCGCCGGCATGAATCCCCGGGAGACCGGTGCGCTGGTAGGCCTTATCCGCAAAATTCAGAGCCGCGGTGTCACGGTGGTACTCATCGAACACGATATGAACCTGGTGATGAGCCTGTCCAACCGCATCGTCGTCATGAACTTCGGCCAGAAAATTGCCGACGGCAAGCCCGCCCAGGTGCGCTCGGATCCGCAGGTGATCGCCGCCTACCTGGGCGGCACGGTTTGATACCCCGGCAGGGCACAATAGAGAAAGTGTGTAACTTTCCGTAAAGGATTTTCATGGCGGATCAACTGGTACGGGCGACGGCGGCAGAGGGCAGGATCCGGGCCGTGGGCGTGCTCTCGACGCGCCTGACGGAGGAAGCGCGCGGCCGGCACAAGCTCTCGTATGTGGCGACGGCGGCTTTGGGGCGAACGATGGCGGCCGGTTTGCTGATTGCCTCCAACCTCAAACAGACCGAGGCGCGGGTGAACCTGCGCCTCCAGGGAGATGGACCCTTGGGCGGCATTCTGGTGGACGCCGGGGCCGACGGCACCGTGCGCGGCTACGTCAAAAACCCCCAGGTGGAACTGCCCCCTTCCCCCAAGGGCAAGCTCGACGTCGGCCGGGCGGTGGGAGCGAACGGTTTTCTCTATGTGGTCAAAGATCTGGGCTATGGCTACCCGTTTTCGGGCACGACCGAACTGGTAACGGGCGAAATCGGCGACGATGTCACCCATTACCTGGTCACCTCCGAGCAGGTGGCCTCGGCCCTGATGCTCGGGGTGTTCGTGGGCGCCGACGGGGTGGACGCGGCCGGCGGGCTGCTGTTGCAGGTGATGCCCAGTGCCGATGGCCAAGAGGACGAGGAACTGGCCGCTACGCTTGAGCGGCGACTGGCGAGTGTAGAAGGTTTTACGCCCTTGGTGCGTTCGGGCAAGCGCATCCCCCAGATTCTCGAAGAACTGCTGGGAGATATGAGCCTCGAAATTTTTCCGGAGGTGCAGTTGGTGCGCTTCCACTGTCACTGCTCGCCGCAGCGGGTTCTGGGGGCACTCAAAATGATGGGCGAAGCCGAACTGCTCGATATGATCGAAAAAGACGGCGGGGCTGAGGCCACCTGCCACTTCTGCAACCAGGTCTACCAGGTCAAAGCGAGCGAGCTTGAGACCCTGGTTGAGCAACTGCGCTCCGAGCGCGAGGTCAGTTCGCAAGAATAAAAAAAGGGAGGCCGTCTGCCTCCCCTATCGTTCAACGTTTCGGACGTTTTACGAACGGCCGGTCATCTGCTGCTGCCGGATGTCCTGGTAACGGCTTTTGGCCATCTGGAACTGTTTGCCCATCTCGCGCAGCTGCTCATCGCTGAAGTGCTGGCGCAGCTTGGCAAAAAGCTCGGCCTCCTCGTAGTTGACGTGGCTGGTCACCTTCTGCTGCAACTGGGCCAGGCGCGAGTCAAATTCGGCGGAACCGATGCCGCTGGTTTTGACTTGTTCGAGAAGGGCCACCAGTTCGTCTTGATCTTTGTAGGCGAACTCAGCTTTGTCGATGCTGTCGTCGAAGCGCTTGAGGTCGGCGTACCAGGTCTGGTCTTCGGCCTCGGCGTGGGCGCTTAGATCGCCGTAGAGCTGTTTAAAAAATTCCAACTTCTTGGCCGGATCGTTCGTGCCCTGGATCTGGCCGAACAGTATATGGACCTTCTGGTGGTCCATGCGCACAATGTCGGTCACTTTCATGTCCGCACCGCCCTCGCCGTGGGAGATGACCGAGCCGAAGACGCCGGAAAGGGCCGCCAGCGAATCTTGCACCCGTGCCCACAGCCCCTGGTCGGCTTCTTTGCCGGTCAGTTCGCGCGTGCCGATTACCTCCAGAATGCCCTTGAGCTGTTCCTGGTGGGCGCGGTTCTCGAAGTTGACCGTGTTGAGCGGGGCGATGGCCGCATCGATGTCGGCGCCGACCAGCTGGGCCGCTTTGTGGACCAGGATGCCGGCCATCGCCGCCTGGTGCTTGAGCAGTTCAAGTTGGCTGAACTTGTCATAGAGGCTCAGCTTGCTGCTTTGCATCAGGTCGTTCAGCTTGTCGGTCATCTCGACGACGGTGTCGCGCGGTTCGCCCTTGACGCCGTACTGGATGATCGTGTTGTCGATGATGGTGAGATTTTTCTGGTCGTCTGCGAGCATGTCCCCCAGCCGCTTGCGGATGTCCGGGTCTTCGGACAGAGTAACCAGGCGCTGCTCGATGGTGACCAGCAACTCCTGAAGGGCCTTGATGTCGGCCAGTTTGACGGCAATCGCCAGGCGTTTGTCGTCGGCAATGGTAGGTACCATACGGGTGTCCTCTCGTCTCGTCCTATACGCAACGATCGTCGCCGCTCGGCCGCGGACCCGGGAGTGCCGCGAGGACGAAATGCTGGCAGTTCGTCCTCCGTCTGAAGTATGATGGAAAACCTGTCGGGCGCCTTTGGCGTCCCTGCTGTCCTGTGTCCGACTTTCGCTATGCTGACGCCCTGCCTGAGGTACGCATGAGCAACGCTTTGACCACGCCCAATTATTTGCTGCCCGACCTTGTCGAGATCCAGCGGGAAAGCTTTCGCTGGTTCCTCGAAGAGGGTCTCATCGAGGAGTTGTTGAGTTTTTCGCCCATCACCGACTACACCGGCAAGATGGAGTTGCATTTTCTGCAGGACTACAAACTCAAAGAACCCAAGTACTCCGTCGAAGAGGCAAAGCGGCGCGACTCGACCTATTCGGTCCAGATGTACGTCTCCACCCGCCTCGTCAACAAAGAGACCGGTGAAATCAAAGAGCAGCAGGTCTTCATCGGCGAGTTGCCTTTGATGACCGACCGGGGCACATTTATCATCAATGGTGCCGAGCGGGTCATCGTCAACCAGATCGTCCGTTCTCCCGGAGTCTACTACAAGCAAGAACTCGACACCAACGGCCGCAAGACCTTCAACGCTTCGCTCATCCCCAACCGCGGCGCCTGGCTAAAGTTCGAGACCGACGCCAACGACTTGGTGTGGGTGCGCATCGACAAGACCCGCAAACTCTCGGCGGTGGTGCTGCTCAAGGCCCTAGGCCTGTCGGACAACGAAATTCTGGACGCTTTTCGCCATCCGGAGTACTTCCAGAAAACGATTGAAAAAGAAGGCAACTACTCCGAAGAAGAGGCGTTGCTCGAACTCTACCGCAAGCTGCGCCCCGGCGAGCCTCCGACCGTCTCCGGCGGCCAGCAGCTTCTAGAGACCCGCTTCTTTGATCCCAAGCGCTACGACCTGGGCCGGGTGGGCCGCTACAAGCTCAACAAAAAGCTGCGGCTGAGCGTCCCCGAGACGACCCGCATCCTCACTCCCCAGGACATCCTCGCTTCGATCGACTACCTGATTAATCTCGAATTCGACATCGGCTCCCCCGACGACATCGACCACCTCGGCAACCGCCGGGTGCGCTCGGTGGGCGAGCTGTTGCAAAACCAGGTGCGCGTCGGCCTCAATCGCCTGGAGCGCATCATCCGCGAGCGGATGACCGTGAGTGAAGCCGAGACGCTCACCCCAGCCTCGCTGGTCAACCCCAAACCGCTGGTGGCCGCCATCAAGGAGTTCTTCGGCTCCTCGCAGCTCTCGCAGTTCATGGACCAGACCAATCCGCTCGCCGAGCTGACCCACAAGCGCCGTCTTTCAGCCCTCGGTCCCGGCGGTCTGACGCGCGAGCGGGCCGGCTTCGCGGTGCGCGACATCCACCCGTCGCACTACGGCCGCATCTGCCCGATCGAGACGCCCGAAGGCCCCAACGCGGGACTGATCGGTTCGCTTGCCACCCACGCCCGGGTCAACTCCTACGGCTTCATCGAGACGCCCTACAAGGTGGTCAAAGACGGCTGGCTCAGCGGCGAAATCAAATACCTCACCGCCGATGAGGAGGACGAATTTCGGGTGGCGGCGGGGGACGTGGCCGTCGATGAGGGGGGCAACATCCTTGCCAACCCGGTCACCATCCGCTATCGCCAGGAGTTCGGACTCGCCTCCCCGGCCGAGGTCGACTACGTAGCCGTCTCGCCCATTCAGATCGTCTCGGTGGCCACTTCGCTGATTCCGTTTCTTGAGCACGACGACGCCAACCGGGCGCTGATGGGCGCCAACATGCAGCGTCAGGCAGTGCCGCTGTTGCGCCCCGAACGGCCCCTGGTGGGCACGGGCCTCGAAGGGCAGGCGGCCCGCGACTCGGGCATGGTGATCGTCTCCGACATCGACGGGGCGATCACCTACGTCTCGGGTGAGCAGATCCGGGTGCGCGGCGAGAACGGCCAGGAATTTGCCTATCCGCTGCAAAAGTACCAGCGCTCCAACCAGGACACCTGCCTCAGCCAGCGCCCGATCGTCAACGTCGGCGACCAGGTGCGCAACGGCCAGATCCTGGCGGACGGTTCGGCCACCGAGGGGGGTGAACTGGCCCTCGGTCAAAATATCCTGGTGGCCTTCATGCCCTGGGAAGGGTACAACTACGAGGACGCCATCCTCATCTCCGAACGGCTCGTCTACGACGACGTGTTCACCTCGATCCACGTCGAAAAATTCGAGATCGAAGCGCGCCAGACCAAACTCGGCCCCGAAGAGATCACCCGCGAAATTCCGAACGTCGGCGAAGATTCGCTGCGCAACCTCGACGAGCGCGGCATCGTGCGCATCGGCGCCTGGATGGAAGCGGGCGACATCCTGGTGGGCAAAGTCACCCCCAAGGGCGAATCGGATCAACCGCCTGAAGAGAAGCTGCTGCGGGCCATCTTCGGTGAGAAGGCGCGCGACGTGCGCGACAACTCGCTGCGGGTGCCCAACGGCGAAAAAGGCCGCGTCGTGGACGTGCGCGTCTTCACCCGCGAGCAGGGCGACGAGTTGCCGCCGGGGGCGAACATGGTCGTGCGCGTGTACCTGGCGCAAAAGCGCAAGGTGCAGGTGGGCGACAAGGTGGCCGGCCGCCACGGCAACAAAGGCATCATCTCCAAAATTCTGCCCAAGGAGGACATGCCCTACTTGCCCGACGGCCGCCCGGTCGACATCGTCCTCAATCCGCTGGGCGTCCCTTCGCGCATGAACGTCGGCCAGGTCTTCGAGACGCTGCTCGGTTGGGCCGGTGCCTGTCTCAACGTGCGCTTCAAGGTCACTCCCTTTGATGAGATGTACATCAAAGAAGCGTCGCGCTACCTGGTCCACGAGAAGCTGATGGAGGCGCGCGAGGTGACGGGGGATCCGTGGGTCTACACCGACACCGGCAAGCACATCGGCAAGATCCAGGTCTACGACGGACGCACGGGCGAGGCGTTCGATCGGCCAGTGACCGTGGGTCAGATCTACATGATGAAGCTGGTGCACCTGGTGGATGACAAGATCCACGCCCGCTCCACCGGCCCCTACTCCCTGGTCACCCAGCAGCCCCTGGGCGGCAAGGCCCAGCAGGGCGGCCAGCGCTTCGGCGAAATGGAGGTCTGGGCGCTCGAAGCCTTCGGCGCCGCCTACACCTTGCAGGAGTTGCTCACGGTCAAGTCCGACGATATGACCGGCCGCAACGAGGCGCTCAACGCCATCGTCAAGGGCAAGGCGATCCCGCGCCCGGGCATTCCCGAATCCTTCAAGGTGCTCGTGCGCGAACTGCAGTCGCTGGGTCTCGACGTGTCGGTCCACAAGATCGAGACGCAGCACGACGGCTCCTCGCGCGACGTCGAAGTCGACTTGATGGCCGACGTCGGCGGACGGCGCACCCCGAACCGGCCCACCTACGAAAACATCGGCGGCCCCCGCGAGATGGAATTCTCCGAGGACTAACCCGGTAAATCCGCAGTCTCAATCCAACCCCGTTCTGGCTTCCAGGGCGGGGTTATTTTTATGATGCAGTCAGAAACTGGTGTTCACCAACTTGATGAAGTTGCCCTTGGCTTTGTAGGTTTTGCGCAGGTGTGCAAGCCAATCCTCGAACTGTTCGTGTCGGCCGAGCCGGTCCATCAGCGGGTCTGTAAAGTCAATTGTGTAAGTGGTCTCAGCAAAGAAAATACCATACTCTCTCAGACAGGAGGAGCTGATGACTATCCGCAAAGAGATCCTCGACGAACTGCTCAAAGACTACGACGGCACCGAGCCGCAGACCATTCTCGGGGATTATTAGACCTCTTGCATGAACTGGATCACGGAACGAGTTTCCAATGGTTTGAGCTGTTTATCTTGGCATTCGCGCAAGAGGTCTAGTGAAAGCACGTCACGGTCAATCAGGGACGATGGCCAAAGAATCGGTGACCTTCAGAGTGGAGGCTGGATTGCTCGCCTCGGTGGACGAACTGGCGCGGCTATTTGAGCGCGACCGCTCCTGGGTGCTCAAAGAGGCCATCCGCGGCTACATCTGCGAGCAACAAGCCCAAGGCGCACCTCAGATGCGGGCACTTTCGGTACGCACCACACCGGTTGGGCTGCGCCGCCTGAGTTGGCCGCAGGCCGCTGCTTCCTCTAGACCGCGGGTTTGCCGTACGCTCGCGGCTATTTTGTGGCGGATAAGTTCGCGCTCAAAAGCACGCACCCGTTCCTCGCCCGGCCGCTCGTACTCGGCCCCTTCGATCGGATTGTAAGGAATCAAATTGACATGGGACTGGAAGCCACGCAAAATCGCCGCCAGTTCCCGGGCGTGACGGGGCTCGTCGTTGACATTGGCCAGTAGCGTGTACTCGAAGCTGACCCGGCGGTGGGTCGTCTCGACATAGTCGCGGCAGTCTTCCAGCAGCTCTTCGATCGGATAGTGCTGGGCAGTCGGGATGAGTTTGAAACGCAAAGCCTGATTGGGGGCGTGCAGGCTCACCGCCAGGGTGATCTGCAGTTTGTGGGTCGCAAGCCGCCGGATCTGACCCGGTACTCCCACCGTTGAGACGGTGATCTGCCGCTGGCCGATGCCAATGTCGCCATTGAGCACCCGGAGGGCCTGCACGACCGCCCCCAGGTTCGACAGCGGCTCACCCATGCCCATGAAGACGACGTGGCTTACCCGGCGACCAAAACCCTCCTGCACCGTGAGCACCTGATCGACGATCTCGTGCACACCCAGGTTGCGGGCAAAACCGGATTGGCCGGTGGCGCAGAAGCGGCAGGCCATGGGACAGCCCACCTGCGACGAAACGCAGACCGTCAGCCGCTCGGCGGACGGAATACCCACGGTCTCGACGGTTTCGCCGTCGGCCCCGGCCAGCAGGTACTTGATCGTGCCGTCGGGGGCAGAGCTTTCGCGCACGACCTGCGAGCGGCCCACCGGCACCGAGTGCACCTGTTCACGCCACGCCTTAGGCCAGTCGGTAATCTCCATCAACGAGCGCACCCCCCGCTGGTAGAGCCAGCGGTGCAACTGTTGGGCGCGGTAGGCTGGCTGGCCCTGGGATTCAACCCAGATGCGCAGTTCCTCGGCGCTCTGGCCAAGCAAAGGGGTGGTCATGACCGCTCAAAAACACTCCTTCGATCATAGTGCGCCCGATAACTCCCTGTCCGTATTGCGCAGTCCTTCAGCAGGGAGTATTCTTTGTAACGGTTTGCAGAAGGAGTGCCATGTAGGCCGATGAAAAAACAGATGGTAATACTTGCTTTGTGCTTGATGGGTGCCGTAGGTGCACCACCTTTAGCTGCCCAACTCAGCGAACAGTCCGCGCCGCCGCAGCCGACCCGCGAAGAAATCCAGAAAAACCGGCAACAAATTGTCCTGGCCAACGTTGAATTGAACGATACGGAGAAAAAAGCCTTTCTACCAGTCTACGAAAAGTATCAAACGGGTGTGTATTCCCTCGAAGAAAGGCTTGAAAAAACGATCGAAGAGTACGCAAAGTTCTACAACAGCGACAGCCTCACCGATAAGAAAGCCGGGGAACTGCTCGACACCAGTTTGAGTATCAGGAAGGCGAAATTGGAGCTGCTCAACAGCTATGTCGCCCAGCTCAAGAAGATCTTGCCCCTCAAGAAAGTCGCCAGGATCACACAGGTCGAAAACAAAATGGATGCCATCGTCAATTATTATTTGGCTGCGGTGATCCCGCTTGCCAAATAAATCTGCGAAGGCGAAACGGAGAGACATGATGCAGATGCAAAAATGGGCATCCCTGTCGGCGGCCCTCGGGTTGGTTTTTGTCCTGGGCAGTTCTGTAGCTGCCCAGATGAAGGCGGATCTCGCTTTGACCCGTTCGCTGCTGAGGACGGACCGCCAGCAAGTGGTCATCAAAGCGATGCAGCTCAGCGCGAAAGACAATGAAGTTTTCTGGCCGTTGTATCGGGAATACCAGGTGGAGGTACTCAAACTCAACGACCGCTTTATTCCCATCCTCGACACCGTCTCCGAAAACAAAAACCTCAGCGAGCAACAAGCCCAACAGTTGATCGACGAAGTTCTGCAAATTCGCGAAGACGAACTCAAGCTCAAAAAGACCTACGTCCAGAAGTTCCGGGCAGCGCTGCCCGCCCCTGTCGTCGCCCGCTACTTTCAGCTGGAGGACCAATTGGATGCGATCAACCGCTTCGATTTAACTGGCACGATTCCGCTCGTCAAATAATCGCTGCTCCCGCTAAAGAGACTCGGTGCCCAGGATGGGGTCGGCCCCCCATCCTGGGCACCGGCAGGGTCTAGCCGGTGGTCTCCTCGCCGCTGTAGAAGACATCGTCGATCAATTCGTCGGCCACCGACGCAGCGTAGTGGCCGACGACGGTCCCGGCGGCAGCACCGCCCGGCCCGCCGAGAGCAGCCCCGGCGGCGGCAAAGCCTCCCTTCATCCCCCAGCCGGCAATATCGTCCCAGGAGTATCCGTCATCATCGGTGTCGGTGTACTCGCCAGCCGTATCCACCGCGTCGTCCCCGAGCGCACCGGCCGTCTCCAGAGCCGCATTGGTAGCCACACCGGCCTGGTCGTAGCGCTGATCGGTCCACTCGCCGACCGCGTCAAGGCCCATGTCGGCCAACTCGCCACCCCGGTCGTATCGGTTGTCGGCCCATTCGCCCACCTGGTCGAAGCCGGCTTCGAGCGATTGGCCGGCACCCGTCATATCCTCGCCGAACGCACCGAGGCCCTCCGAACCGAACAGATCGCCCGCCTCCGACACCAGTTCGCCACCGGCCTCCAGGGTACCGCCGTAGACATCGCCGCCCAATTGCGCCAGACCTTCGACGCGATCTCCGGTCCAGTCGGAGACTTGCTCGACGGCATCCCCGGCAACGTCGGCGACCTCCTCGGCAGCATCGCCCATCCAGTCGGTGGCATCCTCAGCTCGATCGCCGAGCCAGCCACCGACGGACTCCAAGAACCCTTGCTCTTCTTCCATGGCTTGGTCTCCCCGAATCGAGGCGACCGGTCAGCGGCGCAGGCAACCCACAAGTGTTCTGAGCATTGGTTTATTGGTCGTTGCATGGACCGCAAAGCCGGGGCGCACTCGATTTCAGAACGTCCTCTCTCAGTAGGGAAATTGGTTGCCGTCGTGAATGCGCCTACAGCCATTTTTCAAATCGGGCGCGGCGGAAGCACATGGGCGTCCTGTGGGCCGAAGTGCAGATGGACAGGCGTGCCTGGCGGCAAAGGATGCGCGTCCGCCTGATAGGCCTGCCAGATGTCGCCCGTGGGCAGCTTGAGGGTGTAGCCGTACTCGCGACCCAAAAAAGTGGCCGCCACGATCACCGCTGCGCCGTCCGCTGCCGGTTCGCAGCGCACCGCCTCCGGGTATACGGCGATCTCCACCTCGGCCGCACCAGCCTCCGGTTCGAAGGGTAACATCCCCAGTTCGCTCCGCCAGCCTGCGGGGGTGCGCCGGGCTGCCAGCACATTGGCGCGCCCGACGAAGCGGGCGACAAAGCGCGAGCGCGGGGCGCGGTAGAGGCGCTCGGGGGTGTCCCACTGCTCCAGGGCGCCGCCGTTGAGCACGGCGATGCGGTCCCCGAGGCTCAACGCCTCCGAGCAGTCGTGGGTAACAAAAATCGCGGCGGTGCGGGTCTTCTGGAGGATGGCGCGCACTTCCTCGCGCAGGGCGACGCGCACGCTGTAGTCAAGGTTGCTGAACGGTTCGTCGAGCAACACCAGGCGCGGCTCGGGGGCGAGGGCGCGGGCAAGGGCGACGCGCTGCTGTTGGCCGCCCGAGATCTGGTGGGGATAGCGCTCGCGCTCACCCGACAAACCCACCAGATCGAGCAACTCGGCGATGCGCTTGGGGGCAGGGTTTTTGAGGCCGAAGCCGATATTTTGAGCGACACTCAGATGCGGAAAGAGCGCAAAATCTTGAAAGACCATGCCGAGGCCGCGCCGCTCAGGGTTCAGGCAATACCCCGCAGCAGCAATTGTCTGCCCCGCAAAGCGAATCGAACCGGCGTCGGGCACCTCGAAACCCGCCACCAGCCTGAGCAAGGTCGTCTTGCCGCAGCCGCTCGGCCCCAGCACCGCCAGAATTTCGCCCGCTTCGAGCGCCAAAGACACCCCCGCGAGGGCGCTCTGGCCCCGGGTATAGCCTTTGGTGAGATGGTCGAGCACCAGCAACGGTTCGCTCACCGGGGCATCTCCGTCCGGGCGCGCACGAACAAAAAGGCGAGCGGGATGAGCGAGCAGAGCACCAGCAACAGGGCCGCCGGGGCGGCGTGGGTATAGACCGATTCGCTGGCCGGAATCCAGATGCGGATGGGCAGCGTGTCAAAACCGGCCGGGCGCAGCAGCAGCGTGGCGGGCAATTCCCGCAGACTCGACAGAAACACCAGCGCCCAGGCGGCGACGAGACTCGGCCACAACAGCGGAAAGCTCACCCGCACCAGGGTCGCCATCGGGGAGCAGCCCAGGGAGCGGCTGGCCTCTTCGAGCGTGGGCGAAAGCTGGGCGAGGGCCGTGCGCAACCCCTGCAGCGCCTCGGGCAAAAAGCGGACCACATAGGCCACCAGCACCATCGCGACGGTGCCGTAGAGCCAGGGGGCAAACTGGGTGCCCACGAACACCAGGCTGAGGGCGACCACCAATCCCGGCAGGGCATAACCGAGTTGGGAGAGGCGATAGAACACGCCGGCCGGCCGCGACGGATAGCGCACCCACAGCAGGGCCACCGGAAAGGCGGCGACCGTGGCGATGGTGGCGGCGGCGGCGGCACTGGCGAGCGAGTGGGCCAGGGCCTGCCAGACGTTGTTATAAGCGGAAGTCCAGACCGCCGCCAGGGCGCTTCGGTCGGTGAGGCTCTGCACGGTCCAGGCGGCCAACAGCGCAAAGGGCAGCACCAGCGCCAGACCCACCACCGTGCCCACCGCCAGCAGAGCCGGTAGGCGCCAGGGACCGAGCAGCACGGGTGCCGGGGGCCGCCAGCCGCTTTTCATCTGGGCCACCCGCCCACTGCCCTGGGCACGCTGCTCCGCCCAGAGCACCCCGAGGGCAATCACCACCAGCACCGCGCTCAGCACCGCCGCCCCGGCCCGGTCAAAGCGGGTGGTCAGTTGCAGATAAATCGCGGCAGTAAAGGTTTCGACCCGCAGCAAGCTCACCACCCCAAAGTCGGAGATGGCATAGAGGGCCACCAGCAGGCTGCCCGCCCCGAGGGCAGGGGCCAAAAGCGGCAGGGTGACGCGGCGAAAGGTCTGCCACGGCCCCTGGCCACAGGCGTGCGCCGCCTCGATCAGCCCGCGGTCGGTGCTGCGCAGTTGCGCCCCGGCGAGCAGATAGACGAACGGATAGGTCGTCAGTACCAAGACCAGCGCTCCGGCCGGAAAGCCGATGAGCCGCACCTGCGGCACCGACGCCACCCCGAGCCGGGCTGCAAGCCACTGCTCGATGAGTCCCTGCGGTCCTGCCAGGGTCAAATAGCAAAAAGCACCCACGTAGGGAGGGATCACCAGCGGCATGGCACAGAGCACCCGCCACAGCGAGCGCGCCGGCAAATCGGTGCGCTCGACCAAAAAGGCCAGCCCCGTGCCCACACCGGCAGCCAGGACGGTGACTGCGAGGGCCAACGCGAGCGTCGTGGCCAAGAGCGGCCCCAATTGCGTCGCAAGCAGGCTGCTCCAGGTGGCCCCATCGACCTCAACGCTGCGCACCAATAGATACACCAGCGGCACAGCCAGGGCGCACGCCACCGTCCCCGCAAGCCAGAGAAGCGGAGCCGGGGCGCGGCGAAGGGCGGGTTCACCCGCTTGCAGATTGCGCATCGATGCTTACGGCATACCGGCACCGTTGGCCAGCTTCAATGAACCGTCCACCTCTTTGGCCAGGGCCGACAGGGGCACCTGGGTGACTTTAAAATCGCCTAGCGAGCGCACCCCTGCCTGGGCTTGCACCCCCGGCAGCAGCGGAAATTCGTAATTGGCCTGGGCAAAGATTTCCTGGGCCGGGGCGGTGGCCAGAAAATCCACGAAGCGCTGGGCGGCGGCGGTGTGCTTCGCCCCTTTGACGATGCCCACGCCGCTGACGTTGATCATCGTCCCCATCTGTCCTGCACCCTGGTCGGGGTAGATGACGCCCACGGGCGAACCTTCCGCCCGTTGCAGGTGGTAGTAGTAGTGATTGACGATGCCCAAAGGAAACTCGCCGCGACCGACCGCCTTGCGCACATCGGTGTGACCCTTGAGAAAGATCGTCTGGTTGGCCACCAGGCTCCTGACGAACTCGCGGGTCTTCTCGTCGCCCATCACCTGGCGCATCTCGCTCAGTTGGCCCAGCATCGATTCGTTGGCGGTGCCGGCGGCGGCGATTTTGCCCTTGTATTTGGGATCGCTCAGATCCAGCAGCGACTTGGGCAAGTCGGCTTCTTTGATCAACGATTTGTTGTACATGATCACGCGGGCACGGCCGGTGACTCCCACCCAGCCCGCACCCCGATAGCGCGCCGGGATCTTCTCGATCGAAGCGGATAGGTAGGGCTGTAACACCCCGAGATTGCCCAGCCGACCCAGCACCCCGGCGTCGTTGGCGACAAACACGTCCGCCTGCGGGTTCTTCTGCTCCTCGAGCAGCTGGTTGGCCAGGGCGCTCGCATCCCCGCTTTTGAGCACCACCCGAACACCCGTCTCCTTCTGGAACCGCTCGAGCACCGGCTGGATGAGCGGTTCCTTGCGCCCGGAATAGACGACCAACTCCTCACCCCCCTGGGCAAGACCGACCGACGGTACCGCGGTAAACAGGCCACCGACGGCGAGCACTCCCAACACTTGTCGACGTGTGAACACAGCAACCTCCAGGACATTCGCACGAAGACACCTCCCGCAACCGCCGCGACTACGGGCGTTGCAAGGGGCGTTCCTGTAGCCTGTGAAACTATAATCTTGCTGCAATTAATTGTCAATTGTGCTGCTCAGGGGCGCTTTTGGCGGTTGCTGCGGCGCTGTCGGCGGTTGGGTCGGGCGGGGTTGGATGGGGTGCGCACGCCGAAGGGGGGATCCACCCGGCCGCCGCTGCGCTCGGTGCGCAAGTTGCGGTAGCTGATGGCGGCGGACCCCCAGTAGGTGAGGCTCCAAAGTGCAAGTACCAATCCCAGCCAGTGAAGCCAGCCGTCCGGATAGGCCACAAAAAAAGTAAGACCGACTGCCCCAAAGGCGATTGCCGAGGCGACGCCGTCCTTGATGAGCGCCGCCCAATTGCCCATCAGATTTTTCTCGGTGAGCTTGAAGTAGAAGTAGAGCACCCCGGCTGGAACGAGCACCAGCAGCGGCCACCAGGTAGAGTCCATGACCCAAATGTTAGCGCACGTCCAACCGTCCGGCGACGCCGAGGGATTCGGGAGCGGTTCCAGTTTGTGAAGCCAAGCCTGACGGACCAACCGGCGGGCATTTGTTGCGCCCGCCGATGCGGCGGGCGCATACTGTTAACACGCGGGTTTCACAGAACTGGCCTTCCCGCAATCTTGGGTTGCAACCTGTCAAGCACCGCATCTGCCTTTTGGTAGATGGACCAAGCGTAGGACGAGAGAGGACCGGGTGATTGCGAAATTCAAATCCCAACGAAAAGGCTCAATCGCCAGGCGGCTGTTGCTGACTCTGGGTTCGCTGCTGCTCGTATTTTTGCTGGTCTTTGGATTTAATTACTGGCTGGTATTTCATCAGGTCGAAAACCTCCGGCAGTCCTATCGGCTCAGCCGCGAACTCAATATGAACGTCTACCGGATGCAAGAAGGCATGACCGATCAGGAGACGGGCGTGCGCGGATTTTTGCTGGCCCGCCAGGAGGAGTTTCTCGCCCCTTTCTATCAGGGACGGGTCCAGTACCTGAGCTCCCTCGAAGAAGCCCGGCGGGTCGTGCAACTGATCACCGTCCGCATCGAAGACCCGCAGATGCGTAGTCAGATGCTCAGCGCCCTCGACGCCGCAGGACAAGCGGCTGAGCGCTGGTACGAATTTGTGCGCGCCGGCGAAATCGAATCGCTCCGGCGCGGCGATGTGGCTGCGGCTCTGGACCTTGGCCGCAGCCGCCAGGGTAAAGAACGCTTCGACCGGTTTCGCCGGGCGGCAGCGGAGGTGCGCAGGCGCAATGACCTGCTCTTTGCGCAGCTCGAAGCGCGGATCAGCGAGCGGCAGAACCAGAGCGAAATTTTGAGTATCGGGCTTCTGGCGATGGCCGGGTTGCTGGCTGGGGTAATTTCCCTGGGATTGGTGCGCAGTCTAAGGCGGCCTTTTGCGGCGCTGGAGGGGGCGGCGGTAGCCCTTGGCGAAGGAAATTTTCAGACGCGGGTACCTGCTGAAGTTATCGAAAACGACGACGAGCTGGCGGTGCTCGCCCGCTCCTTCAATCAGACGGCCGAGCGGCTGGGCCGCCAGAACCTCGAATTGCGCGAGCGCGACATTCTGGGCAGCCTGCGCGCCCTCGATGCGGCAATCGTCGAAGAAATCGACCTCGACCGCCTGTGCGGGCGGCTGCTTGAGAGCCTGGGGGAACTGACCGGGTCGCAGTTGGGGGCGCTCTATCTGCTCGAAGGTGGGCGGCTGCTGTTGCAGAGCAGCCTGGGTCTGAGCGCCCCGGCGCCTGCCATTCGCCTGGGCGAAGGCATGGTCGGTCTGGCGGCATCCCGGTGCGCCCCGGTAGTGCTGCAGAGCCCCCCCGCGGGGGAGCCGCTCTCCCTTGAGACTCCCGCGGGCGCGCTGCAGCCGCGCAGCCTCTCCGCCTGGCCGCTTTTGAGCAAACAGCAACTGGTGGGCGTGCTCTTTGTTGCGGGTCTGGAGCCCCTGGCTCCCATAGCGCGCAACCTGCTCGAAAGTGTTTCAAGTCAGCTGGCCATCGCCCTGCTCAACAGCCGCAGCGTGCGCGCCATCGAAGAAGCGCGGGCGCGCCTGGAAGCCACGTTCGAGCAGATGTCCGACGGTGTGTCGATTGCCGATGCCCAGGGCAATCCGCAACTGATCAACCCGGCGGGACTGCGCATTCTGGGTCTGCCTGCCGATCAAGATCTCACCGACAGCGACTGGCAGCATCGCTTCGAGGTGTTCACCCTGGAGGGCGAGCCTTTAGAAGCGCAGGAAGTGCCGGTTCGCCGCGCCGTGCGCTTCGGCACCACGGTGCGCGCCGACCTGCAAATTCGGATCCGCCAGGGACGCTCGGTACTATTGTCGGTTAGTGCTTCGCCGCTCAAAGACGGCCGTGGCAACATCTATGGGGTGGTGGCCGTTTTTCGCGATGTGACGGTCGAGCGCGAGCGCGAGCGGCGCCTGGCGCAGCAGGCCCACGAACTGGAGGCTCTGAATACCGAACTGGAGGCCACCAACGCAGAACTCGAAGCCCAGCAGAGCGAACTGGAGGCCATCAACGCAGAACTCGAGCAGCAGCGGCTGCAGATCGAAAGCCAGAATCAGGAACTCGTCGAAGCCGACCGCCAGAAGAACAACTTTTTGGCCTCGATGAGCCACGAGTTGCGCACACCTCTCAACGCGATTATCGGCTTCTCGCAGCTGCTGTTGCGCAACAAAAACCTGCAGGAGCAACCGCAGGTACTGCTGCAACTCGACCGCGTCTATCAGAACGGCAAGATCCAGCTGCGGCTGGTCAACGACATTCTTGATCTCGCCAAGATCAAAGCGGGCAAAGTTGAGTTGCGCTACCAGCCGGTCGCCCTCGAACCGTTCGTGCGCGAGGTCTACGCCGCCCTCGAAAGCCTCGCGCTCCAAAAAAATCTGTCGGTGCGCATCGCCGTCGACCCGTCCATAGGGGCCGTCGAGACCGATCCGCAGCAACTGCGCACGATCTTGATCAACTTGCTCAGCAACGCCTTCAAGTACACCGAGCGGGGTGAAGTCGAAGTGCGCGTCCGACGCCCGGCGGCCGACCGCTTCGAGTTGGAGGTGCGCGATACCGGCGTCGGCATCGATCCGGACCAACAACAAAAAGTCTTCGACGAATTTAGCCGCCTGGAAGGGGCCGCGACGCGCCAGGCCAGCGGCACCGGATTGGGGCTGGCTATCTGCAAACGGTTGGTGACGCTGATGGGAGGCGAGATTTCGTTGGTGAGCACCCCGGGCGTGGGCAGCACTTTTACCGTCCGTCTGCCCTGCGGGCCTGCTGTTATCCCTGCCGGGCGCTCGGCGGGTGAGCCGCCGAAGGTGCTGTTTATCGAGCACGACCTGCAGGTGCAGCAACTGGTGGCCACCCGGCTTGCCGAGCGCTCCTACCGGTTGCTGTTTGCCCCCGACAGCATCGAGGGCATCCAGATTGCCAAAGCCGAACGCCCCAATGCGATCGTGCTCGATCCGACCCTGCCGCGCACCGATCTGTGGGGGGTGCTCTTCGAGTTGCGGACCGACCCCACTACCGCCGGTATTCCGATCTTGTTGCAGAGCGTCGCAGGCGAGCGGGGCCTGGCGATCCCACTTGGACTGGCGGATTTTCTGATCCGCCCCGTGGGCCAGGAAAGTTTGCTCGCGGTGCTCAAGCGCCGCCGGGTCGCCCCCGAGGGCGATGCGATCTTGATCGTCGACGACAGCGCCGACAACCGCGAGTACCTGGCCGCCTGCCTGCGCGACGAAGGCTACCGTGTGCAACCAGCCGCCTCCGGCCCCGAGGCCCTCGCCTACCTCGAAAGCCACCGACCGCAACTGGTCATCCTCGATCTGATGATGCCGCAGATGGATGGCTTCGAAGTGCTCAGGCGCCTGCGCCGGATGCCGGGGGGCAGGCAGTTGCCGGTGCTCATTTTGAGTGCGATGGATTTGACCGAACAGCAGCGCCAAACCTTGCTTGCCGAGCAGACCGAACAGATCCTCAAAAAAGGCGATCAGAGCATCGACGAGCTGCTGAGCTTGCTCGACGACACCCTGCGCCGACAGCTTGAGACCGCCTGAGCGGCCGGAGCAGAGAGGCTGACACCGGATACCCGAAGCCTGTAGAATGGGCGTATAAGTAAGCGAAGGTAATTAAACGTTAGATCGCTGGAGGCAGAGAAGTACGCTAGGGAAGGCTTTCAGCCTTCGCAAGCAACGTTTTCTAGGCTCTGGCTACTTAGTTGTGCAACAAAACATTAAAATCCAAAATTTATCCCCCACTCTTTTGACCAAACGCACCACTGACCAACCCGTTAAGGAGGCCGATTGACAAACGCATACCGTGTCGCTGTTCTGGGAGCCACCGGAGCAGTGGGCACCGAGATGGTCAAGTTATTACAAGAGCGCCACTTTCCCCTCTCCAGTCTCAAGCTGCTTGCCTCGGAGCGTTCTGCGGGCAAGTTGCTTGATTTTGCCGGTGAATTTCTGCCCGTCGAGGTGCTGAGGCCCGAGGCTCTCAAAGGCCAGGACATTGTTCTGGGTGCCACCGAGGCAGATGTGGCCCGGCAGTATGCCGGGGTGATCGTCGAGGCAGGAGGAGTGTTTGTCGATAACTCCAGCGCCTTTCGCCAGGATCCGGCGGTGCCGCTGGTGGTGCCGGAGGTCAACCTGGCGGATCTGACTGCCCACCGCGGAATTGTCGCCAACCCCAACTGCTCTACAATCCTGCTGGTGGTGGCCGTCTGGCCCCTACACCGGCGCCGGCCCCTGAAGCGCTTGGTCGTCTCCACCTACCAGGCGGCTTCCGGGGCGGGGGCGGCGGGCATGGTGGAGCTTGAACGCCAGACGCGCCAGGTGCTGGCGGGCGAAGTGCCCACAGCCGAGGTTTTTCCTCACCCGATCGCCTTCAATCTTTTCCCGCACAATTCGGCTATTGGACCGGACCGCTACTGCGAGGAAGAGCGCAAGATGCGCCGCGAGACGCGGCGCATCTTTCACAGCGAGGCCCTGCCCATTGCCGTCACCTGCGTGCGCGTGCCGGTCCTGCGCGCCCACAGCGAGGCGGTCAACCTCGAATTTGAAGAGCCCTTCCCGGTGGCGGAGGCACTGGCGCTGTTGCGCGAAGCCCCGGGATTGCAGGTGGTCGAAGATTGGGAGCGCAACCACTTCCCGATGCCCGTCGAGGCGAGCGGCCGGGACGCGGTGCTGGTGGGGCGGGTGCGCGAGGATCTCTCCTGTCCGGGGGCTCTAGATCTGTGGCTTTCGGGCGATCAGATCCGCAAGGGAGCGGCCCTCAACGCCGTCCAGATTGCCGAACAGTTGGCGGGAGGGAGGCGGTGAGCTTCGGTCGGGTGCTCACGGCGATGATCACGCCCTTCGACGGCGAGGGCAATGTCCACTACGCCGAGGCCGAAAAATTGGCCGGCTATCTGGCGGCCCACGGCAGCGATACTCTGGTCGTCTGCGGCACCACCGGCGAATCGCCGACCTTGAGTTGGGAAGAAGAGTACGCGTTGTTCGATGTGGTGCGCCGGGCGGTGGCCGGCCGCGCCAAGGTGGTGGCGGGCACCGGCTCCAACGCCACCCGCGAAGCGGTCGCCGCCACCCGCAAAGCCGCAGCTCTGGGTCTCGACGGCACGCTGCAGGTGTGCCCCTACTACAACAAACCTACCCAGGACGGGCTTTTTGAGCACTTTCGCGCCGTCGCCCAGGCGGGGGATCTGCCGGTGATCCTCTACAATGTGCCGGGACGCACCGGCGTGCACCTCGCCCCTGAGACTGTCGCCCGCCTTGCCGAGGTACCGGGAATCGTCGCCATCAAAGAAGCGAGTGGTTCCCTAGACCAGGTGAGTGCCATCCGGGCGCTTACCGGCGAGGATTTTGTGATCTACTGCGGCGACGACTCGCTGACCTTGCCGATGCTTGCCGTCGGGGCGACCGGTGTGGTCAGCATCGCCTCCCACCTGGTGGGAGAGCCCATCCAGCAGATGATCCGGGCCTTTGAGGACGGCCACAACGACCAAGCCCGCCGAATTCATCTGCACCTGTTCCCGCTTTTTCGAGGGCTTTTCTGGGAGACCAATCCGATTCCCGTCAAGCTGGCCCTCGCCCTGCAGGGCTGGGATGTCAATCACCTGCGCCTGCCGCTCGTCGCCGGGGGCAAGGAACTCGGCACCCGGCTTGAAAAGCTTTTGCACCAGCTTGAACTGCTGGTCTGAGCGGTCGAATGGACCGCATCTTTACCACGAAAACACCGCACACAAGGAACCTTATATGGCTGAAAGCCCGAACCAGACTGTTTCGCCCTTACGCATCACTCCCCTCGGTGGGCTGGGAGAAATCGGCAAGAATACCTGGATCTTTCAGGTCAACGACGAGATTATGCTCCTGGATGGGGGGTTGTCGTTTCCGACCGAGGAGATGCACGGCGTCAACCTGGTGCTGCCCAATATCGATTGGCTGATCGAAAACCAGGAAAAAATCGTCGGCATGGTGGTCACCCACGGTCACGAGGACCACATCGGCGGCATTCCCTACCACCTGCAGCGGCTGCGCATCCCGGTCATCCACGGACCGCGCCTGGCGCTGGCTTTACTTGAAGACAAACTGCGGGAGGCGGAGCTGTTGGGCCGCACCCAACTGCAGACGGTCGGGCCGCGCGGCACCGTGCGCGTGGGCAAGTACTTTGTAGTCGAGTACCTGCAAAACACCCACTCGATGGCCGATTCCTACACCCTGGCTATCCACACCCCCACGGGGTTGGTGATCCACACCGGTGATTTTAAGTTCGACCATACGCCCGTAGACGGCCGCAAGTTCGACTACCAGCGGCTTGCCGAGCACGGCGAGAAAGGCGTACTTTGCCTGATCAGCGATTCGACTAATGCCGAGGTACCGGGCTTCACACCCTCCGAGCGCTCGGTCTACCCCAACCTCGAGCGCTACATCAAAGAAGCTCCCGGCCGGGTGATTGTGACGACCTTTGCTTCTTCGGTCCACCGCATCCACATGTTGCTCGACATCGCCCAGAAGACGGGCCGCTCGGTGTGCGTCGTGGGCCGCTCGATGCTCAACATGATCGCCAAGGCCAAGGCGTTGGGATTTATTCCCAACTTTTCAGACTCGCTCCTCCAGCCGGTTCAGGCCGCCAATAGCCTGCCTGCCGAGCGGGTGCTGGTGCTCACCACCGGTTCGCAGGGCGAGCCGATGTCGGCCCTTACCCGCATCGCGGGTGGCGATCACCGCCAGGTCAAAATCCAGACGGGCGACACGGTGATCTTCTCGTCCAATCCGATCCCCGGCAACACGATCTCGGTGGTGCGCGTCATCGACAAACTAATGCAACTGGGGGCCAACGTCATCTACGGTCGCGAGCGCGGCATCCATGTGAGCGGCCACGGGGCCATCGAAGATCAAAAGCTGATGCTTGCCCTCACCAAACCCAAGTTCTTCTTTCCCTGCCACGGCGAGTACCGGATGATCCGCCGCCACGCCCAGACCGCCCAGGAGATGGGCGTACCGGCCGAAAATATGTTGCTCACCGAAAATGGCGACGTGGTCGAACTCACTGCCGAGTCGATGCGCGTCGTCGATCGCATCCCGGCCGGGGTGGACCTGGTAGATGCGAGCCGCTCGACGATGGTCAACAGCAACGTCCTGCGCGAGCGCCAGCGCCTCGCCGAGGACGGCTTTGTGACCGTCGCGGTCGCCCTCACTGCCCAGGGAACTTTTGCCGCCCGGCCCCAGATCTCGATCAAAGCGGTCGCCCGCTCCGCCGAGACGCGCAACCTCGAAGACATGCTGCGCACCGCCCTCGAACGCACCCAGAGCCGCTTCGGCGAATTTCGCCAGCCGCTCGAAGCTGGCGCCTTGGGCTATCAGTACGACTGGATGGGGATCAAGCAGCTATTGGAGCGCACCGTCAAGCAGGTGACCCGCGAGATGCTCCAGAGCCACCCGCTCATTCAGGTGCTCCTGCAGACGCCGCTGGAGGCTCCGGTGGCCAGTCTGCCGCTCGCAGTAGCGACCTCGGCCTAGGGACCGGTCCAAGGTGCAGAGTCAGGGAGTTTGCGGGTCCGTTGTGGGCTTGGGAAGCTCCCAGATTTTGCGCCAGGGATTCCAGAACATCACCAGATCCGCACAGGCGGGACACTTGAGAAAGTAGCCCCGCTTGACTTTTTTGGAGGGCACCTTCGAGAGCAACCGGCGGCAACGGGGACAGGGGGTGCGCGAAGTCTGTAGCGCTTGGGCTATGCGTGGAGCGGCCGAACGCTTTGGAAATTCCGCCGTAATCGTTGCGCGGGCGCGCGCCACCGCCGGCACCAGATACTCCGCGTTCCAGCCGATCAAATATTTCTCCCAGGGCTCGCGGCTGGCGGCAATCGCGTCGAGGCCCGCCTCCATGCGGGCGGTAAAGGCGCTGTCCACCAGTTCCGGCAGCGTGCGCCCGAGCAGCGCGTCGGTGGCCAGCCCCAGCTCGGTGGGCACCAGCGCGCGGCCCTGCAGTTCGACGTAGGCGCGCTCTTTGAGGGTTTTGACGGTCGAAGCGTAGGTCGAAGGCCGCCCGATCCCTTTGTGCTCCATCAGCTGCACCAGCTTCGGCTCGCTGTAGCGCGGCGGCGGTTGGGTGCGCTTTTTTTCGTGGGCCGAGCGCAGCAGTTCCAGCCGCTGCCCGGCTTCGAGGGCGGGTAGGGCCAGGGCCGCCTCCAGATCGTTCCAGTAGCGGGTGTAGCCCGCGAAGGCGACGGTCATGCCCAGAGCCTGCCAGTGCACCGGGCCGGAGCGGGTCAAGATTTTTGTCTTGGCCAAGCGGGCCGGGGCGCACTGCGAAGCCACCGCCCGCCGCCAGACGATATCGTAGAGCCGCAGTTGCTCCTCGCTCAGGTGCGCCCGGATCGTGCGCGGCGTCAGGCTGACATCGGTGGGGCGGATCGCCTCGTGGGCCTGCTGGGCGCCTGCGCGGGAGCGGTGAGCAGTGCTGCGGGCGGGCAGGTTAGCCGGATCGTTGGTCTGCAGGTAGGTGCGCGCCTGCTGGACAAACTCAGGAGCCACTTCGACGCTGTCGGTGCGCATATAGGTGATCAGCCCCATGCGGCCGGTGGGCAGGTCGATGCCTTCGTAGAGCTGCTGGGCGATACCCATCGTGCGCTCGGGGTTGTAGCCGAGCAGTGCCCCGGCCGCCTGTTGGAGGGTGCTGGTGGTGAAGGGCGCGGGCGGATTCTTGGTGACGGTGCGCCGCTCGACGCCCTCGACGGCGTGGGGGTGGCTGCGCGCCAGGGCGACCAACCGGTCGGCCTCCGCCTCGCTCAGGACCCGGGTCGATTCGGCGGGGGGCGCTTCTTGGTTCGATTTGGCGTCGTCGGTCGCCTCGGTCGGATCGGGCGTCTCCGGCACGTCCCCTTGGTAGTAAGCCCGCCAGCCGGGGGCGTACTCGACCCACACCGACCAGTAATCGACGGGCACAAAGGCGACAATCTCCCGTTCGCGCTCGCACACAAAGTGCAGCGTTGCACTCTGTACCCGGCCTGCGCTCTTGCCGCCGGTCGCATTCCACAGCAAAGGCGAAACTTTGTAGCCCACCAGCTTGTCGAGGCACTGCCGGGCGCGCTGGGCGCTCACCAGGTCCATATCCAGGCGGCCGGGTGCTTGCAGGGCTGTGCGCACGGCTCCCTCGGTAATCTGGGTGCAGCGGATGCGCCGGGGGGATTTGAGGCGCAACTCCCGCGCCAGGTGCCAGGCGATCGCTTCGCCTTCGCGGTCGGGGTCGGTGGCCAGATAGACTTCCTGGGCCTTGGCCGCCGCCGCGCGCAATTTCTTGAGGGTCGCCGACCCCCGCTCGCCCCTGGGCACGTAGCGGCAGGTGACCGCCTCGGAACCGACGTCGAAACCGAGGTGATCGGCGCCGTCGTTGGCCAACTCCATGACATGACCCAAGGAAGCCTGCACGTCCCAGCCCGCGCCGAGGATGCCCTTGAAGGTCTTGATCTTGCCCGGACTCTCGCAAATCAGCAGCCGCATCACTTTCGGTGAACACCCGGCCTCAAGTCTAAGCCGCCGGGGGCCCACCGGTCCAGAGAGGCTACTTTTTCACCCGCGAGAAGCTCTCAAACCAGCCCCGTTTCCAAAAATAGATGACCAGACCCACGGCTACCGACAACATCAGCACCAGGCTGTAGGGATAGCCCCAGTACCATTCCAGCTCGGGCATGTTCCAGGGGGATTTTTCGGGATCGAAGTTCATGCCGTAAACCCCGGCAATAAAGGTCAGGGGAATAAAAATAGCCGAGATCACCGTGAGGGTCTTCATCACCTCGTTCATGCGGTTGCTCACCGAGGACATGTAGATGTCCGTCAGGCTCGAAGCCAGTTCCCGGTAAGTCTCCACCATGTCGATGATCTGGATGGCGTGGTCGTAGCAGTCGCGCAGGTGGAGGCGCACCTCCTCGCCGATGAGCGGGTTGGCATCGCGGATGAGGGCGTTGATCACATCGCGCTGGGGCCAGATGGCGCGCCGCAGCATCAGCAGTTCGCGCCGGAGCATATAGATTCTCTCGAGGGTAGCGCGGGTGGGGTTTTCCACCACCTCCGCTTCGAGTGCCTCAATGCGTTCGCCGAAGTCTTCGAGCACCGGGTAAAAGCCGTCGATGATCGCATCGAGCAGCGTGTAGGCCAGGTAGTCGGCGCGCTGATTGCAGATGATGCCCTTGGCGGTGCGGATGCGCTCGCGCACGGGGCCGAAGACGTCGAATTTGGCTTCTTCTTGGACTGTGAGCAAATAGTTTTTACCCAGGATCAAACTCACCTGCTCGCTGAAAAATTCTTCTGCCGTTTCGGAGGTGGGACAGACCATCCTGGCGATAATCAGCAAGTAGTCCTTGTATTCTTCCACCTTGGGGCGCTGGGGCACATTCACGATGTCTTCGAGCACCAGCGGATGCAGCCCGAACACCTTGCCCAGGCGGCGCAGGATGTCCTCGCTGCCGAAACCGCGCACGTCGACCCACGAGATCGAGTGGTTGTCCAGATAAGGCGTCAGTTCCTCAGGATGTTCCACCCTCCGGCCGGTGGATTGTTCGGCATCGTAATCGATGAGGTGGATTTCGGGCGGTGGGGCGTTTTTTTCGATGCTGAGCGTTCCCGGCATAGTACCGGGGTCGTCGTAATGGTAATCGACGTAGGACTCATCCTCCTCAGGATCCATCGCTTCGCCGGCTTCCGGCTTCCGGTCTCGCATGGCAGCCGCACCGTAAAGGACACCACCCAATTCTAGAGGCATGGGCTGGTCGGCACCCTGGCTAGGGGGCAAGGCCGGCTGCAAACGGCACCGGCTGATCGCTGGGCGGGGTGTGCCGCCGGTCAGCCGGTGGCCCGCTCAGTGGTGCCCACCGGCAGCGCCCAGCGCTCGATGGCGGCGGTCAACTGCTCGCGGCGCACCGGTTTAATTAAACAGTCGTCCATGCCCGCCGCCAGACACAGCTCGTAGACCCCGGCGCTGGCGTTGGCGGTGATGCCCACGATGGGCGTGCGCCGGGCCGGGTCTTCGCGCCTGCGGATCTCGGCGGTAGCCTGGAAGCCGTCCATGACCGGCATCTGGCAATCCATCAACACCAGTGTGAAGGAGCGGCTCGCCAGCACCGTGAGGGCCTCCGCCCCGGTCTCCGCCACCGCCGCCTCGCAGCCGAGCCGCTCCAGGTGCCGCAGCAATACCTTCTGATTGACGGTGTTATCTTCGACGATCAAAATCGGCCCGTACTGGGGCAGACGCACCACCACGGGTGCGCTCGGCGGCGGTGGTTCGGCCGGGGCTGAAACTTTAAGCGGCAACACGAACCAGAACGTCGAACCTTCCTCCAGGCGGCTCTCGACGCCGATCTGCCCACCCATCAACTCGACAAGTTGCCTGGAGATGGCAAGTCCCAGCCCCGTGCCGCCGTACTTGCGGGTGGTGGAAGTGTCGGCTTGAAAAAACGACTGGAACAGGCGGCTGGTCGTCTCGGCGCTCATGCCGATCCCGGTGTCGACGACTTCAAAGCGCAGACGCATCTCGTTTTCTTGCTCCGCCACTGGATGCACCCGGATAGCTATCTGGCCGCGAGAGGTAAATTTCAGAGAGTTGCCCACCAGGTTAGTCAGCACCTGCGCCAAGCGCACCGGATCGCCTTCGAGTTGCCCCGGTACTCTGGAGTCGATGAGCACCTGCAATTGCAGCTCTTTGCCGCGCAGCTGCTCGGCAAACATGGCCACCACCGAGTCGATCAACCGGGGCAACTCGAAGGGCACAACGTCGAGTTCCATGCGTCCCGCCTCGATTTTCGAAAAATCAAGAATGTTGTTGATCAAACTCAGCATCGTCTCGCCGCAGTAACTGATGATGGCGGTCAGTTCCCGCTGTTCAGCGCTCAGCTCGCTTTCCAGCAGCAGATCGGTCATGCTGATGATCCCATGCATCGGCGTGCGCAACTCATGGCTTGCGGCGGCAAGAAAGTCGCTTTTGGCCCTGGCGGCGGCCTCCGCCCGCGCCTGGGCCGCCTGCAACTCGACTTCGATGCGCTGCCGCTCGCCAATTTCCGCCCGCAGTTTCTGGTTGAGCAACTTGTAGCGAACGGTCCTTTCCCTGACGCGCTCCTCCAGTTCAGCATTCAACCTGGCGAGTTCCTCCTGGGTAACCCGGTGGGCCGCCACCTCGCGCATCAACTGCTCCCCCATGCCCGCCCAGTCCTCCAGTTTGAAGGGCATCTCGAGGGCGGCGCGATCGTAGGTGATGTTCAGCACGGCCACTACCTCGCCTCGACAGTTGAACTGGGGCACCGCCAGACTGTAGCAGTAAAGCATATAGCCTTCAGCACCCGCAGTATGCGCATAACTGGTGCTGCCTGGCTCTCCCGTCTCGAACACCTTACGGACCATTTGCTCCCAATCGGACATCTGAGCAAGGATCGATTCAGGTATGCCCATCTCCCAAAGATTTTTGCCCAATACCCATTCCTTAGGCAGCCCAGAAAAGCGAGAAGTGGCTGCATTGACCATGATCGAACGCAGTTCGGGGTCTAGAAGCCCAATTTGATCTGGCGCCATATCAATATACTTTTCGTACATCAAGTTGCGCTGTTGGCTTTCATCAAAACGCTCCTCTGCCTCCAGGCGCTCGCTCACCAGCGAGGCGGCGTGTTCCAGGAGCAAACTATGGGCTCTATCGAGGGAGCGCGGCTGCCTATCGGCGATCCAGAGATTACCCGCCAGCGCACTGTTAGAGAAAATGGGAGCCGCCGCCACAAAGCGCCACGGCGAGTGGCTGAAACAGGCATCAAGGTCAGCGTCGCACAGCGAGCCAGTTGTCCCAAGGGGTGCCTGACTTCTGAACCAGGGATCAACAGTAAAGTCCTGGTAACCGGTGAGACAAATTTGAACAACGGATACGCCTAGGGCTGAGCGCACCAGTGACGTTATTTTTTCCACGAATTCTACGGGCAGCAAAGCTTCGAACCCAAAAATAGAAGTTTAGTATGGTAGAAATTTTCTACAAAAGCAGCATACCGTTAAATCGCCATACCACACCTCTAACCGTTGCTTAGGAGTCAAAATGTCGGGTTCGCTTTTGGTTGTAGGCACAGGTATTCGAGCCGGGCACCTTTCCCAGGAGGCCATTGCCGCCATTCGGACTGCAGGCGCTGTTGCCTACTGCATCGCCGAGCCGCTCAGTCGTTCGTTCGTCGACGAGCTTCGCGAAGAAGCTGGTAAACTCCCTGCTGAGGACCTGCACCGCTTTTACGCAAATGATAAGCCCAGGATGCAGACTTACACTCAGATGGTCGAGCGCATCCTTGAACTGGTGCGGACCGACCTTCAGGTGGCTGCAGTCTTCTACGGGCATCCTGGCATTTTTGCCTATCCCTCCCACGAATCGATCCGCCAAGCCCGCGCAGAGGGCTACCCAGCCGAGATGCTTGCAGGGATTTCGGCAGCCGATTGTTTATTCGCGGATCTCGGGGTAGACCCCGCCACTGCAGGGTGCCAGATGCTGGAGGCTTCCGATTTTCTTTTGCGCCGCCGTCGCCTTGACCCGACCTGTGGCGTGGTGCTGTGGCAAATCGGTTGTGTGGGTCACGGCGATTACCAGGGCAGCGGCTACGATCTGCGCTATATGCCAATGCTTGTGGAGGCGTTGTCGGCATTCTATCCACCCGAACACGAAGTGGTTGTCTACCAAGCGGCACACTTTGCCCTGTGTGATCCCGTCGTCGAGCGCGTACCTCTAGCGGGCCTACCTACAGCCCGCATTAATGCCGTTTCGACGTTATACATTCCTCCGCTTTTCTCGCAGGCAATCGACGAGCAAGTGCTGGCAAAGTTCAAAATTAAGACGTTTCACGGAACCGGAGCCTGAAGGAACCGTCCCTCCAATGTAATGATGTAGCTAAACAGTGAGTAGCCACCTATGAACCACAAAGCCAAGTCATTTCTTATCCGGCTTACACAGGATCCTTTCCTGGCGCAGCGCTTTCGGCAAGATCCTGAACAGCGTCGGACGATATTAGAGGAAACAGGCCTTGATGCAGCGACGCGTGAAGCGCTCGAAAGCCGCGACGAAGGTCGAATTGCCAGTCTCCTGGGCGCTAGCGGGCTGCCCGCTTTTCTGATCGTCGCCGTCATCGTTCCCAACGGTCCTTTCTAGCGCATCGAAGCCAGACTGAGCAGTGGACCTCGATACCCTCAAGCAAACGGCGGCCCGTCGTGCCGTCGAATATGTCGAAGATGGCATGGTGGTCGGGCTGGGCACCGGCTCGACCGCTGCTTTCGCCGTGAGCGCCCTCGCCGAGCGGGTACGTCTGGGGCTGCGGGTGGTGGGGATTGCCACCTCGGAGCGCACCGCCCGCCAAGCCGAGGCGGAGGGTATCGTTCTGGGGACACTGGCGGAGCAATCCAGGGTCGATCTCACCATCGATGGCGCAGACGAGGTGGCCCTAGGGGATCTGGCCCTCATCAAGGGCTTGGGCGGCGCTTTGCTGCGCGAAAAGATCGTCGCTGCCGCGAGCGATAGGCTGATTATCGTCGTCGATGCCACCAAGCTGGTCGAACGGCTGGGTAGCCACGGCCCGCTGCCGGTGGAGGTGGCCCCCTTTGGCTGGCAGGCAACCGCCCGCGCCCTGGAGCGGCTCGGTGCCGAGGTGAATCTGCGAGCCCAGCAAGGACAAGCGTTTCTCACCGACGGCGGCCACTACATCCTTGATTGTCGTTTCGGGCCGATCGCCGATCCGGCCGGGCTCGAAGCGGCCATCGACCGCATCCCGGGGGTGGTGGAAAGCGGTCTGTTTGTCGATATGGCCAGCGCGGTGATCGTGGCTGACGAGGGAGGGGTCGAAGTGCTCAGGCGCGCTCCAGCGCCTTGAGCACCGCGAGCACCTCGTCGGTCGAGGCGTTGCTGTCGATAAACGAGAACAGGTGGCGGTAGACGATCTTGCCGGTTACATCGACGATGTACTGGGCCGGCAGCGGGGCGCCGAGGGCCTGACCCGCGCCGTAGATCCGGAAGATCCCGCAGTCGGGATCAAACAAAAACGGATAGGGCAACGCCAGAGCCGCAACCACCTGGGCACTCTGCACCGGGTCGGTGCTCGAGACCATCAACAATTCCGCCCCGGCTTCGCGGACTTCGCCGTAACGATTTTTGAGTTCCTGGATGTGCGGATAGCACAACGGGCAAAAAAGTTTGTCAGTAAAAATGCGCGTAAAGGCGATCACCACCGCCGTCCGCCCCCGATAATTCGCCAGGCGCACCGGTTCGCCCCCGACGCGCGGCAGGACAAAATCGGGAGCGCTCTGTCCGACTTCGGGAACGCTGAAGCCGGGTAGGGGTACGAAATTTTTTGCAAAGCGCTGGTTCAATAGCCCGGTATTGGCGGTCATTGCGTTTTATGAAGTTTGTGACTTCCAGGATAACTCACCCGGCGGCTCGAGGGTCTCCGCCACCGCCTTGAGCCTGTGCAACTGGGCTTGCATGTCGGCACGGGTGAGCGCCTGGGCAAAAATTGCAAATCCAAAGCGCACCAACGGGTTGGGAATGTCGAAACAAAAGCGGTTGACCAGGAGCAGATCGCCGTCGGACCCCGTGACTTCCCAACGGTCGGTGCCTTCAAAAAATCCCGTAAATTGCCACTGCACCAACCCGAGGGCGCGCTCGACCACTTCGCACTCCAGATGGGGATGCACCGGCGGCAGGCGCAGATAAAAGCGAAAGCGGCTGCCCACCGCCGTCGACCACTCCCCGACGCTGCGGCATTCAAGCAGGGGATTGAGCCAGCGGCGCATCAAGCCGGGCTCGCTCAAGCAGCGCTCAGCGGCACCCAGTGAGGCTGCGATGCGAATCTGCTGCTCAAAAATTTCCACCACCCGCCTGCCAAACCAGCAACACCGCGATTGTAGGTCGCGGCCGCAATTCACAAAAATTTATCGAGAATTTATATCGACTGCTCTTTCGCATGCGATAAGCTGTCTCCACCTGTAAACCGGCTTTTTGGAGTTGGCAATCGGGTTTCGGCTTCGGGGGTGATTGCGGGGAAAGTCTTGCTCCGCCGGGGTTTTGGTGTATACGACGGTTCGATATGTCGCACTGCGGTGCGCGGAGCATTGTGCTGCGAACGCTGCGGCTTTTGTCTTACTTTGAAGGGGAGTTGCGCCGTGTTGAACAACTTCTGGTATGGCCTGGCCCACAGCCCGGCCATCACATCGATACCCCGGCAGGTGGTGGTGATGGGCCGCCCACTGGTCCTGTACCGCACGAGCGGGGGGCGGGTCGTCGCCCTGGAGGACCGCTGTGCCCACCGGGATACCGCCCTTTCCGGCGGCTGGGTGGAGGGCAATTGCCTGCGCTGTCCGTACCACGGCTGGCGCTACGCGCCCGACGGCGGGTGCACGGAAATTCCGGCCAACCAACCGGGGGTGGCCATCTCGCGCCTTGCCAAAGTGGAGACATTCCCGGTGCAGGAGCGCCATGGCCTGGTGTGGGTGTTTTTGGGAGAGCTGCCCGCGGCCCAGCGCCCGGAACTGCCGCCGCTGCCGGAGTACGCGGACCCCGGCTGGCGGGCGGTGCGCGGCGAATTCACCTGGAGTGGGCACTACACGCGCGTCATCGCCAACACCGTGGATATGTCCCACGCCCCTTTTGTGCACGCCGCCGCCTTCGGCCGCAAAGAGGCGCCCCGCATCCAGACCTACCATATCGAGTCGGAGCGCTGGCGCGGCAGTGCCTCCATCCAGTTCAAAACCAAACCGGCCTACTTCTTGAAGTTGGTGCTCGGCAAGACGCCCCCCGACGGCAGCATCACCTCCACCTTCCACCTGCCCAACGTCACCCAAGTCCACCACCGCTTCGGCCGCATCCAGTTCATTCTGTTTTTGGTCCATGTGCCGGTGGACGACCGCACCACCCACACCTGCTGGCTGCACCTGCGCAACTTCGTCACCCACGCCTGGGCGGACCCGTTTATGCACCGCGACGTCGTGCGCACCTTCCGCCAGGACGACAGTGTCGTGCGCCTGCAACCGCCCGGCCCGGTGCCTGAGCAGTTGAACGCAGAGGTCCACGCCCCCTCCGACGGCCTGGAGGTAGCCTACCGCCGCCTGCGCAGGCTGTGCGGGCGGCTGGAGTGGGCTTCCCCAACCCAGAACCCACGCATCACCGAAGGAGCTTCGCCATGAGCGCACCCGTCCTGACTACGGCCACCGCCATCGAGGAGCGCGCCGCACTGGGGGCCGACGACGGCATCGACTGGGCCGGCCTGGGCGCCCCCTATACGCGCCTGGAAAGAAGCTTCGTCGCGCGCTCGATCGGTGGAATGGCAGTGCAGGTCCAGGTGGCGGGGCACAAAGCCCCGCCTCTGGTGCTCGAAAGCTGCCCCGCCAACCACACCAACTTCGTCCTGGGTGAGATGGTGCTCTTCACGGGTCTGGAGCAAAACCCCGGCCCGATTGTCCTGGTGCTCTCAGAACCCGTCTGGGGGGCTGGGGCGCAGATCCAGCCGGACTATCCGGGCGCCTTTACCGGGGTGCTCGAAGCTTTCGACGACCAGGACCGCCCAGTGGCCTCGGTGCGCCGCGCGGGACTGAGCACTACCGCCTGTGACGGCTCGGCCATTTTCGTCGGCTTTCACTGTTTACAGGTGCCGGTGGTGCGGCTGGTGTTCGCCGTCGAGGCCGCGGGCGGCCCCTACGCGCTGGCCATCAACCGCCTCGACCTGCGGCACACTCGGGCGTAAAGCCGTCCGGCGGTGTGCGGCACTCCAGATTTAGCGTGCCGACAGGTACCATAAGCTAAGTCTGGATCGAGAGCATGGAAACTTTCCTGCCGGGTCCCCTGCTGCGGCCCGCGGCCTGGGTGCAGGTGCTCGTCGACGCACCGGCCCGGGAGCGCACCTACACCTACCGACTGGCCGACGGCATGACCGCCGCCGGGGGCGATGTGGTGTGCGTACCCTTCGGCAGCCAGTTGGTTGGAGGGATCGTCCTCGGTTGTCTCGACCAATTGCCGACGGGCCTCGATCCTGGGCGGCTCAAAACCGTCGAGTCGGTCGTGGGGACGGGGCTTTTTGCGCCAGGCTTCTGGCCGCTGCTGGTGCGGGTGGCCGACTATTATCTGGTGCCGCTGGCGCGGGTGATCGAGACGGCTTTGCCGCCGGGCATCTTGAGCCGTGCCCGGCGGCGGGTGCGTCTTGTGGCCGATGCCGCTCCGATGGCCCAGTGGGGGCTCAGTGCGGCAGCCAAAAGCGCGTTCGATTTTTTGCGCTCTCAGGCCCACGCGGATTTCAGCTGGCGCTTTTGTGTGCAGCGGCTGAGTGGGGGAGCGTCCTCCCTGAGAGAACTGCAGGCGCGCCGGTTGATCGAGAGTTACTACGTCTTCGGTGAGACGGCCCGGCCGCGCACGCAGCAATTTGTCGTCCTTGCAGGGGCAAATGCAGATCTCTGCGGCCGTTCGGCGGCGGTGGTGCAGTGTTTGCGGCGGCTCGGGGGGGAGGTGAGCGTCGCGCAACTGCTCGCCGAAGCGCGCACGACCCGCGCGCTGCTGCAGAAGTTGCACGCCGGGGGCCACGTGCGCATCTACGAGCGCCAGATTTTGCGGCTTGCCGCCCCAACGGCGACCGCCGATAGGCCCAAGCCGCTCACCGACGCCCAGAAGCGGGTGCTGGACCGCTTGCAGGGAGCGGCTCCCAGTCCGGTGCTGCTCGAAGGGGTGACCGGTTCCGGCAAAACCGAGGTCTACCTGCAGGCGATTGCCCCGGTGCTGGACCGCGGCGAGTCGGCCCTGGTGCTGGTGCCTGAAATTGGCCTCACCCCGCAGTTGACCGACCGCTTCGCCGCCCGCTTCGGGGCAAGGGTGCGGGTCTACCACTCGGCCCTTTCGGAGGGCGAGCGCTTCGACTGCTGGCGGCAGATGCTCACAGGCGAAGCGCAGGTCGTCATCGGCACCCGCTCGGCGGTTTTTGCACCCCTGCCCAAATTGGGGCTGATTGTGCTTGATGAGGAGCACGACGGCTCCTACAAGCAGGACCGCCCCGCCCCCTGCTACCACGCCCGGACCGTGGCGCTGTGGCGGGGCGAACTGGCCGGTTGCCCGGTGCTGTTGGGTTCGGCCACCCCGGATCTCGAAAGTTTCGATTGCGCCACCGCAGGCCGCTACCTGCACCTGGAGATGCCCGAGCGGGTGGCCGGGCGGCCTTTGCCCGCCGTCGAGGTGGTCGACATGCGCGAGGAACTGAACCGGGGCAACTTCTCTCCCTTTAGCGCCACGCTGCAGCGGGCGGTGGCCGAGATGCATGGGGCGGGCCGCCAGGGCATCTTGTTCATCAACCGCCGCGGCTACAGTACCTTTGTGCTGTGCCGCAACTGCGGCGAGGCGCTGCGCTGTCCCCACTGCGCCGTCTCGCTCACCTACCACCGCCTCGAAGCGGGCGACTACCTGCGCTGCCACTACTGCAACCACGGAGCCCCCCAGCCGCGCGCCTGTCCCCACTGCACCTCCCCCAACCTGCGCTACTTTGGGGCCGGCACCCAGCGCATCGCAGCCCAACTGGGCGAGCAATTTCCCACCCTGCGGGTGCTGCGCTTCGACCGCGACACCACCGCCCGCAAGGACGCCCACCGCCAGATTCTTGAGCAGTTCGGCCGCGGAGAGGCCGATGTCTTAGTAGGCACCCAGATGCTCACCAAGGGCCTCGATCTGCCCCAGGTGACCCTGGTGGGGATCCTGGCCGCCGATGGGCTGCTCAATTTGCCGGATTTTCGAGCCGGTGAGCGGGCTTTTCAGCTGCTCACCCAGGTGGCCGGGCGCGCCGGGCGCGGCAGCGAACCCGGCCGGGTGATCCTCCAGACCTACGCCCCCGAGCATCCAGTGGTCGAAGCTGCCAGCATCCACGATTTTCGCCGCTACGCCGCCGCCGAACTCACCCAGCGCCAGGCCCTGGGCTATCCGCCTTTTGTCCAGCTAGTCGCCCTGCAACTGAGCGCAGCGGAGCAAGAGAGCGTCGTCGAGGCGGCCGAAGCCCTCGCTCGCCGCCTCGACGGCTCGGCGGATTTTGAAGGTCGGCTTTTGGGTCCGGCCCCCTGCACCGTCGAGCGGGTCGCAGGCCGCTACCGCTGGCAGCTGCTCATCAAAAATCCGAACGGTGAGGCAGGCCGCGCCAGCCTGCGGGCCTTGCTCGCCCAGTTTGTGCCCTGCGCGGGCGTGACGGTGGCGGTGGACGTCGATCCGCTGCGGTTGCTCTAAGGACAAAAAAAGTGAGGCCGACCGCCAGGGATAGCCTCACCCGCTCCTTTCAGCACCGGAAGCCCGGCTTGCCGTCTGCCGGGACAAGCTTGTACATAGGCTTCAGGTTCCAGGGAGCGCATCTCTCCCCGAAACCTGAAGTGGCGCTTGGAAACGATCCATACCGGCCGCGGGGTGGGATAAACCCACACCCCCCGCGGCACGTAGGCTTTAGCGGCAGGCTGCGCCGGAGACCACCGCAGGGGTACCGGCGTAGGGCGTGGAGTCGGAGTAGGGCTCAGAGGCGCGCGGGCCGCTCTCGTCGTTGTCCGGGTTGAAGCGCGGGTTGTCGATGCAGGGCTGCTGCTTACCGGGCGAGAAGATGATGCTGCCGCTGGTGGCCAGTTCGTCGAGCTCGGCGGTTCTGGTGTCCTGCTTGGGCTGGGCGGCCTGGGCAACCGGCTCGGCGGCGGGCGGTGATCAATCTGGCCCAAAACGCCGTGCAGCACACTGGCCCGGGCGATTGCATCGCCATTGGTTCGGCCCTGCGGGGGGCATGGGTGTATCTGTGGGTGAGCGACTGCGGGCCGGGCATTGCGCCGGACGATCAGCGGCGCATCTTCGAGCGCTTCGAGCGCGGCAGCCATAGCCGCTACGAGGGCAGCGGTCTGGGACTTGCCATCGTACAGGCGATCGCCACTACCCACGGCGGCAGCATCCAACTGACGAGCGCACCGGGTGCCGGTGCGACCTTTACGCTGGGGCTGCCCCCTCGACCCGCCCCAGGAACTGCAATTGCACAATCAACTCACAGGTCAGAGCTGCTCGACGGTGCTCTCGGTCTATTCGCACTGAACTCCCTCAAATTTGGAGAACCGCCATGAACCGGATTTTGATTGCCGAGGACGAGACGCGCATTGCCGCATTTCTAGAAAAAGGCCTGCGCGCCAACGGCTACACCACCATCGTCGTGCGCAACGGCGTCGAAGCGGTTCAGATGGCCTCCTGCGACGACTTTGACCTGATGATTCTTGATCTGGGGCTACCGGGCAAAGAAGGGCTCGTGGTGCTCGAGGAGATGCGTGGCCGCGGCGAGCGGCTGCCGGTGATTATCCTGACCGCCCGCGATGACATTGCCGATAAAGTGGCGGGACTCGAATCGGGGGCGGACGATTATGTGACCAAACCCTTTCGCTTCGAAGAATTGCTCGCCCGCCGGCGCGCCCGCCGGCGCGACACCGGTAACGGCCGCACCCAGGAGCAACTGGTCCTGCGCTCGGGAGAAATCAGCCTCGATCTGCGCACGCGCAAGGCGAGCGCCGGCGGGCGCACCGTCGAGTTGTCGGCGCGCGAATTTACGCTGGCGGAGACGTTTTTGCGCCACCCGGGCCAGGTGATGAGCCGCGAGCATCTGTTGAGCCGTGTCTGGAGCTACGACTACGATCCGGGCTCCAACATCGTCGATGTCTACGTGGGTTATTTGCGCCGCAAGCTCAACACCGACCGCATCGAGACGGTGCGCGGCATGGGCTACCGCCTGCGCGCCTGAGGGGCGGGCGGATGTGAGCTTTCTCATGGTTCGCTCATCGCTGCTTTACAAACGATTTTTGAAGATCGATCTCAGGAGAACCTCTCAGCCCTGGAGACCGCCCGATGTCCTTGCTCAAGACGCTGCCGCTCATCGTTTCGCCCACCCAGGGTCCCTCTTCGGAGTTTTTGCACGAGGAGACTGAGAACAACCTCAGTCCTTACGGCAAGTTGGTCAGGCTGTTGCGCGAGGACTGGCGGGATCTGGTGGCGCTGGGCGCCTACACGGTCATGGTCGGGCTGTTGTCGCTGGTGGTGCCGCCTGCGGCCTCCGCCCTGGTCAACACCATCGCCACCGGCGTCTACATGCAGCCGCTGGTCATCCTGACGCTGCTGGTACTCGGGTGTCTGACCTTCGCCGGGGTGCTGAAGCTGATGCAGTTGGTGCTCGCTGAGCGCCTGCAGCAGCGCATTTTTGCGCGCATCGCCCTCAGGCTGGCTGTGCGTTTGCCGTTTATCCGCCAGTCGGCGTTGCTCAACGAGTACGCGCCGCAGCTGGTCAACCGCTTCTTCGACGTCGTCACCGGCCAGCTCTAAGGCCATCAAAATAATCTACGGCAAACCCACCAATTTTTTGTTGTATTCTCGGCACCCAGTTGCTAGGATTTGTGCAGTCCCAGTCTCCCTGCGCTTGCGATGAGCTTGTACGACTACGACCCTGGCGACGACGAACCGACGTTTTTGTACTTTGCCTACGGCTCGTGCATGTGCCCGGTCGATCTTAAACGTTCTCTAGCTGAGGATGTGCATGGCCGCGTTGTCGGGGCGGCGCGCCTGTCGGGATACCGGCTCGGTTTTTTTCATTATTTGGAGCGGCGCAACTGCGGTGCCCTCGACATCGTGCCCGACCCGCACGGCGAGGTCGAAGGGGTACTCTACCGGCTGCCGTGGCGCCTGGGGGGCCTGCTCGATGCGCGCGAGGGAGTTGGCCAGGGTGACTACCGCCATGCCTTTGTCGAAGTCAGTTGCCGGGGACGGGTGTACCGGGGGGTGCGCACTTATACCGTCGTTGACAAACTGAGCGAGGAGATGGCTCCCAACGAATGGTACGGCAGCGTCGTTTTGCGCGGAGCGTTCACCTGCGGCCTTTCTGAGTCCTATTGTTGGAGGCTGTTCGAGCGGATGTGCTGGCTTGAGGCGCGCCGGCAGCCCGCCGACGCAAAATGCCCGCCCCACCGGCGGCGGCAGGGCGGGCGGATCGCCGTCTAGACGCTTAGGGCGTCACGATCGTCAGCTGCACATTGTTGAAGCCGAAGTAGGTGCGGCGGGTGCCGGACTCTTTGTAGGAGAAGGTGACGGTGTACTGGCCTTCTCCCAGGGTGCGAATGGCGGAGGTGATGTCGAAGACCCGCGTCAGCGAGGTTCTCGACATCGTCGGGTCAAGGTCGCCGATCACCTTGGTACCGCCGGTGGTGACGTTGGTGATGATCACATCGATGCTCGAACCGCTGGAGACAAAGTTTACCCCGAGGGTCACAAATTTAAAGCTCGAAATGAGCGTCGCATCCAGAAACGGACCGGCGCCGCTGGTGGCACTGGCGGTAAACGAACCGATGTAATCGATGAAGGTACTGCCGGAGTCGGCGGCGCCGAGTAGACCATAGTCGGCCTGAAAGACATTGCCGAAGACGTTGAAGTCGCCGGGGCCGTTGTTGAGGGCAACACCGCTTGCGATCCCGCCGATGCTGTCGACGTAGGTAAAGCCGTTGGTCGGATCGGCGTCCGAAACAGGAATGGCAATTTCAAGCACACCGGCGTGGCTGGGAGCCGCAATCATCAAGGCCGCAAGTGCAGCCGCAAACATGGAAGCGTATCGCATAATGATTCCTCACAGAAGGAGACGGACCCAAGCGAACGGCGCTCGAAGTCCTACGACAAAGGAGGATATCAGAGTATGCATGTTTTTATTGGTACTCGACCCAACATTTCTCAGAAGATCTTTAGTCAAGCTAAAATGCCTACCACAAAAGCTTTTTGTTATCCAATTAGTTATCAATAAAGTAAAAAGGGTCATATGACCACCAAAGTCTGTATTGATTTCACCAACCGATTTGGCGCTTCATGGGCGCAGGAGTTGGCAGATGCTGCGCTGCATAAGCATCCAATTGTTGCAATATATTTTTTTGCAATTTCATCACCGAATCTGCTGGGCACACTTCAGGGCACGCAGCTGGGATTGAGATTGCTAAAATCGGCGCCCGATTAGCGGATGGCCACGAAGCCCGCCTGTTCGACGAGGCGCTGCCCTTGACCCGACAGCAGCAAATTGGTGTAGGCGGTCCCGGCTTGCTCGTCGAGACCGTCGTCGCGGCGCACCAGAATAAACAGCCGGCGGGTAATCGGGTAGGTGCCGCTGCGGAAGGCCTCCGCGTCGACGGTGCCAAGATCGCTAAATGGTTTGACGTACTGTCGGCCGCCGCCCTTGGCGAGGGGCAGGGTGCGCACGGTGCGCTGGCTGATCACTTCTGGGGCACTCGCGTAGCCGATGCCGCCGGGGGTGGCAGCGACGTTGCGCAGCGCTTCGGTGGTGTCGCGAATCGCGCGCACCCGCGGGCCGAATCCGCGGCTGCGCAGCACGTTCTCGTTGAAAAAGTCGACGGTCCCCCCGTCGCGCAGGTTGCGACTAAAAGGCACGATGGGCAGATCCGCTCCACCCACCTGCCGCCAGTTGGTGATCTTGCCGGTGAAGATGTCGCGCAACTGCGCAATATTGAGGCCCTCCACCGCCACTTCGGGGTGGACAAACACGGCGATGCCGTCGATGGCGATGGGCAGCTGTTCGAGCTTGAAGCCGCGGGCGGCGGCCCGGACAAATTCCGAATCTTTGAGCGGCCGGGAAGACTGGCTGAAGCTCAACTCTCCGCGCAACAGCATCGCAATCCCTGCACCCGATCCAGGATCGCTGTCGATCGGGTCGATGTAGCGCAGCCCAAAGCCCGGGTGAGCAGCGGCGAGCGCACTGAGGATGACCCGGCTGCGCAAAGGCGCAAGCGTCGTCGAGCCGCCGTAGTTAAATAGACCTGACGGCACATCCGGTACCTCGGCCATGGTGCGGTAGAGTTTGATGCGCTCGAAGCGGCTCGGGTAGCGATCGATCTGGGCCGCCAGGGGCGTGCTGGCGTTTACCCCTTCATCGAGGCCCGTGCGCAGGGCAAAGAGGATACCTCCGCCCGCAAGCAATCCCGCCACCGCTATCAACCAGACCCGCAGTGGTACACCGGCCTTCTCCCGCAACGGTTTGCCGCACACCAGACAGGCGGCAGCAGTACCAGGATTGTTGTTGTAGCCGCATTTGGAGCAACGAACGGCCGCTTTCTGGGTGTTCATGGTGGTGCTTTGATGAAGGTATCCCACGCGCGGTCGAAGCTTGTCCCCTGGCTGCTGCCGGCAGTAGGCGACAAACCTCGAACGCCCTACAGTCTCGGGATAAAACAGCTACAAATTTACACAATTTGGGGTAAGCTGTGCGCTACCGAACAATCGTTGCGGCAGCGACGGCCAGCCACGCCTGCGCCTTCTGGGCGGCAAGCAAGATACCGGCGATGCCAAGCAAAACGATCACAATGTCGATCAATAGAGACTTCTTCATACTGGATACCGCCAATGGTCGCAAGCTGCAGACGAACGCCGACCCGCTCGACGGACGGCGTTCGTCGCCGGTCGCCCGCTGCTCCCACTATTGGCCTAGTTACCGACGGCGGCGGTTATGCAATCGGGCGCAACAGCTATGGTTATCGGCTGTTGCTTGCGCTGCTCAGGCTGAAGGCATCAGAAACTGGCGGTTTTGAGGAGCACCTCGCGGATACTCAGCCCCAGGTAGGCCCGACCGCCGTACACCGTACCGCGCTTACCGCGATGGAAGTGGTTGCTCGCGATGTGATAGCCCTCCGCCGGCAAAGGCACATAGCCCACCGAGGCGGCCAGTTTCTCGCCGTTTTCGAGGTAAAAGTCCACGAACTCTCGCACTTCAGCTTTTTTTTGCGCTGAGACGATGTTGACGTAGATAAACAGCGGCCGCGAGAGCGGGGCGTAGGTGCCCTTTTCGACATTCTTGTCGGTGGGGACCACGGGGCCTTTGCTATTGTCGACGGCGAGTGCCTTCAGTTTGTCTTTGTTCGCTTCGTAGTAGGCGTAGCCAAAATAACCCAGCGCGTTGGGATCTTCGCTGACCCCTTTGACCAGTACGTCGTCGTCCTCGCTGTCGACATAGTCGCTGCGGGTGTCGGTGTTGGCGGAGCCCAGAATGGCTTCAGCAAAGTAATCGTAGGTGCCCGAGTCGCGCCCGGGTCCGTAGAGCTTGAGCGGCCGGTCGGGAAAGCTGGGGCGCACCTGATTCCAGCGGGTCACTTTGCCCTGGGCGGAGCGCTCCCAGATTTTTTTGAGTTCGGCGACGGTGAGGTCGCTTGCCCAGGTGTTCTTGGGGTGGGCGACGACCGTGAGCGCGTCGAAGGCTACCGGCAGTTCCATAAAGGCGATGTTGTTGCTGCGGCAGGTGTCGATTTCTTTTTGCAAGATGGGTCGCGAGGCGTCGGAGATATCGATCTCGCCGCTGCAGAATTTCTTGAAGCCGCCGCCAGTGCCGGAGAAGGCGACGGCAATCGTCCCCTGGTACTGCTTATTTTGCTCTTCAAAGGCTTTGACGGCAGCCCGGCTGATCGGGTAGACCGTGCTTGATCCATCAATTTTTACTTTTACTTGTTCACCAGAAGTGTTCTGGGCCAGTGCCGCACCCACCACGAGCGCTGTGAGCGCAGTTGCGACCACCAGGTTTTTTACCGGATTCATGGGTCTGCCTCTTGCTGTAGCCGAACTGAAAATGCAGGTTCAAGTTTACTTGATATGTCCCTGAATATGTGCTTGCTGTCCTCCGACTTTCTCCCGGACTCAATACTGAGGTGTGCGGGCAAGCAGGTCTTGGAGCTTCGAGCCCACCTCCGCTTTCCCACCGAAGACAGTGCCGATGCGATTCTGTTGAAAGTGGCCCAAGGAAACGGTATAGGCTGCTGCCGGAAGCGGTACGTACTTCACCTGCCTGGCAAGCGTCGGTGCGTTCTTGAGGTAGTACTCGACGAACTGGCGCAGCTCGGGTTTCTCGGCCGCCGCCGCGGCATTGACATAGATAAAGATTGGGCGCGAGAGGGGGTTGTAGGTGCCGTCCTCGACCGTCTTGTCCGAGGGGAGCACAGGTCCTTTGCCGCCGTCGATACCCACCGCTTTGAGCTTGTTCTTATTTTCGGCGTAGTAGGCGTAGCCGAAGTAGCCCAAGGCATTTTTGTCGTTGGCGATGCCCTGCACCAGGACGTTGTCGTCTTCAGAAGCGGTAAAGTCGCCGCGGCTGGCTTTGGCTTTGCCGACCACCGCTTCGGTGAAGTAGTCGAAGGTGCCGGAGTCGGCACCGGGGCCGTAGAGTTTCAGAGGCGCGTTCGGAAAAGACGAGCGCACCTGATTCCAGTTGGTGATCTTGATCTGTGCCGCCGGTTCCCAGATTTTTTTGAGTTCCGCCACCGTCAGATCACCGGCCCAGGTATTAGTGGGATGCACCATGACCGTCAGCGCGTCGTAGGCCACCGGCAGTTCGATGTAATGGATGCCCGCTTTTTTGCAGGCATCCATTTCTTTTTGGAGAATCGGTCGCGAGGCGTTGGAGATATCGGTCTCACCGCGGCAGAATTTCTTGAAGCCGCCGCCGGTGCCCGAGACCTCGACGCTCACCCTTACCGCCCCCTGGGTGCTTTTCTGGAATTCCTCAGCCACCGCCTCGGTAACCGGAAAGACCGTGCTGGAACCGTCGACTTTGATGACTGCCTGTGCAGCGGCACCGGCGGCGGCAATGGTACCCAGCAAAGCCGCCGCAATCAGGACAAACCCTGCCTTGTTGCAAACCGACACCATGATGCCCTCTGATTTTGATCGAACCGGAAGTGGACAGACAGGCTGACAGCCAGCATCCTACCAACCATTCTTTGCGGCAAGGTTAAAGCCAGATTAATTGAGGCGGATCGGTGCAAAGGGCTAGAAACTGGCGGTTTTGAGGAGCACCTCGCGGATACTCAGCCCCAGGTAGGCCCGACCGCCGTACACCGTACCGCGCTTACCGCGATGGAAGTGGTTGCTCGCGATGTGATAGCCCTCCGCCGGCAAAGGCACATAGCCCACCGAGGCGGCCAGTTTCTCGCCGTTTTCGAGGTAAAAGTCCACGAACTCTCGCACTTCAGCTTTTTTTTGCGCTGAGACGATGTTGACGTAGATAAACAGCGGCCGCGAGAGCGGGGCGTAGGTGCCCTTTTCGACATTCTTGTCGGTGGGGACCACGGGGCCTTTGCTATTGTCGACGGCGAGTGCCTTCAGTTTGTCTTTGTTCGCTTCGTAGTAGGCGTAGCCAAAATAACCCAGCGCGTTGGGATCTTCGCTGACCCCTTTGACCAGTACGTCGTCGTCCTCGCTGTCGACATAGTCGCTGCGGGTGTCGGTGTTGGCGGAGCCCAGAATGGCTTCAGCAAAGTAATCGTAGGTGCCCGAGTCGCGCCCGGGTCCGTAGAGCTTGAGCGGCCGGTCGGGAAAGCTGGGGCGCACCTGATTCCAGCGGGTCACTTTGCCCTGGGCGGAGCGCTCCCAGATTTTTTTGAGTTCGGCGACGGTGAGGTCGCTTGCCCAGGTGTTCTTGGGGTGGGCGACGACCGTGAGCGCGTCGAAGGCTACCGGCAGTTCCATAAAGGCGATGTTGTTGCTGCGGCAGGTGTCGATTTCTTTTTGCAAGATGGGTCGCGAGGCGTCGGAGATATCGATCTCGCCGCTGCAGAATTTCTTGAAGCCGCCGCCGGTGCCCGAGACCTCGACGCTCACCCTGACTGCACCCTTTTTGCTTTCTGGAATTCCTCAGCCACCGCCTCGGTAACCGGGAAGACCGTGCTGGAACCGTCGACCTTGATGGTCTGTTGGGACTGGGCCTGCGCCTGGTGCGCGGGCATGCTCAAGAACGTGCTAATCAAACCAGCCGCCGCCACACCGGCCGCCGCTGCTTTTGCGCGTACCGATAACATGGGTGTCCTCTTCTATCAAAATTGATGGACCTTGTAATCCGGTACCTACATTCTATGTCCCTGCTCTGCAGGTCATTGCACAGAAGCCCACACATCAGAGCGATGGGACACTCTGCTGAGACCCGGACACGCCCCATCGTATCAAGATAGTTTGTTTTGTCAATATCAATAAAGCTTGATTTTACTTGGGGCTGTCTTCGCAGGAGCGCGCCGGAAGCAGCGGGCTGAAGCGCCGGTAATCGGCCAGGTACTGCTCAACGACGACCAGGCCGGGCAAGTTGACACTGTAGTAGACCCAGCGCTTCTCCTGGCGCGTGCGCACCAGACCAGCTTCTTTAAGCGTTTTGAGATGAAATGAAAGCTTAGACTGGGCCACCCCCAGCTTCTCGCCCAGTTCGCAGACGCACAATTCCTGGGCGCGCAGCACCTCGAGCACCTGCAGGCGCAGCGGTTCAGAGAGCGCGTGAAACTGGGCGGCGAACTGCTCGGCGCTTAGACAGTCGCTATGAATCAATTTCGGTTGGAGCAAGGGTCTACCTCAGCTAGACAGCAAGTGCGCTTTACTCACTGTAACCGGAGTAGGAACAAGACTTGTCGTATCGGATGCACAATCGTTTGAGGCCGAGTCACGGCCGGGCAAAATTCCGCAGAAACTCGATTTGCGCTTCCCGCAGTTCGACGTCGGGATTGGCGGTCTGGACAATTTGCAGTGCTTCCTCGCTCGAATGGCCCGCAGCGATCAAATAGGCCGCAAGGAAAGTGCCAGTGCGCCGTCTGCCGCTGGTGCAGTGCACAGCGACGCTCGCACCGCGGGCATTTTGCTCGGCGACAAAATTTTGCAACTGGGCAATCTGCTCGCGGGTGGGGGCCGTTCCGCCCTTGACCGGCAGCCAGCGGTACGCCACTCCCGCCTGCTCATAGAGATCGAGGTTGCCAGGATCGTCCATCACCGAGACGATCCCGCCGATACCCGCCGCCTGCAACTCGGCTATCTCAACTGCGGTCGGCTTGCGGACGCCCGCGAGCTTGCCGGGGATAACCCACCACAAATTTTCTGATATTGACTGTTCCATGGGGTTGCTCGAATTGAGATCACGGCGCTTGAATGCGCACGGCCTGGGCGGTTTTTTCTTTGCGCTCGCTGTAGCGGTCCGTCAGGTAGGCGGTGTGGGGACGCAGCAGGATGGTGAATTTGTACAGTTCTTCCATGACGTCAATCACCCGGTCCCGGTCGGGCGAGTCCTTCATAGTGCCGTCCTTGTGAAATTCGTTATAGGCCTTGGCCACCGACGACTGGTTGGGGATGGTAAACATGCGCATCCAGCGGCCGAGCAGGCGCATGGTGTTGACGGCGTTGAACGACTGGGAGCCGCCGCTCACCTGCATGACGGCGAGGGTGCGCCCCTGGGTGGGCCGCACTGACCCGAGCGTGAGTGGGATCCAGTCGATCTGATTTTTGAGGATGCCGGTAATTTGCCCGTGCATCTCAGGACTCGACCACACCTGCCCCTCCGACCAGAGGCTCAAATCGCGCAATTCCTGCACTTTAGGGTGCTCAGGTTCGACGCTCGCGTAGACAGGTAAAGTGCGCGGGTCGTAAAAGCGCACCTCCGCTTCCATATCGGCGATGATGCGGCCAGCCTCTTCAGCGAGCAGGCGACTATAGGAGCGCTCGCGCAGCGAACCGTACAAAAACAAAATCCGGGGAGGGTGGTTGAAGTCGGACATCGTCATCATGTAAATGCAGGCGAGCAGGTGGGACGGGTGGATTTTCCGAGCATCCGCTCAAGCCCGAGCCGCGGGTTGCTGCTGCAGCGAATCGACCAGATTCTGCACGCACTCTTTGATTTCATCGCGCACCCGGTGAAAGATCTCGATGGGCTGACCGTCCGGATCCTCGACGCGCCAGTCTTCAAAGACATCGCGCGTCAGCCACGCCTCCGGCAAATTCACCCCACAGCCGCACAGCGAAATGACCACGTCAAAATCTTCCGAACCAAAATTACTCAGGGGCTTGGAAGTTTGGCTCGTAATATCAACACCCGCCTCGGCCATCACCTGGACAGCCGTGGGATGGACGCGGCTCGATTCCAGCCCCGAGCTGACCACCTCGATCACCCCGGCTCCCAGGGTGCGGGCGTAGCCTTCGGCCATCTGTGAGCGGCAGGAATTGCGCTTGCACACAAACATGACTTTCTTCACGACGATCTAGCCTCCATCGAGTCTTGAGGATGTCTCTTCGAGCGGGTCGCGCATCTGATGCCACACCCAGCCGGCTAGCAGTGCCCCGGCGATGGGTGCCAACCAGTAGACCCAGTGTGCCTCCCAGGCTCCCGCCACCAGCGCTGGGCCAAAGGAGCGGGCCGGGTTCATGCTCGCCCCGGAGATCGGTCCGCCGAAGCCCGCCTCCAGCCCGACGGTGAGGCCGATGGCAAGCCCTGCGAATCCCCGGGGAGCGCGCGTATCAAGGGCCGAGCCGCAGATGACCAGCATCAAAATAAACGTCAGCAACAGCTCGACTGCGAACGCCTGCGCCCAGTTGCCCGCCAAAGGCAACGTCGCCCCGAGCTTCGAGTGGTTGCCGAAACAGGCGAGCACCGCCACACTCGCCGCCGCCGCTCCCGCCAGTTGTACCAGCATATAGGGCAAAACGCGCCGGGCCGGAAAGCGACCGAGCGCCCACACGGACGGCTCACGGCTGCCTCGCTTGGCTGGGGTGAGATAGGTTCATCGCTCCTCTTCTCGGCGAGCACAGGGGGCATGATAGGGCATCGTCGATTAACGATGGGTTTGCCAGAGCACAAAGCGCCTCTACAGCGACCCGGCCAGGCCTTTGAAGCGCCCGAGGGTGGCCGGGTCGATGCAATAGCAGACGCGCGGTCCGTCCACCTCCCCCTGCACCAGACCCGCCTGCTTGAGGATGCGCAGGTGCTCGGAGACGGTCGACTGCGACACCGGCAACATCTCGACCAGGTCGCCGCAGATGCAGGTGGCGCGGGTGGCAAGAATCTTGAGAATGCGCACCCGGATCGGGTGGCCGAGCGCTTTGCAAAGGGCGGCGAACTGGCGCTCTTCTTCCTCGTCTTGCGGTGTGAAGAGGGGCGCTTCGGCGGGCAAACAGGGAGCACAACTGTGAAGGCTCATCGACAGGTCACATCCGGTATTAGCAGTATACCGACCGGCGTCAACGCGCCCACCAGGCTGGTAGGCGCTCTAAGCACGGCAGGTTTGCGCTGCAGCTGCCGGGGGGCAGCCAGTTTGCTCCTGGGGCCGACTCTCGCCGTGCATGGCCGGCGCTTCATCGATGCGCACCCAAAATTCCCAGTCGTTGCCGTCCGGGTCGGTGAGCCAGAATTTGTCCCCCACCGCGTAGCAGCAAGTGACGGCGTTCTCGGTGCGCATCGGCAAACCGGCGGCTTTGGCCCGCGACTGCCAGAGCGCCAGTTGCCCGGCATCGAACATTTCGATGCCGAAGTGCTCGTCGCCGCCGCGCGAGCGCACATGCCCCGGCTGAACCACCAGGGCCAGATGCAAGGCCGGCTCCTCCAGGCGAAAGTTGGCGTAATCGGCGTAATGTTTGGTGGGCTCGGCGGCGAAGACGGCACGGTAAAAGTGCACCGACGCTTCAAGGTCGGCCACGTTCAAGCTGATGTGAGGTCGAAATTCCATAGGAGCCTCCCGCAATCATTAAATTGCCAATCGACGATTAACGATTTAAATTTAGCCTTGCCCGGCTGTCCGCGTCAATGTTTCAACCCCACTGCAGTGCAACGAGTGCTCCGAATAGGGCAGCAAGTGTCACCGGCAGGCTTGTCAGCGCATAGGTCTGCCAGCTGATTACCAGGCCCCGCTCGCGCAGCAGCGCAAGCCACAAGAGGGTCGAGAGCGAACCGGTGGGAGTGAGTTTGCAGCCGATGTTGGTGCCCAGGATCTGGGCGTAGACGGCCGCGTGGGTGGAGACCGGATCCAGCGGCATCGATTGCAAGCTCAGGATCCCAAACAGGGCGGCGGGCAAATTGTTGAGCAAGGCGCTCAAGGCGCCCACCACAGCCCCTACCCCCACCAGGTTGCCTGTGCGGGCAAGATCTACCAGCAGCGCCTGCACCCCGGCGAGGGTTCCACTCGTGAACAGACCGAGGACAACCACGAACAAGCCGACGGCAAAAAACAGAATGCCCCAGGGAGCCGTCCTGAGTACGTGTCCGAGCGCGAGGAGCTTGAGGGCACGGGCGTGGGCCAGCAGCAGCAGGCTCAAAGGCAGGACGATGACCGTCACCGGAACCGCCGCAAAGGAAGCAAAGGCGCAGCCCACCGAAAGGGCCCCCAGGGCAAGCCAGCCCACCACAAAGGCCGGGTAGCTGCGGATAGCCGAGGCGGAAGGTGGGGTGTCGTGCGGCTGGTAACGGATGCCGAGCGGGCGCCGAAAGAGCACCAGCAGTGCGGCGATAGCGGCGGCGAGCCCGCCCAGGGTCGGCAAAGCCATCGTCCGGGCAAACTCGACGAAGCCTAGGCCGAAGGTGTCAGCAAACAGGATGTTGGTGAGGTTGCTGATGGCAAGCGGCGTGCTTGCCGCGTCGCACAAAAACCCGACGGCAAAAAGATAGGCCCAGCGGCTCGCCGGGCGCAATTGCAATTGCTCGCTCAGTTGCCAGACCAACGGCGTAAGGATGAGCACCGCCCCGTCGTTGGCGAGCACCGCCGCGACCAGAGCGGTGAGCACTGCGAGCCAGCCAAGCAAGGCCCGTCCGTCTCCACCGGCCAGCCGCACGACGTGCAATGCCGCCCAGCGAAAAAAGCCGTTCGCCTCCAGGGCCGCCGAAAAGAGCACCAGGCCCACGAGGGTGAACACTGCGTTCCAGGTCAGCGCCAGCACTTGGACGACATCGGAGAAATCCGCGAGGCCCAGCGCCACCGCGAGCACCGCTCCTGCCACCGCCGGCACGGCGATGGGCAACCCCCAGGGCGGCCGGAGCACCGGAACCATCACACCCACGAACAGCAGGGCCGCCAGAACCGATTGCATGTAGCTTAAAGAAAATTTGCGAAGCGCTTATCTATTCTGCTCTGCGCCGAGAGGGCCCGGCTTGGAAAGCGGCTCAAAAAAAGACCGGCCCTCGCCGGTCCGCTGCATGTCCAATGTGAGATTGATTCTGATTCTTGACTATTGTAGCGCCAAAAAACGGCCGGGAGTAAAAACTCCCGGCCTTCGAGATTCAATCGCTTCGGATTACCGTCGCGCTACGGCTTTCTGCGGATGCCTACCACCGAGGGGCGGGGCGGTCCGAACTGGAGGCCGCTGCCGCCGTCGGCCGTGGGCACATTGCTCGGGAAGCTGCTGCCGCGCGGGATGGTGCGCGTCTGGTTGAAAAGGCCGCCTTTGAGATCGAGAATTTCGATGTCGCGGGTGACCAGGGAGGCTTCGGCACCGCCAGCATTGGGATCGCCGTTGATGGGCGAATCTTCGCCGGGGTGCTGGACTGCGGCGATGAATGTGTCGCCCACGAAGGTGGGGCCGGTCACTTCGCAGCGGGGCGGGCCGTAGCCGAAGGGCACGAGCTTGCCGGCGTCGGGGCCACTCAGTGGGATGTAGAAGATCCAGTTGCAGCCGAACACGCCGGTCAGGGCACTGGAGGTGCCGGTGTGGTCGATGGTATTGAAGCTGGGTTGCAGCGGCTGGCCGGTGGCGCCGGTGGCATAGCTCAGCCCCAGACCATTGTGGTTGCTGGTGGACATGTCGGTCACACCCCAGACGTTGCCGTCTTGATCGAAGGCGAGGTTGTCGAGGGCCGCGAAGCCCGCACCGCCCTCAGCACCGGCCTCGCCCGACTGCTTGAAGACTTCCCAGCGGAAGGTGACGCCGGTGCTGTCGGCGCTATTTTCGATGATCTTGTACAGACCGCCGAAGCCCTGGGTGTCGTTGATGTCGGAGGTGTACTTGCCGATGACGAAGATGCGCGAATCGGGGTAGCCGTCGGAGCCGGCGGCACCGTCGGTGTAGGCGACAAACACCTCGCGGGGGTTGCGGGGGCTGATCTCGATGTCCTCGGGGCGGGCGGTGGGGGTAGCACCCGCCAGGTTGGCCGCCGCGTAGGCGTCGCACAGCACCGCGCCCTGGCTGGTGTAGTAGTCCTTCAGGCGGGCGCGGGCGACGGTGCCGCCCTTGGTGATGTAGCTTTCGAGGTCCGCGGCTTCGGTGGCCGGGGTGACATCGTAGAAGCCGCCGTCCACCGTGCCCCCGGCGATGCCGGCGCGGCTCGGTAGACGCAACTTCGAGGCGACTTCCGCCGGGGTGATCCCTTTACCGGCCGCTTCGCCCTCGCCCAGCACCGTGGGGGCAATCGGGTTCACTGGCGCGGCCAATACCAGCGGGATCCAGCGGCCGGTGCCGTTCGGGTTGAAGCGCGCCACGTAGAGCGTGCCCTCTTCGAGGAGCTGGCTGTTGGCGTCGCGGTCGGCTAGATCCGCGATGCGGCCTTTGCTCACGTACTTCCAGGTATTGCCGCCGCGGCGATCGTCGCCCATGTAGGCGACGAGTTTCTTGCCCACCTCGGCGCGGAAGGCGATGTTTTCGTGGCGGAATCGGCCCAGCCAGGTGTGCTTGCGCGCCCGGAAGCTCGGGTCGGCCGGGTCGAGTTCGACCATCCAGCCGTACTTCTCGCCCACCAGCCCAAACAGGGTGCCGGTGGTGTAGTTCAAGTACTCCTGGCCGGTAAGCAAGTCGGTGTACGTGGCCGGATCGCCCACCAGATACCCAAGCTGGGTGCCGTCCGGTTGGACCGCTTCGTTGACGCCCACGAAGAAGGCACCCACGCCGGCCTGGAAGTTTTCCTCCGCCGAGAGGACGGTCCCCCAGGGGGTGACGCCGCCGGAGCAGTTGTGGCCGGTGCCGATGATCTTCGCCCCCAGGCCGTCGGTGCTCAGGTTAAAGACCTGGGTGGCCGCCGGGCCGGTGCCGATGAGATATTGATCGTCGCCGTCCTGGCCGATATCGCCGGTCTTCCAGGAGGTGACGGCGCTGTAGGGGGTGCTGTCGGCACGCAGATCGCTGCGGCCGGCGTTGAGGGCTAGGCCCGACAGCAGGTGGTAGCGGCGGTTCTTGGTATCCGCCACCGGAGCAAAGCGGCCGTTGCCGGCTTTTTTGATGCGCACAACCGAGAGCCCGTGGTTGTACAGCTGCTCACCCCAGCGCGTGATCTGCGGAATCGAAGCGTCGTCGAGCGAGACACCCTGGGCGGCGGGCGTCCCAGTGATCACTTGCGGGTAAGAAGTTGAGACCCGGGGGTTGGAATTGAGCAGGGCCTCGGGGGTCTCCGGCACGCCGAGGGCCATCGGGAAGTTGGCGTACTCGTGGTTGACTGTGAGGTAACCTTCGCTGGTGTTGCCTGGGCCAATGGGCCGGAAAGCGGTGAAATCACAGTTGAAGCCAAAGTAATCGGCGCTGTTGGGGAAGACCCGGTCGCCCCAGCCGATAATGACGTAGCGCTCAAATTCCGGGGCGACCACCAGGTCGTCGAGCACCGTGTAGCTGGTCAAAGGCTGGCCGTAGTAGGCGGTTTTGCCGGCGGCGGGCAGATAGCTTTTTTGCGTGGCGTAAATCGGCAGCGCGTGCGGCAGGCGCACCGGGGTGAGCGGGCCGCTCCCCAAAAAGGAGCCGGGGCGGGCAATCGCCTGGCCGGGGAGCATCGAGCCCAGCAGGGCCGCACCACCGGTGACGCCCAGAAACTTCAGCAGTTCTCTGCGGGAATATTCGGACATTGTCATCCTCAAGAAGTACAAACGGTGTAGCTAGACAGAAGAGGCAAGAATCGGCGAACAAAGGCAGCGGCCGGGCGGTCGCCAGATCAAAGCCCGCAAAGCAGCTGCGCAGCCTTGCAGGCAAAATCGAAAGCACACTGCCGCCGATTTGGTAACAAAAGATGCAGCGCTACTCTAAAGCGGCAAGATTAAGGCTGAAGCGCGTATAGGATTAACGCAAGATTAACAGCGGTGATAACGGCTATCTTTACTTAAAGGTTTGTCTTACCGATCCGCATAGCCATGGACGAACTACGTAGCCTCGAGCAGATCGAATTTGACAATCCCGGCTTTGGCCTGTCGCGGCGCTACGACCGCGAAGGAGTCGAGTACGCGATTTTTTACCGCGACGCGGCCGGCAGAAGTTGCCATGTTCATTGCCGCGACAAAAATCAAATCCAATCCATCATCGACCGGCTGCGCACCGCACGGGATCGCCAAAGCTAGAACGGTTTCCATCCCGACAGCTGAGAATTGCTCTCAAAGCGTAGCGCGGCCCTCTTTGATGGCCAGCCAGAAGATAATCGGCGTAGCAATCCCGCTCAGTGTGAGGATGATCGCCGTAGTCGCCGTGCCAAAGCGCGGCACGCCGGAGGCCAGTTCGAACACCGAGCCGACGGCGGCGATCGCCGTTACACAGGAGATGCCGAGCAGGGCGTAGGCTTTGATGGGCATGGAGGGTGCCGGGCTTCAGGATTGTCTCCTAATGTATCAAAAGTTTGCGGCACTTTTCGATTCGGTGGCCGACGATGGATTCCTTAACCTGGCGTTGGTCCAATTTTCATATTGTTCTGGTTCACTTACCCTGGGGGCGCCGTGGGCGAAGGCTTCCAGCTGCACGGCTTCCGGCACTTTTGACGCGAGGAAAATGTGGTGAGAGTTTATCGCTTAATTTGCGTGGGTCTGCTTGCGGCCGTGGCGCTCGGTGCCGCTGCGCCGCTCCCCGCCGCGCGCGCGGCCGATACTTTTGAATTGACGCTTCTGCACAACAACGACGGCGAATCAGCGCTTTTATCCTCGCCGGTGGAAATCGAAGAAGGCGGCGAGACCGTCGAGGTGGGCGGCGTCGCCCGCTTCGCGCGGGTGGTGCGCAAATTGCGCCGTGCAGGTTCCGCCTGCCCGGCCAAAGGGGTGTTGCTGATTTCCTCCGGCGACAACTTTCTGGCTGGACCGCAGTTTAATGCCAGCCTCGAAAAGGGCATTCCGTTCTACGACACCCTTGCTCTGGATCTGCTGCGCTACGACGCCAGCGCCATCGGCAACCACGAATTTGACTTCGGGCCGGATACGCTGGCGGATTTCATCCGCGGCTTCAAAAATCCGCCCGCCTTTGTGACGGCGAATCTTGACTTTAGCGCCGAGCCGAAGCTCAACGCTCTAGTCAAGCGCGGGCGCATCTCCAAAAGCAGCGTCGTGAGTGTCTGTGGGCAACGCTTTGGGATTGTGGGGGCCACGACGCCCTTTCTAGGCTCGATCTCCAGCCCCCGCGAGGTAAAGATCGATCCGGATGTGGTGGGTACGGTGCAGACGGAAATCGATGCGCTGCTGGCCCAAGGCATCAACAAGATCATCTTCACCAGCCACCTGCAGAGCGTCGAGGAAGATCTCGCCCTGATTCCGCAGCTTAAGGGCATCGATATCGCCATCGCCGGGGGCGGCGACGAGCTCCTGGCCAATCCCGACACGCCGCTGTTGCCGGGCGACGCAGAACTGGTGGCCGGCTCCTATCCGCTCACTGCCGCCGACAAAGAGGGCAAGTCGGTACCGATTGTCACTACCACCGGCAGCTACCGCTACGTAGGCAAACTGGTCGCCTGGTTCGATGCGGCGGGCAACGTCGTCAGCCTCGATGCCGACCGGAGCGGCCCGGTGCGCGTCCTCGCCAAAAGCCGCAGCTTCCCTGACGGTGTGGTACCCGACCCGCTGGTGCAGGAACTGGTGACCAAACCGGTACAGGCGGCGGTGGACGACCTGGCCGCCAACATTATCGGACGGACCGAAGTGGCCCTCGATGGCCTACGCACCAACGTGCGCACGATCGAAACCAACGAAGGCAACCTGGTGGGCGATGCGCTGTTGTGGCAGGCCAATCAGCTCGCGGCCAGTTTTGGTGCCCCGACGGCGGATGTCGCGCTGCAAAACGGCGGCGGCATGCGCGACGACGAGGTGATCCCCCCCGGCAACATCACCGAATTGAAGACCTTCGACATCCTGCCTTTTTCGAACTTTGTGTGCATCGTGCCGCAGATTTCGGCAAGCCAGTTCAAAACAATCCTCGAAAACGCCGTCTCGCGCGTCGCAGAGATCGACGGGCGCTTCGCGCAGATCGCGGGCTTCCGCTACACCTGGGATGCCACCGGCACCGCCCAGGTGATCGACGAAACGACCGGCCAGATCACCACCCCCGGCACCCGGGTCAAAGAAGTGGTGCTGGCGAGCGGCACGGTGCTCGTCCAGAACGGCCAGGTAGTGGCGGGCGCCCCGGCCGTCAACATCGCCACGATCGACTTTCTGGCCAGAAACGGCGATCAGTATCCCTTCAACGGCGCTCCCTTCACCAACCTGGCCGTCTCCTACCAACAGGCGCTACTGAGCTACATCACCACCAACCTGAGCGGTGTAGTGACCAGCAGCCAGTACCCCGAAGGCGGCAGCGGCCGGATCACCCGCCTCAACTAGAGCGGGCAGCCCACAACTTAGTGAGATTGCAGGCCGTCTCCAGGCGGCCTGTTTTTGTTATCTGATCAGCACCTCGGCGTGGTGGCGCAGGTGATCGTCGATGAAGCTGGCGATGAAGTAGTAGCTGTGGTCGTAGCCTTCCTGGCGGCGCAACAGCAGCGACTGACCAGCAGCGGCGCAGGCCTGCTCGAAGGTGTCGATGCGCAGCTGCTCCTCCAGGTACGGGTCGGCTGTGCCCTGATCGATGAGGATCGTAGATGCGATGGTGCCCATGGCCACCAATGCGCTCGCGTCATAGCTTCTCCAGATCTTTTCGTCCGCGCCGAGATAGCGCGAGAAGGCTTTTTGGCCCCAGGGCGCGTGTGTCGGGGCGGCAATGGGAGCAAAGGCGGAGACCGAGCGGTAGCGCGTCGGGTTTTTAAAGGCACACACCAGGGCGCCGTGGCCCCCCATCGAGTGGCCGCTAATACCGGTGCGCTCAAGATCCGCCGGAAAGTGGGCGGCAACGACCAAGGGCAACTCCCCGACCACGTAGCTGTACGTGCGGTAGTGGCGGCTCCAGGGCGCCTCGGTGGCATCGACGTAGAAGCCCGCCCCGCTGCCGAAGTCCCATTCGTCGTCCTCACCCGGGATCCCTGTTTTGCGGGGGCTGGTGTCGGGGGCGACGAGCATTAGCCCGTGCTGTGCAGCACCGCGCTGTGCCCCGGCTTTGACCATGAAATTTTCCTCGGTGCAGGTGAGGCCCGCCAGAAAGTACAGCACTGGCACCGGACCGGCCGCTGCCTGGGGTGGGGTGAACACCGAAAAGCGCATCGGAGCGGCGCACGTTTCGGAGTGGTGCCGGTAGAAGCCTACCGTCCCGCCGAAAGAGCGGTGGGAAGACAGCAGTTCGGGTGCGTCGCGCATCTTAAAAAGTCACCACGGTGCGGATGGATTTGCCTGCGTGCATCAGGTCGAACGCCTGGTTGATCTCACTGAGCGGCAGGACATGGGTGATCAGATCGTCGATGTTGATCTTGCCTTCCATGTACCAGTCGACAATCTTAGGCACGTCGGTGCGCCCGCGCGCTCCCCCAAAGGCGGAGCCCTTCCAGACTCTGCCGGTCACCAGCTGGAACGGCCGGGTGCGGATCTCCTGACCGGCTCCCGCCACGCCGATAATCACGCTCACCCCCCAGCCTTTGTGGCAGCACTCAAGGGCCTGGCGCATCACGTTGACGTTGCCGACGCATTCAAAACTGTAATCGGCTCCGCCTTTGGTCAGTTCCACCAGGTAGGGCACCAGGTCGCCTTCGACTTCTTTGGGATTGACGAAGTGGGTCATGCCGAATTTCTCAGCCAATACTTTTTTAGCTGGATTAGTATCAACTCCTATGATCTTATCGGCTCCCACCATCCGGCAGCCCTGGATGACGTTGAGGCCGATGCCGCCCAGGCCGAAGACCACCACGTTCGCCCCCGGCTCGACTTTGGCGGTGTGAATGACGGCACCGACGCCGGTGGTCACCCCGCAGCCGATGTAGCAGACTTTGTCGAAGGGGGCATCCTTGCGGATCTTTGCTACTGCAATTTCCGGCAGCACCGTGAAGTGCGCAAAGGTCGAGGTGCCCATGTAGTGGTAGAGCGGCTCACCACCGAGCGAGAAGCGGCTGGTGCCGTCGGGCATCACCCCCCGGCCCTGGGTGGTGCGGATGGCCTGGCAGAGGTTGGTCTTGCGGCTCAGACAGTACTCGCACTGCCGGCACTCGGGGGTATACAGCGGAATGACGTGCTCGCCCGGTTTGACACTCGTCACCCCGGGTCCGACTTCCACCACCACCCCGGCCCCCTCGTGGCCCAGGATCGCCGGAAAGAGCCCCTCCGGATCCGCGCCTGAGAGTGTGAAGGCGTCGGTGTGGCAGATGCCGGTCGCCTTGATTTCGACGAGGACTTCACCGGCTTTGGGGCCTTCCAGTTCGACGCTTTCTATCCGCAAAGGCTTGCCGGCTTCCATAGCCACGGCCGCTTTTACCTGCATGCGCTGCTCCTTGCCTGTCCGTTTTGGCCACAGACAAGGCTAACGCACCGGGCGCAACGGTTCACCGGGCCGTTTATCAATCTGTACACGGGCCGGTCGCGGGTGGCTAAACGTAGACGCCCCGCGAGGCTTTGAGCATGTGGTAGGTAATCAGCAACTGCGAGATGGCGAGTGGATGGCTCTGGAGCGTCTCGCCGGTGGTGCCGGTCACCTTGCCCAGATCGGCCGGGATGTTGCACAGCTGCGAGCCGTTGGCCATCTCCTCGCAGAGCACTTCCTGCAGTTCTTTGACCTGCTCGTCGGTGGCGTGGCCGTCCACTTCGAGCACATCGACGGGTTTACCCATGTCGCGATCGAGTTCGATGCGCACCGCCGAACGGGTGTGGGCACCGCTGCGCTCGATGACATCCACGAAGTCCGGGTGGGGAATGGTCGGTCTGAGCACCAGCCGCACGTTGAGCTGGGTATCGGGGCCGTTCTGGCCCGGGTAGAAGCTCACCACCAGGTCCGCTGTGCTGCGCTGGGGCCGGATGAACTGCTCCGAGTCGGGTTCGCGCTTGGCCATTTCGTTGAGCACCTGCTCCTCGGAGTACCCGCGCTTGGCGGTGTCGCGCCTGATTTTCCAGCGGGTACGCAGCGACTCCGGGGGAGCGAGGTAGGCTTTGACGTCGTAGCAATCGCGCATCCCCCGCGTCGAGAAACCCAATAGCCCCTCGACCACCACAAAATTGCGCGGCTTGATGTACTCGGGCGGATCGAAGGTGCCGGTTTTGTGGTTGTAAATGGGCTTTAAGATCGGCTGGCCGGTGCGCAGTAAAGCGAGGTGCTGCTGGATGATGTCGAGGTGGTTGCAGTCGGGGTGCAGGGCGGTGATCCCCAGTTCGGCGCGCTGCTTGCGGTCGTAGCGATGGTAGTCGTCGGTGCAGATGATCGTGACGTTCTCGGGGCCGAGGATCTGGGCGATCCCGCGGGTCAGGGTGGTCTTGCCCGCCGCGCTGTCGCCGACGATGCCGAGAATGATGGGACGCTGAGCCATGGGGCCTCCGCTGCTAAGGATAAGTAGTTTTGATTTTAGAACCCCGGTCCCATATTTTTCCGTTGTAGGACGACGGACTTTTTGTCAGCCCGCCCCGGCAGCGGCTTGTAGACTGGTCTGAGAAATCCTGTCTAACGCCATGCTCCCAATCCGACGCCTACTCGCCTGCACCGCGCTCATCTGCGCCACCGCCCTCGGTCCGGCCGCTTCTGCCCAGACGGACAACGCCGCCGGGCCGGGCAAGGACTGGTGGTCCCACGTCCGGTTTTTAGCCGACGACCGCCTTGAAGGCCGCAACACCGGCAGCGAGAGCTATCTGCAGGCGGCGCGCTACGTCGCGGAGCAATTCAAGCGGGCGGGGGCGTTGCCCGCCGGGAGCGAAGGTTATCTGCAGCCGGTCAAGTTTCAAAGCCGTGTGCTCGATGAGGGCCGCTCCAGCCTGACGCTGGTGCGCGGGGGCACATTCGAAGCGCTGGCCATTGGCGACGACGCGGTGCTCGGCGTGCGCAACGGTATCGCGCCCAGTCTTGAAGCGCCCCTGCTCTTCGCAGGCTACGGCCTCACGGTGCCCGAAAACAATTACGACGACCTGGCGGGGCTGGACCTTCAAGGCAAGATTGCCGTTGTCCTCAGCGGCGGCCCGGCGGCGATCCCCGGTGCGTTGCGCTCGCACTACGGTTCGGTGGCCGAGCGCTGGAAATTTCTGAAGAAGGCCGGAGCGGTGGGGCTGATCACGGTGCAGAACCCCAGGATCATGGACATCCCCTGGGAGCGCTCGAAGCTGTTGCGCTTTTTTCCGTCGATGGTGCTCGCCGAATCCGCCCTCCAGGACGCGCCCGATCTGGCTTTGACCGTCGGGATGAACCCGGCCAGCATGGACAAGCTGCTTGCCGGTTCGGGCATCACCTTTGCCCAGATCCTGGCTGCCGCCGACACCGAAAAACCGCTGCCCAAATTTGCGATCCCCGCCGTGCTCAAGGCAAAAGTGATCGTCAAAAGCGACACGCTCACCTCGGCGAACGTCGCCGCGATGCTGCCTGGAAGCGATCCGAAGCTCAAAGACGAATACATCGTGCTTTCGGCTCACCTCGACCACCTGGGCATCGGCGAACCGATCGGCGGCGACCGCATCTACAACGGGGCGATGGACAACGCCGCCGGGGTGGCGACGCTCATCGACGTGGCTGCGAGCATGCGCGCCCAGAACCTCAAGCTCAAGCGCTCGGTCGTGTTTCTGGCCGTCTGCGGCGAGGAAAAGGGGCTGCTCGGCTCGAAGTTCTTTGCCAACCGCCCGACGATGAGGCCGCTTGTGGCCAACTTCAACATGGACATGTTCCTGCCCATCCACCCGCTCACGCGCCTGACGGCGCTGGGCCTCGAAGAATCGAACCTGGCGCAGCCTTTGCGCGAGTCGGCCGGGCAAGTCGGCGTGAGCGTGATCAGCGACCCGGAGCCCAACCGCAACAGCTTCGTGCGCTCCGATCAGTACAGTTTCATCCGCACCGGCGTGCCGGCTCTAGCGTTCAAATTCGGCTACGAAAAGGGTTCCGCCGAGGAGAAACTTCAAAAAACGTGGCTGACGACCCGCTACCACGCCCCGTCGGACGATATGAACCAGCCGGTGGACCTCGAAGCGGCGGCCAAATTCAACCGGATTATCGAAGGACTATTGGTGCGGGTCGCCAACCAGCCGGAGCGTCCCGAGTGGAACGCCACGAGCTTTTTTAGGCGCTTCGCCCTCACTGCTCCCGGCGGTACCCCAAATCCCGCAGCGTCGAATCGGACTGGCGCCAACGCTCCTTGACCTTCACAAATAGCTGCAAGTAAATCTGGTGGCCCACCAGTTTCTGCATTTGGTGGCGCGCACCGGTGCCGATCGCCTTGAGCATCTGACCGGCCTTGCCAATCAGAATAATCTTCTGGGAATCCCGCTCCACCAGGATCGTGGCGAGCACGCGGGTGAGGCTTTCGCCCTCTTCGACTTTGTCGATCACCACCGCCACCGAATGGGGTACTTCCTCGCGGGTGGCAAACAGCACCTGTTCGCGGACGAGTTCGCCCATGATGAACCGCTCGGGCTGGTCGGTAAATAGATCCGGCGGGTAGTAGTACGGCCCCTCGGGCAGGCTTGAAACGATGCTCTCCAGCAGCGACTCGATCCCAGAACCTTTGAGGGCCGAGATTTCGTAGAGCATCGGCTCCGAGTCGAACAGCCTGCGGTAGCTCTCGCGGACGGGTTCGCTTTGATTTCGGGAGCGGCGATCGACTTTGTTGAGCACCAGCCAGACGGGCGCTTTATTCCCCTTGAGGCTCTCGGCGATGAACCGATCGCCCGCCCCGGCTTCCACCGAGCCGTCCACGAGAAAAACAATCCCGTCGGCGGAGCCCGCCGCGGTGCGGGCATTGTGGACAAGCACTTCGCCCAGGCGGTGCTGAGGCTTGTGGATCCCCGGCGTGTCCACCAGGACGATCTGGGCGGTGGGTAGTGTCAGAATGCCCCGCAGGCGGTTGCGGGTCGTCTGGGCGGTGGGGGAGGTGATAGCGACTTTCTCGCCCACCAGCCGGTTGACCAGCGTCGATTTGCCGACGTTCGGACGGCCGACGATGGCAACAAAACCCGAGCGAAAGCCCGGTGGCGAGTTTGGTATCACGTCAGTAATCATGTTGAGCGGATGCCATCGAAAGTATCCCTGCAGCTTCCAGAATTTTCTTAGTTAACTCGCCGATTCAAAAATGAAGTGCAACGCTTGAGAGCCTTCCGCTGAGGGACTCATAGAGGTATCCTGACGTTTACTACGACAACCAGGAACCCCTATGAGCTACAGCCAGCTTACCCTACCAG
>JAESGW010000255.1_pt1 | contig 83935 bp, 76 predicted proteins | sample 9269791 | NCBI WGS metagenome assembly JAESGW01 (sample SAMN16773120, study PRJNA677053) | algae metagenome | isolation source: Aphanocapsa lilacina HA4352-LM1 and co-occurring heterotrophs from near cave... | place: USA: Maniniholo cave, near Haena, Kauai, HI | collected 2009-07-28 | reverse complement strand
GAAAAATGCGATCCTGATCGTCGAGTTTGCGCGCGCGCAGGAACATGAAGTTCTCGATCCGCTCGCCGCGGCGCTCGAGGCCTGCCGATTGAGGCTGCGTCCGATCCTGATGACGTCGATCGCCTTCATTGTCGGCGCGGTTCCGCTGGCGATCGCCACGGGGGCGGGCGCTGAAATGCGGCAGGCCATGGGCATTGCGGTGTTCGCCGGCATGCTCGGGGTGACACTCTTCGGCCTCTTCCTGACTCCGCTCTTCTACGTCGTGATCCGCAAGGTCGTTCTCCGGCGCGCGGCGCGGCGCTCTTCAAACCCGGACACCAAGCCGCAGGAATTGACCCCATGACATTGATCGCCAAACTTTCGCCCGCCGTTCTTCTTGGCCTTGCCGGGTGCGCCACCGCTGGCTCCAATTATGTTCCGCCGTCGATCGAGGCACCCGGCGCCTATGCCGCACAGCCGGTGGGCATAGGCGGCACGTCTGCCGAGGCCGCCTGGTGGCACCAGTTTGGCGATCCGGCGCTCGATAGTTTGATCGCCGAGGCGCTCGCCGCGAACCTCGACGCGCGGCTCGCCGTCGCGCGGCTCGACGAGGCGCGCGCACTCGCCGGCGTATCGCGTGCGGGACGGCTTCCCGGCGGCGGTGTCGATGCCTCCTATCAGCGTCGCCGTCTGGCCGATGCTGAGCGTCCGGGCGGTCAGCCGCGTGAAGGGGATGCATTGCGCCTCGGGGCAGAAGCTAGCTGGGAGGTCGACCTGTTCGGTCGTGTCCGCCGCGGGGTCGAAGCCGCCGAGGCCGAGGTCGGCGGCGCCGAAGCGCTGCTACGCGCCGCCCGCGCAGCGGTCACCGCCGATGTCGCCGGCCATTATTTCGAATTGCGCGGAAGCGAGGCCGCGCTTGCCATCGCGCACCGCCAGATCGAAACCCAGCGACGCTCGCTCGACGTCACGCGCAAGCTGGAACGCGCTGGCGCTGGCGCACGCTTTGACGTCGTTCGCGCAGAGGCCGCGCTGTCCGCGGTCGAGGCGACGCTGCCCGGGATCGAACAACGCATCGGCACTGCGCGCCACGCCCTTGCCGTGCTACTCGGCCAGACGCCGCAAAACTTTGTCGGTCCCGCCGTTGCAACAACCAGCCTGCCGCATATTGCGCAGATCGGCGTCGGTGCCCCCGCCGATCTGTTGCGGCGGCGGCCGGATATCGCCGCCGCCGAGCGCACACTCGCCGCCGCCACCGCACGGCGTGGCGTCGCCGAGGCCGACCTGTTTCCGACGGTACGCCTGTCCGGCTTCATTGGGCTCCTCGCTGGCGGGTTTGAATCGCTGTTCACGGGCGGTGCGGTCGCTTTTGCTGGCGGCCCCAGCCTCGATTGGGGTGTGTTCGACATGCCGCGTCTGCGCGCGCAAGTCCGCGTCGCCGATGCTCGCACCGATGCGGCGCTGATCGATTACCACCGGACCGTCCTGATCGCCCTTCGCGATGTCGAGGACGCGCTGACGGCCTATGGTGCAATCCGGACCGGTCTTGCGATGCGCGACCAGCAGGTCGGCGCCAGCCGCGAGGCGGCGCGGATGGCGGCGGTTCGCTTTCGCGAGGGTGAAGGCCAATATCTGGACGTTCTCGATGCCGAACGCAGCCTCTACGAAGCCGAAGCCACGCTCGTCGCGGCGCGCACAGACCATCTCCTGTCTGTGGTCGAAATCCACCGCGCTCTCGGCGGGGGCTGGGAGGTTTGTGAAGGGGTGGGCAGTCCAAATTGTACCGGAGGGCGTACATTCGGCCATTAAATATTATAATAGGTAAATATTATAATAGGAATGCGGCCGGTTTGCACCTGATCCAGCTCGTAGCAAGCCGCGAAGTCGCTGCCCAAAACCTGCCGTTCGAGCATTTCGAAGCCCCGTCAGCAACGCGCCCGTTTTTAGTCGAACGCCCGGTAGGATCCCGGCGCACACCAGCGAACTTGCCCGGCGGTTACGAAGAAGTGGCTCGCACACCCAGTCGTTCGCCACACCGACGGGCGAAGCGACACGCGTCCTTTTCCGTCAGTCTCCAGCGTCCAACGCGGAAAGCGCTTGCCGAGAAAACGAAGGTGCAGCGTTTCGCCGCAGCCGCAAGGGCAGGCGAGGTAACCGAAGGCCGGACCATCGGCGCCGCGGCGGACATAGAGGATGTTGCGCGCGAGCCGGGACGGCACGTCGCCGACCTCCCGTTTCACGATCGCGGGGCGGCGCCAGCCGCCGATCTTCCAGCGGACCGCGCCGAATGCTGCGAGGAGCCGGCAGAGCAGTTTGCGTCCGGGTATCACGACGGGCGGCCGAGGCGGGGCAGCAGCAGCGGCGGGTTGGTCGTTCCCCGCCCGACGTGGCTGGCGAGATTGGCGTCGGGTTCGCCGTCGGGGCGCAGGATGATGCGGCCGTGCGACATCGAGATGCGCTGGATGGCGAAATCGCCGTTCGGACGAGTGCGGAACGGATGGAGGCGGGCGAGCAGCTCGTTCACGGCCATAGATGCGACCATGGTGTTGATGCTGATCACCGCGGGGCGATCGACGACGATGCCGCGCACATAGCCGCGGCGGACCTGATCCTCGTAGAAATCGGGATCGGTGCGGCGCAGCACATCGGCGTGCAGTTCGGCCTCCGAATAGACGCCGCGCGAGCGCAGGCTCGAGCCGCCCGGCTGAATATAGTGCACAACCCCCGACACCGCGTTCACCCCGCCGCTGCCATCGGCATCGATGCGCACGCCGAGATCGAAATAGGGCAGCGTATAGAAGGTCGCGATGCGGTTCAGCGTGTCGCGGCCCTCGATCGAATCCATGCAGCCGAACAGGACATCGCACGTCGCGAGGCGGGCGATCGCCTCGGGGCTGTCGGCGAATCCTTCGACGATTTCCACTTTCGTGCCGAGGCCGATGCGGTCGATATGGTTCTTCATCATCCGCGCCTTGTTGACCTCGGCGGCCGCGTGACGGCGGGTCGCGCCGTAGATGCGGTTGAGATTCTTGGCCTCGACATGGTCGGGCTCGATCAGCACGACCCGGCGGACGCCGAGACGGACGAGCATCTCGACCGTCGGGCTGCCGCTGCCGGACACGCCGACGACCCCGACGCTCAGCGAGCCGAGGCTTTCGGTCGTGTGATCGCCGAACATCTGCCGGTGACGAACGTCGAAGTCGGCGCGCGTCAGGCTCGGGCGGCCCGGCCAGATGAGGATATCGTCGCCGACGACCGACACGCGGTCGAGCATGCCGCGCGGTCCGCCGATGCCGACGCGGCGGCCGAAGATTGACCCATCGGGCAGCATGATCGCGCTCACATGTTCGCCGACAACCTTGAGGCCCACGGCGTTGAAGAGGTCGAGGTCCGAGGCATCGTCCTGCGAGGAGAACTGCCGGTAACCGCCCGGATGCGAGTGGATCTTGAGGATCGCCAGATTGTTTGCTCGCGCCTCGGCGAGCAGCGCCTTGAGGCGGCACGTCGGCCAGGTGATGCGGTCCGGCGCCCGCAGGCATTCGTCCGACGGGATTTCAACAATCCGGTGAACGACGAAGACGCTGCGGCCCTCGATCATGGAGCGGCCGCACAGACCGACGGCGATCGCTTCGAGGCCGGTGCCGTCGAAGAGGTGGCTTGCGAGCGTCGCGTGCTGCGACTGGTTCAGGCGCAAGATGTGCATGACCCTTATCCTTCCTAACGCTTCTTGAATTCGTTCTTCAGCCAGGCGCGAACGCGGCGGAGGTGGGTGCAGAGCGAGTCGACCCCCTGCCGCCACGGGTAGTGACGCGACCATTGCTGGAACGAGCGGTTGTCGATCGAAAGCGCGCTGAGGTTGTTGATGACCTTGCCGTCGGCGCGGCTCAGCGGCGGGCTGAAATAGACCATGTCGATCATGCCGGCGGGATAAGCATCGAGACGGATCGCGACGTCCGCCTGCGCGACGTTATAGCCTTCGGGGATGGGGTGCTGCCGGAGGAGCAGCCACCGCGCCCCGCCCTGGGCGATGGTTTCCCAAGGACATCCGAGTGTTTCGAGCACCCGGATGTCGTCAGGACCGAGGTTGAACTCCCGGCGCATTGCGATCAGCCCTCGGTCTCGTCGAGCGGGAAGGTCTCGAAGACCTCGATGCCGCACTCGCCGAGGTCGACCTTTTCGTCGACGCCGATCGAGACATAGTGGCCGCCGTGGAGACGCTTCTCGAGTTCGTACTTCTCGATCGGCGTCTTGCCGCCCGCGACGAGGATTTCGCGGCCGGTGACGAAGCGGCGATCGAACACGTGGTAGATGTGGTCGATCTTCACCTTGTAGCGGTGCGCGTGCGGCGGCGGCTGGTTGGCGCGGCCGCATTCCTCGACATCGACGATATCGACGATGACGATGTCGTGACCCTTCTCGTGCTTGATCTCGACGTCGACATCCGCGCCGGTGCGGTTGTTGATGATCACGATCTCGGGATCGTCGTCCTTGCGATCGCGGGGGTGGTTGTGGGTATCCATAAACAGATCCTTCTACTCAGCTGGCCAACAGCGGCGGCTGTGGTGCTAAATTGGCGAAGCAGTGCTAAGTTGTCAAGGGGGCTAAGATGTGCTTGACAAATTTAGCACCTGCGCCTAGTTTCTTGGTCCCCAAAAACTAGGATGGGTGATTTATGACCGATGAAAGGACAATCGATGAGGAGGGAACTGATCTCGGGGGGTTTCTGAAGAAAGTGCGCCAATCGCGCGGCCTCTCGCTCCGGGAAGTCGAGCGCTTGACGGACGGCACCGTCTCGAACGGCTATCTCAGCCAGTTGGAGAATGGGAATATCGACAAGCCGTCGGCGATGATGCTGCACCGGCTTTCGAATGCCTATAAGCTCGATTATCACGAAATCATGAAGCGGGCAGGGTTCCTGACCGAGGCGGAAGAACCGCTCAACAGAATGGCCACGTCCGTACTGGGTGAATTGACCTCCGACGAGGAAGACCAGCTTCTGGCTTTCCTCGGCTTTCTGCGACGTCAGAAGAAATAATGCTGGCAGACGACTGTAGCGTTTCGCACGAACAGCTCGTCGCCATCCGGGCCGCCGCCGACCGCGCCTTGCGGGACGGCGGCGCTCTCGGCATCTTTCCCACGCCCGTCGACGACATCATGGCCGCAGCCCGGATCGAAATGGTCCCGCTGGCGATCGACGAGGGCTATCTCGCGAAACTTCGCCGCAAGGCGGAAAATGCCGGCAAGGCGCTGCTCACTGCGCTGTCGAAAGCATGGGGTGTTTTCGACCCACGGTCGCGAATCGCCTTTATCGACCCCGAAACGCCGGACGCCAAGCTTCCCTTCCTGAAACTCCACGAGGGCGGCCACGCCCTGCTCGAATGGCAGAGCATCTTCGGCCTGTTCGAAGATTGCCGGATGACGCTCGATCCGTTCATCAAGGCGCAGTTCGAACGCGAGGCCAATGTCTTCGCCTCCGAAGTCCTGTTCCAGACGGACATCTTCGCCGAGGAAGCAGGCGACCTGACGTTCGGCATGGCGGCGCCGCTGCAGCTTGCGAAGCGTTATGGCGCCTCGGTCTATGCCACGGCCCGGCGATATGTGATGGCGAGCGACCGCGTCTGCGCGGTCCTGATCTTCAATCCGCCGATCGAGGAAGCCTTCGGGCAATCGGTCAGCAGCCTGCGTCGCGTCGTCGCGTCGCCGTCGTTCGAAGCGCGCTTTCCCGCGATGGCCTGGCCGCGGGAAATCCGCTCGCGGGAAGCCTTCGCCCGGCTGATCCCCGATCGCCGGATGACACGCCCGCGGACGGTGAGCTTTCTCGACGCCAATGGCGAACGTCAGGAATTCATCGCGGAATCCTTTCGAAGCCGCCACCAGACGCTCGTGCTTCTGCACTCCGTTGCCACGCTTCAGCGCCGGGTCTATCTCCCGGCCCAGCACAGCCTCTCGCTCTTCTAGGCCATGGCACAGATTCTCGGCTATCTTTCGGACGATGAGGCGAGCGCGTTCCAGCAATATGCCGCTGAACTTCGGCTCGATGTTACGGCGCTTGCCAATCTGTTGATTGTCCGGGAACTCAGACGCGAGCGGCTTGCCGCGCTTCGACCGCTCCACGACCGCGACCTTGGCGGCCAAGGAAAGAAGAAAATCGTCGCGCATCAGTCCGATCCCGAAACCAAGGCAGCGTTCAAGGCGCATGCGATCGCGCGTGATCTGAAACCAAGCCGCGCCGCGGCAATAATATTCCGCGCGGAACTTGCCGAACGCTGGCTAGCCGTCAGTATGGATCTAAGTCAATTTGACTCAGTTTGAGTCATTTACTATGCTGTAAGAACGGTCGTGCGAGATCAGAGCATGGTAGGCCGACCAACTGGAGAAAGGGGCTCCTCGGTCATGCAGCAAAGCCTTGTATCCTTTTCGAAATATAGTCTCTCCAATCTGGCCCTGCGATCGATCGTCGAGCTTGAGCGGATGAATGCCGGGCTGGACAGCAACCCCGACGTCTTCACCAACCTCGCGACCGCACTCCGACAGAATTCGGAGCCGAGCGCCTGCACCCTCCAGTTCCGCTTCGTCGAACCCGGCTATTATGAGTCGTTCGAGCGACTGTACCGCATGGCCTCGAGCGCACCCGACGGCGAAGTCGAGAATATCCAGGAATATATGAAGACGGTCAGCCAGCAGCTGAGCGCGGTCGCCCAAGGCCAAGTCGATGCAGCCGCATCGCTCCTGCCGGTCTGCATAGCGCTGCATCAAGAGCTGATCCAGGAACTGGCGGGAGAAGATGGCTTTGACATCCACGAGCGGTCTCCCCTCAGCGAAGACACTTCGGCTGGCATCCGCCCGTCGTAGACTGAGGGCCTTCATCGATCAGATCGCGGAGTTGGGTACATCCGATTTCGCCCATTTGGACGGCAAGGATGCCCTAACTTTCATCAAGGGATATTCGCTCGAGCTTCGCGAAGTGCTGGAGCGGTTGACGCCTGAAGCGAGCGAGGCTAGCGTCAACGAGGCATGTGCGCAAACCAGCCTCATGGTATCGCGATACACCGATATCCTCGGCTTCATTTTGCGCTCTACGAACGTGCGCAACGCGTTCGAGATGCACTTTCCGCTCAAGCGCCTCGTCGAAACGGCGGTCAGCCCTGACGCACGCTTGATCATGTCATCCGAATGGAAGTTCGTCCCCTTCACTTACCCTATGACCCTCGACTGGCTGCCCGGCTTCGCGCTCGTCGGTGGTCCGGCACCGGAATCGGACAATGTCCTGATCGTTCCTCTCGCTGGCCATGAGATCGGTCACTCGGCGTGGCGGAGCAAGCAGCTCAAGGACCAGCTCATGGCGGATCTAGTGGCTGCGATCGCCCAGACGCTCGACGATATGCCTGCCGAAACAAGTTTAGTTTCCAACGAGCTCGGCGTTGACGGCGTCGCGCTCGCGAAGCTGCGCGACGCGGTGCTGCGGTCAGCTATCAAGCAGCTCGAAGAAATCTTCTGCGACCTATTCGGCCTGTTCATTTTCGGCCGGTCCTTTCTCTACGCCTATGAATACTTTCTCGCACCGGGATGGGGCATGCGTTCCGCTTATTATCCGTCGAGTCTCGATCGGGTGCGCTATCTCATCGAGGCGGCGGAAAAGCTAGGGATCGCTCCGGAAGCCGATCTTTTCGAGGCTTGGGGGGACTCGATCCCGCTGAAGTTCGCCGACGGTGCGGTGATCAGGCTTGCCGATGCGGCGGTTGCAAAAATCTATCCGGCCCTGCGCGCGATCACGTTCAATATTCTGGCAGATCACGGCATCACTCCGCCGACGGCCGATGCAACCGATCGCGTGCTGGCATCGCTGCGACAGCATGTTCCGGATGGCGAGGGTGCAACCTTGCCTGAAATCGTGACCGCGGGCTGGCTCCTGCTGCGCGAGCGTGGCGGTCTGTCGCTCGATCAGGACATTGCCGAATACAAGATCCTGAACGAGCTGATGCTCAAGTCGGTCGAAGTGTCCGAATTCAAGCTGAGGGTCGAAGCCCATGCTTAGCGCTGCCGAGATCGTCGGGGCTCTTGAACATCAGACCAAAGAGGAGCGGCTGACCGTCGTGCCCTGGCCTGAGCGCGACGAGCTCCTTCGCAAGGGTGAAACCTCGATTGATTTGCGCCTCGGCCGGTGGTTTCGTTCGTTCAAGCAAACCCGCACGCCGTCAGTCTCACTCGTCGGCCGCATTCCGCGCGACTCTGACGAACCATCGGAAACGTCGCGAACCAAGCAACATTTTGTGCCCTTCGGGTCGAACTATGTTCTGCACCCCGGACGTTTCGTGCTGGGAGTGACGCTCGAATGGCTGCGCTTGCCTGCGAGCCTGTCGGGCTATGTCACCGGAAAATCCTCGCTGGGCCGCCACGGTCTGGTGATCGAAACGGCGGCTGGCATCCATCCGCAGTTTTCCGGTTGCCTGACCCTCGAGCTTGCCAATGTCGGCGAGGTCCCTTTGGAAATCTATCCCGGCATGCCGATCTGCCAGATATTCCTGCACCGCACTCAGGCGGGTGAAGAGCGCGAGCCTGACCGCTTCTCCGGCCGCAGGAAGCCGATGCTGTCCCCGCCGAAAGCGGATGAGACCTTCATGCGGCTCGTCGACTCCCGGCCCGACGGGGCCTAGGGTGGGCGAGTATGCGTTGGTGTGCGTTGGGTTCAATTCGTTAGTTAGCGTCCGCTATTCAAGCTTTACTCCGAGAATCAGACTGTCTCCAACCGGCCGCAAGTGACGGCGCCGCTACGCTCCGCTCCGCTCGGCGGCGCGTTGGGTTGTCCCTCCATCGCGGCATCGATCATGGCGCGATAAATCCCGCCGATGTCATCGCCCATGCCCTCGGCCGCTCTACGGGTGCCAGCGCCGATCATAGCGGGGTCTGGTTCGCGCACCGCCATGATTGCAGCCCAAGCCTCGGGTAGATAATCCTGCCAAAGCGGCTTGCCGTCCATCGTCGCGTCGGGTGGGTTGGCATCCAGCTCGCAAAGCGCACGGGCGACTCGTTCCAGGCCAGTCTTCATTCCGGGACAATATCATAAAAGCTCGCTTTCGGGTGGCGTGGTTGCCGGGTTGGCTGCCCATGCCCAAATAGCTTTGGGCAGACATGAAAGAGGCAGAGCTTTGAAGATCGTGAATGGAGCAAGTTTGCAGCCCCGGTCGGGGGGCGCCCCGAAGAAGCTCGTCCTGCTGCTGCACGGCTTCGGGTCGAGCGGGACGGACATGATCTCGCTGGCGCCGCAGTGGCAAGAGGCTCTGCCCGACACCTTGTTTCTTGCCCCGCACGCGCCGCAGCGCTGCGGCACGATGGGGGCGGGCTATCAATGGTGGGGGCTTTCCGGCTTCGCGCCGTCCGTCCTCGCTGCGGGCGCCGCCTCGGCCGCACCGGCGATCGACGCCTTCATCGACCGCAAGCTCGCGCAATATGGCCTGAGCGAGGCCGACCTCGCCATCGTCGGCTTCAGCCAAGGGACGATGATGGCACTGCATGTCGCGCTGCGGCGACCGCGGGCGGTGGCTGCCGTCGTGGGCTATTCCGGCATGTTGGCAGGGACGCTCGGGTTGAGCCACGGAGAACTCCCAAAGCCGCCCGTTCTATTGGTGCATGGCACAGCCGATCCCGTGGTTCCGATCGCCGCGCTGCACATGTCGGAGAGCGAGCTCAAGCGTCTCGGCGTCGACGTCACGACGCACGTCTCCTACGGCGTGGCGCATACCGTCGATCCCGTCGGACTTCGCCTCGGCCGCGATTTCGTGGCGGAGGCCTTCGCTCGCTAGTCCGCTTTTCGCGGTCCGAGACTCAAACCGGGCCGTCTCAGTTCGGCCAACGCTACCTTTAGGGGGCGTCCGGATGAGGTAGTCTTCGATGAGCTTAATGCAGGCGACGCTTTCCAGCCGGGCTATAGCTCGCGTTCGGCCATGCGTCGGAAAGGTAACTCGGGAAAGCGGCGAGGGAGAACAAGGAGAGAACAGCGAGAGCCGCTGCGATTCCGGCGGCGACCTATTCGTCGGCGCCATTGCCGCATGGGGAACGAGCAGATTGGGGCCGTTGTCGCCATGATGATGGTGGCCGCCCGAGGCGGGGTCGCCCGGTTCCTCGTCGCCATCGGGCGCATCGTCATGATGAACGGCATGATGATCGACACTGTCATGAATGACATCGACGGAGACGTCGGCGGCGTCCTTATCATCGTGCGCCATCATGAAGGACGGCGCATGCTGAAGTTAATTCGCTGCCTTGGCAGGAATCGTGGCCGCATAGAGCGCCATGAGCAAAGCGCAGAGTGACAGGATAAAACGGTCCGGCAGAGAGGAACGCGGCTTCGGCATGCGTCCGCGTGTAACTGCGCGCCCCAGAGTTGACAAGCGAAGCGCCAGGGATCGCGCTTCCTTCGACTGTCCTGCCGACGACCTCATGCGCTTTGCCGGGGTTCATGCACCCCGATCGTGAGATGGGCGATCCCGCGGATATGGATCAGTTCGCGCCGCAGAGCGGCTGAATCGATCGCGCCCTCGACTTCAACGATCGACGCATAGGCCTCCGGCCCCACACGCCATACATGAAGGTCCGTCAGACAAACATCTCCGAATTTTCCCACCCGGTAGCGGATCGCCTTATCCATTCGCTCATTGGTTCGATCGAGCAGAACGGCGGCCGTGTCGCGCATCAAGGACCAGGACCAGCGAGCGATCACGACAGCGCCGACGATCCCCATCGCAGGGTCCATCCAATGGAGACCAAGATAGCGCCCTGCGAGAAGGGCCGCGATCGCGAGAACCGACGTCAGTGCGTCGGCAAGGACATGCATATAGGCCGAGCGGAGATTATTATCGTGGCCGTGACTGTGGTGATGATCGGGATGATGATCGCCCTCAGCGTGCGCATGTTCGTGATGATGGTGGTGGTGGTGGTGATGATGATGATGATCGGAACCTCCCATCAGCAGCAGCGCGCTCACGATGTTGACCAGGAGGCCCAGTACCGCAACCAGCGCGGCATTGCCGAAATCGACGCGCACCGGGTCGATCAATCGGGTGACGGATTCGCTCGCGATACCGAGCGCGAAAATGCCGAGGATCAGCGCCGATGCGAAGCCGGTCAGGTCGCCAACCTTGCCGGTGCCGAAACTGAATTTGGGATTATTGCGGTGTTTTTTGGCATAGCTATAGGCGGCCGCCGCAAGGCCGAGAGCACCGGCATGGGTCGCCATGTGGAAGCCATCGGCGAGAAGGGCCATCGAGCCGGTGACGTAACCGGCAATGATTTCGGCGACCATCATCACGGCCGTAAGACCGACTACCCAGAGCGTTCGCTGGGCGTTTCGATCATGGGCTGCGCCCAAGAAGACGTGATCATGTGCCGGATATTCGGCGTTTGTCGAAGCGGTCATGCGGTCTCGCCTATTTGGAATATCGACGGATGACGGCAAGCAGGTCGTCAGCGCCCGCCGCGCGCTCGTCATCGGAAAGCCCTTGGGCCGCGACGTGCGCGGTCAGGTGCTGGGCGATGATTTCGTCCAGCAGCCCATTCACCGCGCCGCGAACAGCGGCGACGCGATGGAGAACCGTCGCGCATGGCGCGTCGGATACCAGCGCCTTCTCGACAGAGGTCACTTGTCCGGCAATGCGCCTGACCCTCGCGATAAGCTCGCTATTATCTTTCAGATGGCCCATAGCATAGCGGGGTAGGGTATAATTGCACCGAGGGCAAGATGTCAGCTTCGACGGGCTTAGACAAAGGCCAGAACCTGGCCGGATGTGGTATCGTTCGAGGTCAGGCTCCGGACTGAGCCTTATCGCCGCTGGAAATAGACACGCTCCGCCGCCATGTCGGCGATCGCATCGAAGCCCGCTTCGCGCCAAGCCCGTCGGTGGGGAGGCTCGGCCTGCTCGGTCATGCACCACCATTGCGGGTCGGCCGCAGCGCGCGGCAACAAGCCGCGGACGATGCTCTCGATCTGGGCAAAGCTCAGTTCGACACCAGGGGCGTCGTTGCGGACTTTCCACCTTCGCAAAAAGGCCCCAAGCGCATCATATTTGCCCATGGCGGCATCCCCAATCCCGGCAACAATGGGTCAGGACAAGCTCTGACCCCTTAAACGCGCCTGCCGCTTTCAAGGCGCTACCGACCTGGCAGCGGATCGTCGTCGCGGAAAGACAGGTGGCGCGCGGTGCCACAAGTGCCTTTGTCCAATAGCCGATGAATGACGGCGGCAGCAAGTCTCCCCGGTCGATCGTCCACCCCTCTAGGGCGCTTTTCTGTGGGCCTCGGATCGCCTCCGGCCGTCAACCCCATTCGGGGTTCCCCGTCACGATGTTCCGGTGACGGCGGCTCCCGGCCCCTCGTGCAAGCGCCATCGGGATGGTCCCGATCAATCCAGGAGACTTTATCATGGCCACCATCGCAAATCTCACCGTCAAGGCGGACGGCAGCTTCGAAGGCTCGCTCGCCACCCTCAACGTCACCGCGCCGATCGCGATCGTCCCGAATGGTCGCAAAGCCAAGGACAGCGAACCCGATTACCGCATCGTCAGCCGCAAGAACGGCTTCGAGCTCGGTGCCGGCTGGAAACGCTTCTCGCAGAACACCGGCGCCGAATATGTGTCGGTATCGCTTTCGGCACCCGAGTTCGGCACCATCTACGGCAATATCGCCAATGCGCCGGGCGACGATCCGATGAAGAAGGTCATCATCTGGAACCCGCCGTCGTGATAGCCCGTACCGGCCCCGCTTTCGAGCGGGGCCGGTCGGCTTTGCACCGGCGCATCTTGTGCGCAGGGATCTCAGTCAGTTCGGCGCGGCTGCAAAACCCTCGAAGGCGAACGGGTTGAGGAACTGCCGCCGCCACAGGAACGCGCGCTCGGCGCCGCCGAGCGCTGCTTCGTCGCACACCGCATCCCAATGGGCCTCGATCGCGGCCTGCTGACCCGCGATGATGGCGCGCGCGCGCGCATCGTCGAGGTGAAAGACGGGTGCGGCCTCGAGACACAGCGACAATTGGCTGAACCGCCGGTTGCCGAGGATGAGCATCGCCTGCGTCGCCTCGCCGCCTGTGCGGCCTTGCGGGCAGATGTCATAGGCCGGCGTAAGCTCCAGCGTCCCGCCGTCCCAGAAGGCGGCATGGTTGCGCGCATGATCGTCGGTGTTTCCGCAAAGAATGTTGAATATGATGCGCGCATAAAGTTCGGCGAGCGTCGCGGCGGGATCGACGAACCGGTGACGTATCACAGTCGCGAGATCCTCATAGCTTGCATAACGCGCCTCGGTCTCGTCGAGGGCAAGGAGGGTGAGCGCCGACACCACGCCGCGCCGGGTCCAATCGTCCTCCTTTGGCGCGCGGTCGAAGCGCTCGACGAGCAACACATCCTTGCCGAGCGCGCGCGCAAGCTTGACCGGTGCGACATCGAGGCCCGCGCGCGCGGCGAGGCGCATCGCGACATATTCGGCTTTCACGACATTATAGATGTCGGCGGCGGCCGAAAATTTGGCGATATATTTTCGCGCGCCATCGTCGATCAGCGCCTTGGGGCGCGCGCCGCCAAGCGATGTGCCATGTTGCAGCGCTTGGTCGAGTTCGGGCGTGAGCGGCACGCCTTGCTCGACGCGCTCGGCCGACTCCATCAGTTCGGCGAGCGTCGCATTCTGCCGCTGGCGCGGTACATAATCGGTGGCCGACGCCTGGAAATCGAGCATGCCGATCCGGTCGGAGCCGGATTCGAGGAGATAGATCAACTCGTCCAGCTCGGCTGGAGCGAGCTCGCCTTCGTCGCGCCCGCCGATCCGGTTGATGATAACGCGGCGGCCCCACGCGTCGGGCGATCCGTCGCGGATCGCGCTTGGCAACTGCATCTTGCTCGCCGCCTCGATCAGGCCGGCGCGCAGCGGCAATTCGGGCGCGTAGATCGCGATGGCGTCCGCGCGGGCCAGATAGCTTTGGCCATAGTTGAAGGTGAGCCGGCTATCGCTCGCGCGCGCGAGCCTGCCCGCGACGACCGGCTCGGTTGCCCCGGGCAGCCATATCCAGACGAAGGCTTCGCCGGCAGACGCGACGTCAGAAGTCATCCTTCACCTCGGATCGCGGCTTGTGAACGGCCTTGGGAAGCAGGCGCAGCTTCGTTTCCTGCTCGGCGAGATGCCCGGCGAGACGGTCCCGGTCGCTGTCGAACAGCGCGACCCCGACGATCGCTGCCGCCTCGAAGACGGGGCCGATGGCGCAGCGCGGGTCGCCCTGCTCGATGCGGCGCATCATGTCGCGCGACACGCCGCTGCGCGTCGCGAGGTCTTCAACGCTCAGCCGCCGTTCGATCCGCCGGGCGCGAATGAGGCCGCCCAGCAGGCGCACAGCCTCGCGGGTGTAGCGCGAATAGCTGCGCGGGATTCTCTTGATTGTCTCGTCGGCCATCGACCATCCTTTCGGCTTTCTAGGCTGCAATCGCCGCAAAAGTCAAGATAATGGCTTACACATAAGCCTTAATTGTAATTATGACGTTTGTGTAAGTCATATTGCCGGAAATTCCGCATGGGTTCTCAGCTGCGGCACGGCGCTGCCCGAGGGTGCGGGCCATTCCCGCTCGAATGCCGCTGATCCCTGGGTGCGAGGCCAGGCCTCCTTCAATCAACCCGTAAAGGGTCCGCTACGCTCCGCGTGCGGCCGCAGCTTCGCTCGCGGTGATTGCGGCCTGCCCCCGACCGGCGGGGCGACTGTCGAGCGGGAATGGCCCGCTCCCAACGACAGGAGCTTGACCCATGCCGCTTTCCACTGCCCAATCGCTCGGCTGGAACCTTGCCCGCACGATGATGACCATCATCGTCCTCATCGAAACCGTCAAAGGCTATTCGGTGATGCCGCTAAATTGGTCGAAGGAGCTCAGCCAGTGACACGTTTTCTCGTTTTTGTGACCGCAGCCGCGCTGGCATTTCCTGCGGTCGCCGCCCCCTCCGATGTCAAGACACAGGTCGGCCGGGCCAATGACGCGGCGCGCGTTCAGCCCGATCGCGCGAGCTTCCAGGGCGCGATCCAGAAATATGCCTGGGCCGATGGCGCGCTGTTCCAGATCTATACGGCGCCGGGGCAGGTCACCGACATCGCGCTCCAGGAAGGTGAAGAGCTCGTCGGACCCGGACCGGTCGCCGCCGGCGATACGGTCCGCTGGGTCATCGGCGACACGCTGAGCGGCGCCGGTACGTCGCGGCGCGTTCATATTCTCGTCAAGCCGACCCGCCCCGACATCATGACGAACCTCGTCATCAACACCAACCGCCGCACCTATCATCTCGAACTGCGCGCGACGCCTTCGACCTATATGGCCGCAGTCAGCTGGTCCTACCCGGCCGATGAGCTGATCGCATTGCGAGCGGCCGAAACCGAGCGGGAGCGCGCTGCACCCGTTGCGGGCGGCATCGACTTTGCGGCGCTCAATTTTGGTTATCGGATCAGCGGCGACAAGGTGCCCTGGCGCCCGCTGCGCATCTTCGACGACGGTCGCCAATTGTTCGTCGAGTTTGGCGACGGCATTGCCGAGGGCGATATGCCCCCGCTCTTCGTGCTCGGTGACAAGGAGGGTGCGGAGCTCGTCAATTACCGCGTGCAAGGCCGGTTCCTCATCGTCGACCGCCTGTTCGAACGCGCCGAACTGCGGCTTGGCAACGGGCGCGGCGCGAAGAAGGTGCGAATCGAGCGCGACGACAAGCGCCGTCGGGGGCGGTCATGAGCGGGCCGGAACGGGAAGGGAAGGCAGAACCGCCTCCTGAAGCCCTGGCGGCGGAACGCCCCGTCGCGCCGTCCAGCCCCGACGGGTTCCGGCTTGAGGGCGAGATGCCGCCTGTCATGCGCCTCTCGCGCCGGACGCTCGCGATTATCGGCGGCGCGGCAGGCTTTGCTATCGCCGGTGCTCTGCTCTGGGCGCTGCGGTCGCCTGCTCCCCAAGCCGACAAGAATCTCTATGAGACCGATCGCCCCAACCGCTCGGAGGTCATTACGGGCGCGCCCGCGGATTATGGCGCGGTTCCGAAACTCGGGCCGCCGCTTCCCGGTGACCTCGGGCGACCGATCGTCTCAGCGCAGAAGGAGGGCGGGATGATAACGCCGCCGCCCATGGTGGCTGTTCCACCGCCGGCCGATCAACGACAGCGGGCGGTGGATCAGGCGCGTGAGCGCCGGATCCAGGAAAGCGACGCGGCGCGTTCCAGCAATCTTTTCCTGGCAAGCGGGGGAGGCAGCGCCTCGGCCAGTACCGCGGAACAACCTGCGCCGCCCGCGGCGCAGGCGATCAATCCATCGGGCGCAGAAGCCCCGGCTCGTCCCTTTCTGAGGGGAGATGGTCCGCGCCGGACAGACAGCGGCGAACGCATCGTCCCGCTCGCTTCGCCCTATGTCGTGCAGGCCGGGAATATCATTCCGGCGGCGCTGATCACCGGCATCCGTTCCGATCTTCCGGGCCAGATCACAGCGCAGGTGACGCAGAATATTTATGACAGTCCGACGGGACGCATTCTCCTGATCCCCCAAGGCTCGCGCCTGATCGGGGAGTATGACAGCGAGATCGTGGCGGGACAGAATCGCGTGTTACTGACTTGGGATCGGTTGACCTTTCCCGGCGGTCGCTCGATCGCACTTGGCCGGCTCCCCGGAGCGGATGCCGGCGGAATGGCGGGGCTGGCGGATCGCACCGACTATCATTGGGGCCATATGTTCAAGGCCGCGCTCATATCGACGCTGCTCGGTGTCGGCGCCGAGCTCGGAGCGGACGACGACGATCGGCTCGTTCGTGCGATCCGGTCGGGATCGCAGGATTCGATCGGTCAGACCGGCCGGCAGATCGTCGACCGGCAACTCGCCATACCGCCCACTATCACCATCAGTCCCGGTTTCGCGTTTCGGGTCATCGTAACCCGTGACCTGGTGCTGGAGCCGCTTTTCAGCGGCGAATCCCGATGAGCAAGCTGCGGCTCGGACCCATCGCCGAGGATCGGCCGGTCAAGGTCACGGTTGAACTGTCGGGAGGCATTATGCGCGATCTTGCAGACTATGCCCGCATCCATGCCAGGGCCAATGGGCTCCCCGAGCCTTTGCCGGCGGAGCGGCTGATTGCCCCGATGATCGAGCGCTTCATGAGCGGTGACCGCGAATTCGGCAAGCTGCGGCGTCGATCCTGATCGGCACCAGTTCGCGGCCACAAGACATCACGCCCCCGGCAATTTGGCCAGCTGTGCGGGTGTCAGGATAGGGGCGTTGCGATCCTTGCGCTCCGAATAGCGATCGACAAGCTGGTCGGCGTGGCCGCGCGTCAGCACGGTGAACCGCACCAGCTCCTCGGCAACATCGACAATCCGGTCATAATAGCTCGACGCCAGCATGCGGCCTGCCTCGTCGAACTCCGCATAAGCTTTGGCAACGCTCGACTGGTTGGGGATTGTGATCATCCGCATCCAGCGGCCGAGGATGCGCAGCGTGTTGACGCTGTTGAACGACTGCGATCCCGCCGAGACCTGCATCACGGCGAGAGTGCGGCCCTGCGTGGGACGCAGACCTCTATAGGCGAGCGGCAGGTGATCGATCTGCGCTTTCATTATGCCGGTGATCTGGCCGTGGCGCTCGGGGCTGCACCAGACCTGGCCATCTGACCAGAGCGAATGCTGGCGTAGTTCCTCGACCGCGGGATGATCGTCATCGGCGATGAGGTCGGGCAGTGGCAGGTCGGAAGGATCGAAGATGCGGGTCTCGCAGCCGAAAAGCTGGAGCAGACGCGCCGTTTCCTCGACAACGAGGCGCGAGTAGGAGCGCTCGCGCAGCGATCCGTACAGAAGAAGGATGCGCGGCGCGGGATCGAGCGGCCCCAGACCAAACGCCGGCTGTGCGTGGAGATATTCGGGGCTCAATGCGGGAAAATGGTCTGCGTCGGAGAGCGCGCGCAGGCGGCTGTGGGTCTGTTCTGTCATGATACTCAGACTTGTGAAGGAACGCTCGCCGGGAACCAGCGACGTCCGAGGCGGAATGCGACGCTGACGAGGAGGATGAGGACCGGCACTTCGACAAGCGGGCCGATGACCGCCGCGAAGGCGACCGGCGAGGCGAGGCCGAAGGCGGCGATCGCGACCGCGATCGCGAGCTCGAAATTATTGCCCGCGGCGGTGAAGGCGACCGCGGTCGTGCGTGGATAATCAGCCTCGATCAGCTTGCCCATCCAGAAGCTGATGAGGAACTGCACGACGAAATAGATGGTCAGCGGGATCGCGATCCGGATGACGTCGCCGGGGATGGTGACGATCTCGCCGCCCTTGAGGCTGAACATCGCGACGATGGTGAAGAGCAGTGCGACGAGGGTGATCGGCGCGATCCTCGGCAGGAAGTGCGTCTCGTACCAGTCGTTGCCCTTGGCGCTGGCGAGCCATTTGCGGGTGAGATATCCTGCCATAAACGGGATGCCGAGATAGATGAGCACCGCCTCGGCGATCGTCCAGAAGCTGACGTCGATGACGCTGCCTTCGAGGCCGAAGAGCGGCGGCAGGACCGTGAGGAAAAACCAGGCATAGACGCTGAAGAAGAGGATCTGAAAGATCGAATTGAACGCGACGAGCGCAGCGACATATTGATTGTCGCCCTTTGCGAGCTGGTTCCACACGATCACCATTGCGATGCAGCGCGCGAGACCGATCAGGATCAGGCCAGTCATATATTCAGGCTTGTCCGCGAGGAAGACGACCGCGAGCGCGAACATCAGCACCGGCCCGATGATCCAGTTCTGGATCAGCGAGATGGCTAGGACGCGCTTGTCTTCGAACACGCGCGGCAGCTCGTCATAGCGCACGCGTGCAAGCGGCGGATACATCATCAAAATGAGCCCGATGGCGATCGGGATATTCGTCGTTCCGATCGACATCGCGTCGATCGCAGCGGGGAGGTCCTTGAAAAGCGATCCCAAGAGGACGCCGAGCGCCATTGCAAGGAAGATCCAGAGTGTCAGATAGCGATCGAGGAAGGACAGGCGTTCACGCTTTGCGGCAATCATGATGATCCCCTCAGGCATGGACGCGGTTGCCGCCGGCATCGACCACCTGTTCACCGTCTTCCTTGGCGAAGGCGCCAAGCTGGCGGGCAGGGATGATGTCGAGCACCGCTTCGGACGGGCGGCAGAGCTTCACCCCGAGCGATGTGACGACGAGCGGGCGATTGATGAGGACCGGATGCGCCATCATTGCATCAATGAGTGCGCCATCGGTGAGATCGGGGTTGCCTAGGCCGAGTTCCGCATAGGGCGTGCCTTTTTCGCGGAGGAGCTCGCGCGGCGTGATACCGGCGCGCTCGATCAGCCGCTCGAGCAGGGCTCGCGACGGCGGTGTCTTCAGATATTCGACGACATGCGGTTCGATGCCGGCGTTGCGAATGAGCGCGAGCGTGTTGCGCGACGTCCCGCACTCGGGATTGTGATAGATAATGATGTCGGCGGTCATGCGCCTGTCTCCCGCTCGCCAGTCGCGCCCTCGATGCCGCCGATTTCCTTCAACCTGCGCGCCATTGCCATCTCGTCGATGCTTTCGTGCGGGAGCGCGAGGAAGAGCGAAATCCGGTTCGAGAGATAGTGCAGCGCACGTTCGAAAGCTTCGCGCTGGCCCGGGCCTTCGACCGCGGCGGGATCTTCGATCCCCCAGTGCGCGGTCATCGGCTTGCCGGGCCAGACCGGACAGGTCTCGCCGGCGGCATTGTCGCAGACGGTGAAGATGAAATCGAGTTTGGGCGCGTCCGGGCCCGAGAATTCGTCCCAGCTTTTCGAGCGCAGACCCTCGGTCTCGAACCCGAGCTCATCGAGAAGCGCGAGCGCCTGTGCATGGACCTTGCCTTTGGGAAAGCTCCCGGCGCTATAGGCACGGAACCGCCCCTGGCCCATGCGGTTCAGCAGAGCTTCGGCTAGAATCGAGCGGGCGCTGTTGCCGGTACAAAGGAACAGCACATTATAAATCTTGTCGGTCATCGACTTCTCCCTCAAGCGCTGAATGGGCCGATCAGCAGCAGGCAAGTTCGGCGAGCAGCGGCTCACACAGTTCAGCGCGTCCTTGGCAGCAGTCTTTTGCGAGGAAGAGCATCAGGCCGCGAAGTGCGTCGATATCCGCTCGTTGGATGATCTGCCGGCCGCGCTTTTCCGGTATCACCAAGCCCGCCTTCACCAGAACCGCGAGGTGCGTCGAAAAACTACTCTGATTGAGCCCCGACGCTTCGACGAGCTGTCCCGTCGATAGCCCTTCGGGCTCATTCTGGACGATCAAGCGAAAGGCATCGAGGCGGGTGGGATGCGCCAGAGCGGCGAGGGCGGACAAGGCGGCATCAATTTGCATGCATCGGGATTATCCGATATGTTCATGTCTGTCAATTTGTATCGGGAATATGCGATGGGTCGGTTCGGCGAGGCCCACAATCGGCCTATGACGCGGATGTGGGCGGGTTGGCAACCGGTCGGGTGTCGCAATTCTACGCAGACTGATTGCCGGCTTTGGCAGGCCGCCCGGCTTCGATGGCCCGGCGATTATACCAGAAGCCAAGGATTATGATGACCAGCGCGGCGGCTTGCATGAGGATGACCTGCAGCGTCGGATAGATACCCAGGAGCGTTACTCGAGGCCAGCCGCTCACGGGCGTTACCGAGAGCATGCCTGCCTCCTGCAGCGCCGCCGTTCCCTTGCCCGCCAGTACGGCGGCGAGCACCGCCATGAGGGCAGAGCTATACGAAAAGAATTTGCCGATTGGCAGCCGCTGACTGTAGCGGAGCATCGCCCAGGCGATGACGGCCAGCAGGACAAGGCCGGTCACGAAGCCGCCGAAGACAGCCCCGCCACTGCCCTGCGATGCCAGCGCCGCATAAAACAGGATGGTCTCGAACACCTCGCGATAGACGGCCAGGAAGGCGAGCCCGAACAGGAACCAGGACGAGCGTTTCGAGAGCGCCGCGCTCAGCTTTGCGTGAATATAGCGCTGCCATTGGTCGGCCTGAGACTTTCCGTGCATCCAGATGCCGACCGACAGGAGAATGACAGCCGCGAGCAAGGATCCGAAGCCCTCGGTCAATTCGCGGCTCGCCCCGCTGACTCCGATGGCATAGGTCGCGAGCGCCCAAGTCAGGCCCCCTGCGGCAAGGGCCGCAACCCAGCCGGCATGCACATAACGCAGCGCCTCCGGGCGCTCGGCCTTTCGCAGGAAGGCGACGATCGCGATGACGACGAGGAGTGCCTCCAGGCCCTCACGCAGCAAGATCGTCAGGGCGCCGACAAAGGCCGACGTGCTGCTCGCCTGTTCGGGGGCGAGCACCTGCTCGGCATCGGTGAAGAGCGTGTCGAGCGCCGAAATCTCGTGGCGTACCTCGGCGACGGGCGCGCCCTTCTGGATGGCCGCGCGCACTGCCCCCATCGCCGTCTCGATCCGCGCCATCAGGGCGCCATCACGCGACGCGAGGAGCGGTTCCAGGGGTTCGAACCCGTCGAGATAAGCGGACAACGCAAGTTCTCCGGCTTGCTGCCTCTTCCCCGCAGCATATGCAGCGAAGCTCTGCTCGAGCCGTTCCCGCGCCAGCGCCAGCGACCCAGCCCCCGACCCCGTGACGGCCTGCGGATTAGCCCTGAGATAGGCCATCACGGCGTCGGCCTCCGGTTGTCCGATCTTCGCACCGAGCGCCGCCGGCGTCATTGCCGTCAGCGTAGGCATGTCAGGCACCAGGCGGCGCACACCAGCGTCGGATTGCCAGATCCGCTCGCCCTGCGTCGTATCACGGAAAGCGAAGCGGCCGCTGTAGAAGGCGAGGGCCCAGCGATCGGCGGCAGGAAGGTCGGCGAAACTTTGCATTGCCGTGCCGTCGAGGCCTTGCTCGATCACTTGGTAAAGCCCGAAGACGCTGCGTTCGCGAGCGCGCGCAGCATCGGAAAAGGCGATCGGCGGTGGATCGAGCCTGGCTGCATCGGGGCCGCGGCCATCGCCCGACATGCCGTGGCACGATGCGCAATTCTGCCCATAGAGAGTAGCGCCCCTCGCAAGATCTGGGCTGCGCGCCGGCGCAAGTGGCACCGGATAGGCGTTGAGCAACGCCGCTGCGACCGAACGGGCCTGCCGTGCGACTTCTCGTGGGCTTTCCTTGGCGACAACGGCTGCCTTCAGCCGCTTCGCGTCAGCCACCAATTGCGCACGTGCGCCTTTGGGTGGCAGCGCTGCAATATTCGCGGCGGCCGAATCGGTGAACTCGAGCATTTCGGCATATTCTGCCTGGCTGATGACCCGGCCGTCATGTACCGCACCGCCATAGTCCACCGCGACATAATCGAGCAGGCGCCAGGTAGTCTGCACCGACGTCGTGTCGGCGCGTGCCACGGCCGGAAGCAGCACCAGCATGGCAAGCAAGATTGCCGCAGCGCGCCGAAGCGTGGAATATGCCCTCATTTTGCTATGCCTGCGAAGGGCGCAGCTCGGCGCGTGCATTGCGCACGATCTCCGTGGCCGAATGCAGGAAGAGAAGGGCGATGACGCCCGCCACCAGAAGATCGGGCCAGGCGCTGCCCGTCCAGCCGACCAATATGGCCGCGACGATGACGGCGATATTCGCGATCGCATCGTTTCGGCTGAACAGCCAGATGGCCCGCACATTGGCATCGCCGTCCCGAAATCGCGAGAGAACCAGCGCCGCGGTCACGTTCACGGCCAAGGCGACTATGCCGATGACGCCCATGAGTTCGGCTTCGGGTGGCTCGGCATTTAAGGCCCGCGCCACGGCAAAGGCAATCACTCCCAGCCCGAGCGCACCGAGGAACAGTCCCTGGGTTAGCGCGATCCGTGCACGGCTTGCAGCAGACCATCCCAGCGCCAGTAATCCCACCAAAGTGATCGAACCGTCGCCGATGAAGTCGAGCGAATCCGCTTTGAGGGCCTGACTGTTGGCGATGAAGCCGCCGATGATTTCGCACACACCGAAACCGAGGTTGAGTATCACCACGATCCAGAGCGCCCGTCGATAGGCGGGATCACGCTCGGCACGCACGGTATCGCCCGTACAGCCACAGTTACTGTCGTTGCTTTCGCTCATCGCATTGTCCTACATTCTCCAGTAGCTGTAGAAGCAAGGCATTTCTGAGGTGCATATGGGCCGTGAGGTAGGACTTCCCATCGGAGCGCTGGCGAGCCGGACGGGTACGAAGGTCAATACAATCCGCTTCTACGAGGACATCGGGCTTCTACCACCGGCGGCGCGCACCGCCTCCGGACGTCGCAGCTATGGTCCCGAGGATGTCAGGCGCCTGGCGTTTATCCGGAGTGCGAGGGGGCTGGGATTTTCGATCGACGAAATTCGTTCACTGAAAGCCCTCGCGGCAGGACCCGAGCAGGACTGCGCCGAGGTTCGCGCTCTGGCGGCGCGACATTTGCTCGACGTCGACGAGCGTCTGGAACGCATGGTGCGCCTTCGCGCAGAACTCGCCCGGATCGTCCAGCTCTGTGAGGGCGGCCGCATAGCCGATTGCCGGGTGATTGAGGCGATCGAGGCGACGCTGCCGTCCGCGGTCTAGCGGTGGTTTCCTCGCACTCATCATTCGGTCTTCACCTTGTTATTTCTCAAATTCAGGGGTCGTCGCTTGCGGCGCCGCGAGTCTCCTTTCGGGCATCGCGCAGAATTTCGATGCCGCCCTTGATGGCAATCAGCGCAGTGGCGAACCCGACGAGCAAGTCGGGCCAGTTCGTGCCGAGCCACCAGACGAGGACGCCGGCGATCAGGATGCCGCCGTTCGAAACGAAGTCGTTGAAGCTGAAGGTCGTTGCCGCACGAAGGTTGACGTCGGGATTCTGAATGCGCTGAAGCAGCTTCAGGCAGGCATAGTTCACCACCGCCGCGACCGCCGACATGATCATCATCGTAGCGCCGATCGGTTCGCTACCCTGAAAGTAGCGCCGCCCGACATCGAACAGGACGCCGGCCGCGAAGATCAATAGCATAACGCCCGACGCTGTAGCCGCGCGGGTCTTCCATTTGATGCCATGGCTTAGTGCGACAAGGCTCAGGGCATAGACCGCCGCGTCCGATAAATTGTCGAGGCCATTCGCGATGAGGGCGCTCGAATCTCCCAGCGCGCCGGTTATGAGAAAGGCGATGGCGATCGCCGCGTTCAGGAAAAGAACGATCTGGAGGGTCTGCTTTTCGCGGTCGGTGCTGCCTGTCTTGTCTATCATTTCACGCTCCTCATACCAAGCATCCCTAAAAGGAGGCGGAACCCCTCAGGGTTCCGCCCCTGTTCGCGGCCGGCCGCTTGCGCCCAAGCGCTGCAGCAAACCGTGAGGGCCTGGTTTCAGGTCGCAAGGCCGGGCTCACGCCGCGGCCCGGCGACTTCCTCTTCTTCGATCTTCGCGCTGCGACTGTGGACCATGAGGTACAGCGCGGGCAGGACGAGCAGCGTCAGGATCGTCGATGAGATGATCCCGCCGATGACCACGGTCGCCAGCGGCCGTTGCACCTCGGATCCTGCCCCGACATTGAGCGCCATCGGTACGAAGCCGAGCGACGCAACCAGCGCGGTCATCATCACCGGCCTGAGGCGGGTCAGCGCGCCCTCGCGGATTGCATCGACGAGCGCCTTTCCGCGTTCGCGAAGATCCTTGATGAAGGATAGCATCACCACGCCGTTGAGCACCGCGACCCCGGAGAGTGCGATGAACCCGACGCCCGCCGAGATGGAGAGCGGAATGTCGCGAAGCGCCAGCGCCGCGACCCCTCCCGTCAGCGCCAGCGGCACGCCCGAGAAGACGATGGCCGCATCGCGAACCGACCCGAACAGCATGAACAAGAGGCCGAAGATCAGCAGCAGAACGAGCGGCACCACGATCTGGAGGCGCTCGGTCGCCGACTGGAGCTGCTCGAACGTCCCGCCATATTCTATATAATAACCGTCGGGCAGCACGACATCGGCTTCGACCTTCTGGGTCAGTTCGTCGATGAACGAGCCGAGATCGCGACCACGGACATTCGCCGTGATCACCGCGCGGCGTTTGCCATTCTCGCGGCTGATCTGGTTCGGCCCCGCCGCGAGCGATATCTCCGCAAGCTCCGAAAGCGGCACGAAGCCGCCGGCCGGAAGCGCAACGGGGAGATTGCCGAGCGACGCGAGGTCGGTGCGAATGGCCTCGGGAAGCCGGACGACGACGTCGAAACGCCGGTCGCCCTCGAAGAGCTCGCCCGCCTGCCGCCCGCCAGTCGCGGTCGAAACCGCATCCTGGACCGTCTCCATGCTCACGCCATAGCGCGCAAGCTTGTCGCGATCGGGCGTGACCGAAAGCATCGGCAGGCCGGTGACCTGTTCGAGCTTCACGTCCTGCGCGCCCGCGATCCCGCCGGCCACCTCCTCGATCGCCCGCCCCGATTCGAGCAGTTGATCGAGATCGTCGCCGAACAGCTTGATCGCGACGTCGGCGCGAACGCCGGCGATCAGTTCATTCATCCGCATCTTCACCGGCTGGGTGAACTCGTAATTGTTCCCCGGCACTTCGTTTACCGCCTTGTTGAGCTCGGCGACGAGCTGGTCGCGCGGCTTTCTGGGCTCGGGCCACTCCTTCCGATCCTTGAGCATGATGAAATTGTCGGCGACCGACGGTGGCATCGGATCGGTCGCGACCTCGGGCGTGCCGATCTTCGCGAACACCCGCTCGACTTCGGGGAACTGCCTGATCCTCTTCTCCAGCGCCTCCTGCATCGCGATCGACTGGGTCAGGCTCGTTCCCGGAATGCGCATCGCGTGCATCGCGATATCGCCTTCGTCGAGGTCCGGGATGAACTCGGACCCGAGACTCGTCGCCGCCACGCCGCTGAGCGCGACGAGCAGCAGCGCACCCGAAAGCGCCGCCTTCGGCCAATTCAGGACGCGGTCGAGCATCGGACGATAGCCCTTGCCGAGACCGCGCATCAGCCAATTCTCCTTCTCCTCGACCTTGCCGGTAACGAAGAGCGCCACCGCGGCCGGAACCAGGGTGAGCGACAGGAGAAGAGCAGCGGTCAGCGCGAGGACGACCGTGATCGCCATCGGGTGGAAGGTCTTTCCTTCGACGCCTTCGAGCGCGAAGATCGGCAGATAGACCGCGGTGATGATGATGATGCCGAAGATGCTCGGCTTGATCACTTCGGCGCTCGCCGAGGCAACGAGGCCGAAGCGTTCGTCGCGATCGAGCAGCCGTCCGAGCCTGTGCTGTGCCTCGCCAAGCCTGCGAAGACAATTTTCGACGATGATGACGGCCCCGTCGACGATGAGGCCGAAGTCGAGCGCGCCGAGGCTCATGAGGTTCGCCGATGTCCGCGTCTGGAGCATGCCCGTCAGCGTCATCAGCATGGCAACGGGAATAACCGCCGCCGTGATCAGCGCCGCCCGGAAATTGCCGAGCAGCAGGAAGAGGATCACGATGACGAGCAGCGCGCCCTCGGCGAGATTCTTCTGCACCGTCGAAATCGTCCGTTCGACGAGCGCGGTGCGATCATAGAGCGGCTTCGCGACAACACCCTTCGGCAAAGCACGCGACGCTTCGACGAGGCGTTCGGCCGAGGCCTGCGCCACCACGCGCGGATTTTGTCCGATCAGCATCGAGACCGTTGCGAGGACGACCTCCTTGCCATTCTCAGTCGCCGCGCCCGTGCGAAGGCCCGAACCGATCGCGACATCGGCGACGTCGGCGATCCGGATCGGAACGCCGCCGCGGGTGGCGACGATGATCTGCGACAGGTCGCGCTCATTGTTCGCCTGCCCCGGCACCCGGATCAATATCTGTTCGCCGCTGCGCTCGACATAGCCGGCGCCGCGATTTGCATTATTGGCCTCCAGCGCGGTGACGACATCGTTGAGCGAGAGATTGAGCGAAGCGAGCGAGGCCGGATAGGGGGTCACATGATATTGGCGGGCATAGCCGCCGATCGTGTTGATCTCGGCGACCCCCGGGATCGTGCGCATCTGCGGCCGGATGACCCAGTCGGACATCGTTCGGAGGTCTTCCGCCGTGTAGGGCGTGCCATCCGGCTTTCGTGCGCCCGGTTCGGCTTCGATCGAGAACATGAAGATCTCGCCGAGGCCGGTGGAAATCGGCCCCATTTCGGGCGCCATACCGGGCGGCAGCTGCCCCTTTGCGGCCTGGAGCCGCTCGTTGACCTGCTGGCGCGCGAAATAGATGTCGGTCCCGTCCTCGAAAACGACCGTGACCTGACTCAGGCCGTAGCGCGAGATCGACCTGGTATAGTTGAGGTTGGGGATGCCCGCGATCGCGGTCTCAATCGGGTAGGTGATCCGCTGCTCGGCTTCGAGCGGCGAATAGCCTTCAGCCTTGGTATTGATCTGGACCTGGACGTTGGTGATGTCGGGAACGGCGTCGATGGGCAATTTGGTCGCGCTCCACGCGCCGATCGCGCACAGGAGCGCGACGACCGCGAGGACGAGCCATCGTTGCCGGATCGAAAAGCCTATGGTTCTGGCTAGCATATTATCCTGCTCCCCGATCAATGGTCGTGGCCCGCGCCGGACTTTTCGATGTCGGCGCGAACGAGGAAACTGCCCTTGGTGACATAGGCGGTGCCGGGCTTGATGCCCGACAGGACCTCGGTCCATTCGGGCGACGAACGGCCGAGTTTCAGCATGCGGACCTCATAGTCCTGCCCGAAATTGGCATAGACCACCTTGAAGTCGCGGAAGGGCTGGATCGCCTCGGTACGCACGGCCAGCGGCACGGTGACGGGGTTGACCATCACGCGGCCGCGCAAGGCCATGCCGGGGCGCAGCGTTCCCGAGCGGTTGGGGATGGTCGCGCGGATGAGCGCAGTGCCCGCCTCGACATTGCCGTCGGGCAGGAACTGCTCGAGTGGCGCGGTCGCGATCTCGGCGCCGTCCTGCGTCTCGACCGTCACCCGCATGCCCGGACGGATAATCGCGAGGTCACGGGGGAAGATGTTGAAGACGACCGTCGTCTGCGCGGGATCGGTGATGACGTAGAGCGCCCGCCCGTCGGTGACATCGCCGGGGTTGGCGTTGCGCTCGGCAACGACCCCGCCGACCGTCGCATGCACCGGATAGACCTGGAGGCTTTCGCTCGATTCAATGCGTGCGAGAAGTTCGCCGCGGCGAACCGTGTCGCCCACCGCCTTTGTGACCGAGACGACGCGGCCGGGGAATTGACCGCGAATTTCGGAACGGGCCGTTGGCGACAATTGGACAGTGCCATAGAGTTCGCGCCTCTCGCCGACCGTCGCCGGTCCGACGACGGCGGTCTCGATGCCGCCGGCCTTGGCGGCGTCGGCCGCGATCCGCGTGCGGCCCTCAGGGTTGGCATATTTCCAGACGTGGCGTTTGCCGCCAGTCACCGCGACGACTTCGACATCGAAGCTGTGCGGTTCGGTAACGACGCCTTGCCCTGCCAGGAACTTGCCCTGCGGGCGGAAGGTGAAGCGATCGACGTCGCCGCCAAGCCGCGTGAGCGTGATCGCGAGCTGGACTTCCTTGGGATCGACCGGCTTCCCGTCCCGGGTCGCAAAAACTCGGAACTGCGGCTCGGTGCCATTCTCGAAAATCGTGATTTCGACAGCGAAATCGCCATTTTTGAGCAATTTGCCGCCATTCGGGCCCTCGGCGTCTTCTTCGCCTTCGCCCTCGGCGTGGCTCTCACCTTCTGCATGTTTGTCTTCGCCTTCGGCTCCGCCGCCGCAGGCAGCGAGCGGGACGGCAAGGAACAGCGCCGCTGCAGCGGCGGGAAATGGAAACTTCTTCATGGAATATTCTCCGCAAGGGGAGCCGCATCGAAGCGGCCGGTCAGGCGATCGATTTCCGCGAGCAAATCGCGGTAGCGCGTCATGGCCTCGGCCCACTGACCCTGGATCTGGATGATGACGTCGGCGGCATCCTGCACATCGGCGAACAGGAAGCCGCCGCGGGCATAGCCTTCGCGCACCTGACCGAGCGTCTTCACCGCCTTGGGATAGACGTCGTTCATGATGCCCTCGGCCCGCACCCGTGCGGCGTCGGCATCGGCGCGCAGCGACGCGAGGCGCCGCAGTCGTTCGAGGCGGCTCGCCTCGGACTGGAATTCGAGCTGCCGCCGTTCGGCCTGCGCCCGGGCGATATTGCCCTGGTTGCGGTCGAAGCGTCCGAGCGGGATCGAGATTCCGCCGAGAACGGCGACATCATTGGTCTCGCGAAGGAAGCGAGTGCCGCCCGACACCGTATAGTCCTGGTGCGCGCGGCTTTGCTCGACGACAACCTGTGCCCGGGCGCGATTGACGGCGGCGTCGAACACCGCGGCATCGGCTTCGGCCAGCGGCGGATCGCGCGGATCGGGCTTCTCGATACCCTCGGCGATAACGAGGCTGTCGGGAGCGCCGCCCCAGAAGGATACGAGCAATGCTCTTGCGGACTGCCGTTTGGCTTGGGCTTCCTTCAGTGCCAGCTCGGCTTCGAGAATGCGGGCATCGGCGCGGGTCTCGACGAAGAGCGGATCCTTGTAGCCGCGCATGCGCCGGATCGCTTCGGTGCGCATCTCCTTTTCGAGTTTGACGCGATCCTCTGCGATCCAGACCATCTGCTCGGCGATCTGGACGTCGATATAGGCGCGCTGCACTTCCTGGGCGATATCGAGCCGGACGAGCCGCCACTGCGCCTCGGCGAGAACGACCCCGCGTTCGGCAAGCGCCATCCGCGCCTCCCGCTTTCCGCCGCGTTCGAGCGGCTGCGAATAGGTGACGGTGAGTTCCGATTGCCGGAACAGGCCGTAGCCGCCCGTCCCGACTCCATTTTCCATGTCGACCGACACGGTCGGATTGGGTCGGACGCGAGCTTGCAGTTGGCCGGCGCGCGCGGCGTCGACCCCCGCTTCGCCGGCTCTAAGCTCTGGCGATGCAGCGATGGCCCGCTCGACCGCCTGGTCGAGCGTTAGCGGCTGGGCCCACACGGACCCCGCCAGCAGCGCAGCCCCGGCCAACAGGGCGGCGCGCATATGGATATGCATAAATGATCACTCCTGAACGGTTCGACTGAGCGCAGGCCGGGAAGGGCCGCGCGGCAGGCGTCGTTCAGGCGAGGGGAGGGTTCAGGGGAGGCGCGAGGGCGCGCGAAGCGAGGCGCATCGCGGGCAGCGCGAAGTGCAGGCCGCCGGAAAAAAAGGGCAGATCGTCATGACCCGAAAGGGCCTGATCGGATGCGACCGGGCAATTATGGTGACTGCCGTGGAGGTCGGCGTCCTGCTGACCTTTTTGCGTGTCCTTGTCCGACGCATGGCCCGGCTCGACATGGTGCGAAAGATGCGAATCCGTCGCATGGTGCGTCATGCCCGCCATCGCCGGCGCAGCATTGTGAAGCCCGCTGAGCAGCAGGATGAACACAAGCAACAGGCGAAGGGGAGCGGCGGCCATGGTCGCGCCCCTAACAGCGAATGGCTTGTTCCGGAAGTCCAAAACCGGATCAGCCCTTTCAGGCGTCGCGTTCGGCCGCCGACCGGGCCGCCTCGATCAGTACCGCCAGGCCCTCCGGCATCGGCATCGGATCGAAGGCGCTCACTCGCGCGCGGCCGTTGTTACCGGCCGGGAGCCGGCCGGTCAGCGAGCCTAGCGGCACGAGCAGGAACCGCACTACCTGACCGGCGGCTTCGCGGCTATCGCCGAGTTCGATCGCATAGCGGAACATGTGCCAGTGCGAGGCCAGATGCGCGCCCATATAGGGCTGGCTCAATATATGTTCCCATTCCAGCGCCCGCCACGCGGCGGCTTCATCGCCGGTTCGGCTTGATTCGCGGAAAAGGCGATATTGGTCGCGCAGGAGCGGCGCGACGATGGTCCGGGTCAGCGGCTTGGCAGTCGACGTGATCATGCTGGGTCCCCCTTTTTGTCCAGGGCAGGCTTTTGCACCCTGTAGTAGATACAGGGTCAAGCTCTCATGTTGCCGCTCGGCGCCTCGATGCGCGATTTCCGATTTACCGCCCTGTCCAAGACGAATCCCTCCGCCCCGGCACAGCCCGGTACAAAGGAGGACAGAAGCAATAGCGTAAGTCCGGAAATAAGATTGCAAGACAATCGTAGAACTATTGTGCTTAACGCCCGATTGTTCGACGGATATCCTGTTCTTATAGAGGTCCTAATAAGTATTTCTAGGACGGATAAATGGCTCGATTGCCATCATGAGATAACATTACAGCACTCGTTCGGGGGTTAGAAGAGTTCCGCCGAAGTTGATTGAAAATCTTCTACTTTTCACCGCGCTATTTCGATGCTAGGGGCCGGTTCCAATGCGACGGATAATCCTCCTCTTGCTGACCTTTCTCCTTGCATCCGGAACGGTTGCGGGATCGCTCGCGCATGCGACCGAGGATCGGGCCGAGGCGAGCCTTTTTGTCGCGGCGATCGAAGCCGGCTGCGTGAGTGCGCCGGCTACCGAAAGCGCCGAGTCCGACAAGAAAAATTCCTCGTCCGGCGAAAAGCAGCAGGTGCCTGCCGCCGCTCATGGTTGCCATGGCCACCATTCGGGCGTCCCGGCGGAAACGCTTTCGGCAGCGACCGAAACCCCTGCCGCTGAAGCGCATGCGCGCATTCTGACGGCCGCCTTGCCGCCCGTCGCCTATATCGGGACCTTTCGCCCTCCAATCGCCTGACGCTCTAGGTCTGCGCGTGCCCTTCGCGTGCGCTTCTCCCTGGAAACGTCAGGAGTCTCTTTTTCATGAAATCCATAGTTGTCGCCGCGAGTCTCGTGGCGCTCGTTGCAGGCGCAAATTCCGCGCCCGCCGCTGCCCAGTCGGCAGCGACGGAGCAGGTGGGACCGCCTTCTTCGGCAGGCCAGGCCGTGCGTGCCGGCCCGCTTCCCGCTCGATTGTCCCTCGCGCAGGCGATGGAGGAGGCCGACGCGCGCTCGCCGCGCGTGGTTGCCGCCGAAGCCGAAGTGGAGGCTGCTCGCGGTCGCCAGCGTCAGGCGGGCTATCGCTTCAACCCCATCCTTAACGTCGACGTCGAGAATTTCGCGGGCACCGGCCCCTATTCGGGACTAAACGGCCTCGAATCGACGGTGTCGGTCAATCAGCGTCTTGACATCGGCGGCCGGCGCCGTGCGCGCATGACGCTAGCAGATGCCGAGTTCCTCGCCGCGCAATATAGGCTCGAGATTGTCCGAGCCGATCTCGCGCTCGAGGTTCGCAACCAGTTCGCGACGGCACTCGCAGCCCGCGACAGTCTGGCGCTCGCGCGCGAGAATGAAGCGCGCGCCCGCGAACTCGTCCGCGTCGCACAGGCGATGGTCGATACGGGTAACGAGCCGCCGCTGCGTGCCTTCCGTGCCAATGCGGCGCTGGTCCAGGCCACCGCCGAACTGCGCACCGCCGAGGCCGAGGAACGGACAGCGCGCCGTTCGCTGGCAGCGCTCCTCGGCAGCTCGGTTGCGCCGGCCGAACTGGTCGAAGGCGACCTGTGGGTGATGCCCGCATCGGTGGACTCGCTGGCCACGCTCGACGTGCGGCTTGCCGAAACCGACCGCCTCATCGCCGAAGCTCGCCTCCGAGGGCAGCGCGCCGACGGTCGCCTCGACCCGTCTGTTGGCTTCGGAGTGCGGCAACTTCGCGACACGGGCGATCGTGCCCTCATTGCGAATGTCTCGGTGCCGCTGCCGATCTTCGATCGCAATCGCGGCAACATCTCGGCGGCCAAGTCCGACGTCGCTGCCGCCATCGCGCGGCGGGAAAATGCGGTCGTCAACGCCGAGGCAGAGATTGCCAATGCGCAGGCCGAACTCGAAGCCGCCGAGGCCCGCCTCGCGGCGCTCGAGGGCAGCGGGATCGAGCAGGCGCGCGAAGGCGTCCGGCTCGCCGAGCTCAGCTACCGCGCCGGCAAATCGACGCTGGTCGAACTGATCGACGCGCAGCAAGCCTATGCCGCGACGCAGGCGGAGCTGATTGCGGCCCGGCAGGCCCGCGCCGAAGCGCGTGCGATCCTCTCGCGTCAGGCCGCGGCCGAGGGCGACGCGGATCACCAGCCATGAGCGTGCCGGTCCCAGCAATCAGCGGGGCCGTCCGCCCCGCCATCCTTCTCAATCAACAGGGGTGCGCCGCCGGTCGGCGCGCGAACCGCATCAACAGCGGAGACAGAATATGATCACCAAGGACAAGCGCCTCCTCGGCACCGTCGCGGGCGCAATGGCTCTCGCGGCCGTCACCGGTTTCGGTGTCGCACGTTGCACCGCCGATCCGGCGCCGGCTCCGGCGGCTGAAGGCGGTGCGGAAGCGGCGAGCGAAGCTCTTCCCAACAACCTCGTCATCAGCCCCGAAGCGATCAAGTCTGCCGACATCGGCGTCGAAACGATCGCATCGGGCGGCCTCGGCTCCGAAATCATCTCGCAGGCGACCGTCACTGCGGCACCGAGCGGCGAGGCTATCGTGACCGCGCGGGCCGGCGGTGCCGTCACCCGGCTTTTCAAGCGGCTCGGTGATCCGGTCCGCGCCGGAGAGACGATCGCCATCGTCCAGAGCCGTGACGCTGCACAGATAGCGGCCGAGCGGGTCGCAGCCGATGCGCGCTCGACGCTGGCGCAGAAGAACCTCCACCGCGAGAAGACGCTGCTCGATCAGAAAGTGTCCGCTCGCGTCGATTATGAGCGAGCGCAGGCCGAGGCGGCGGCTGCCGCGGCGGAAGCGCAGCGCGCCCGCGCCGCTGCGAGCGCGGCGCAGGTCACGCGCGATGGCAGCAGTGTCATAGTGGCAAGTCCGATCTCGGGGCGGATTACGGCCGAGAACGCCAGCCTTGGCGCCTTTGTCCAGCCTGAAACCGAACTGTTCCGCGTTGCCGATCCCAGCAAGGTGCAGATCGAGGCCGCGGTTGGTCCGGCCGATGCACAGCGGCTCTCGCCCGGAGATCGTGCGATCATCGAACTTCCCGACGGCCGGACGATCGATGCCCGCGTGCGGGCTGTGACTCCTGGCCTGTCCGGCGACACGCGCTCGGCAACCGCCGTGCTCGACGTGCCCGGCGCGTTGCAGCCGGGCCTTGCGGTCCGGGTACGTCTGCTTCCGAGCCGCGGCGCCGAAACCGGTGGCCCCGCCCGAATCGTGATCACTGACGAAGCCCTCCAGACGCTCGAAGGCCGCGACGTGGTGTTCATTCGCACGAAAGAAGGCTTCCGTGCGCAGCAGGTCACCGTCGGCCAGCGCAGCGCGGGCCGCGTCGAAATCCTCTCCGGGCTGAAGCCCGGACAGATGGTCGCGACCGAGAACGCCTTCCTGCTCAAGGCCGAACTCGGCAAGGGCGCGGGCGAGGAGGAATAGACCATGATCGCGAAACTGATGGCGCTATCCGTCCGCGCGCGCTGGGCGGTACTCTTTCTCTTCCTCGTGATCGCGGGACTCGGCGTATGGCAGCTCACCAAGCTGCCGATCGACGCGGTTCCCGACATCACCAACAAGCAGGTGCAGATCAATACGATCGATCCGCGTCTTTCGCCGGTCGAAATCGAGAAGCTCGTAACCTACCCGATCGAAATCTCACTCGCCGGCATTCCGGGGCTCGAGACGACGCGTTCGATCTCGCGCAACGGATTCAGCCAGGTGACGGCGATCTTTACCGATGAAACCGACCTCTATTTCGCGCGCCAGCAGGTGGGCGAACGGCTTCTCCAGGCGGGCGAGAACCTTCCCGACGGGGCTCAGCCGCAGATTGGCCCCGTGACAACGGGGCTGGGCGAGGTCGTCATGTATACCGTCGGCTACAAATATCCTGACGGGAAGGGCGCCAAGAAAGTCGCCGGCCAACCCGGCTGGCAACCCGACGGCAGCTATCTGACCCCCGAGGGCGATATCCTCACCGACGAGATTGCCAAATCGGGCTATCTTCGCACGGTTCAGGACTGGATCGTGAGCCCGCAGCTCAAGTCGGTCGGCGGCGTCGCCGGCGTCGATTCGATCGGCGGCTATGCCAAGACCTTCGTGGTCGAGCCCGATCCGACGCGGCTCACCAGCTACGGCATTTCCTACAGCGAGCTCGGCGAAGCACTCGAACGCGCCAATCTCGCGGTCGGGGCCAACTATTATAACCGGGCGGGCGAGGCCTATCTCGTGCGCGTCGATGCGCGCGTCCGTTCGGTCGATGAAATCCGCAACGCCGTCGTCGCGACGCGCGGCGGCGTGCCCGTCACGGTCGGACAGCTCGCCAATGTGAAAATCGGCGGCGACCTCAGAACCGGTGCGGGCAGCATGAACGGCAAAGAGGCGGTGATCGGCACCGTGCTGATGCTGATCGGCCAGAACAGCCGGACTGTCGCCGAAGACGTCTCGGCTAAGATTGCGCAGGTGTCTAAAACCCTGCCGCCCGGCGTCGAAGTGAAGGTGGTGCTCGACCGCGCTAAGCTGGTCAATGCAACGGTCGGCACGGTCGAAAAGAACCTCACCGAAGGCGCGGTGCTCGTGGCGGCCGCGCTCTTCTTCCTGCTCGGCAACTGGCGCGCGGCGATCATCGCGGTGCTGGTCATTCCCTTCTCCTTCCTGATGATGGCGATGGGCATGAACGCGTTCCGCGTGCCCGGTAACCTGATGAGTCTCGGCGCGCTCGACTTCGGTCTGATCGTCGACGGCGCGGTTATCATCATCGAAAACTGCCTCGCCAGATTGGCGCACCGGCAAGAGCATGAAGGGCGTTTGCTCAATCTTCGCGAACGTCTCGAGGAGACGATGCGCGCCAGCCAGGAGATGATCAAACCGACCGTCTTTGGGCAGGCGATAATCCTGCTCGCCTTCGCGCCGCTGCTGATGTTCACGGGCGTCGAGGGCAAGACCTTCTCGCCGATGGCCATCACCATCATGCTCGCGCTCGTTGCCGCCTTCATTCTCGCTATCACGCTGGTTCCGGCGCTTGTCGCGCTGATGATCCGCGGCAAGGTTGCCGAGAAGGAAGTCTGGGCAATCCGCAACTTGAAGGAGCGCTATCTGCCGCTGCTCGACAAGGCGATTGCCAAGCCCTGGCCTTTCATCGCCGGCGGCTTTGCTTTCTTCCTCCTCGCCATCCCGGCGTTCGGCCTGCTTGGCTCGGAATTCATTCCGCAGCTCGATGAGAAGAATATGGCGCTCGCCTCGACGCGCGTGCCGTCGGTCAGCCTCGAACAGTCGCTTGCGATGCAGCGCAACGTCGAGACAGCCATCTCTAAATTGCCCGAGGTCGAGCTGATGTTCTCGAAGACCGGTACAGCCGAGGTCGCGACTGATCCGATGCCGCCGAACATCTCGGACGGTTTCATCATTCTGAAACCGCAAGACCAATGGCCCGTCGGGGTCGATTCCAAGGCCGACGTCGTCGAGCGCATCGAGAAGGCCGCTGGCGGCCAGCTCGGTCAGCTCTACGAGGTCAGTCAGCCGATCGAGCTTCGCTTCAACGAACTGATTGCGGGTGTCCGCGGCGACGTCGCGATCAAGCTCTATGGCGACGACCTCGACAAGATGTCGCTCGCCGCGAACGAGATGGTGAAGGTGCTCCAGGGCATTCCGGGAGCGGGCAGCGTCAAGGCCGACCAGGTCGGCGGGGCTCCGATGCTCGACGTAACGCTCGATCGCAACGCGATTGCGAGGTACGGCCTGTCGGTCCAGGAAGTCGCCGACACCGTGTCGGCAGCGCTCGGCGGGCGCGAATCGGGCCTGCTCTATGAGGGCGACCGGCGCTTCGACATCACCGTGCGCGTTCCAGACGCAACGCGCGTGAATCTCGACGATATTCGCGCGCTTCCTGTCCTCCTTCCTTCGGAAGGCGGCAATCGCGGGCAGATACCGCTCGCGCAAGTGGCGCAGATCCGGCTGACCGAAGGACTCAACCAGATCAGCCGCGAGAATGGCAAGCGGCGCGTCGTCGTGCAGGTGAACCTCGAAGGCCGCGATGCGGGGTCCTTCGTGACGGAAGCGCAGGCGAAGATTGCCAATGTGAAGCTCCCGGCGGGCTATTATCTCGAATGGGGCGGGCAGTTCGAAAGCCTGCAGGCTGCATCGAAGCGGCTTTCCATCGTGGTTCCGCTCTGCTTCGCGGGCATTTTCATCCTGCTCTACATGGCGCTCGGCACCTTCGGACGCGCGATTGTTGTGTTCCTCGCGGTGCCGCTGGGCCTCGCGGGCGGGGTGTTCACCCTCGCGCTTACCGGGATCAACTTTTCGGTGTCTGCGGCGGTGGGCTTCATCTGCCTTGCCGGCGTCGCGGTGCTCAACGGTCTCGTCGTCATGACGGCGATCCGCGAGCGGCTCGAGAATGATGTCCCGCTCACGGAGGCAATCCGCGAGGGTATGACCGAGAAGATGCGTGCGGTGATCATGACCGGTTTCGTGCCCGCGATCGGCTTCGTGCCGATGGCGATCGCGACCGGAACCGGCGCCGAAGTGCAGAAGCCGCTCGCGACTACCGTCATCGGCGGCCTCATCGCGGCGACCATCCTGACGCTTCTCGTCCTGCCCGCGATCGCCAAGGTCGTACTCGGAGCCGACTGGCAGCCGAAGTTCCTCAAGCGGAAAGCGGAGCCGGCCACCCAGCCGGCTACGGAATAGGGAGATAATGTCATGACAAAAGCATCCAAGCTCTTGCGCATCTACACTGACGAATCCGCATTCTTCGGCGACCGGCGAGCCTTCGAATTCATCGCGGAACTTGCGCGGCAGCAGAAGCTCGCGGGCGTAACTGTCCTTGAGGCGGTGCTCGGCTTCGGTCGCTCGGCGCATCTCCATCGCCGCCACGCGCTGGAGAATGACCGGGCGGTCGTGATCGAGATCATCGACGAAGAGCAGCGGCTCCGCGATTTCGCGGCGCAACTGGGGGAGATACCCGATATCGGGCTCATCACCCTCGAAGCGGTAGATATCCTCGGCGGCAAATCCGCTGCGGAGCCTCCCGATGTTCAGAGCTGACCGGCAACTTGCCGGTTTCCACCGCGGCGCAGGCCCCCGGCCTGCGTCGCGGACCAGCTTGCGCGAGCGAGGAGGTCTCCGATGTTCTCGGTAGGCACCTCGCTCCGCTTGCCAGTTCCGATCGGTCGCGTCTGGCGTCTTCTCGTCGATATCGACCGATATGGCGACTGGCACCCGACGCTGCGGTTCACCGACCGCTCGGGCGACGACGAGCGACTGGGCTATGTCTATTCACCGCGCGGCAAGCGGGGTCCGGAATTTGCCTCCGAGGGGCGCATCACCGCTCTCGACTGGCTGACCGGTTTCTCGTGGCGGACAGGTACGCGCGGGCTGCTCGTCATTGAGGAAAGCTACCGGCTCGAAAAGCTTGGGCAGGGGGTGGAGGTTACGCATCGTATCGAATGCGCGGGTCTCTTTTCGTGGCTCGGATACCCCGTTCTTCGACGGGTTTGCAGCGTTTTTCTCAAGCGCTCTAACACGGCGCTTGAACAGCAACTCCGTCGCACGACGGTTCAGTCCCGATACGCCCGGCCTCGCGGGCGGCGCGCTTGAGGGACAATGAGATCTTGGCCGCCGGGAGCCCTTGGCTCCTTGCCCCCGCCACCCGGTCGAGGGTCACTGGCGGTCAAGGAGGTGCGGGAGTGGGTCGCGTCCCACCAAGACTCCCGCACCTCATCCTTCCGGGAGGGCCGGACATTGCCTGACCCTCCCGGATCAGATGGAAAAAAGGATTGCATCATGAGTGATCAGCTGCGGCTCGATATTCCGCTTCTTCTCCCCGAGGTCGCCGATACTGCCGACCGCTGCGTCGCGCGCCTTACGAGTGAGCTCGAAGGACGCGAGGGGGTCGACAAGGTCCATGTGATCCGCACCAGCGACGGCTCGCCACCGCAGCTCTGCATTCATTATCGGCCGGATATCCTTCCGCTCGAACGGGTGCGGCAGCTGGCGCGTAGCGCCGGCGCCGAGCTCACCGGCCAATATCAGCATCTCTTCTGGGACGATCTCGAAGGCGTCGGCCACACGCGGCGCGCGCGGACGGTCGGGCTTCGGCTTCGCGAAATTCCGGGCGTCATCGAGGCCGAAGTCGGCGCGGCGGGGACGCTGCGCGCCGAGTTCCAGCGCTCGGAGACCTCCATCGAAACGATTAGAATGGTGCTTTCGGATATGGGCGTTACCCGGAAATCGGCTGCCGTCGCCGCGGCTGTCCCGGCACAAGCCGGCCACGAGCATGGTGATGATGGCCATGATCATGGCCCTGATCATGCCCACGGGTCCGACCACAAGCATGGCCACAAAGGCTCCGACGACCATGATCATGGTCACGATCATGGGGGCATATTTGGCGAGCGCACCGAGTTGATTTTCGCTCTGCTCTGCGGTCTCGTTCTTGGCATCGGTTTCACCATCGAGAAGTTCGACGTCGCTCGCGAATGGGTAAGTTTCAGCTTCTATCTTGCCGCTTATGGCTTCGGCGGTTGGTTCACCGTCCGCGAAGCGATCGAGAATCTGAAGCTCAAGCGCTTCGAGATCGACACGCTGATGCTCGTTGCCGCGGCGGGCGCGGCGGCCCTGGGTGCTTGGGCGGAAGGCGCGTTGCTGCTCTTCCTCTTCAGTCTTGGCCATGCACTCGAGCATTATGCCATGGGCCGGGCAAAACGTGCTATCGAGGCGCTGGCGGAGCTCGCGCCGCAGACCGCGATCTTGAAGAGCGCCGATGGTATCACCCGCGAAGTGTCGGTCGAACTCCTGCAGATCGGCGATACGGTCGTGGTCAAGCCCAACGAGCGGCTCCCGGCCGACGGCTTCGTGACCGTTGGCCGCACCGCGGTCAATCAGGCTCCCGTCACAGGCGAAAGCGTGCCGGTCGACAAGGAGCCGGTCGCGGACCGGGCCTTGGCGGCGGCCAAACCCGATGGCTTGGATGCAAAATACCGCGTGTTTGCCGGCACGATCAATGGTCATGGCGCGATCGAGATCGCGGTCACGCGCCTCGCCGCCGATACCACGCTCGCGAAAGTTGTAAAAATGGTGAGCGAGGCGGAGACGCAGAAATCGCCGACCCAGCGCTTCACCGACAAGTTCGAGCGCATCTTCGTGCCGAGCGTGCTCGCGCTCGTGTTCGTCCTGCTCTTCGCCTGGGTCGTCGTCGACGAGTCTTTCCGCGACAGCTTCTACCGCGCCATGGCGGTCCTCGTCGCGGCAAGCCCCTGCGCGCTCGCGATTGCGACGCCGAGCGCCGTCCTGTCGGGCGTCGCGCGCGCCGCGCGGGGTGGCGTGCTCGTCAAGGGGGGCGGTCCGCTCGAGAATCTCGGCTCGCTGACCGCGCTCGCCTTCGACAAGACGGGCACGCTCACCGAGGGCAAGCCGCGCATCACCGATGTCGTGCCCTCCACTGCTGTGCCCAAGGAAGAGTTGCTCCGCATCGCGGTCGCGGTCGAGCGGCTCAGCGACCATCCGCTTGCCGCCGCGATCGTGCGCGATGGCGAGGCCATGCTGACCTCGGCGCGCGTGCCGGTTGCGGACGATCTCAACAGCCTCACGGGGCGCGGCGTCACCGCCAAGGTCGAGGGCGAAACCGTCCTGATCGGCAAAGCCGAGATGTTCGGCGCCGACGGCATCGCGCCGATCGGCGACGAAGTGGCGACGGCGATTGCCGGCCTCCGCGAGCAGGGACGCACGACGATGGTGGTCCGTATGGGCGACCGCGACCTGGGTGCGATCGGCTTGATGGACACGCCGCGCGAGGCGGCGCGCACGGCGATCGCCAAGCTCCGCGAGCTCGGTATCGGACGGATGATCATGATCTCGGGCGATCATCAGAAAGTAGCGGAATCGATCGCGGCCGAAGTCGGGATCGACGAGGCGTGGGGCGACCTGATGCCCGATCAGAAGGTCGACGCCATACGCGATCTCAAGGCCGAGCAGCCGGTCGCGATGGTGGGCGACGGGGTCAATGACGCGCCCGCGATGGCGATCGCAACCGTCGGCATAGCCATGGGCGCCGCGGGGTCGGACGTCGCCCTAGAAACCGCCGATGTCGCGCTCATGGCCGACGATCTTGCCCATCTGCCCTTCGCCATCGGGCTCAGCCGGCAGACGCGGCGGATCATCCGCCAGAATCTCGTGGTGAGCCTCGGCGTCGTCGTCGTGCTCGTGCCGGCAACCATCCTCGGGCTGGGCATCGGCCCCGCGGTGGCCGCGCATGAGGGCTCGACATTGGTCGTGGTCGCCAACGCGCTGCGGCTGCTCGCCTATCGCGACCGCAGCGCGGCCTGAGAGGCCGGCGCGGCGGCGAGGCGAGACCGGAAAGGGGAGAGCGGATGAACTTCAAGAATATCTCGGCCTGGTCCATCCGGAATCCGATCCCGCCGCTCGTCATGTTCTTCGGTCTGACCGTGGCGGGAATCGTCTCCTTCCTCATGATGGGGGTGCAGAGCGATCCCGACATCGATTTTCCGGGGGCGATCGTCATCATCGCGCAGCCGGGCGCCGCACCCACCGAACTCGAAACGCAGGTCACCCAGCGCGTCGAGGCCGCGGTGCGCACGATCGAAGGGATCGACGAGCTCAACTCGACCGTCACCGAGGGCCAGTCGCAGACCTTCGTCCAGTTCGCGATCGGGACGCCGATCGACCGCGCGGTCACCGACATCCGCGACAAGATCACCCAGATCCGCAGCAACCTCCCGAACGGCATCCTCGAACCGCAGGTCATCCGCCTGTCGACCTCGGGCAACACGCTTGCCTATTGGTCGGCTTCGGCCACCGATATGACGCTCGAAGAGTTGAGCTGGTATGTCGATAATGTCGTCGCCAAGCGGCTGATCGCCGTCCCCGGCATGGGCGACGCGTATCGACGGGGCGGCGTGAGCCGCGAAATCCGCGTCATCCTCAACCCCGAACGCATGCGCGCCTATGGCCTCACCGCCGCCGCGGTGAACACCCAGCTCGTCCAGCTCAACGTCAACGCTGCGGGCGGCCGGATGGAGGTCGCTGGATCGGAGCAGGCGGTGCGCATCCTCGGCAATGCGAGCAGCGCAAACGCGCTCGGCGAAACCCTCATTTCGGTCGGCACCAACCGCACCGTGCGCCTCGCGGACATCGCTGAGGTCAAGGATCTCTATGCCGAGCAGCGCTCAGTCTCTAAGCAGGACGGACGGCAGGTGCTGACCTTCGGGTTCGAGCGCGCGAAGGGTGCCTCCGATGTCACCGTCTATGACGCGGCGGTCGAGGAGCTGCGCAAGCTCGAGAAGGAAAACCCCAAGGTCAAATTCACCGAGCTGTTCAGCGATATCGAATATACCAAGGGCCAATATCATTCGGCGATCAACGCGATGGTCGAGGGCGCGATTCTCGCGGTCGTCGTCGTCTTCCTCTTCCTGCGCGACTGGCGCGCCACCTTGATCTCGGCGCTCGCGATCCCGCTCTCGGCGGTCCCGACCTTCCTCTTCATGGACCTGATGGGCTTCTCGCTCAACATGATGACGCTGCTCGCGCTCAGCCTCGTTGCCGGCGTGCTGGTCGACGACGCGATCGTCGAGATCGAGAATATCGTGCGCCACATGCGGATGGGCAAATCGGCTTATCAGGCTTCGATTGACGCCGCCGATGAGATCGGCCTTGCGGTGCTCGCGACCACCATGACGATCGTCGCGGTCTTCTTGCCCGTCGGGCTGATGCCGGGGGTAGCCGGGCAATATTTCAAGAATTTCGGGCTGACCGTCGTCGCGGCGGTGCTGATGAGCCTCGCGGTCGCGCGCCTGATCACGCCGATGCTCGCGGCGTATTTTCTTGCCGCGCAGGGTCCGCAGAAGCATGGCGAAGGCCCACTTATCGACACCTATATGCGCGTCCTGCGCTGGAGCCTCGATACCCGGGCCGCCGACGCCGCCCGCGCCCGAGGCGGTCGCTGGAAATGGCTCGCCTATCTCAAGGATCACCGGCTCTGGGTCGTCGGTATCGGGGTACTTGCGCTCTTCGCGACCATCTTCAGCTTCTCGTTGCTGCCGATGACCTTCCAGCCTTCGATCGATTCCGACACGAGCCGCGTCGCCATCCAGCTCGCACCGGGGGCAACGCTCGAACAGACCGAGGCGGTGGCCGACGAGGTGACCGATCTCATGAAGCGCGATTCGCTCGTCGAGTCCGCCTTGTCGCGGATCGATGTCGGCACAGCGACAGTGTATCTGAAATTGCGCAAGGACCGCGAGCTCACCTCCACCGAGTTCGAAAAGGATCGCGCGCCGCGGCTGGCTGCGGTTCCCGATGCTCGCATCAACTTCCAGTCGCAGCATGGCGGCGGTGGCGGGAGCAGCCGGGACATCTCGATCACGCTCGGCAGCGACGACCCGAAGAAGCTCGAAGATGTCGGCAACCGGCTGCTTGCCGAAATGGCCAAGGTTAAGGAAATCCGCTCGCCGCGCGTCGAGGGCAATCTTCAGCGTCCCGAGATCGTCATTCGCCCGCGCTTCGCGCTCGCCGCGCAGCTTGGCGTCACCACCCAGGCTCTCAGCCAGTCGATCCGCGTCGCGACGCTTGGCGAGATCGACCAGAATAGCGCGAAATTCTCGCTGTCCGACCGGCAAATCCCCGTCCGCGTCGCGCTTGCGGAAAGCGCGCGCGAGCGGCTCGATACGCTCCGCAATATGCCAGTTCCGACCCGGAACGGGGGAACGGTGCCGCTGTCGGTCGTGGCCGAGATCGGCTTCGGCGCCGGCCCGACCCAGATCAATCGCACCAACCAGGTGCGCCAACTCACCATCGGGGCCGACCTTGCTCCAGGTCTCGTGACCGGTCAGGCGATGGAAAAGGTCGAGGCGCTGCCGGCGCTCAAGACGCTGCCCGCCGCGGTCGCCCGGCTGGTGCTCGGGAGCGCCAAGTGGCAGGCCGAGATGCTGCGCAACTTCGCGATCGCGGTGGTGTCGGGCATCTTCCTCGTGCTCGCTGTGCTGATCTTGCTCTATCGCAAGATCATCCCGCCCTTCGTCAACATGGGCTCGCTCCTGCTCGCTCCGCTCGGCGGCGCGATCGCGCTGCTCTTGACCGGCTATCCGCTGTCGCTCCCCGTCTTCATCGGCGTGCTGATGCTGCTCGGTATCGTCGGCAAGAACAGCATCCTGCTCGTCGACTTCGCGATCGAGGAAATGGCGTCCGGCGTGCCGCGCGACGAAGCGATCGTCGACGCCGGACACAAGCGCGCGCAGCCGATCCTGATGACCACGGTCGCGATGGTCGCGGGCATGATCCCGACCGCGCTCTCGCTCACCGGCGACGGCGCATGGCGCGCGCCGATGGCGGTCACCGTGATCGGCGGGCTCATCCTGTCGACGATGCTGACGCTGCTAATCGTACCGGCATCCTTCAGTCTCGCGGCGGGCTTCGAACGCCGGATGGCCCCGCGCCTGCGCCGCTGGTTCACGACCGGCGGCGCGCACGCCGATCCCTTGCCCGCGGGGGCCACCGACATCGGCGCGGCGCAAGGCCCGGTCGCCGATCGATAGAGGAGTTAAGCTGATGGAGTTCGAGCGGGAGCATGACCTCCCCTATAGTCCGGAACAGATATGGGCGGTCCTCGGCGACTTCGAGAACCACCGGATATGGAATCCCTATGTCCGCATCGAGCGATTGGCCGAGGATCCGATCGCGATCCGCTATTCGATGCGCATGGATCCGCACAAGCCCAAGTTTCTCGAAGTGTCTGCGACGGTCCTTTCCGCGCGTCCCGGGGAGGAGCTGATACTCGACGTCAAGCCGAGCTTCATCCTCCAGTTCGAGGAGAGCTATATCCTGACCCGGACGCCGGAAGGTACCAAATTCCTCCATCGCTATCGCTGCCGCGGACCCTTTGCCTGGCTCCGGCTTCCCGGCATTAAGACGAGCTTTCAAAGGATGCTCGCGTCGATCGACGGCATCCTGCTCAGCTATCTCAAGTCCAAATACAGCAAGCCGCAATCCCTGCCGCGCCGACCGAAGCCCAAGTTCAAAGGTGGCCGGCGATAACGAGCTTTCCGCTTCTCGCGCCTCATAAATGGCGGCCGCTCGGCGCGGCATGGGCGATTGCGCTCCTGTCGAGCCTCGCCGTTCTCTTTGTCGGCGAGGTCATGGGCCAGGCGCCGTGCGACCTCTGCTGGTTTCAGCGCGCCTTCATGTTCCCGCTTGCGATCATTCTCGGCATCGCCGCCTTCAAGTCGGACCGCGCCGTTGTGCCTTACGGGCTGGCGCTGGCAGCGGGAGGCGGCCTCATCGCCCTCTATCATAGCCTGCTCTACGTCGGCGTCATTCCGGCCCCGATCGTCCCCTGCACCGGCGGCCCGTCCTGCTCGGGCGAGAGCATGGCGATCGGAGGGGTGCCGCTGCCCCTGCTGTCGCTCGCCGCCTTCGCTTCGATCCTCACCCTCTTGCTGACTTTCCAAAGGAGACTGAAATCATGAACAGACGTATCGGTGTCGTTGCCACGCTTGTCTTCTCGGCCCTCGCCTTCACCGGCGGCGCGATACTCTACAGCGGAACCGCCGAGGGCGAACCCACGAAAAAGGTCGTGGCAGGGCCCGTCGACAGCCTCATTCGTCCGCACTCGCCAATTATCGGCCCCAAGAATGCGCCCGTCACCATCGTCGAATTCTTCGACCCCTCGTGCGAGGCCTGCCGCGCCTTCTATCCGACGGTGAAGGGCATCGTTGCCAAATATCCCAAGGATGTGCGTCTCGTGATGCGCTACCTGCCGCTTCATCCCGGCTCGGCCGAGGCGATCGTGATCCTCGAAGCCGCGCGCGTGCAGGGCAAGCTCGAGCCGGTGACGGCCGCGCTGCTCGAGGCGCAGCCCGACTGGCATGACGGCAAGATGGACGGCGCCTGGGCTGCCGCCGAGAAGGCCGGCCTCAACGTCGCGAAGGCGCGCGCGATGCCGACCGCCGATGCGATGGCCTGGATGGAGCAGGACATCGCCGACGCGCGAGCAGTCGGTGTCCGCGGCACCCCAACCTTCTTCGTCAATGGCGAGATGCTTGTGCAGCCCAGCCCCGAACAGGTCGAGGCGAAGGTTCAGTCCGTGGTCGCGGCGATGGGGCAATGAGCCGGCGCCCCGCGCTTGGCTCTTCTGCCGGGAGCGGGGTGTCCCTTGGACGGGGTAAGCGAGCCGCGCCAGCAACTCGTCCTGCCGCAGCACTGGCCCGAGTGATCCACCGGCTCGTGTTCGGGCGCGATATTCACAGTGCGTTCAATGACGAAGGGGGAGTTTGCAGGTCATAAAAAGGAGAGACAGACATGCGAAAATTCGTGCAGTTCGCGGCGGCGCTGCTCGCATTTGCGATACCGGGCACCGCAATGGCTCAACATCATGGTGATCGTGGCGGCTGGAGTGGCAGCCATGATGCTCCGCGCGGACATGACCGCGATTACCGGCCCGCTCGGCACAGCGTCCCCACTTATGACCACGACCGGGGCTATCGTTCCTACGATTCCCGTTATCGCGGCAATGCTCATCGGGACGAGCGGCGCGATCGATACGAACGGCGCTACCAGAAGAGGCGACAGCATCATCATCACCGGGGCCGTCACTGGCGAGGCTAGGCGCGGCGAATGTCGTCTCCGCGTCAGGTAGAGCGACCTCTCTGATCGACAACAACCTTGCCTTGGTGCGCAAAGCCAAGGAGAGCATCGTCGGCGACGATAGCAGAGCCGCTTCAAAGGCAGGCGTAAGGCTGCGCCAACCAGCAGGCCGTGCTGACCTTCGAAACCGTTTGCCAGCGCAGGGCCGTTCATACGCGGTCACAGTTCATGGAGCCCATTCGGGCAACCGGATTAAAGCCGCATCGCCCGCCGGGGCTACCGCTCACGGATCATGAGTTCGGTCCCGGCATAGCGCTCCGGGCGGACATGCTCGAGACGCCGTGTCTTGCGACCGGCCTCGTCCATGAAAGTGACTTCGACGGTCACCGGTGTCATGGAGGCGAGGCCGAAGTGAAGCGGCTGCGTTCCTTGCGAATTATAGCCCTCGCCGGTCGAAACCTGACGCGTCGCGATGATCTTGCCTACGGCGTCGTAGAGCCGCACCTCGGCGCCCAGGCGGGTGAAGCGCCCGGCCTTGTCGAGTACGCGCACGGAAAGGCTGCGGCGGGCGGTTTGCTTGTCCAGATCGTTATGGAAGAGGAAATGGCCGCCGGTCGCGGTGTATCCGCGTGTCACCGAGAGATCGAGCGCGCCGTCGCGGTCATAGTCGATCCACTGGACGCCGTGGTCCGCGACATCGAGCGCGGAGCCGGCGGGCAGGATGTTTTCGAAGCCCTTGCCGCCGAGGTTGCGGTAGAGGCGGTTCGCGGGCTGCTGCGCGCCCGACTTGCCGGTGTAGGCGGCGACGAAGAGATCGAGCCAGCCGTCATTGTCGAAATCGCCCCAAGCGGCGCCGACGGCATGATTATCCTCCGCGAGACCGAGCTGCGGCGCGACATTCTCGAAGTTGCCGTCGCCCTTGTTGCGGTAGAGGCTGTTGACGCCGTAGCTCGCGACGAACAAGTCGAGTTCGCCGTCATTGTCAAAGTCGCCAACCGCGCAGCCGACGCTGCCATCTTCGGCCAGACGTCCGGGGCGGTCCATACCGAGCGCGGGAGCGACGTCGACGAAGCGCCCGCCGTCGTTGCGCCACAACGCGTCGGTTGCGCCGGCCTGGTTGGCAAGGAAGAGATCGAGATCGCCATCGCGGTCGTAATCGAACCAGCAGGCACCCACGGTCGGCCGCGCGTCGTCGCCTGCCTGTTCGGCGTCGACGCGCACGAAACGGCCCGCGTCCTGACGGAACAGCGCGTTCGGACCCGAGCGGTTCGAGGCGAAGAGATCGAGGTCGCCGTCATTGTCGAAATCGACCCAGCTCGATTGGCGCGCCGAGCGGCCGGGAGCGACGGGGGTGAGGTCTTGGCGGACGAAGCGGCGGCCGCTCTCATTGCGGAACAGAAGGTTGGCTTCGGTTGCCTTGGTGGCGCCGGCATAGAGATCGAACCAACCATCGCCGTCATAGTCGCCCCATGACAGACCGCGCATCTCGGCGCCGGAGACGGGAAGGCCCATGGCGGCACCGATGTTGGTGAGGGTTCCGCGATCGTTGCGGTAGAGGCGAATCTCGCCAGTCTTGATCGACACGGCGAGGTCGAGGTCGCCATCGCGGTCGAAATCTGCCCAGCTGTTGGAGAGCGAGCCGGGAATGGCGAAATCGGCGGTCTGGACGGGTGTGAAGGCGGGACCGGCCGTCCCGGCCGTCCCGCCGCCGGCAATGCCGGTCGACAGGACGGCCCAGGACAGGATCCGCATCAGTTCATCGCGCATGATGCGGACTCCTGAGGATGGTGGGGATCAGAAATCGAGCGAAATCCGGCCATAATAATAACCGCCATATTGACCGAACGGTCCGGCGCCATAGGGGGCGAGCCCGATGGTGTTGGCGACGGTCGTGCGGTCGGGATAGACGTCGAAAATATTATAGGCGCCCGCGGCGACCCGAAACTTCTCGGTCACGCCGTAGGAGACCTCGAGATCGGTGATCCACTTGGCGCCGAAGCTCTGGTCGTTGACGGGAAGGCCGCCGACGAGATTATCGAGCGACTTGAATTTGTCGTAGCGCGTTTCCTTGACGTTAATCGTGAAGGGACCGGATTCGAAGTTGGCGCCGAGGATCAGCTTGGTCTTCGGAGTCGAGGTGAACCAGCCCTGGGTGCGCCGGTCGAACAGGGTCAGGCCGAGGCCCGCGAGTTCGCTCGGGTTGGCTGCGATCTTCCTGATGTCGGTGTCATTATAGTTGAAGCCGACGCTCGTGCGCAGGCGTCCGGCACTGCCGACGTCGAACGCATAGGTGCCCACGACATCGACGCCGCGCGTGCGCGTGTCGACGGCGTTGGTGAAGAAGCGCACCGACTGGTCACCCGAGAAGCCGTTTGCGATCAGGATGTTCCGGATCCCCGTGCCCGACAACAGGCCGGTGAGGGTGATGCGGTCGTCGAGATCGATCTGATAGGCATCGACCGAGAGCGAGAGACCCGACGCCGGCGTCAGCGTGAAGCCGAGGCTGTAGTTCTTCGACTTCTCCGGCTTGAGTGGCTGCGCACCGAGCGCCTGCGCGACCGCCGAGTTGGTCTTCACGATCTTGGTGAGCACCGGGATATAGACGCCGCCGACAAGATTGATCGACGTCGAGGTCTGCGCGAAGTCCTGCTGCGCCAGCGAGGGGGCGCGGAAGCCGTTGCTGAACGCACCTCGCAGTGCGAGCCAGTCGGTCAGCTCATAGCGTGCGCTCACCTTGCCGCTGAAGACGCTGCCCGAGCTGTCGTCGAAATGCTCGAAGCGGCCCGCCGCTGTGACCAGAAAACGCGGGCTGACGTCGAGCGCGAGATCGACATAGCCCGCCCAGATGTTGCGATTGATGTTCGCCGCATCCTCGGGGGTGACGACGATCGCGCCCTGCGCGCCGACCTGTGCCGGGCGCCCGGCGAGTGGGCCGGTCGGATAGAAATAGCCCCCGGCCCGGTAGCTGTCGACGTCGAGCGGCTTGGTGACGTAATTCTCGTAACGATATTCAGCGCCGAGCGAGACCTGGAGTGCCGTCTCGCCGCCGAACTCGATACGACGCGTCAGGTCGAGATTGTTCGTCCACTGGTCGAACGCCGAGCTGAAGGTCTTGAACTCGGTCGGGCTCGACGGACCGAGCGACGCGTTGAGCGTATTTTCGGCGCCATTCTTGGCATAGTTGCGGCCATAGGTGCTGCTGAGATCGATGTTCCAGCCCGCAGTCTCGCCGCGAAGGCCGCCGGTGAACTGGAAGTCGGTTTCCTGCAGCGTGTAGTAAGGCGTGAAGCCGTCGGGATAGATCTGGATGATGTTCTGGTTGCTGTTCGGGCGGCGGCCGGCCTGGCCGACGCGCGCGTCGCGATAGCCGAAGGTGCCATCCGAATAGAAGGTGACGTTGCCGAGCGGCAGGACGAGCGTTTGCGCGACCTTGACGTCCTTCACGTCGGGGAGGCCGCCTTGATAGGTGCGGCGATTGGCGGTGAGTTCGCGCGGATCGGGTACACCGCCGGCGAGCGGGAAATAAAGCGCCCCGGTTACGTCGGTGTTGCGCACGGCGGCATTGGCCTTCTTGCCTTCGACCGACAGTGTGAACGAACCGCCGTCGCCGAGCGCGAAGCCGTGCGAGACGCTGCCTGAGATGGTTTCGCCATCGCTGCCGCTGCCGTCGCGACCATAGCGCTGGCCGGCTTCGAGGGTCGCCTTGCCGCCCGAGTCATTGGTCTTCAGGATGACGTTGATCACACCCGCGATCGCATCCGAGCCATATTGTGCCGAGGCACCGTCGCGCAGCACTTCGATACGCTCGATTGCGCTCGACGGAATGAGGTCGAGATCGACCGGGTTGCCGCCCTGCGACGTCGCGCCCGAGTTGAAGTCGATGATCGAGCTGTTGTGACGGCGCTTGCCGTTGACCAGCACGAGGACATGGACGCCCGAAAGGCCGCGAAGGCCCGCGGGGCGCGTCAGGCTGTTGAACGACGAGCTGCCCACGGTCGTCGACTGGAAGGACGGCACGAGCTGCGTCAGCGCGTCGCGCAGCTGCATGCCGCCGCCGAGCTTTTCAAGCTCTTCGCCGCCGATCACGTCGATCGGGGTCGGGCTCGAAATGACGGTACGAGCTTGGCCGCGGGTGCCGGTGACGATGATTTCGGACTGGGAGGCCGTTTCACCGGCGTCGTCGGCCGGGGCATCCTGCGCGAAGGCAGGCATGGAGATGGCGGCGGCGACGCAGGACGCCCCCACCAGCAGTCTCGTATATTTTTGCATGGTCTTGCTCCTGAATACGGAAAATCGTTCCCCCGGTGAACCTGCGATTTTTTTGTTTTCCGCTTGTTTCGGCGCTTATCCTGCGGCCCTCAACTTGCGCGGTGGCGCTGCGGTGTCCTGCGAAAGGGTGTCGAGCCCTTGCCGCAAATCCGCGATGAGGTCATCCACCCTTTCGAGCCCGATGTGCAATCTTAGCAAGGGGCCGGGATAGCTGAGCTTGTGGGTCCGGGCCTTGAGCTGCGGGTCGACGGGAATGGCGAGGCTCTCATAGCCGCCCCAGCTGAAACCGAGACCGAAAAGCTTGAGCTGCTCGACCATCGCGGCGACAGCCGTTTCGGGCGCGGGCTGGAGCACCGCGCCGATCAGGCCGCAGATGCCCGTGAAATCGCGCTTCCAGATCGCATGACCCGGATCGCTCGGCAGCGCGGGGCACATCACCGAATGGACTTCGGGCTGCGCCTCGAGCCATTTGGCGACCTGAAGCGCGGCGGCGCCATGTTGTGCGAGACGGGTATGGAGTGTCCGCAGACCGCGGATCGCCATATAGGCGTCGTCGGGCGATACCGCCCAGCCGGTCTCATAGCTCGACGCCGCGAGCAGTTCGGCGGCATGGCCCTTCGCCGCGGCGAGCCCCATGAACACGTCCGAATGGCCGCAGACATATTTGGTGAGCGACTGGATGCTCACGTCGACGCCGTGATCGAGCGGCTTGAAGAGGACGCCGGCCGACCAGGTATTGTCGATCACGGTCATGATCCCGGCTTCCTTCGCCATTGCGGCGATCGCCGGGATGTCCTGCATTTCGAAGCTCAGCGAACCGGGGGATTCGAGAAAGATCACACGGGTCTTCGGCGTTATCATCGCGCGGATGGCTTCGGCATCGTCGGCGGGATCGAAGTAGCGCGCGGTGACGCCGTAGCGCGCGAGCGTGCCGGCAAGGAAACGCCGGGTCGGATTATAGACGGTGTCGCAGGCGAGAACTTCGTCGCCGGCGGAGAGCAGCGCGAGCAGCGTGCCGGTGATCGCGGTGAGGCCCGAGGGATAGATGAAGGCTTCATCGGCATTCTCGAGATCGCGCAGGGCATCGCGCAGCGTGCGCTGGGTCGAGAGGCCGACGCGGCCGTAGGTGACCTTGCCGCCGTCGTAGAGCGCCTCACAGCTGGGCAGGAGAACGGTCGAGCCGCGCTGGATCGGCGGACCGGGGGTCCGCTGGAGCGCGTCGCACGGGGTATCGCCGTGGATGAGCCGCGTCTGCTCGTGAACCATACTGCAAAGCGTCATCTATATTTTCTTTCTCAGATGGAATTGGAGAGGAGTTTCTGCCGCTGCGGCGACACGCCGTTGCGATGTGCCGCGACGAGATCGCTGCGGCGGACGACCGAGAGCGCCTTGGCGGCCTTGGTCACATGTTTTTCGATGGCGCTCGTCGAGATGTTGTAGCGGTTCGCGAGGCTCTTCAGGCTCGACCCTTCGACACGGATCGCGACGAGGATTTCCTGCGTCCGCTCGGGAAGCTGGCTGAGCATGGTCTCGACAGCGCGGACCTCATCCTTGGCAAGCAGGATGCGCAGCGGCGACATCTCGTCGACCGGATGGTCAGGTTCGTCGAGCTGGCAATGGCAGTCGCTGCGGCGCGTCGTCTGGCGGCGATGGCGATCGATGAGCGCGGCCTGCGCGGCCTGGAAGAGATAACATTTGGGATGGGCGACCGCGGCGGCGTCGGCGCGGCGAATGATGCTGAGGAGAACGTCCTGGAGAATGTCGTCGAGGTCGGCGACCGGGACGCGGCGGCGGAGATATTTCCTGAGTAGCGGGAGGTGCGGCCAGAAAGCTTCGACAAGATCGGGCGCGGCGTTGTCGGACGGCAAAGCGGGAGTGGCCGGCGGCTTTTCCGGAGGTGGAGCGATAAGTTCGAACGTCTGCCAGCCATCGCCGGCCGTGACGTTTTCAGTCTCATACTCGGCCCCATAGGCACTGAATGTCATCGTGCGTCCCCTTGTGGCGACATTTTATGACATGAGTGCTAGGGTGAATTCATCACCGACTTTGGCAGGAATTTGGCGAATGTTGGGATGTTTGAACTGATAGTTCGGTATTCGGTCGATCAAATGATCGAAATCCTACATGAACAACGTCGGTCCGGTCGAATCATCTGCCCCGGAGTCGCCTCGGAACTGCAACATTTGGCGAGGGACCGCAAAACTTCCTCGCGGAATCGCGCTTTGGGCGATGGGGTGTTCGGTTCGTAGCGCGTCAAAGCAAAGGGGCCTCCCGCATCGGAGGTAGGAGGAGTGATCGCATGGCGAGAACCTGGCTTATTTTGTCGGCGCTGGTCGCTGGACTGGCGCTGGGCGTGGGATGGACGCGGCTCGGGCTCGCTGGTCTCATCGATGCGGTAACGATTGCGGACAGCATCGGCGGTATCTGGCTCGACGGACTCAGAATGACGATCATCCCGCTCGTCGTCTCGCTCCTGATCACCGGGATCGCAAAGACGGTCGATAGCGCGCGCGGCGATCGCGTCGCGATGCGCTCGGTCGTCACGTTCATTGCGCTGCTATGGATTTCGACCGCGATGGCGGCGCTCCTCATTCCCGCGCTGCTCGGTATCTTCCCGATGCCGGCCGACGCCGCGCGCTCGCTCACGGGGAGCCTTACGACATCGGCCCATGTCGAGGCGCCAACGGTCGGGATTGCCGCCTTCCTCCGCTCGATCGTACCGACCAATCCGTTTGCCGCGGCCGCGAACGACGCGCTTCTTCCGCTCATCCTCTTCACCGCGGTCTTTGCGGTCGCGCTGGCGCGGCTGCCCGCGGTGCAGCGCGAGCCGGTGACCGCCTTCTTCGACACGATCGCGAGCGCGGTGCTGCTCATCGTCGGCTGGGTGCTCGCGCTCGCGCCGATCGGCGTGCTCGCGCTGGCCTTCGGGGTTGGCGCGCGCGCCGGCACCTCGGCGATCGGCGCGCTCGCCCATTATGTCGTGATCGTGTCGAGCGCCGGGCTTGCCGCCTGGGCGCTCGCCTATCCGGTCGCGGTATTCGGTGGCCGCGTGCGTCTTCTCGCCTTCGCGAAGGCGGTCGCACCCGCGCAGGCGGTCGCGCTCAGCACCCAGTCGTCGCTCGCCTCCTTGCCGCCGATGCTGAAGGCATCGACCGATCTCGGGATCGACCGCTCGGTGTCGCGCGTATCGCTGCCGGTCGCGGTCGCGATCTTCCGCGTTACGAGCCCGGCGATGAACCTCGCAGTCGCCATCTATGTCGCGCACTGGCTTGGCATATCGCTCGCGCCGTCCACGATCGCGGCGGGCGCCGCGGTGGCAGCGATCACGACGATCGGGTCGGTGAGTCTGCCTGGACAAGTGAGCTTTCTGACCTCGATCGCGCCAATCTGCGTCGCGATGGGTATTCCGATCGAGCCGCTCGCCCTGCTGATCGCGGTCGAGATGATCCCCGATCTCGTGCGGACGGTTGGCAATGTGACCATGGATGTCGCTGCGACGACGGCGATCGCACGGATGGGGCCGGCGTCGGATGCCGTCAGTGAGGCCGCCGATGGATATGGAGGCGGCGAGGATGACGCCTCGTCGCGACCCGCGCCTTCCTTCGTTGGCGCGCAAGACGTTTGAAGGAGGAAAACCATGACCCGCGTTTCACTCGACGATGCCGACGTCCGGATTCTGGGATTTCTTCAGGAGGATGCGACGCTCTCGGTCGCGGCCGTCGCCGCCAAGGCCAATATGTCGCAGAATGCTTGCTGGCGGCGGATCAAGCGGCTCGAGGAAAGCGGAGTGATCTCGCGGCGCGTCACGATCCTCGACGCCAGTGCGCTCGGTCTCGACCTTACGGTCTTCGTGAGCCTGCGCGCTTCCGAGCATAGCGAAGCCTGGCTCGAGATGCTCAATTCGGCAATCCGCGATATTCCGGAGGTCGTCGAATTCTACCGCATGACCGGCGACGTCGACTATCTGCTCAAGCTCAGGGTCGAGAACATGGCCGCCTATGACGCGGTCTATCGGCGCATCATCCGTTCGATCCGGCTCACCGATGTAAGCTCGGCCTTCTCGATGGAAGAAATCAAGTTCACCACCGCGCTGCCGCTCACGGCGCGCCCGTCCTGACCTTCAGTACGGGCGCGGCGCGTCAGCGCGCGTAGCGCTTGCCGAGTTCGGTCGCGCGCGACGTCAGCGGCTGTTCCTTGCCCGCGATGAAGATCGCGGTCGGCTGGGTGAGCGGCTCGAGCGGATCGCCGTCCCAGATCACGATGTCGGCTGCCTTGCCGGGTGCGATCGAACCCATCTGGTCGGCAACGCCGAAGATGCGGGCGGGTGCGAGCGTGAGCGCCTCGATGCCTGCGGCATAGGGCAGCCCGCGCGATACGGCGAGGCCGGCATTATAGCGCATCTCGCGGACGCGGTGGCCGGCGTCGTTGCCGCCGATCGCAATCTCGACCCCCGCTGCCTTCAGGATCGACGCGTTCTGGAGCGAGGCACCGAGCATGTCGAAGTTCGCGGGGATGTTCGAGGTCGGATTGATGAGCACGGGGACCTTCGCCGCCGCGATTTCGTCGGCGACGCGCCAGGCTTCCTCGGCGCCGGACAGGATGATCTTGAGCTTGTAGTCGCGCGCCAGCTTCAGCACCTGCTGTATGTCGGCGGCGCGGTGGACGACGACGATAAGCGGCATCGTGCCAGCGAGCACGGGCTTCAGCGCCGCGACATCGGCCTGCGAGAGCTCGAACGGATATTCGTCGCGCGGCGCCTGACGCGCGAGATCGAAAATCTGGCGAAGCTGCACGAATTCCGCAGCGCGCGAGCCGCCGATGCGCGCGGCGCCGTCCTCGCCGAGTTCGAGCATCATGCCGACCCCGGGTCGATGGAGGATAGCCGCGCCCTCACCGAGCGAGATCAGCGCGGCCTTGCCCGCGAAGGGCAGTTCGCGTTCCTTCTCGCTGTCGTCATAGTCGGGCATCACGACCGCATGGGTGACGCCGCCGAGCCGCGCGATAGGTATGAGCGTCGACGCCGGGTTAAGCCCGTACTGGACGTCGAACGAGGCGCTAATCCCCGAATTATGCGTCTTGTTGTCGACCGAACCGTCGACCGAGCTGACCTCGAGGAGGCCGAGCGCGGTGTTCACCGCGATGAGCCCCGGAGTGACCGTCGCGCCCTTGGCGTCGATCGTGCGCACGCCTGACGGGACGGCGACATTTGCGCCGGCGGCAGCGATGCGCCCATCGCGCACGAGGACCGTGCCATTCTGGACCTCGCCGACGGGGCCGGGCGTCAGAAGATGCGCGTTGGTGATCGCGAAGGTCTGCGCTGCGACCGGTGAGGCGGTCGCAGCGAGGGCCAGGGCGATGCCTGTGAAAACTGGGAGCCGTCGTTGCATCTCATTCCTCCCCGACCGGTTGGCCGATTTCAAAATCGCTTCGGTAGCGCGCGGCGGGATCGCTCGTGTCGAGAACGAGCGCGCCGTCGATGAAGACCTTCTCGGCGATGGCGTAGACGCTGAACGGATTCTTGCTCCACAGCACGACGTCGGCCATCTTGCCCGGCTCGAGCGAGCCGGTCTTGTCGGCAATGCCCATGATCTTCGCGGGGTTGAGGGTGATCCACTTGATCGCCTCCTCCTGCGGAATGTCGATCCCCGCGCGGCGCCCGGCGGCGATCGCGACCGCACTTTCGACGTTGAGGCGCTGGATCAGTCGCTGCTCGTCCGAATGGATCGCAACGCAGACGCCCGCCTTGCTCAGGATCGCGGCATTTTCCTCGATCGCGTCATAGGCTTCCATCTTGAAGCCCCAGCGCGTCGCCCAGGTCGCGACGCAGACATCGTCGGCGACGAGCAGGTCGGCGATCTTGTAAGCCTCGACCGCATGGTGAAAGGCGCGCGTCTTGTAGCCGAACTCGTGGCCAACATCGAGCATCACCGCCATTTCGTCGGCGCGGTAGCAATGGTTCTGAACGAGGATGTCGCCCTTCAGCACGCCCGCAAGCGTTTCGAGCCCGAGGTCGCGCTTGGGCGCCTCGCCGCCTTCGCCGCGCGCGCGCTTCTTTTCATAGGCATCGACCTTGCGGCCATATTCGGCGGCGTCGATCCAGGCGCGGCGGAAGCCCGCGACTTCGCCCATGCGCGTGGCGGGGGCGCGGCCGCGGCTGCCGTAGCGACCTTTCGGATTCTCGCCGCAAGCCATTTTCAGCGTGTAGGGCGCGCCCGGGAATTTCATCTGCTGGACGGTCACCGCGGGTACATTCTTCACGCTCACGCCGCGGCCGCCGAAGAGGTTGGCCGAACCCGGCAGGATGAGCAGGCTGGTGACCCCGCCGGCGCGGGCCTTGGTAAATACGGGATCCTGCGGCCAGATCGAATGCTCGGCCCAGACATGCGCGGTATAGGGGTCGATATTCTCGTTGCCGTCGGCATGGCCCTGGACGCCGGGCGCCGGAAAGACCCCGAGGTGCGAATGGGCGTCGATGATGCCGGGGGTGACCCACTTGCCGCGCCCGTCGATGACGCGCGCGCCTAAGGGAACAGCGACATCGGCGCCGACCGCGATGATCTTGCCTGCGGCCATCAGCACCGTGCCATTGTCGATCCGGGTGCCGGTGCCGGTCAGGATCGAGGCGCCGACGATCGCCGTGTCGGCGGCGGGACGCGGTTGGTAGGTGCTCGCGAACGGTGCGGGCGCCGGCGCTGCCGCCGGTTCCGCGGGCGGCGGTGGCGTGTTGGCGGGGCGCGCCGAGGAGGCATCGGCGGCGCAGCCCGCGAGGAGCGCGAGCGTGGTGCCGAGAAGCGCGGCGCGCACCGCGCGGGGGGTGCGGGCCGGGGAGATGGTGTCGGAGAAATGTCGTGTCACGCCGGGATCACCTTGTGCGAAGGGATGGAATGGGCAGCAATCCGGCCGCCGCGCCGGGGGTGCGCGACGGCCGGACGGGAGGTGCGTCAGAAAGTCTTGCGGACGTTGACGTACCAGTAGCGCGGGATCGGCGAATGAAGCGAACCCATGTAGCCGAAGCCGCTCGAATCAATCGGCGGTTGCGCATTGGTAATGTTGCGAACTCCGACACGCAGTTGGGTTCCATCGGTGAACCCGCCTTTAAGGTCATACTGCACATACAGGCTCGCGGTGGTGTACGCCTTTACGATCAGGTTTTCTCCGCCGATCGAAATGTCGTTGTCGATGACGCTGCCGGTATAGCTTACAAAGCCGCCAGCCGTGAATTGCCCAAGCTTCCAAGTAAGCGAGGCCGAGCCGCGCCATTTTGGGAAAGCGTCGCGGCGAACCTGATTACCGCCTTCCGGAATGACCGTGTCGATGTTGATGTCGCCCGCCGCGCGCGCATCGAGCAGGACCCGGATGTCAGGGGACACGTCGCGGAAATATTTGAGCAGATAGGCCGCGTTGGCGGACATGGTGAAATCGCCGATTCCCGTGTCGCGAAGCCCGACGTTGAGCCCGAAATCGATCCCGCGCACCGTCTGTGGTTCCAGGTTGCGATACTGGTCGTCGACATATTGCACCCGACCGACCGGTGCGATGCCAGTCCCGGCGAACAATGCGATATCGTCGGCAGTCGGCGCCAGGCGGACCACGGTGGGATCGCTCGACCCCTGAAGGCGGAGGAGATAATCGCTGATGAGCGCGTTGCCTTCGCCGAATACGCCGACGATGCCCTTCTGCTTGACCTGCCAATAGTCCACCGTGAAGGTGGTGCGGAGTCGGCCGGTATTGAAGGCCGGCGGCTGGAGCACAGTACCGATCGTCCAGGTGGTCGAGGTTTCCGGCTTCAGGTCGGGGTTGCCCGCGCGCCGTCCGGTGGTAACAAAACCTTGGGCGCAAGCGTCGAAGCTGGTGATGCGGCCCGCGCGCAAATCGGCCTCGCAGCGGATATAATCGGTCCGCGTATTGCCGCGTGTGATGATCGTTGCCTTGGTCTGCTCGAGGTTCGGCGCGCGGAAGCCTTGCGCCCACGAGCCGCGGATTCGCCAGCCATCGAAGAGGTCCCAAGCGGCGGCCACCTTGGGTTTCGCGATGCTGCCGAAATCCGAATAATGCTCGTAGCGGCCCGCCAGCTGTAGCTCGAGGCTGCGAATGAGCGGAACATTCATTTCGGGCGCGATCAGTGGCACGGCCAGTTCGGAGTAGGCAGCGAAAACCGTGCGCGAGCCCTTGGTGTCGGGGGTCGGGCTGACGCCGAACAAGTCGGATGGCTGGACAATACCGGTGACCGTGTCTGTCCAGGTGATTGTTCCGTCGACGCGCTCGTCGCGGTCGTCGAGATAGGAATCGCGACGCAGCTCAAAGCCAAGCGCCATGCCGACGTTGCCGGCGGGCAACGTCAGAAGATCGGCCTTCGATGCCCGAAAATCCCACTGCGCCAGCGTAGATTTGCCCGCGCGAACAGTCTTGATCGCGATAGCGTCGAGAGCGGCCTGATTGCTAGGTGTCGTGTCGGGACCGGTCGGATTGGTCGCGCTGCCGCCATTGAACGGATTATAGGCATCGGGCGTCGAGAGCGCGAGGCTTTGCTGGAGAAGCGTGGCGCTGATCCCATCCTGAACATCGCGGACCGTTGCTTGCGAATAGAGCGCCGCCGTCTCCCAGTTGAAACCGAGCGCCTCGCCGCGAAGCCCCAGCAATGCCCGGAACTGGCGGTTGGTGACATCGACGACGGTTGGTCCCATGTCCACAAAACGATAGCTTGTGATCGTCACCGGCAGGCCGGCGGCGGGCGCGTCGATCCCCGCGAGGCGGTTCGGGTTTAACGTGCCATTGGCGAAGGTTACGGGGCCAAAGGGGTTCCAGTAGTTGGACGCCGGCACCGTCATCTGGATCGAACCGATCGAGAAGACGCTGTCCTGGATGCTCCGCGTCTTGGCATAATAATAGCCGGCTTCGCCGAAGACGGTCAGATTGTCGCTGAGGTCATAGTGGCCGTTCGCGAACACGTTGACACGATCCAGCCGGGGAATAATCGAAAGCGGATAATTGGCTTGGGCGTCCCACCTTGTGTTGCGATCAGCGCCGGTCGTGGCACGCGTCGCATCATCGATACAGATCCCGCCCCCCAGATCGGCCGAGCAGCCGCCATTTGCTGTCGGCTGGATCGAAAACACCCCGCCCGTGGTCGTGATATTGGTCGTTCCGCGGCGTACGCGAACGCCGGTGGTGAAATTGCCCCACTGGGACAAAGTGCTGGTGTCGTCCAAGCTGTTCGAGCCAGCGAACACTGTCCCCGCGAAATCGTCGAAGAAGCGGTGATCGGATGTCGCGGTATAATCCTGGTCCTGTGAGGACAGCGCCGTGCGGTTGGTGTAGTTGAACAGCAGCGAAATATTGCCGCGATTCTCGGCGAAGTCGGTGCCGAGATAACCTGAGCCGTTGAATTCGCGCAGCCCCGTTCCCTCTGCTCCGCCATATTGGACCGACAAACCGCCGCCGTTCACATTGTCGCGAAGGATGGTGTTGACCACGCCCGCCACGGCGTCGGTGCCATAGAGGGCTGCCGCGCCGTCGCGGAGCACTTCGACGCGCTGGATACCGAAGACCGGGATTGAGTTGCTATTATAGGTGATGACCGGCGCCAGCGACGTGCTCGCCTGGCTGCTTGGGTGCTGCACAAGCCGGCGCCCGTTGAGCAGGACCAGCGTGTTGCCGACTCCCAGTCCGCGCAGATCGATGGACCCGACGTCGCCGCGCGCGAAATTGCTGCTCGTCTGACCATTGCTGCTGTTGAACGACTGGTCGCTCATTTGCGGGATCGACCGCAACAGTTCGTCGCCCGACACCGCAGCGGTCGCCGCAATCTCGTCCTCGCCGACCACGGTCACGGGCAAGGCTTCGGTGATCTTGGTGCCAGCGATGCGACTGCCGGTCACGACGATTTCTTCGCCGCGGGGAGCCGATTGCGGCTCGGTCGCGGCCTGGGTCTCCGCCGCCTGTTCCTGGGCGGCCGCGTTTTGTGCGGCGATCATTCCGATCAGCGATGCTGCGGCGAGAATATGCTTGCGGTAGTTCGAATATGTGCGGTTCGTCATGCCATGTCCCCTTGTTTCGACCCGATCGGCGCGTCGTCCTCCGTGCGGCGGATGGATTTCTCCCCATCTCGTCTCGCTATGACGCAAGTCATCGACGTATCCCCATCAACATTGGCGCAGAAAATTACAACCTTTTGCACTACAGCGAAATTTTCCAGTTTCCGCCTCCTGTCGCCGTTCAGGCCAGTTCGATCACCGCATCAACTTCTACCGCGAAGTTGAACGGCAGGCGGTAGACGCCGATCGCCGAGCGGGCATGTTTTCCGGCTTCGCCGAACACGTCGACGATGAGGTCCGAGCAGCCATTCATTACGGCCGGGATCTCGTAGAATTCGGGACCTGCCTGGACGTAACCGCCGAGCCGGAGAACGCGGGCAACGCGGTCGAGATCGCCGTCGGTGGCCGCCTTGAATTGCGCGATGAGATTGATCGCGCAGAGCCGCGCGGCGATGATGCCGTCGGCGAGGCTGCAGTCGGCGCCGATGGTGCCCTTGATCCCGCCGCTGGCATGGGTCGAGAGTTGGCCCGAGATCTGCACGATGTTGCCCGAGCGCGTCGACGACACATAGTTGGCGACCGGCGGACAGACCTCAGGCAGTTCGATCCCGAGGCTGGCGAGACGGCTTTCGATACGAGACATATTCACTCCTTGGTTGCGAGAGAGGGTAGTTGTTCGGTGGGTACGGGCTCGCCGGCAGCCGCTTCGCGCGCCATTCTGCGGCCTTCCCAGTGGTCGATGACGGCGGCAGCGACCGAATTGCCGACGACGTTGGTCGCCGAGCGGCCCATGTCGAGCAGATGGTCGACCGCGAGGATCAGGAGCAGCCCGGCCTCGGGCAGTTTGAAGTAGGCGAGTGTCGCCGAGATCACGACGAGCGAGGCACGCGGGACGCCCGCCATGCCTTTCGACGTCACCATGAGCAGGAGCAGCATGGTGATCTGCTGGCCGATGGTCATGTCGATGCCATAGGCCTGCGCGATGAAGAGCACGGCGAAGGTGCAATACATCATCGAGCCGTCGAGATTGAAGCTGTAGCCCAGCGGCAGGACGAAGGAGACGATGCGGCGGTTGACGCCCTGCTTCTCGAGCTCCTCCATCGTCTTCGGATAGGCGGCTTCCGAGCTGGCGGTCGAAAAGGCGAGGAGCACCGGAGTGCGGATGCCGCGGAACAGTCCGAAGGCGCGCGTGCCGATGATCGCGAGCGCGGCGAGGAAAAGCACAAGCCAGAGCGCGCCGAGCGAGAGATAGAAGCCCGAGACGAAGCCCGCATAGGTCACGAGGACGCCGGGGCCCTGCGTCGCGACGGTCGAGGCGAGCGCGGCGAAGATCGCGACCGGTGCGGTCTTCATCACGAAACCCGTCACCTTCAGCATGATCGCGGCGACCTGCTCGACGAGGGCGAGCACGGCGGGAGCCTTGTCGTCGATGGCGGCCACCGCCGAGCCGACGAGGACCGAGAAGACGACGATCTGCAGGATCTCGTTTTCGGCCATAGCCTGGACGATCGATTGCGGAATGAGGTGCGTGACGAACTGTTTAAGCGAGAAGTCGCCGGTCGCGACGACGCCTTCGGCGCCGGTTGTCGGCAGGTCGAGCGCGAGGCTCGCGCCCGGCTGGAGCAGGTGGACCATGACGAGCCCGATCGAGAGCGACACGATCGAGGCCCCGATGAACCAGCCCATCGTCTTCGCGCCGACGCGGCCGATCGCGGCGGCGTCTTCCATATGCGCGATCCCAGCAACGAGGGTCGCGAAGACGAGCGGCGCGATGATCATCTTGATGAGGCGCAGAAAGAGGTCGGTAAGGATCGAGAGATTGTCGGCGATTTCGGCGGCTCTTGCGGCCGGGTAATGCGAATTCACGAACCAGCCCGCCGCAATCCCGGCGACCATGGCGAAGATGAGGATGAAGGCGAAAGCTCTGTTCATGACTGTCCCGTTCCGGCTTCGCCCCGGCCGGGGCGTACAGGAAGCAGAGACGCAAGTGCGGCGCGGTTCCGCAGCAGCAATGCGGTCGACAAGCGCATATTGTTGCGACATGGCGGGCGCGGACCGAACAGGCTGGTGGGGATATCTACCGCCGCTGCGTCAAAGCAGGGCAGGGCGACAATCAGACAATCGAGGAGACGCGCGTGGCCAGTTTTCGGAAGATGATCGTAGCGGGAACGGCGCTCGCCGCCGGGCTTGGCTGGGCGAGCCAGTCGGTACTCGCCGAACCGGGCGGCGAGCTGGTCGCGATCACCGGCGCGACGATCTTCGATGCCACGGGCAAGGATCCCTATCGCGGCACCGTCGTCGTGCGGGGTGGCCGGATCGATGCGGTCGGAGCTGACGTCAAGGCTCCCAAGGGCGCGAAGATAGTGCGTGCCGACGGCAAGGCGCTGCTCCCGGGCTTCATCGACGTCCATACGCACTGGTCGCCGTCGGGCTCGCCCGCCGCGCTGCCGCAAATCGCCAACGCTTACCTCTCGAGCGGCGTGACGACCGTGAACGACTTCCACCAGCAGCCCGAAGCCTTCGCGCCGCGCCGCGCCTGGCTCGCCGACATCTACGCGCCGCACGTCAACTTCGTCGCGCGCATGAGCACGCCGGGCGGCCACGGCGCCGACTGGGGTGACACCAATACCACCAAATGGGTCGCGACCGCCGAGAGCGCGCGGCGCGAGGTGCAGGCGCTCCAGCCCTATCGCCCCGACTATATCAAGGCTTTCGCCGACGGCTGGCGCTACGGCCAGCTGCCCGAGGAAACCTCGATGAACGTCGAGACCCTCGCCGCACTCGCCGACGAGGCGCACAAGCATGGCCAGCGCGTGCTCACTCATACGGTGACCGTCGAACGCGGCAAGCTCGCCGCCGACGCCGGCATCGACGTGATCGCGCACAGCATCCAGGACGGCGTGCTCGATGCCGACGCGATCGCCCGGATCAAGAAGGCGGGCACCTTCTACGCCCCGACGCTCGCCATCTATCAGCTGAAGCCCGACGAGATCGGCCCCGGGCGCAAGGACGACGCCGCGACGCGCCTGCGCATTCGCAAATATGGCTTCGCCGAAGAGAATGTCCGCAATCTCCACGCGGCCGGCGTCACGATCGCGGTCGGGACCGACGCGGGGATCGGCGGTGCGAAGCACGGCGTCTCGACGCTCCAGGAAATGGAATTGCTCGTTGCGGCTGGCCTCACGCCGAAGGCGGCGCTGCTCGCGGGCACGTCGAATAGCGCGCTCGCGCTCGGACTTTCGGCCGACCGCGGCACGATCGAGAAGGGCAAGCGCGCCGATCTTGTGCTCATCGACGGCAAGCCGTGGGAAGCGATCGGCGATGTCGAGAAGATCGACCGTGTTTTCGTCGACGGCAAGCTCGTCCATGGCGCCGGGGTGAAGCTGCCCGCGGGCAACCTCGCCACGACGCTCCCGGCGTTGCCCGCTGAGGCGCTGATCGACGATTTCGAACGCGCCGATGGACGGAGCTCGCTCGACACGCTCCGCCTCACCGACATGGATGGCGGCGTCGAGCGTTCCTCGGTGGTCACCAACCGCGTGACCCACGCGGGCGGCGACGGCTCGGCGCTTGCCTTCGCGGTGCAGATGTCGCTCAAGGACAAGCCCGAGGGCGGCATCCTCGTGCCCTTGAGCCGTGGTTCGGTCCGTCCGGTCGATGCGCGCAAGTTCGCAGGCGTCCGGCTCGATATGCGCGGCGCCGGCCGCTATCTCCTCGTGGTCAACACGCTCGCAGGCGAATTCACCGCGCCGATCGAAGCGAAGGAAGGCTGGTCCGAGCTGCGCGTGCCCTTCTCCGCGCTCGTGGCGACGCGCCCCGGCCGCGGCGATGCGCCGTCCTGGCGCGGCGACGATCTCGTGCAGGTCGGTGTCGTCGTCCAGCGCGAGGCGGGCGCAAGTTCATGGGGCGAAATCGACAATCTTCGCTTTTACTGATTCCCGCGCGGCGCCGCTTACGGCGGTCTGCCGCAAAGCGAGCGATCCTTGCTCCATCCGTGTCAGACTCGGTTGGGCAATATAGGAGTGGGGTAAACTCGCTTCGTTGCGTCTCTTTCTATTGAGAGCGGATGCATTTGCTCAGAATCGCGCGTCCGCTGTTCCTGGAGGGAGTATTCGCTGATCATGGAGGAGGACCGGGCTGCATGGACTTTAGCAGCGGATGTCCCGCTCGCGGCTGCACGGCATCAGCTTTTGTCGATAGCGAAAGATACGGCGGCGGTGCGCGGCTTCTTCGATCCCGAGACCTCGACGATCAGCTATTTGGTCCATGATCGGCGCACGAAGCGCGGCGCGGTGATCGACAGTGTGCTAGACTATGACGCAGCTGCCGGGCGTACCTCGACCGCCTCGGCCGAAGCGATCATGGAGTATGTCCGCGCCGAGGGCATCGCGATCGACTGGCTTTTGGAGACCCACGCGCATGCCGATCATCTCTCGGCAGCAGCTTGGATCAAGGAAAGGCTCGGCGGCGCGATCGCGATCGGCGAGCATATCCGGGACGTTCAGGCTGTATTCGGCGACATCTTCAACGCCGGACCCGAATTTCGCCGTGATGGCTCGGATTTCGATCGTCTCTGGTCCGATGGCGACCGTTTCGCAATTGGCGAACTGCCAGTTACCGTGCTCCATGTTCCCGGTCATACGCCAGCTTGTGTTGCTTATGTGATCGGCGATGTGGTGTTCGTCGGCGACACGATGTTCATGCCCGATTACGGCTCGGCGCGCGCTGATTTTCCGGGCGGCGATGCTGTTTTTCTGTTCCGGTCGCTCCGCCGCATCCTTGAGCTCCCCGGCGATACGCCGCTCTTCATGTGCCACGACTATCTGACCGCGGAGCGGCAGGAGCACCGCTGGCAAACGACCGTCGCCGAGCAGCGTGCCGCAAACGTCCACGCGCGCGACGGTATCTCCGAAGACGAGTTCGTCGCTCGCCGCCGCGCGCGCGATACCGAACTCGCGATGCCTCGGCTGCTGCTGCCTTCGATACAGGTCAATATGCGGGCGGGGCGCTTGCCGCCCGCGGAGGACAATGGCGTCGCCTATCTCAAGATACCGATCGATCGGCTGTGAGCGCCGACACCTTTCCCCGAATGGAGAAACAATGACCATCAGGAGCCTGACCCCAGCACTCAGCGTGTCGCCGCAGATCGACCCGGCCGATGTCGTCGCGCTCGCCGCGTCGGGGTTCCGCTCGATCGTCTGCAATCGCCCCGATGGCGAGGAAGCAGGGCAGCCGACGGCAGCGGCGATCGCCGCTGCTGCAGAGGCGCACGGCCTTCGCTTCGTGCATATTCCCGTCATGTCGGGCGGGATCGATGAAGGCGATGTCGCCACAATGGCCCGAGCGCTCGCCGACCTCCCGGCGCCGGTTCTGGCCTATTGCCGCTCAGGCGCGCGCTCCGAGCAGCTTGCCGGTATGGCGTCGGCGCGCGGCGCCGATGGTAGTGTCGCGCATTATGATATCATCGTGATCGGTGGCGGCAGCGCGGGGATCGCGACCGCAGCGAGCATTCTGCGCCGCCGTCCCGGGGTGTCTATCGCGATCGTCGAGCCATGCGCGGATCATTATTACCAGCCCGGGTTCACGATGGTCGGCGGCGGCATTTTTGCGGCCGAGGCAACCCGGCGCGACGAAGCGGGGCTGATCCCAGCAGGCGCCGAATGGGTCCGCGGCGCGGCGGCATCCTTCGATCCCGCGAGCGACCGGGTGACGCTCGCCGATGGGCGCGTGCTCGGCTATCGCGCGCTCATCGTCTGTCCGGGGCTCAAGCTCGACTGGGACGCGATCCCAGGGCTCGCCGGAGCGCTCGGCGCGGACGGCGTAACGTCCAACTATCGATACGATCTTGCGCCCTATACCGACCGTCTGGTGCGCCGTTTTCGCGGCGGCCGTGCACTGTTCACCCAGCCGCCGATGCCGATCAAATGCGCGGGCGCCCCGCAGAAGGCGATGTATCTCTCGTGCCACCGCTGGGAGCGCGCCGGGTTGCTCGGGCAGGCCGAGGTGCAATTCCATACGGCGACGCCGTCGCTGTTCGGGGTCGCTGCCTATGTGCCTGCGCTCGAAGCCTATATCGCGCGCTACGCCGTCGATCTGCAGCTAGAATCGCGTCTCGTGTCGATCGACGGGCCGGCAAAAGTCGCGCTCTTCGAGCAGCGTCGCGGCGACGCCGTCCGCCGGGTCGAGGAACGCTTCGACATGATCCATGTCGTCCCGCCGCAGGTCGCCCCCGAATTTATCGCATCGAGCCCGCTCGCGGCGCCCTCCGGCTTCGTCGCGGTCGACGAGGCGACGCTCCGCCATAGTGTGTACGCCAATGTCTTCGCGCTCGGGGATGTCGCTGCAACCACCAACGCCAAGACCGCGGCCGCCGCGCGCAAACAGGCGCCTGTCGTGGCGCTCAACGCGCTCGCCGCGCTCGATGGCGCTCCGCCAGTGGCAGCTTATGACGGTTATGGGAGCTGCCCACTCACGGTCGAAGCAGGGAAGATCGTCCTCGCCGAATTCGGCTATGGCGGGAAATTGCTCCCGACCTTTCCCAAATGGATGATCGAGGGCACGCGGCCGTCGCGCATCTCCTGGCTGCTCAAGGAAAAGATTCTACCGCCGGTCTACTGGCACGGCATGCTGCGCGGCCGCGAGTGGCTCGCGGCGCCGGCGCCGATCGGTTCGGGGGCGTGACGCTCGACACGCTTCAATATCTGCTCGGCGGCCTGTCGGGCGGCATCGTCGGCTTCACCCTCGGCCTTGTCGGCGGTGGCGGCTCGATTCTCGCAGTGCCGCTGATGGTCTATCTCGTCGGGGTCGCGAGCCCGCATGTAGCGATCGGGACGAGCGCGCTCGCGGTTGCCGCCAACGCGGCCTCGGGGCTCGCGCAGCATGCACGCGCCGGGACGGTCAAATGGCGCTGCGGCTTTCTCTATGCGGGGAGCGGCATCGTCGGCGCGCTCGCAGGCTCGACCATCGGCAAGGCGATCGACGGGCAGAAACTGCTCTTCCTCTTCGCGTTGCTGATGCTCGTCGTAGGCGTGCTGATGCTGCGCGGGCGAGACAATCCCGGCATTGAGGGGGCCGCCTGCAATCGCCATAATGCGCCGAAAGTGCTCGGCTATGGTCTCGGCACCGGGGGCTTTTCGGGATTTTTCGGTATCGGCGGCGGGTTCCTGATCGTGCCTGGGCTGATCGCCTCTACGAAGATGCCGATCCTCAACGCGGTCGGCACCAGCCTCGTCGCGGTCACCGCCTTCGGGCTGACCACGGCGCTGAGCTATGCGGCGTCGGGATTGATCGACTGGCCGCTGGCCGCAGTCTTCATCGCCGGGGGACTCGCCGGCGGTATCGCCGGGACACGCGCCGCGCGTCAATTATCGAGCCGGGGGGCGCTGACCGCGATCTTCGCCGGCCTTATCTTCACGGTCGCAGCCTATATGCTCGTCAGGAGCGCGAGCGCTCTTTTCGCGACCGCGGGCGGTTGAGGTTCCTGCCGCCCGCCGCCACCTTCTATTTCATCTTTTCAATCCGCGTGATCGTTCCCGCCTTGCCGTTCCAGTCGAGCTCGAAACTCACCCGGTCTCCGACCGCCAGACCTTCCAGCAGCTTCTGCGGCGCGGCGAAGCCCATCGTCATCGCCGGCCAATCGAGTTCGGCGATCGCGCCATGATCGAGGGTGACCTCCCCGGCCGCGGTGTCGATTGCGGTCACGCTTCCCGTGCCCTTGCCGTGCCTGGTTTCGGCCAGCATCGCCATGGCGCCGACATCCTTCGCGGGCGCGGCCGCGTCTTCGGCCGGTTTCGAGGTTTCGCCTTGCTGGCCGCAAGCGGCAAGTCCTGCGGTGAGCGCGAGGCCCAGCGCGAATGTGACAGATTTCTTCATGTCGCTTCTCCTTCGGGTTGAATGGGATTTGCCGCGCGTCTCCGCATGAGCAGATAGGCGGCGGGAATGATGAACATCGACAAGAGCGGCGCGGTGAGCATGCCGCCGACCATCGGCGCTGCGATCCGGCTCATCACCTCCGAACCCGTCCCGGTCCCGACGAGGATCGGGAACAAGCCGGCGAGGATGACTGCGACGGTCATCGCCTTGGGCCGCACGCGCAGCAGCGCACCGTCACGGACCGCGGCCTTGATGTCGCCGTCGTCGCGGGCGGCGAGCGCCTGCTTGAGATAGATAAGCATCACGACCCCGAACTCGGCGGCGACGCCGGCGAGCGCGATGAACCCGACCGCGCTCGCGACCGACTGGTTATAGCCGAGCAGATAGAGCAGCCACAGGCCGCCGGTGAGCGCGAAGGGCAAGCTTGCCATAATGAGTAAAGCCTCGTCCCAGCGGCGGAAGGTGAGATAGAGCAGGACTAAGATGATCGCGAGCGTGACCGGCACCACGATCTTCATCCGTTCGGTCGCGCGGACGAGGAACTCGAACTGTCCGGTGTAGGAGACGCTCACGCTGGGGGGCAGCTTGACGTCGCGCGCGATCACCTGCTGAATGTCCTGCACCAGCCCCTGCAGGTCGCGGCCGCGGCTGTCGACATAGATCCAGGTCACCGGACGTCCATTCTCGCTGCGCAGCATCGGCGGGCCGTCGCTCACCTTCACGCTGGTGACGGTGCCGAGCGTGATTTGCTGGCGCGACGGCGTCAGGATCGGCAGGCTAGCGAGTTCGCCGATACTGTCGCGCAGCTCGCGAGGATAGCGGACGCTGATCGGGTAGCGCGCGAGCCCCTCGACCGTCTGGCCGATCGTCTCGCCGCCGATCGCGCCGGAGACGATGGACTGCACGTCGGCGACATTGAGGCCGTAGCGCGCCGCCGCGGCGCGATCGATGTCGACGTCGATATAACGGCCGCCAGTCAGGCGCTCGGCCAGCGCCGAGGCGACGCCGGGGACGGTCCTGACTACGCCCTCGATGCGCTTCGCGGTGCGGTCGATCTCGGCAAGATCCGAGCCCGCGACCTTGATGCCGACCGGGCTTTTGATCCCGGTCGCGAGCATGTCGATGCGGTTGCGGATCGGCGGGATCCAGAAATTGGCGAGCCCAGGGACCCGGACCCGCGCGTCGAGCTCCTCGATCAATTTCTCCTCGGTCATGCCGGGGCGCCACTGGTCCTTCGGCTTGAAGCGGATCGTCGTCTCGAACATCTCGAGCGGCGCGGGGTCGGTGGCGCTGTCGGCGCGGCCCGCCTTGCCGAACACGCTTTCGACCTCTGGCACCGTCTTGATCAGCCGATCGGTCTGCTGGAGCAGGCTCGACGCCCGCGCTGCTGAGATGCCGGGAAGCGCTGAGGGCATGTAGAGGAGATCGCCCTCATGCATCTGCGGCATGAACTCGCCGCCGATCTGGGTCATCGGCCAGAGGCTGGTGGCGAAGACGAGGCCGGCGATGAGGAGCGCCTTTTTCGGCCGTTCGAGCACCCAGTCGAGTGCCGGGCGATAGGCGCGGGTCAGCCAGCGGTTGACCGGATTGGCCTGTTCGGCCGGGATCTTTCCGCGGATCAGCCAGCCCATCAGCACCGGGATGAGCGTGATCGAGAGGATCGCAGCGGCCGCCATCGCATAGGTCTTGGTGAAGGCGAGCGGCGCGAAGAGCCGCCCTTCCTGGCCTTCGAGCGTGAAGATCGGCAAGAAGGAGAAGGTGATAATGAGAAGGCTGAGGAACAGCGCCGGGCCGACCTCGGCGGCGGCATCGGTGATGACGCGCCAGCGCTCGGCGCCCTTCAATTCCTCGCCCGGATGATCGCGCTCCCAATGTTCGAGATGCTTGTGGGCATTTTCGATCATCACCACCGCCGCATCGACCATCGCGCCGACCGCGATCGCGATGCCGCCGAGCGACAGGATATTGGCGTTGAGCCCCTGCAGCCGCATGACGATGAAGGCGATGAGGATGCCGAGCGGCAGGGTCAGGATGGCGACCAGCGCCGACCGGGCGTGCCACAGGAACAGCGCGCAGACGAGCCCGACGATGATGAATTCTTCGACGAGCTTCGAGGTCAGATTGTCGACTGCGCGGTCGATCAACCCCGAACGGTCGTAAGTGGTGACGATCTCGACACCGGGGGGCAGGCTGCGCTTGAGGTCGGCGAGCTTGGCGCGCACGCCGTCGATGACCTCGCGGGCATTTTTGCCTTCGCGCATGACGATGACGCCGCCGGCGACCTCGCCCTCGCCGTTGAGCTCGGCGATGCCGCGCCTTGTGTCGGGGCCGATTTGGACCGTCGCGACGTCGCCCACCGTAACCGGAATGCCGCCGCTTGCAGTGCGGAGAGGAACCGCGCGGAAGTCGTCGAGCGATTTCAGATAGCCGCTCGCGCGGACGATATATTCGGCTTCGGCGAGTTCGAGGCTGCCGCCGCCGCTTTCCTGGTTGGCGCGTTTGAGCGCGTCTGCCACCTCCGGCGCCGTTACGCCAAAGGCGGCGAGCTTCTGCGGATCGACGATGATCTGGTACTGGCGCACCATGCCGCCGATGCTCGCGACCTCGGCGACGCCCGGAACCGATTTGAGTTCGAAGCGCAGGAACCAGTCCTGGAGGCTGCGCAGCTCGGCAAGATCGTGGCGCCCGCTCTTGTCGACCAGCGCATATTCATAGATCCAGCCGACCCCGGTTGCGTCGGGGCCGAGGCTCGCGCGTGCGCCCTCGGGGAGGCGGCTTTGCACCTGGCTCAGATATTCGAGGACGCGGCTGCGCGCCCAATAGGGATCGGTGCCGTCGTCGAATAGCACATAGACGAAGCTGTCGCCGACGAAGCTATAGCCGCGCACGACGCGCGCTCCGGGCACGGAGAGCATCGTCGTCGTGATCGGATAGGTGACCTGATCCTCGACGATCCGCGGTGCCTGGCCCGCATAAGTGGTGCGGATGATGACTTGAACGTCCGAGAGATCAGGCAGGGCATCGACCGGCGTCGTGCGGACCGCAGCGATCCCGAGCAGCGTCAGGATCAGTGCCGCCGCGACGACAAGTCCGCGCGCCGCGACCGAGGCGCGAATGATCTTCGCGATCATTGCGCAGGCTCCAGGGGGCGCACGGTGAGACCGGTCAGGCTCGCTTCGGAATCGAGCAGGAACTGACCCGACGCGACGACCTTCTCGCCGGGTGCGAGCCCCCGCAATATCTCGGTCTTGCCGCCGCCTTCGCGCCCAGCGACCACTTCGGCAGGATGATAGCGACCGTCGCCCTTCTCGAGCATCACGATGCTGCGCGTGCCGGTGCGGATCACCGCTTCGCTCGGCACCAGCAGCGCCGGTTTGGCATCGCCGCCGAGCGCTACCGCCGCGAACATTCCGGGGCGGAGACGCCCGCCGCGATTGGCGAGTTCAATGCGCACCGTCAGAGTCCGACTGTCGGCGGTCGTCGTCGGCAGGATCGCCACGACCCTGCCGGCGAAGCTCTCGCCGGGAAAGGCGGTAAGGGTCGCCGTCGCCCGCTGGCCGATGTTGACCAACCCGGCCTGCGCTTCGGGTAGCGCCGCGTTGAGCCATACCGTGCCGAGCCCCGAAATTTCGGCGAGCGTCTGCCCCGTGGCGAGCGTGACGCCCGCGCGCGCATTAAGTGTCTGGACGACGCCGCCGATCGGCGCGCGTACCGTCAGCCTGCCGCCGGTTCGTCCGGTCCGGTCGACCTCGGCAATCACGCCTTCGGGCATGCCCATCAGCCGCAGCCGCTGGCGTGCCGCTGAAGTGAGGTCTGGGCGTCCGAGTTTCTTGACGCTCAGATATTCGGTCTGGGCGCCGCCCCATTCGGGCAATTGCAGGTCGGCGATCGGCGTGCCGGCGCCGATGACGTCGCCGGGCGCGAGGCGATAGACGCGCTCGACGAAGCCGCCCGAGCGCGCCTGGACGATGGCGACGTCGCGCTGGTTGAAATCCACACTGCCATTGACGTCGAAGGTCGCCGCCAGACTGCCCATTTCGGCGGCGACCACCCTTATGCCGAGGCTTTGCCGCGCCGACGGATCGACCGACAAGCCCGGCGCCGCGCCGCTACCCTCGTCGGCATATTTGGGTTCGAGCTGCATGTCCATGAAGGGGGATTTGCCGGGCTTGTCGAACTTCTGGTTCGGGAACATCGGATCGTAATAATAGAGGATCTTGCGCCCATTGCTTGCGGCGTCGGTCGATGTCCCGTCCTGTCCGCGCTGCCCCAACCAGTAGCCGCCGCCACCCGCGATCAGCACCGCGGCTAGGATTCCGGCGCGCCACCGCGCCGCTGACGTCGCATCGGTCATCGCCCTGTCTCCCCATAGATATAATTGATCCGGATCGCGTCGCGCGCGACCTCGGCTTCGCGCGCCAGCGCGTCCACTTCGGCCTCGGCCAGCGCGAGTGTCGACAGGAGCGCAGTGCCGAGGTCGAGCTTTCCGGCGGCGTAGCTGACGAGGTCGAGCTCGGCGCGCTTCTTGGCGAGCGGCACCAGCTGCGACCGCGCATTTGTCAGCTGCTCTTGGTGCATGCGATGATCGGCCAGATCGGCGTCGAGCGCCGCCGCGATGTCGCGCTTGGCGGCCTCGCGGTCGAGCCGGGCACGCGTGGCCTCGCTGGCGCGCGCTGCGATCTTCGGGTCCTGCCGATTTTTCGAGAAAAATGGCAGGTCGATCGTGACGCCCAGTGTGACGAGGTCGCCATAATTGGGCTCGCGGCGCCCATAGGCCGCATTGACGCTCCAGTCGGGGCGCTTGTCGGCGCGCGCAAGGCCCGTTTCGGCATCGGCCGCGATGGCGCGAGCGTCGAGCGCCCGCAGCCTTGGCAGGGCGTCGATGCCCGCGCGCAGCGTCGCCTCGTCGACCGTCGGCGGCGGCGGGTCGCCCGCCGTGTCGGCGACGGGGTCGCCGGTGAAACGCGCGAGCTGTGCGCGCGCGCGCGCGATCTCGGCGGCGAGCGCGCTGCGGCGGTCGTTGATCGCGGCGCGAAGCTGATCGGGCTCCAGCGCTTGCGCCGGGCGCGCCGCGCCGCTCGCTAGCCGCGCCGTCACCGTTGCTTGCAAATCCCCGAGACCGGCGTCGAGCAGGTCGAGTTCCTTCAGCCGCTTCTTGGCATAGAAGAGATCGACCCAGGCAAGCGCAGTCGCGAGCCGGACGTCCTGCGCGGTAACTGCCTCGTCGGCGCGGGCGATTCCGATATCGGCCTGCGCGCGCGTCGCGCGTGCGCGTCGCTTGGCGGAGTTCGGGAAATCCTGGCTGACGCCGATGACCTGCATCGTGAAATCGTCGCGATTGAACCGGCCCGCATCGGGACCGGTTACCGGGAAATCCTGGATGGCGAGATTGAGCTTCGGGTCGGGAAGCCGGTCGGCGGCGATTGCCGCCGACCGCGCGGCATCGAGCCCGGCTTCTCGGGCTTGTAATTCGGGCGCTCGCGTTTCCGCCAGCCGAAGCGCATCATCGAGCGACATCGGTTCGGCGTGCAGGGCCGTGGGCAGCGCAAGCACGGCTGCCGCAAAGAAAAGGCGCATGATTTCCCCCTTTTTGGATCGGGCGAGGCCATCCCCGGCGCATAGGCGCCGGGGATGGAGATATTACGCCGCGGGGTGCGCCATGTGGCCGCCGGTCATTTTTTTCATGCAATCGGCCGGATCGGCCTTCATCATGTCGCAGTCGCAGTTGGCCATCTGGGCGGACTTGTCCTTCACCCAGACGCGGACCCGCGAGGTGGTATTGGACTTGTTCGGCCCCGGCACCTGGCGGGTCTGCCATTCATAATGGCCCCCCGGCGCTTCCTGTGCGAAAACGGGAGCGGCAAGCGTTGCGGCCGCGAGTGCGGCAAGAGCAAAAATAGGTTTCATGTCGAATTCCTCGGTTGAAAAGCTAGGAAAGGCGCGCCGGAAGCGCGGTTCGCCTTTTGCAATTCAGCCGAGGGATAGAGGTGGATCGGGTTCGGGGCCGAATGTTCTGCCAGCGAGCCGCCGGACAGGAAGCGGATCGAGCAAGCCTGGGACATGCGCTTTCGTTTCGAGCGGCATAGCCGGCGATACGACGGCGGGCGGAAGCGCGCAGCCCATCTTGGCAATGCAGTCGAGCGTGAGACCTTGGCAGGGCCTCTTGTCCTGCGACTTGTCGATGCCCATCATCTCCGCGCATTCGTCGCTCATTGCGGACGCGGTGATGGCCGTGTCGGGCATCGGCATCGCTGAAGCGAACGCCGCTTCCTGGGCCAAGAGACCCAGCAAGGCTCCGAGAAGGAGCAGGAGCGAGAAGCGGCGCTTCATGACGAAAGCATGATCCTTGGCGCATTCCACGTCAACTTCATTCTGGCAAGCCGGACAAATCGGAGAGCCCAATTCCATCGGTCAAACGTTCTCTGTACCATTTTTTGAGGGATGGGGCGTTCTGGTGCGTAATCAATCTCAGTAGGGGATGTTGGGTGTTTGAACCCGGAAGCCGTAAACAGCGGTTTCCGGGCATGCATGTTTTTGTCCTCGACTTCCCCGAAACTCATTTGAGCTGCGCGACGGCGCAGTTCTTCGAAACAGGGGAAGCGTAGTGAACAATCTATACTGTTGCTCGTTAAAGAAGCGCACAATGCAGCGAACTTCGCTCGCGGCGATTGCGATGGCGTTCGCAATGCCTGTGCAGGCTCAGGAAGCCCAGTCGGAAGGCCTCGCGGAGATCATCGTAACGGCCGAGAAGCGCGAGGAAAATTTGCAGTCTGTTCCCGTCTCGGTCACAGCGATGACCGGCGAGGCGCTTACGGCAACGGGCATATCCAACGTCGAAGACCTGCAATTTTTCGTGCCGGGCGTGTCGATCACCAACGATTCCATGGCGATCATCAATATTCGTGGAATCGGCACCTCCGCGTTCGGCGTTGCGACCGATCCCAGCACGACGGTCCATTACGACGGTGTCTACATCTCGCGTCCGACGACGAGCTATCAGGATTTGTTCGACGTTGAACGCATCGAGGTTCTGCGCGGTCCGCAGGGCGTTCTCTTCGGTCGCAACTCCGCCGGCGGCACGCTCAACATCATCTCCAAGATGCCAACGGAGGATTTGACCGGCGCGCTGGGGCTCACAGTCGGAAATTATGAGAAGCGCTCGCTTAGTGGCACGATTTCGGGGCCGCTCGGAGCGGGCGTCCGAGGCCGTCTCACCTTGCTTGCCAACCAGCGTGACGGCATCTACCGCGACATCGTTTCGGGACGGCGATACCAGAATGAAGACAATCTCGCCGGACGACTGACGCTTGCGATCGACGCTAGCGACCGTCTTGAGATCGTGCTGCGGGCGGATGCCAGCCGCGATCGCGAGACCGGCGCACGGTCTGTCCGGCCCTTTTATCCGCAAGGCTTCATCGATGCGGGGGCGACGATCCCGGCCAATGACAAAGAAGCCGCGCTCGACCGCCTGCCGCGTTACGACGTCGATGCTTGGGGCGTGTCCTCGACGATGAACTGGGATGGTGGTCCGGTCACGATCCGCTCGATCACTGCGCTGCGCAAGAGCAAGGTCGTCCAGGCGCTCGATGTCGACTCGACCGACCTCTTCCTCCGCGATATCGAGTTTTTCGAACGCTCTCGCAGCTTCACGCAGGAGTTCCAACTGCTCAACAATGATGCAGACAAGCTGCGCTGGATCGTCGGAGCCTTCTATCTCAACGAAAAGGGCAATGACGAAATACGGATCATCGAACCGGGCCGTCGGCTCGCGATCCCGGAAAACAATACGACGAACGCTTTCGCGCTTTTCGGTCAAGCGAGCTACGAACTCATCGAGCGCCTCCGTTTGACCGGGGGGCTCCGTTATTCCTACGAGAAGAAGGATTTCGCATATCGGGTCTTGCTGAACGGAAACCAGGTCGATGCCGGCCAGCCCAGATCATCCTGGACCGCCTGGACTCCGAAAATCGGGATCGATTACGACGTTGCCGACGACGTCATGGTTTATGCGTCGGCAACCCGCGGGTTCAAATCGGGCGGATTCCAGCTGGGCGACGGGCGGCCCTTCCTCCCGGAATATATTTGGAGCTACGAAGTCGGCCTGAAATCGACGCTCCTCGATCGTCGGCTTCGAGCAAATGTTTCGGCCTTCTACTATGATTACACCAATCTTCAGGTGGTTGAGTATAACAATGGCGTTGCCAGTACCACCAACGCCGGCAAGGCGACGATCAAGGGGGTCGAGGCGGAACTGATGGCGCGGCCGTTCGATCGTCTGACGCTCACATCGACGATCGCTTATCTCGATGCTCGCTACGATGTCTATTTTGACGATGCCGGTGCAAGCCTCAAAGGCAAGCGGCTGCCCAACGCGCCCAAGTGGAACATCACTCTCGGCGGAGAATATAAGGCGTCCCTGGGCGGCGGAATGCTGACATTGCGGACCGACATCTCTTGGCGCGACAGCGTCTTTTTCAAGCCCAGCAACAATCCGCTCTTTTCCGGAAACGCCACGACTCTCGTCAACGGCCGTATCGCCTGGCAGCCAGCTAGCGAAGCGTGGGAAATTGCACTTTATGGCCGAAATCTGACCGACGAGCGATATGTGAGCTATAGTACGATCGGGACGGACGCCACCGGTGTCTCGAATCCGACCCTTCCGCTCTACATCTACGGCGAGCCGCGTCAGTACGGGCTGCAGCTGCGCTATTTCTTCTGAAGTTCCTCGTCTCGCGAGGTTCTCCGGCGGCTCCCCTACGGTCGTCGGTCCTCCCGGGCGCTAGCGCGCCCGGGAGGAATACCTCGCCTGAACGCAGGTCATGATACGTTCTCGTTCCACAGGGCGCCGTCGCGTGAACGGGTTGACTCACGCCGACAAGGGTCGGCGATATGCAATTGTCGATGAGGTCAGTGCCCTGCGTGTTCGCCCGCCTCGCTTGTTTCCTGACTCGCGGCCTTGGCCTCTGTCATGCCCTTCATCATCGCGTCATGGTCCATTGGCACATTCTGCGTCATTGCCTGATACTGAGCCGGCGACAGGCTTGGAAGTTGCCGGATGAACGCGACCATATCCCAGATAAGACGATCATCGTGCGTTTTTCCCCACGCCGGCATGGCGGTCATCTTGATTCCATGCTTGATGATCCAGAATTGCTCCGAGGCAGAACGATCCGAACCTTTGAACAAGATGGGCGCTTGCGGATACAGCCCCTGACTCATTTCGGTTTTTTCCATTCCGGGCGCCAGATGGCAGCCGCTGCACATCTCCGTGTATAGTCCGGCGCCCGATGCGATCCGCGCCGGAGCCGCCAAATCCGCCGGCACCGCGATCGATCCGGACCGGGCTGCGATGGATTGCTCCCTGAATGTTTCGATGACGCTGTAAGTCAGTCGGCTATGAGGCGCATCGGCCGCTATATTGTACAGGCCGAGATAGACGGTGATTGCTCCAGCGCCAGCTATGACGGCAACGGCCAGGAGCGTGAACGCCAAGCTAGGCATGTGCTTCCGGAAATCGAAGTTTCGAAAACGCTCCATCGTCTATCTCCCTCAAAACAAGCGTCGAGCTGTGAAGCCGAACGCGATGCAAAGGCTGTTCAACAGATGATACGCACCGCAACAGGTTTTCCCTTGTCGCAAAGGAGACAGGTGGTTTGCGTACTTGCCGCGTCGAGGTAATTCCGGGCGCCCCTTACTCGATCGGACTTATGCGTTTCGTTCAGGCGCGGGCTCGGCGAGGCCTCAGGGCCCGCCCGGGCCCGCGAGCCTCGGGGGCGAGCCCTTTCTTCACGCGATCAGGCGCCGCCCGCCGGCCGCACCTTGGGCTTGCGTGAGGAACTGTGCAGATTGACGATCTGCCACTTTCCGTTTTCCCATTTAAGGACGCTCGTTGCGACGCCGTCCCGCTCGATTGTTTCGCCGCTCGCGAGTACGATCGAGAAGCTATAGGTCTCGGTCGCGATCGCTACATCGCCTTCGCCCCGAACCGATATCTTGTAGTTGCGGAAGGCAAAGGATCTGAACTCCTTGAGTTCGGGACCGAGGTGATGGTCGCGATAGTGGGCGAAATTCCCTTCGACGCCGCCCGACTCGAATATCTGGGCGTCTGGCGAAAAGAGTGCCTCGACGCCGGTCAGGTCCCGCTTTTCCATCGCTGATTTATACTGCGCGAGCGCTGCCGCCGCGCCCTGATAATCCACAGGCTCGGTCGCCTGAGCCGGGACGGCCACCAGCATGGCCAATGTGATTGCTGTAATCGTCAGTCGTCTCATATCATTTCCCCTTATTGCGTCCGAACTTCTCCGGTGGTTTCGATCAGATTCTGGCAAAGCGCAGCCGCAACGAATTGGCGATGACGCTGACGGACGAGAGTGCCATCGCAGCGGCGGCAATGACCGGCGAGAGCAATAGTCCGAAGACCGGATAGAGCACGCCCGCAGCGACCGGAATCCCGGCGACATTATAGGCGAAAGCGAAGAAGAGATTCTGGCGGATGTTCGCCATCGTCGCATGGCTGAGATGCCGCGCCCGCACGATGCCCAGAAGGTCGCCGCGCAGCAGCGTCACACCCGCGCTTTCGATGGCGACATCGGTTCCCGAGCCCATCGCGATGCCGACGTCAGCGGCGGCGAGCGCGGGGGCGTCGTTGACCCCGTCGCCGGCCATCGCGACGATCCGGCCCTCTTCGCGCAGCCGCTGCACGACCGCACTCTTCTGGTCGGGGAGGACGTCGGCCTCAACGTCGTCGATGCCGAGGCGCCGCGCGATCGCCTCGGCGGTGACGCGATTGTCGCCGGTGAGCATGATGACCTTGATTCCGGCCTCGCGCAGCGCCGCGAGCGCGTCGCTCGTCGTTTCCTTGACGGGGTCGGCGATGGCGATGACCCCGGCCGCCTTGCCATTGACCGCGATGTAGATCGCCGTCGCGCCGTCTGTGCGAAGGCGGTCGGCTGCCTCGGTGAGCGCGCCCAGATCGACGTCATATTCTTCAAGAAAGCTCGCATTGCCGAGGACTATCGCCTTGTCGACGACGACCCCGACGATACCCTTGCCGACCGGCTGGTCGACCCCCGATGGCTCGACCAGCGCGAGGCCCCGGTCCTCGGCGGCCTTGACGATCGCGGCCGCCAATGGATGTTCGCTGCTGCGCTCGAGGCTCGCGGCAATCCGGAGCAGATCCTGCTCTTCGAAGCCTTCGGCGACGTCGATGGCGACGACCGAGGGCCTGCCTTCGGTCAGCGTCCCGGTCTTGTCGACGACGAGGGTGTCGACCTTCTCCATCCGTTCAAGCGCCTCGGCATTTTTGATCAGCACGCCGGCTTCGGCGCCACGCCCCACGCCGACCATGATCGACATCGGCGTCGCGAGGCCGAGCGCGCAGGGGCAGGCGATGATGAGCACCGAGACGGCGGCGATAAGGCCGTAGGCCATGGCGGGCGCGGGGCCGAGAAGCGACCAGACAATGAAAGCGACGATGGCGACGACGATGACGCCGGGCACGAACCAGCCCGAAACGGTATCGGCGAGACGCTGGATCGGCGCCCGGCTGCGCTGCGCGTCGGCGACCATTTGTACGATCCGCGCGAGCATCGTGTCGCGCCCGACCTTCTCGCTGCGCATGAGCAGGCCGCCCGTCTGGTTGATCGTCCCGCCGATCAGCGCCGCGCCGGCCGCCTTGGTGACCGGCATCGATTCGCCCGTAACCATCGATTCGTCGACTGTGCCGCGGCCTTCTACGACGATGCCATCGACGGGGACTTTTTCGCCCGGACGGATGCGCAGCATGTCGCCGACCGCGACTTCCTCGAGCGCTACCTCCTCGTCGCTTCCATCGCTGCGGACGCGCCGGGCGAGCTTCGGTGTCAGGTCAAGGAGCGCGCGGATCGCGCCGCTCGTCGTTTCGCGGGCCCTGAGTTCGAGCACCTGCCCGAGTAGCACCAGGACCGTGATGACTGCGGCGGCCTCGAAATAGACCGCGACCGAACCATCGGCGGCGCGGAAGGCTGCCGGGAAGATTTGCGGGAGAATCGCCGCCATCATGCTGTAGCCCCAGGCAACGCCCGTCCCCATCGCTATGAGGGTGAACATGTTGAGGCTCTTGTTGCGGATCGAGAGCCAGGCGCGCTCGAAGAAGGGCCAGCCAGCCCATAGCACGACGGGGGTCGCGAGCAGCATCTGGATCCAGTTGTTCGTCTGGCGGCCGACATATTGGTGGAGGCCCGTCAGATGGCCGCCCATTTCGAGCGCAACCACCGGAAGGGCGAGAAGGAGCCCGATCCAGAAGCGCCGCCGCATATCGCGATATTCTTCGCTGGGGCCGTCCGATGCTGTCGGCATGACGGGCTCGAGTGCCATGCCGCAGATCGGGCAGCTTCCGGGGCCGGCGCGCTGGATTTCGGGATGCATCGGGCAGGTCCAGATGGCGCCTTCGGGTGCATCGGCTGCGGCCGGCTCGCTTTTTGCGGCATAAAGATCGGGATCGGCCTCGAATTTGGCGAGGCAGCCTGCGCTGCAGAAATAGTGATGCTTGCCGCTATGCGTCGCGGTGTGAGGTGTGGTGGCCGGATCGACCGTCATGCCGCAGACGGGATCGGTCGTGCTCCCGCTGCCTTTTTCTGCGCCCTGATGATCGTGCATCGCCGCCGCTCCCGTATGTGTCGGATGCCCGCCTCGCGGCGGGGCGGTCCAAACGCCACCGGTCGAGTTCGCCGCTGGCGTCGTTCCTGGCGGTTCCAGAATGGAGCCGCTTCTATCGATACGCAAGAAAGGCGATTATCCCTTGGATTTTCTTTGCCCTGTGCCGTCAGGTCCCGGGCTTTCGGGCCTCGATGATCGCGATCGCACCGGTTGGCGTGCGGAACGTCTCAAGTTCGCGAACATCGCAAAAGCCTGCCTCTCTCATCAGCACCGGGAGCAATCCATCGGCGTTGGGTTGGGTGTCCTGGACGCCGTCGAGCTGCTGGATCGTCAGGCGGAACAGCAACCGCATGAGGCGGCTGCGCTGTTCTCCATAGTCGGTGACATAGAGTTTGCCGCCCGGCGCGAGCACCTGCCGGGCCTCGCGTAGCAGACGTGCCTTTTCCTCAAGCCCGACCTGATGAAGGACGAGGCAGATCGCAATCTTGGAAGGCGAGGGCCAGTCATCGATCGCCGAAGCCGCGAAAAAGCCAACTCGAAACTCCGGCGGTGGAACAATCTGCGCGGTCTTCGTTCGGGCAATTCGCGTCGCGGCCTCGTCGGGGTCGAAACCAAGATAGCGGACGTCCCGGCTATGGCGAGCGATCGCCAGCGCGAGATTTCCCGTACCCGAGCCGATATCGAGAATGACGTCACCCTCGCCGAGCGCCATATGGCGAACGAGACGGTCGCGCCACACGCGCTCGCGCGTCGTCACCGCGACGCCGAAATCATAAAAGGGCGTCAGGAAGTGATATCCTGCCGCTGGCGTGTAGGATCTTGCTACGGGTTTCGGGTCGGGCATGGCCGTCTCCTTTCGACGCTTTGGCTTGCCGCCGGATTGCGGCCGCACTCGCCGGTCTCGAGGAGACGCTTAGGGGCAAGCAGGCGCGGCGGTCTTGAATGTTTCGCCGGAGCGACGCGGTGCGAGGCGCATCCGGCTCAGGGCACGATTTCGAACGCGAAGGCGCTAAGGCCAGCCGAAGGCGTCACGCCTAGCCATTGAGCGCAGCGGCGCGTGAAGTGCGACTGATCGGCGAAGCCTCCCGCCGCCGCTGCGTCGGCGAGACCTCCGCCGCCGACCAGCGCCCGCACGGCGCGTTGAAGCTGGAGCCACTGCAGCAATTTGGCCGGAGGCACGCCGAAGTCGCGGCAGACGATTTCGCGAAGGCGCGAGGGCGAGAGGCAGGCGACGTCGGCCAACGCGCGCGCGGTCGACAAATCACTAGGGGCCGCGAGCGCCTCGGACAGGCGTGCATCCACCGGACGCACCTGCGACCGGTCGAGATAGTCGGACGCCCAGCGCTTCGCGTCCGCGCCGCTAGCGATATCGCATAGTCCGGCCGTCTCTACTGGTGTCAACAGGACGGGCGCCGATCCGGCGGACAGCCGCGCGTCGGCACGAAAAAGCGGGTCGAGATAAAATGATCGCACGAGGGCGCCCGGCGGTCCCAGGCGGTGCCGGACATGCGATGCGATGGCAATGGCGTGTCCGGCAGGGACTATCATGTCGGCATCACCGGAAATTTCGAGGTCTCGTTCGACGGCGAGGCTGATCTGATGCGCCACATGGCTATGAGGACGGCTGCTCCCGATGCGTGCGTCAATCAACGCCCAGCCGGCCCCGAGCATGATCGAACCGGACCATGAGACGGTGCTGGCGGTCAAACCGGATCGACGGCGACGAAGGGTTCGAGCGTGCCGAACCAGGCGACCAGCGCGAGTATGGCGAGCGCGGCCGACGCTTCGATGACCAGGCTTCTGCGCATGGCTGCGATCGCGAGGTCGGGGTCGGCGGCGACATTGTCGGTATTGGTCTCCGGGACGGCGGCCGCGAGCGCCGGGGTCAGCTGCCAGCGGTTCGCCGCCGCGAGCGCTAACATCAGTCCGAACAGCGCAAGCTTGGCGAGGAGCAATTGTCCATAGGGCGAGCCGAGGGAGCGGCCGAGATTCTCGGCGCCGACGATCATCTGGCTGTTGACGAGGCCGGTGGCGGCGATGACGAGGACGCAGATCGTACCGACGCGCGAGAATTGATCGAGACTCCGCGACGCAATTTGGAGTCCCCCCGGCCATTCGCGGAGGCGCTGGGGCGAGATCAGCATAAGAAAGGCGCCGATTGCGCCGATCCAGACCGCCGCTGCGATCAGGTGCAATATGTCGCTGGCCCGATGCAGGGTGCCCGCCGCGCCCTCGGTCGCGCCCGCATGGCCCGACCAGACCAAGGTCGCGACGGCGACCGAGCCGGCAAGAGTGAGTATGGCGGCTGCGATTGTCGGCCGGCGCGTCATCCAGACTGCCGCCGCCAACGCAACGAGCAGCGCGGCGCTCCGGTAGATCCAGGCCATGCCGACCTCGGTTTCGCGAACCAGATCCCAAAAGGGTTGGAACTCCAGGGAGAGGATGCCCACGCCCTGCATCGAGGCCGCGAGCACGCCCATTCCGAGGCTGGAGACGAGCAGCCCGATGGCGCAGAGCCATCGTTCTGCGCGCCAGATCGCGGCCATCATCGGCTGCGGCTCATGGCGTTCGCTCCGCGTCAGCGCAAAAAGCGGGAACGCAGCAAGGCCGGCGATGAGCATCAGGTCCGCATAAAGTGCGAACCTGATGCCGATCAGAACGGGGTCCCCCACCGTCTTTTACTTTACGGTGAAGCTGAATTCGC